>ERZ1026866.73-NODE-73-length-68291-cov-8.263072_pt1 | contig 68291 bp, 48 predicted proteins | sample MGYA00380163_ERZ1026866 | MGnify/ENA primary metagenome ERZ1026866 (study PRJEB33269, sample SAMEA4719799) | human gut metagenome | biome: human-associated habitat; feature: organic feature; material: feces | place: Cameroon | collected 2013-10 ...
CCCGCAAGGCCATCTACGACGCCATGCAGACCATGGAATACCAGATCAACTCCAATCGTGTGTCGAACGGCCAGACCCCGTTCGTGACCGTTGGCTTCGGTTTGGGCACCGACTGGTTCGCCCGCGAGATTCAGCGTGCCATCTTCCTGAACCGTATTCGCGGCCTCGGTTCCGAACACCACACCGCCATTTTCCCGAAGCTCGTGTTCACCATCAAGCATGGTGTGAACGCCGATCCGGGCGATCCGAACTACGATCTGAAGCAGCTCGCCCTCGAATGTGCCACCAAGCGCATGTACCCGGACGTGATCTTCTACGAGAACATCGTGAAGATCACCGGCTCATTCAAAGCCCCGATGGGATGCCGTTCCTTCTTGCAGGGTTGGATTGATCCGGCGACCGGCAAGGACGTGGAAGACGGACGCATGAACCTTGGCGTCGTCACCGTGAACGTTCCGCGCATCGCATTGGAATCCCACGGCGACAAGGATCGCTTCTGGAAGATCTTCGACGAGCGTATGGCCGTGGCGCACCAGGCGTTGCAGTTCCGTATCATGCGTTGCAAGCAGGCCGCGCCGGTCAATGCGCCAACCCTGTTCCGTTTCGGCGCATTCGGACGCCTTGGCGCCAACGACAGCGTCGACCAGCTGTTCCGCAACGAACGCGCCACCGTTTCCTTGGGCTATATCGGCCTGTATGAGGCGACCAGCGTGTTCTACGGCAAGAACTGGATGCGTGATCACGGCTGGGACCCGCAAGGCAAGGAATTCGCACTGTCCATCGTCAAGCGCATGAACGAACTGTGCAAGGAATGGAGCGACGCGGAAGGCTACCACTATTCCGTGTACTCCACGCCGGCCGAATCCCTCACCGACCGCTTCAACCGTATGGACCACGAGAAGTTCGGCGAAGTGGAAGGCGTGACCGACCACGACTTCTACACCAACTCCTTCCACTACCCGGTCTGGCTGCAGCCAACCCCAATGGAAAAGCTCAACTACGAGAAGGACTTCCCGTACTACGCATCCGGCGGTTTCATCAACTACTGCGAGTTCCCGTGCCTGCAGTCCAACCCCAAGGCGCTCGAAGCGGTGTGGGATTACGCCTACAACATCGGCATCGGGTACTTGGGCACGAACACCCCGATCGACCGTTGCTACGATTGTGGCTTCCAGGGCGACTTCGAGCCTACTGAAGAAGGCTTCAAGTGCCCGGAATGCGGCAACTCCGACCCGGACCACTGCAACGTGACCAAGCGCACCTGCGGCTACTTGGGCAACCCGGTGCAGCGCCCGATGGTGCACGGGCGTCACGAGGAGATCGCGCATCGCGTCAAGCACATGAGCGGTGAAACCGGACATGTCACCCTGGGCGACGGCTCCGAGCGCGAATGGTTCGAAGAGGCCAAGTAAGGGCCGCGTCGGCAGCAACATAAACGAAATATGAAAGAGGGTGGAGGACCACCCTCTTTCATTCTGTGGCAATCAGCAATCGTAAAACCGTGGCGCAACGGCAGAACGTGAAGGGGCAATGTATGATCAGCAGCGCGAATCCAGCGATTCAACGTCGTGACTTTGCGGCAGACGAAACCAATCGCGGGCCCTTCATCCCCACCAATCGTGCCAACAATCCCAAAGCTGGCCAGTGGACCAATCGCATGAGCCACAACATGATCGCCGACTACAAGCGGTTCCTCATGACCGACGGAGAAGGCATCCGATGCTCGCTGTACGTGTCCGGCTGCCCATTCCACTGCGAGGAATGCTACAACACGTCGATCTGGGATTTTCAGGCCGGCCACGAATACAACGACGAGCTCGAAACGCAGATCATGGACGATCTAAGCCAGTCGTACGTACAAGGCATCACCTTCCTCGGAGGCGAACCATTGCTCAACACGGGCGTGCTGCTGCCGCTTGCGCGCAAAATCCGCGAACGGTTCGGCAACGCCAAAGACATCTGGTGCTGGACCGGCTACACATGGGAAGAACTTATGCGCGAAGGTGAAAGCCCCGACAAGCGCGAACTGCTCGAACTCATCGACATTCTCGTGGATGGCCGTTACATCAAAGATCTGCATGATTCCCTGCTGCAATTCCGCGGAAGCAGCAACCAGCGCATCATCGACGTGCCGAAATCGCTGGAAAGCGGACAGGTTGTGATCTGGTCGAAACTACATGATCAAACACGATTCATTCCCGAAATATACGGCAAAGACCGTTCCGCGGGGGAAGGCAGCGCTTCCTGACATGAAAATGTTTGGCTGGGTTTGCGATTTCGACATTCGTCGAGCATCCGGATGCATAATTAGGCATGTTGACTGGATTGGTTGTCTAATTTATGCGCTGTGTCGTGCATTTTATGCTGATTGCGAGCATTCACGAAGTGCTTAGGCGTGGGCACAGACTACGATTACATGATTGGATAACCGGGGTAGGGGCTTCCATGCCTGCCATGGAATGCAGCCCGGCGGACAAGAACGATAGAGGTTGATACATGGTTGAAGCAGCAGAAGCCGTGACCGAAACGCACGGCACAAAGCCGTTGCGTGTAGGTCTTGATATCGGTTCCACTACTGTGAAGGCGGTGGTGCTCGATCAGTCCGACGCGCTCGCGGACGCGCTGTTCTCCGATTATCGGCGTCACCACGCGAATGTGCGCGCCACTGTGGCCGGACTGCTGGCCGACATCCACAAGGAATTGGAAAAGCTCGGTCGAGGCGACGAACCGATTCGCCTTGCCATTACCGGTTCGGGCGGTCTTGCACTCGCCGACAGCCTCGACGTGCCCTTCATTCAGGAAGTCATCGCCGAAACCGAAGCCATCGATAAGGAATATCCGCAGGCGGACGTAATCATCGAACTTGGCGGCGAAGACGCGAAAATCACCTACCTCAAGCCGACTCCGGAACAGCGTATGAATGGTTCCTGCGCAGGTGGTACCGGCGCGTTCATCGACCAGATGGCAACACTGCTCGACACCGACGCCGCTGGCCTGAACGAAATGGCCACGCAATACGAAACCCTGTATCCGATCGCATCACGTTGCGGCGTGTTCGCCAAAACCGATCTGCAGCCGCTCATCAACGATGGCGCGGCCAAACCGGACCTGGCAGCATCGATCTTCACGGCAGTGGCCACGCAAACCATCGCAGGCCTTGCCTCCGGACGCCCGATCCACGGAACCGTGATCTTCCTGGGCGGTCCGTTGTTCTTCATGTCCGAGCTGCGAGCCGCGTTCAAGCGGGCGCTCGACGGCAAAGTGGACGAATTCATTGTTCCGACCGATGCTCACCTGTATGTGGCATACGGTGCCGCATTGCAGGCCGATCAGGATGGTGACGACCTTGACTAAGCATTACGAAGCACGAACTTGCGCCGACCTTCTGGCGCGACTGGACGAACTGGAAAACCTGCCGTCCAACACTCCGACCATGCCCCCGCTGTTCGCTACCGAAGCGGATCGCACCGCATTCAACGAACGACATCATCGCGAGCATATTCATCAGGGCACGCTCGAAGGAGCCCAAGGACCGCACTTCCTGGGCATCGATGCCGGTTCCACCACCATCAAAGCGACATTGGTGAACGACGATCGAGAAATCGTATGGTCCTCTTATGCAACCAACGAAGGCAGCCCGTTGACGGCAGCCGTGCAAATCGTCAAAAAAATACAGGCTGAACTGCCTGAAGGTGCGTGGATCGCACGATCCTGCGCGACCGGTTATGGCGAAGGCCTCATCACCACCGGCCTGCACCTCGACGAAGGCGTAGTGGAAACCATGGCGCACTATCGTGGTGCCGAAATGGTAAGCCCGGGCGTTACCGCCGTCATCGATATCGGCGGTCAGGATATGAAATATCTCGCCATCAACGATGGTGTGATCGATTCCATCGCAGTGAACGAAGCATGCTCGTCCGGCTGCGGATCATTCCTGCAAACGTTCGCCATTTCCATGGGCCTGACCATTCAGGAATTCACACAGGCGGCGCTCAACTCCACGCATCCGGTTGATTTGGGATCACGATGCACCGTGTTCATGAACTCGTCCGTGAAGCAAGCGCAGAAAGAAGGCGCATCCATCGAAGACATCGCCGCAGGCCTGTGCTATTCCGTAGTGCGTAACGCCCTCTACAAGGTGATCAAACTGCGTGATTCCGGCGAACTTGGCGACACCGTGGTAGTGCAGGGCGGTACGTTCCTTAACGACGCCGTGCTTCGCGCATTCGAACTGCTTACCGAACGTGAAGTGACCCGACCGAACATCGCAGGACTCATGGGCGCGTACGGTGCCGCACTGACCGCACGCATGCATTACGCCGACGAAGCGGAAGACGAAGACGCCGATACCACCGACACCAAAGAAGCCGTGATCGCAGGCGTACGCCACACCGCATCGAACATTTTGAGCGGCGAAGAACTCGACAACCTGTCGATGACCTCCGAACGAGACGTGTGCAAGCTGTGCCAAAACCACTGCAAGCTCACCATCACCACCTTCCAAGACGGCTCCCGCTACGTGACCGGCAACCGTTGCGAACGAGGCGGCGACGCGAAAAAGAAGCGTTCCGATCGTCCGAACCTCTACGACTACAAGTACAAGCGTTGCTTCGCCTACCGCAGACTCACCGACAAGAACGCAACCCGCGGCGAAATCGGCATTCCGCGCGTACTCAACATGTACGAGAACTATCCGTTCTGGTTCACACTGCTCACCTCGCTCGGCTTCAAAGTGATGATTTCCGGACGAAGCTCGCACGAATTGTTCGAAACGGGCATCGAATCCATCGCATCCGAAAACATTTGCTATCCGGCCAAACTTGTGCACGGACACATCAAATGGCTGCTGAGCAAGGGTGTGAAAACTATCTTCTATCCGTGCGTCAGCTACGAAGAGAACTTGGTACCCAACACCGACAACCACTACAACTGCCCGGTAGTGGCCAACTATCCCGTGGTCATCGGCGCAAACATGCCGGAACTGCGCGAAGAGGGCATCCGTTACATGCGCCCATACTTCAACATGGCCAACCATGAACTCATGGTCGACCGTATCGTCGAAGAATTCGCTTGGGCCAACGTGACCCGTGAAGAAGCCGAAACCGCAGTCAAAGCGGCCTATGCCGAAAACGAAGTCTTCAAGCACGATGTGCAGATGGAAGGCCTTAAGGCGCTCGCCTACATGAAGGAACACGACTGCCGAGGCATCGTGCTCGCAGGCCGCCCGTACCACATCGATCCGGAAGTCAACCATGGCATTCCGGAAACCATCTGCTCGCTCGGCATGGTGGTATTGTCTGAAGATTCGATCTGCGAACTGCAGCCGGGGGAGAAGCTCAACCTGAGTGATTTCCTCGCCGCGGACGAAGACGATCCGCGCAAGAAGAACGCGGACGGCTTCCGTCATGTGGAAGACCGCAAAGTCACCAAAATGCCGTTGCGAGTCACCAATCAGTGGGCCTACCATTCCCGTCTGTACGCGGCGGCCAATTTCGTCGCTTCGTACCCCGGCCTCGAACTCGTACAGCTCAACTCCTTCGGCTGCGGTCTCGATGCCATCACCACCGACCAGGTGGGCGAAATCCTCGCCGACAAGGCCGACGTGTACACCATGCTGAAGATTGACGAAGTCTCCAACCTGGGCGCGGCGAAAATCCGCCTTCGTTCACTCAAAGCAGCCGTCGAAGAGCGTGAACGCAACCATCGCCGCGCTCTGGCCGGTGCCGTGCCCGGCAAGCAGGATCAGCCGGTGCAATCGGATGCCGTGGCTGAAGCGAAAGCCAAGCTGGAAATGGCTCAGGCGCAGCTCGCCGAAGCGCAGGCCCAGCTTGAATCCGCCGAAGCCGATGCCAAGCGTGGCGAATTCCGCAAGACCGGGTCTGAGGCGCCGACTCCGGGACGTCAAGTCATGCTTGACACCGTGATGAAAGCCAATCCGAAACTCACCGAAGCCGTCAAAGCCGCATCCAGGCGTGCCGCGGAAAACGGCATCGGCGAAGCGAAGAAATCCGCACACAATTCCGCCACCATGTCGAAGTACGCCAACCGCGTGCCATTCGGCAAAGACATGAAGGACTACACCATCGTGGCTCCGCAGATGAGCCCGATCCACTTCTCCTTGGTGGAATCCGTGATCCGTTCCGGCGGTTACAAGTTCGATATTCTCGAACACGCCAGCCGCGAAAACGTGGAAACCGGTCTGAAATACGTCAACAACGACGCCTGCTACCCGGCCATCATGGTCATCGGTCAGCTCGTGGACGCGATTTTGGACGGCAAGTATGATCCGGAACATACTGCGCTCGCCATCACACAGACCGGCGGCATGTGCCGAGCCACGAACTATTTCGGCTTGATCCGCAAGGCATTGGTCGATGCTGGCTATCCGCAGATTCCAGTGATCGCCATTTCCACGCAGGGCATCGAAGACAATCCGGGCTTCACCGCCACTCCGGCATTGTTGCATCGTGTCATCAAGGCGCTGATTATCGGTGATCTGCTGATGAAATGCCTGTATCGCGTACGCCCGTACGAGGTGACGCCAGGCAGTGCGAATCAGCTGTACCACACGTGGGACACCATCGTGCGTGAAACGCTCGAACACCACGGCTATTCCAAGACGGCACGCAAATTCATCGGCAAGGGGTATCTGCCGTATCAGACGCTCGTTAAGGAGATTGTGAAATCCTTCGACGCGCTGCCGTTGAAGGACGAGCCGCGCAAGGTGCGCGTCGGTGTGGTGGGCGAAATCCTCGTCAAGTACCAGCCGGACGCCAACAACCATGTGGTCGACGTTATCGAATCGCAGAATTGCGAGGCCGTGGTGCCGGGCATCATGGAATTCATGACCACGCGCCCGTACATTTCCGACTGGAACGAGCACTACCTTGGCATGGGCGGCAGCAAGCTTGGCTACGCGCTGATGCGCAAGGCGCTTGACATGTACAACGCTCCTGTGCACAAGGCCATTGATTTGGCACACGGCAAGTTCTCCCAGGACCTGCCGATGCCGGAACTCGTGAAGAAGGCCGACGAGGTTACTTCCGTGGGTGTGCAGGCTGGTGAAGGCTGGCTGCTGACTGCGGAAATCCTTGAGCTCATCGAATCCGGCTGTCCGAACGTGATTTGTGCGCAGCCGTTCGCCTGCCTGCCGAACCACGTGACCGGCCGAGGCATGTTCGGCAAGATCCGCCGACTGCATCCGGAAGCTAACATCGTGTCCATCGATTACGATCCGGGCGCATCCGAAGCGAACCAGCTCAACCGCATCAAACTGATGATCGCAGCCGCCAAGAAGGCTCACAAGGCCGCGCAGCAGGGTGAGGCGGCGCGAAGCGAAAAAGTCGCCTGATCATAGGTATATAAATCAATAAGCACTGACTGGAATTGACTAACATACCGACGCTGACAACATCTTCAGCGTCGGTATTTTTTAATTTCTTCAAGGCGTTTTTCCAGCGGTAGTGGGTATTCCTTCTGTCTTTATTGACGGCTGTCGATTGTTATTGGTCGGCTTATGTGGAGCATGTCTATTTTGGTTGGAAAAGTCCGCTTGATTCGGCCTGTGCGAGAGGATGTTATCAGTTTTTCATATAGCGATCACGCCGTGCTCATCAATGCGTTTCGATAGGATTGCCAACATGACGACGCCACGAATTTCTTATGCACACCTGCTTACTGAGCCGAACCCGAAGCATGTGGAAAGTCTGGTCAAATTCTTCGAATCAGGCTGCCAAGAGCGCGGAACCGGCGGTTTCGGTGTGGAAATCGAGCATCTGCCAGTGCATAACAGTGATGACACCGCCGTGAACTATTACGAGGAAAATGGCGTCGAGGCGTTGCTGAACCGCATTCGTCCGTATTACGACGAAAGCAAGGAATACTGGGAGAACGGCAGGCTTGTTGGTCTTGGCCGCGAAGGCATTTCTGTATCGCTTGAGCCGGGTGGCCAGCTGGAATGCTCGCTGGGCATTCTGCATAAGCCGGAAGATCTGCGCACGATTTATGGCGCGTTCCGCCGCGAAGTCGATCCTGTACTTGACGAGCTTGGCTTCCGTTTGGTCAATTACGGGTATCAGCCGAAGTCCAGCTATGCCGACGTTCCCGTCAATCCGAAGGATCGTTACAAGGCGATGACCGCGTATTTGGGTCGTGTCGGCCAGTTTGGTCCGTGCATGATGCGCTGCTCTGCTTCGACGCAGATCAGCATCGACTATGTTTCGGAAGAGGATGCGATTTCCAAGTTGCGTTTGGGTACGGTGATCGGTCCGATTCTTGCATGGTTCTTCCGTAACACTCCGTACTTCGAGGGGCGGGAGAATCCGTATCCGCTGCTGCGCCAGCGCATGTGGGATTATTTGGATTTCCAGCGTACGAACGTTATTCCAGGATTGTTCGATCCTCGCTTCGGTTGGGAGGATTATGCGGTTGACGTGCTGAGCACGCCGATGATGTTCGCTGATTTGACGCACACTCCGGAAGCGTTGGAAACTCCCGGGACGGATCTGCATCATCCTGCATTCTATGAAAATGCGAATGACGTGTATCCCGATCGTGAACTCAACGCGTACGAAATCAATCATGTGATTTCCACGCATTTCAACGATGTGCGCTTGAAGAATTTCATTGAATTCCGTCATTGGGATTCGCTGCCTGTGGCGCGTGCGGAACGACTGACGGAAATCATCGGATCGCTGTTCTACGATCCGGCGAATCGTGAGCGTCTCGAATCGTATTTCGACGGCATTCGCGAGGAAGATGTGCTTGAGGCGAAAGCGAACCTGCAGGCGCGTGGCCACCAGGCCGCTCCGTATGGCAATTCGCTGGAATTCTGGCAGGAATTCTTAGGGCTCGAAGGTGTGCTTGCCGACGAGCCTGGCGATCCAAAGCATCCTGACGTATTCCAAAAGTAAAACTGTTTTTCGAGCATTTGGGTTGGCTACGGCTGCCTGAATGAGTTTTTCGAAATTTCGAAGTAATTTCGGGCTGGTCTGTTGAAGATCAGCCCGTTTTTGTGCGGCGAGTGGGAATGTTGTGGTCTGATATGATTTCCGCCTGTCTAATGAACGGTAGATAGTACACTGTTCCATATGGCTAATGAGGGGAAGAAACGTGTTCGTAAAACACCTGAGGAGCGTAAGCGGGAAATCGTCGCTGCGGCGAGCTGTCTTATCGGGGAAAAGGGGTATTACGGTACATCGTTGAAAGATATTGCTGATGCGATTGGCATGAGCCAGCCTGGATTGCTGCATTACATCGGCAACAAGGAACGGTTGCTGTCGCTGCTGGTCACCGACAATTACGATCAGGAGGGCACTCCGGCTGATTTCGCTGCGTCGGGACTACCCGGCAGTGATCCGGAAGGCATGCTGTTTCCCGCGTACTTGCGATTCTTGGTTCGCTACAATGCGAGCCGACGCAGCTTGCTGCAGCTATACATGGTGTTAGAAACTGAGTCGTTCAGTGAGGATCATCCGTTGCACGACTATTTCGAGAATCGACCGAAATACGTGTGGGAGCATTATTCGAGTTTCGCTTGGAAGCTGCCGCCGGAAATTGGCGGTTGGGAGAATATGCGTGCGATTGTGCGTCAAAGCTTGGAAGCGATGGACGGCATTCAACTGCGTTGGATGCGTAAGCCTCCCATCGATTTCTACGATGAATGGCTTGCCTTCGAAAAGATGATCTTCCCCTCACCCATCTGGGACGGCTACCGCTAAGCCGTGTGCAGTTTTCTTGCGAGCTGTGGTGGATAGCCTTTTGCGTCCCAATTCCTCCACTCGTTGGAAGAATCAGGATGCTAAGGGGTCTGTAAGCGGGGTGATTCTTCCAGTGACTGGAGAGATTTGTCTGCTGAAACGCTGTTGATTGTCCTGTTTCCTCCAGTGACTGGATGTTTTGGGTCGCTGATCGGATTTTGGATGGGAGAATTCTTCCACCCGCTGGATATTTTGGGTCGCTGGGGAGGTTTTGGGCGGGAGGATTCCTCCAGTGACTGGAGGGATCGGGACGTTTAGGAGGCGTGTTCGCGGGAAGATTGCTCCAGTGACTGGAGGGATTTGCCCGCTGGGATAGCGTTTTGTATGGATTGCGGTGATTGATTGGTTTTTTATGACGATTAGTTGAGCTTTGGAGCATGGGAAAATGTTGTATCTAATGGTTGTTAGGTAAGACACGCCTGAAATTTTGCGGCTCTTGACAACTGAGTCGGGAAGATTTATATTTCTTATATCTAATGGTTGTTAGATATAAGCGCCACAAGGATGCATACTAAGGATATATCCCAGAGGTGCCGCAAGAAAACAACCTTAGATGTAGCAACAAGTAGTAACTAGTAACAAGTCAATGAAGACGATGGGAGATCCATGGGCCGTTACGAGGCAGATCACATTCTTTTCGGTGCCGCATATTACGACGAGTACCTCATGATGAAAGGCATCGACCGCGTCGATGAAGACATGAGGATGATGAAGGAAGCGGGACTGAACGTCATTCGCATCGCCGAATCCACGTGGAGCACCTGCGAACCGCAGCCGGGTGTGTTCGACTTCACCTATGTGGATCGTGCGCTCGACGCGGCACAGCGCGCTGGCATCGACGTCATCGTCGGCACTCCAACCTACGCAGTGCCGAGCTGGTTGGTCAAGCTCGATCCAAGCGTGCTCGCCGTTACCCCGAACGGTGAAGGCAAGTATGGCGCACGCCAGATCATGGACATCGTCAATGCCACCTACCGTTTCTACGGTGAACGCGTGATCCGCAAGCTGATCTCCCACGTTGCCGACCATCCGGCAGTGATCGGCTACCAGGTCGATAACGAAACCAAGTACTACGATTCCGTGTCCAACGACATGCAGCGCCTGTTCATCAAGTATCTGTATGAGAAGTTCGATGGCGATCTGAACGAGCTGAACCATCACTTCGGTCTTGACTACTGGTCGAACCGCATCAATTCCTGGGAGGACTTCCCGGATGTGACCGCCACGATTAACGAGTCCCTCGGCGGCGAATTCGACAAGTTCCGTCGCGATCAGGTGCGTGCCTTCCTGCAGTGGCAGTCCGATATCGTGCGCGAATACGCTCATGACGACCAGTTCATCACCCACAATTTCGATTTCGAATGGCGTGGCTATTCCTTCGGCGTGCAGCCGGCCGTTGACCACTTCAAGGCCGCGACCGCAGTGGACATCACCGGTGTCGACATCTACCATCCGACCGAAGACGATCTGACCGGTAAGGAAATCGCATTCGGCGGCGATATGACCCGTTCCACCAAGGACGGCAAGAACTTCCTCGTGCTCGAAACCGAAGCTCAGGGTCAGCACGGCTGGGTTCCGTTCCCGGGACAGCTTCGCCTGCAGGCTTACTCGCACTTGGCTTCCGGTGCTGACATGGTGGAGTACTGGCATTGGCATTCCATTCACAATTCGTTCGAAACCTACTGGAAGGGCCTGCTGAGCCACGACCTCGAGCCGAATCCGACCTACCGTGAGGCCGGCGTGTTCGGACGTGAAGTCGGCAAGCCGGAAGTGGGGGAGCATCTCGTTCACCTGAAGAAGCGGAACAAGGTGGCCATCATGGTCAGCAACGAGTCGCTCACCGCGCTCGACTGGTTCCTCATTGAGGCGGGCTTCCCGTTCGGTGGCAACCTCAAGTACAACGACGTGGTGCGCAACGTGTACGACGCGCTGTTCGAGCTCAACGTCGAATGCGATTTCGTGCCGTCTGACGCTCCGTCCGAACGTCTCGCCAAATATGAGATGATCGTGACTCCGGCGCTCTATTGCGCATCCCAAGAAACCACGGATCGTCTGCGCGCGTTCGTTGAGAACGGCGGTCACTTGGTTTCCACCATGCGTTCCTTCGTTTCCGACGATGAAGTGACCGTGTGGTCCGATCGTGCTCCGCACAATCTCACCGACGTGTTCGGCATGACCTACAACCAGTTCACCCGCCCGAACGGTCATGTTTCCGTGGAATTCGCAGGTGCGCTCGCCGAAACCGCGTCCACCGACGCCCAGGCGCTGATCGAACTGCTGAACGCCGACGCCGATACCGAGGTGCTCGCGTCCTACGGTCACTACGCTTGGGAGGATTACGCCGCGGTCACCCGTCACGCATTCGGCAAGGGCGACGCCGAGTGGATCGCCACCCTGCTTGACGCCGATTCCATTCGTGCGGTCATGCGCGAAGCTGTGGAGCATGCCGGTGTCGCCGGTGCTGGAACCGCGCTCGCAGGTCAGATCGCAGTTCGTCAGGGCGTGAACGCTCGCGGCGAGAACGTGACCTATTTGCTCAACTATTCGGCTGATGAGGTCACTGTTGCAAGCCCGGTCGCAGGTGAAGTGGTGGTTGCCCCGGTTGCCATCGCCACCGACGGCAACGTCGATGAGGCTGCGACTGCTGAAGTCGTACTGAAGGAAGGTGCTGCTGTCAAGCAGGGCGATCCGCTGACAATCGGTCGCTGGAATGTTGCGGTGATCGCCGGCTGAAATCGGCGAAAAGAGAACGATTAGGGAATGAGAAGGTCGATCAGGGCCTTCCATTCCCCAGCGAAATCGACATCGTGAGATCCGTTGAGCCACCGTAATTGCAAGCCTTCCATAGCGGACAGCACCTGCAGTGCGGTGCGTTCCGGATCGGCGACGCCGTCTCGTTTGGCTGCGAACGTGTATTCCTTCAGCAGATTGATTTCGCGCTGTTCGAAATACTCGTGCACCGGATGGTCTTTGCTTAGGGCCTCGCTTTCGAGCAGGATGTAGAGGCGTACCATTTCAGGTCGGTCTGCGTTGGTTTCCACGGTTCCCGTGGAGATGGCCTTGAGTCCGAGATCGCAATGGTATGCGATGCCATCTTGCAAGACTTCGCCGGTCACGCCTTCAACGCCAAGATGCTCCGCAATGGCGATTTGGTTGGTGCGATCGGCATATTTGAGTGTTTCTTCAAGGAGCTGTTCTTTGGATCTGAAGTAGTAAAGGAGGCCTGCTTCGGTGATGTTCTGAGCTTGTGCCACGTCACGAATGGTGAAGCCCCAGAAACCGAATTGTGAGATGAAGGATACCGTGGTTTCGAGAATCGCTTTCTTACGGTCTTCTGCGCTCATTCGTTTTTTGGGTTTGCTTTCGGTGCGGCGACGCATGCGCTCTCCTTTCTTGTGCTTACCAAGTTACAAGAAGGGGGAGAGGAAGTGTGATGAAAACGTTGGGACACGCCGGAAAATGACAGATATAAGAGATTGTAATACGCTTTAACTAAGCAGTTACTAAGTAATAAAAACTGAAGTTGCTGCACAAGGCGAATCATCATGGATTGTCATTTGGAAAATGCTGCCGTCGGATAATTTGCGTCTGACTTGCGTTCTTTCGAAAAAGCATCTATGATGAAAACCAGCTAGTTACCAAGTGGTAGTTAGCTGACTGGGCAGAGAGGCCCTATCGGAAAACAGGAATACCACAGAAAACACCACTGAAACATGAATCGAAGGAGAGAGTTTCATGAGTGAAGCAATCGCAAGTAAAGAAGCGCGTTTGGCTGCATATAACGCCAATATCGCTGCTGCAGACAAGGATCCGCAGCTGTCGCCTGAAACCGGCAAGCCGCTGAGCAAGGTCAACACCATCCGTTTCGGTGCTGGCTTCCTGCTGTTCGGTGTGCTGTGGATGTCGGGTCTCGGCATCGTCTCCGCAGTGCTGCTGCCGATGCACTACAAGACCATCGAGGGTGCTGATCCGGACGCTCTCGTTGGCATCGTCAATGCGTTCACCGCAGTGGCATCTCTGGTTGCCAATCTGATGTTCGGCAACTTCTCCGATCGTTCCCGCTCCAGGTTCGGTCGTCGTACTCCGTGGATCGTTTTCGGTGCGGTGCTCGGTGGCGTCACCCTGTTCCTGACCGGTACCACGCATAACGCCGTGCTGCTCACCATCTTCTACTGCGCCTGCATGTTCGGCCTCAACTGTATGATTGCCCCGCTGGTCGCAGTGCTGTCTGACCGCGTGCCGTCCGGCATCCGCGGCACCATGTCCGCCTTCTATGGCGCAGGCTCCACCATCGGCGCTCCGATCGGCACTATGATCGGTGCGTTCTTCATCGAGAACCTGACTGTCGGCTTCGCTGTCGCGGGCGTGCTCATGTTCCTCGGTGGTGTCGTCGCCGTAATCATCCTGCCGAAGGAACAGTCCGCTGACTTCCTGCCGAAGGAAGAGGGCTCTTTCAAGGACGTTCTCGTATCCTTCCGTCCGCCGAAGTTCGCTGGCGCCCACGACTTCTACAAGGCATTCGCCGGCCGTTTCTGCATGATCATGAGCTACCAGATGATCAACGTCTACCAGCTCTACATCATCCAGAACTACATTGGCCAGTCTGTCAAGGAATCCGCCGTCACCGTATCCGTCGTTTCCATGATCATGATGGTCATGTCTCTGGTCGGCTCCTTCATCTCCGGCCCGGTTTCCGATCTCATCGGCCGCCGTAAAGTTCCGGTTGTCGTGGCTTCCGTGCTCTTCGCCATCGGCATCGCCATGCCGTGGCTGATCCCGTCCACCCTGGGCATGTACCTGTTCGCAGGCATCGCTGGCCTCGGCTATGCCGTCTACTCCGCAGTCGATCAGGCTCTGCTCGTCGACGTGCTGCCGAACAAGGAAGAAGCTGGCAAGGATCTGGGCATTCTGAACATGGGCACCACCCTTGGCCAGATGTGCGGCCCGGTCATCATGTCCACCATCGTGGTGTCCCTCGGCTACAACTTCGCCTTCCCGACCGCCATCGCCTTGGCCATCATCGGCTGCTTCTTCATCATGGCCATCAAGAAGGTCAAGTAACCACACCTCCCTCCCCTCCCTCACTCCCCTCGATTTCGAGAGAGGAGAGGGAGAGAGGGGTAGGAAGTTTTTCCAAAACTGAACAGCAATGCAACGTAACGTCATATCGATAATCTCAATAACTGAATCTAAATAAGCACGATAAAAATAACTTAATAATCGCAATGCATTATCCAAAGAATCAACGACGATACTAAGGACTTTCCATGACTACTTGGATCGCAACAACGCAAGACAACAAGCTTGCCGACAAATCATCAGAAATCGAATCCACGCATGCCACTTCCGCTGCCGATCTGCAGCTTGACGGCAACGAATATCAGGCGTTGCGCGGCTTCGGCGGCTGCTTCAACGAGCTTGGCTGGCTTCCTTTGCAGACGGTCACTGAAGGGGAACGTGATCAGATCATCAAGGAGCTGTTCAGCCCGGATGAGATGAATTTCACGTTCAATCGTGCGCCGGTTGGTGCCAATGATTTCGCCGATCATTGGTATAGCTATAACGAGACCGACGGCGATTACGAGATGGAGCATTTCTCCGTCGAGCATGATGAACAGACGCTGATTCCGTATATTCATCGCGCGCAGGAATGGCAGCCGAACATGCAGCTGTTCTCCAGCCCGTGGAGCCCGCCGACGTGGATGAAGCGTCCGAAGGCTTATAACTATGGTCGTTTGGTGCAGACTCCTGAGAATCTGAAGGCGTATGCGAAGTATTTCGTCAAGTACATTCAGGCTTATGCCGAGCATGGCATTACCGTGAATCAGCTGCATGTGCAGAACGAGGTGTTCGCCGATCAGAAGTTCCCGAGCGCATTGTGGGATGCCGAAGCGCTCAAGGTGTTCATCCGCGATTATCTTGGACCTGCTTTTGACGAGGCTGGTCTTGATACCGATATTTGGCTGGGCACGTTGAATGGTCCGGAAGATATGGCGTGGACCGGCGGTTACGGCATGAAGCTTAACAATTACAACCGTTTTGTCGACAATATTCTGTTTGACGACAATGCTCGCAAGTATATCAAGGGCATCGCCTATCAGTGGGCTGGCCAGAATTGTATTGCGCGTACGCATGAGTCTTGGCCGGAGATTGAGCTGATTCAGTCTGAATCCGAATGCGGTATGGGCGATAATACGTGGGAATATGCGGAGTATATTTTCCACTTGATCAACCATTATCTGCGTAATGGCGCGACTGCCTACACGTATTGGAATATGATTCTTGACGATCAGGATTCCACGTGGGGATGGTGGCAGAATTCGCTGTTCACCATTACTGCGGATACGCATGAGGTTCGTCGTAATCCGGAATATTATGTGATGCGTCATTTCTCGCATTTTGTTAAGCCGGGTGCGCATGTGCTTGGTACTACGGGTCATTTCAATTCGATGGCTATTGCTTTCCGTAATCCGGATGGCACCATTGTGGTGGTGGCTCAGAACGCTCTTGATGAGGAGCGTCCGTTTGAGTTTGCCGATCCTTGCAATGCCGATCGTGGTATCAAGGTGACGCTTGCTCCGCGTTCGTTCAACACGTTCGTGTTGGACTGACGGGGAGTTGTCGGCTGACGCGGATGTGTGCGTAACGCGTTGGCTTGGCTGTGGCAACGGTTTGTTGAATGCCGGGTGGTGGGTTTTCCCTTCTCTTCCTGCCACCTTCGCAAGCCGGTGTTGTGTTGCAGGGCGTTTGCCCGCGGTGGTTGGTTACTGGTCGCCGCAGACAGACGCCTTTTTTGTTTGCTGTGCTCTTGTTTTACAGTGTTTTTGCTTGTCGCGCTCTGTTTAGCGGTAGCCGTCCCAGGTGGGGGAGGGGAACAGAATGCGTTCGGCGCGTTCCCAAAGTTGCATCATGGATTCGTTTGGGTTGGTCAGCGACTGGATTTGTACGCCGTCCATGGCGAAGAATGCGGTGACGATGAGGTCGTGCAGGCGTTCTGGATCTCGGTATTCTTCCGGTAGTTCCCAGTCCACGCTGGTCATGTCGGTTAGGATTGATCCGTGCCTGTTTTGGTAGAACTCGTGTGCCGGGTGTTGCGGGTCGGATGCTTCGATTGCGAGGCGCATGAATAGTGCGACGAGTTCAGGACGTTTGGCGTTGAAACATACGGTTTCGTGCAGTGCGCTGGGCAAATGTCGACATTCTTTGGTTGCTGAATCTGATTGGTCGCAGTGGTTGATGGTTGCGCCCAATGTCGTGGGTGCATTGCTTTCTTCGGAGTCGTAGAACGTTTCGATGACCAATGAGAGCAGTTCTTCGCGGTTTTTGACGTAATGGTTGAGTCCTGGCAGTGTCATTCCGACCGCGTCCGCCAAGGCTTGCATGGGGAAGCCATATGATCCGTATTGCGTGATCAGGGTTACCGCTTCTTGTGCGACCTGTTTGCGTCGCTGTGCTGGGGAGAGTCGTTTTCTTTGGTTGATTGGACGGCTCTTGATGCTGTTTGCTGATGTTTTTTCCTGTGATTCCATACTGCTTTGAAGAATACTATTGCCGCTGCCCACGTGTGTTTTCGTATGGTTTCGATATTGCGGTTATGCGATTGATTGATGTGTTTGAAAGTAGGTAGTTGCTCGACACGCCGATTTGTTATCTTATACTTTTAAGATATAAGATAACTGACGAAGCCGATGGACATCGACTTCAATCAGCGCCTCTCTTGCTTGTGCGATCGTTGAAGATTCGGCAAAAACGTGGGGCTGATTTCGAAGAAGAAAGATAAGGAGATAAGCATGACTGGCGCACAGTCCGCGGAAAGCACTCGCACGCTTTCCAAAATTGACAAAACGCGTTTCTGCGTAGCGTTCTTCGTGTTCTCATTCGCGTGGATGCTGGCATTGCAGATCGTTGCTGCAGTGTTGCTTCCGCAGCGTTTGGCCGATATCGCGCCCGACAGCAAAGACGCCATCTTTGGTGTGCTTAATTCGGCCACGGCACTCGCCTCGCTGATTTCCAACCTTGTGGTCGGCAACATGTCTGACCGTACGCGCTCGATCTTCGGCCGCCGTACGCCGTGGATCGCATCGGGCGGCATTGTCGCTGGTATCTCGCTGTTCCTCATCGGCATTTTGCCGGACGGTGTGAGCATCGGTGTCAGCTACTGCATTTCCATGGTCGGTCTGAACATGATGATCGCGCCGGTCATCGCATCCCTGTCCGACCGTGTTCCGGAAGATATGCGCGGCACCATGTCTGCATTCATCTCCGCAGGTACGCTTTTCGGTTCCGCGCTCGGCCAGATTGTTGGTGCGCAGTTCATCACCCTGCAGCTCCCGGGCTTCATCGTCGCTGGTGTGGCCATGGCGCTTTCCGGTGTGCTTGCCGTGATCTTCTGGCCGAAGGAAAAGTCCAGCAAGGACATGCCTAAGGAAAAGGTCGATTTCAAGGGCATCATCATGAGCTTCCGTCCGCCGACCAAGGGCGCTCGTGACTTCTGGCTGGCATTCGCTGGTCGTTCCCTGCTGCTGTTCAGCTACTACATGATCCTCAACTACCAGCTGTATATTCTGCAGGATTATATCGGTCAAAGCGTTGAAGATTCCGCAGCCACCATTTCCACCATGAGCTTGGTGCTGATGGTTGTCTCCCTGATTTCCGCGCTTTCCGCAGGTCCGATTTCCGACAAAATCGGCCGCCGTAAGATTCCGGTTGTGGCTGCAAGCGTGCTGCTTGCCATCGGTTATGCTCTGCCGTGGCTCATGCATAATGCGCTGGGTATGATTCTCTTCTCCGCCATCGGCGGCTTCGGCTACGGCATGTACGGCTCTGTTGACCAGGCACTCAACGTTGACGTGCTGCCGAACGAAGAAGAGGCTGGTAAGGATCTAGGCATTCTGAACATCGCAACCACTCTCGGTCAGATGGTCGGCCCGATCGTCACTTCCGCCATCGTGGTGGCCACCGGCTCCTATGCCATGGTGTTCCCGACGGCAATCGTGATGGTGGCGCTCGCCTGCGTCTTCATTCTGATGATTAAAAAGGTGAAGTAGCGTCGGCATTTTCCGAAATAACTTGGCCGGAGATCCTTTCATTATCTCTCCTGGGATCTTCGGCCATTTCGCACATATTGTGCGGCGCAATAACTACAGGAACTGTACGAATTACGAACACTGCAGATGTGAGTACTACTGCAAAGGAGTAAACCATGGTTGTCTGCATTGACCCGAACAGTACGATTGGTTGTATCGATCCGAAACTGCATGGCCAATTCATTGAATTCCTTGGCGAATGCATTGATGAAGGTCTGTGGGTAGGGGAGGATTCCCCGATTGAAAACGAGCATGGCTACCGCAAGGCCACATTGGATGCTTTGCGTGCATTGCAGCCGCCGGTTATTCGTTGGCCGGGCGGTTGCTACGCAGACACCTACCATTGGCGTGACGGCGTGGGGCCGCAAAGCGAACGTAAAACCACCTTTAATGAAAACTTCGCCACGTACGAACTCGACGATCACAGCTTCGGAACCGACGAATTCCTGCGTTTGTGCGAAATGCTCGGCGCGGAACCGTGGATCAATATCAACATGCTTTCCGGTACTGTGGCCGAAATGAAGGATTGGATGGAATACTGCAATCGTGAGCAGCCCACCGATCTGGCCAAGGAACGTGAGGCCAACGGCCATAAAGCACCGTACGGTGTGAAATATTGGGGCATTGGCAACGAAGTGTGGGCTGGAGGCGGTACCATGACGCCGCAAACCTACCTTGACGAATACCGCAGGTTCGCATCCGCTATGCCAAGCTTCACCACCGATGTGTTCGCGCCGACGGAAATGTATGCCATCGCGAGCGGTCCTGACGGTAACAAGCCGCGCGAACGCGTGCAGTGGACCCAGGACTTCTTCCGTGGTCTTGTCGAATATCGTCAGCCGAAAATCGATGGTTATGATCTGCATTTCTACAACTGGAATGTGGATAACGATGCTGATACTCCGACCGAGTTCGATGAAGACGGCTGGAACACGGTGATTGAGGGTTGCCTTGAGCTTGAAGACATTCTGTGTGATCAGTGGCGTTTGATGAACGATGGTTTGGCGCTTATTCATGAGCCGGAAGTGGCGATGGATTCCAAGCTTTCGCATGTCGATCTGATTATCGGTGAGTGGGGCAATTGGCATAAGACCGCGTTCTTTGCGCGCCCGGCGCTTAAGCAGCAGGTGACCATGCGTGACGCCATCACTACCGCGCTTACGTTGGATCTGCTGCAGCGCAACTGCGACAAGGTGACCATGGCATGCAACGCGCAAACCATCAACGTGCTCAACTCGCTGATTTTGACTGAAGGTGACCGGACCATCCTTACGCCTAACTATGACGTATTCATGATGTACAGGGCGCATCGTGGCATGATCGCACTTGATGTGAATCGCAACGATTCCGAAGATTCCGCCGTGTATACGTTTGTGTCACGCAATGAAGACGGCACTCAGCTGCTGGTCAATCTGACTAATGCACACATGAACGATGCTGCTGAAGTACGATTGCAGCTTCCGTGCGGAGCCAAAGTCGAATCGATGGAAACGCTCGCTTCCGAAGATCCGCATGATTGCAATACTGTGGGGCATCCGGATCTCGTGCGCACCCATACTGCGGATGTTGATACTGCTGTGACCGTGCGTGAATCCGCTGGCGGCACCGAGCTGACGGTGGCACTGCCCGCCGCTTCGGTGAATGCCCTTCGCGTGACGCTTTGCTAGCTAATTATTTCTCTCTGGTTGTAAAAAGCCTCTTTCTTCCCGCAAGAAAGGGGCTTTTCGTTGCAAGTTGCGTAAGGAAGAAAAATGTATTATCATTTAACTAAGTAGTTACTAAGTAATAGAAACTGCGATCGAAAACGTACGAAGGAGTGCATATGGACCTCAATTACATCAAGGGCGTGAACCTGGGTAACTGGCTGGTTCTGGAAAAGTGGATGAACCCGGCATTGTTCGACGGAACAACCGCTGATGGGCATTGAAATCGTCAACGAGCCGAATACTACTACGTCGTGGCCGATGATGAATGTGACCGAACGATATAAGGCTGTCGATCCTGAACTGGCTGAAGGAACTGGTCCGATCGCATTCGACTGGCTGAAGAACTTCTATATCACCGCATACCATCGTCTGCGCGACGAGGATAAGGGTGCATTGCCGACAAGCAAGGCCGTGGTGTTCCATGACGGTTTCGACCTCGATCAGTGGAAGGATTTCATGCGTGGCGAAGATTGAGGTTGAGGAACCGAATCTGCCGGATGTGCCGATGCCGGAGATTTCGAACTTTGATGACTTTGATGGCGGCGAATTGGGTAACTGGTATTACTCGCCGCGTCAGATGCCGAGCACGTTTGCGAATGCTACGGAACGCCCGGGCTGGCTGCGTATTCGCGGTGAAGAATCGCTTGCCTCGCTGAATCGTACGAGCCTGCTTACTCGCAAGCTGACGAGCGTGTATGCCACGGTGACCACCAAGATGGAGTTCGAGCCGGAAGTCTACCAGCACAGCGCTGGCTTGACCATCTACTACGACAACATGAATAACATTTTCCTGCGCAAGTATTATTCGCAGACGCTTGGTGGCAGCGCGATTTCGATCGTGCGTCTCGAAAACGGCGAAAAGACGGAAATGCTTGACACTCGTGTTGCCGTGGAAGATAAGCCGATTTACTTCCGTTTGAACATTGAGGGCCGTCGCACTTGGTTCGAATGGGGTTATGATGGCGAGAATTGGACCAAGATCGGTCCGGATTTCGATACCACCACGTTCTCTGACGAATACTGCAAGTTCGGTGAGTTCACCGGCACTATGGTCGGTATTGCCGTCACTGATGCTTCGCTGCATGAGAAGACCGCCGACTTCGACTTCTTCGACTACGAGGCGGATGAGACGAAGCCCGTCGACTGATCCCGCCCGGCCGGCCAGCACGATCATTCAACGACCCTGATCCGGCCGTGATCCGATTCCGGGCGGCCGCGTGGCCGCCCGCGGGACACATACAATGGACCAAGGAACGTTGTGAATGACGCGCGGTTCCTTGGCCCATTGGGCCGAATGGGTTTTGCCATGGGTTGTGATGGACGGAAACGAAAAGTCGGGCAACCCCCGAACGTAAGGGCGGTGAGGCGCATGGTGCTAGGCATCGACGAGCGAATCGACGGCGTGAACCTCGGCAACTGGCTGGTGTTGGAGAAATGGATGGATCCGAAACCGTTCACCCGCAGCGCCGAAGACGATGAAATCTGGATGCACCGCACGCACGTATCCCTCTGGTCCGAACGGAATCTAGCCGAGGAACTGCGCCGGCACCGCGAAACCTACGTCACCCTGGAGGATTTCCGTACTATCGTCGGTCACGGAATCAACCTCGTACGCATTCCCATACCGTATTTCATCTTCGGTGACTGGCCCGGGCATCCAGGCTGCATTACGTACCTCGACCGCGCGTTCCGTTGGGCGCGGGAGACGGGATTGAAGATTATGATTGACCTGCATACCGTTCCCGAATCGCAGAACGGTTTCGACAACGGCGGTCTGACGGGTGTGTGCAAATGGGCGCAGAATACGGACTTGGTGGAGTACGCGCTGAACGTGCTGGAGCGATTGGCTCGCCGATACCGCGACGAACCGGCCCTGCACAGCATCGAAGTACTCAACGAACCAGTGAGCTGGTCAGTGTTCCATAGCACGTCGAACACGGCGAAAGACTCTCATGAGGCTTCCGGTAGCACGTATGTCTCACTGCGGTTTCTGAAGCGCTTCTACCGCGACGCTTACGCCCGGTTGCGCGCCGTGCTACGTCCGGAAACCGTGATCGTATTCCATGACGGTTTCCGACTCCTCCGCTGGGGTGGTTGGTTTCGTCGTGCTGGCATGCGCAACGTCATGCTCGACACCCATCAGTATCTCATCGCGATGGAGGATCCGCTGTTTTCGGGACCGGCACGCCGGCTGTACCTGCGATCGCGGCGACTGCCATGGCTGTACCGGATGCTGGTGGGCGCGAGTGGCATCGCCATCCGTTTGGCGGCTCGTCGTATTCCCGTGCTGGTGGGCGAGTGGTGCGTGGAGAATCAGTGGGCCCTACACAGCCAAAACCGATCGGCTGCATACCGCCAAGTGTCACGATTGCAACGCGCGGCATGGGACGTGTCGGCGGGGCAGATCTATTGGAGCTACCAGCTTGTGCGCTCCGCGAAACCGGGTAGTGGCGAAGGGGAACCGCCGCGGGATCCTCGCAACGGCGGTAATCTTGAGGCGTGGGATCTGACTCGCGTATGGCGTCATGGATGGATTCGGGCGGATACCTCTCACGATGACGTGCCATAGGCAGTCAATCAACGGCAATCGACGCAAGGTGCATTAGACTCGGAATCATGGCAGAGGAAGAGACTTCGAAACGTATCCGAAAATCACCGCAGGAGCGTCGAGCGGAAGTGCTGGATGCCGCGGTGCAGCTGATCAGCGAGCGTGGGTATAACGGTATTTCCATTCAGGATGTGGCTGATCGTGTTGGCATCTCCAAGCAGGGTGTGCTTCGGTATGTGGGTAATAAAGACAATATGCTGGCGATGGTATTCAACGAATATTACGGTGAGACGGGCACTCCTGAGGATTTCTTTGCATCAGGTATGCCTGGCAGTGATCCTACTGCGCCGCTGTTTCCTGCGTATTTGCGTTATTTGGTGCGGCATAATTCGCGTCGTCGCATGATGGTGCAGTTGTTTACCGTGCTTTCTGCGGAGTCGTTGAATCCTGATCATCCGTTGCATGATGAATTCACTGCCCGTATGGACGATATTTGGGAGCATTATTCGCAATATCCTTGGCTGATTCCTCCGCAATTGGGTTCGTGGGAGTCGAGTATGCGTCCGGTGGTGCGTAAGGCCATGGAAATCATGGATGGCGTGCAATTATGGTGGTTGCGCGAACCTGAAGTTGATTTGTGCAAAGAGTGGACTCAGATGGAAAACATGCTGTTTCCCGCTCCATTATGGGATGCATATCGCTGATTATTTAAGATTGCATTGCATGTATTCGTGTGAGAAGGCGAGGGGTCTGACGGGCTTCTCGCCTTCTGTGTTGGTATGGTCATGTCGAGTTGCGTGCGTGCCTGCATCGTGTTAAACTACCAATTGGTAATTAAAGGAAATCGCTTCAATGAGGAAAGTGAGCAATCCCATGACCGAAACCATTGAAAACACTGCGAATCTGCCGTATAAGAATCCGGAACTTCCGACCGAGGAACGCATCGCCGATCTGCTTGGCCGTATGACCCTCGAAGAAAAAGTCGGACAGATGATGCAACTTGACGCACGAAGCGGCGACTTGGACGATCTAATCGTCAACAAGCATGTCGGCTCCATTCTGCACACCTCGCCGTCCGACCTGCCGAAAGCCGTGGAAACGGTGAACACCAAAACCCGTCTCGGCATTCCGCTGGTGATCGGTGACGACTGCATTCATGGCTATTCCTTCTGGCCGGGAGCCACCATTTTCCCGGAACAATTGGGCATGGCGACCACGTGGGATTCCGAAAAAGTGCAGGCCGCGGGCCGTGCCACCGCCGAGGAAGTGTCGACTACCGGCGTGCATTGGACGTTCTCTCCGGTGCTGTGCATCGCGCGAGACACCCGTTGGGGTCGCGTGGGCGAAACCTTTGGCGAAGATCCGTACCTAATCGGCGAAATGGCATCGTCCATCGTCAAGGGCTATCAAGGTGGTGCCAAGGCGGGCGAGCCGCTTGCCAAAGATGCGATTCTCGCATGCGCCAAGCATTTCGCGGGCTATTCCGAAACCCAGGGAGGCCGTGACGCTTCCGAAGCCGATCTGAGCCACCGCAAGCTGGAATCCTGGTTCCTGCCGCCGTTCGAACGCGTGGCCAAGGAAGGCTGTGGCACCTTCATGCTTGGCTACGAATCCATCGAAGGCGTGCCGGTCGCCTTCAACAAGTGGCTGCTTTCCGACAAGCTGCGTGGCGCTTGGAACTATCAGGGCACGCTTATCACCGACTGGGATAATGTCGGCCGTTCCGTGTGGGAGCAGAAGGTCAAGCCTGACTATGTGCAGGCCGCCGCTGACGCGGTCAGGTCCGGCAACGACTTGGTGATGACCACCCCGAAGTTCTACGAGGGTGCGATCGAAGCCGTGAAGACCGGTCTGCTTGACGAATCGTTGATTGATGCCGCCGTGGCTCGTATTCTCGCACTAAAGTTCCGTCTTGGACTGTTCGAAGATCCGCGTCTGCCTGATCAGGAACGCATCAATGCGGTGATCGGCTCCGAAGAACACCAGCAGCTCAATCTCGAAGTGGCTCGCGAAGCCGTGGCATTGCTGAAGAACAATGGTTCGCTGCCGTTCAATGCGGCTGGCGCGAAGCGTATCGCGGTCGTTGGTCCGCTTGCCGACGATGCGCAAACTCAGCTGGGCGACTGGGCGGGCAGCTCCGGTCAGATCAACTGGATGCCTGACGGCCACCCGCGCGAGATGATCACCACCGTGCTTGATGGCTTCAAGCAGCTCTCTCCGGAAGGCTGCGAGGTCGTGTACTCCCGCGGTGCCAATATCGTGGATTTGGTGCCTGATCCGGAAGGCGAGTTCTACCCAGATGGCCAGCCTCGCCCGAAGATCGGCGTTTCCGCCAAGCTCGACCGCGCACTGCTCGATGAAGCCGTGGAAAACGCTCGCCAAAGCGACCTGATCGTGGCCGTGGTGGGTGATGTGATTCAAGCCATTGGTGAAGGCTGCTCTACCGCTACGCTTGAACTGCTCGGCGGCCAGAATGCACTGATCGACGCGCTGTCGAACGTGGCTCGCGAAACCGGCAAGCCGTTCGTGGTGGTACTCGTCAGCTCCAAGCCGCAGGTGCTGCCGGCATCCGTGATCGGTACCAACGGTGTGATTGTTGACGAAACACCGGCCGAAGGCACTTCGGCTCTGCTGTGGGCTCCAAGCCCGGGCATGAAGGGCGGCCAGGCCATCGCCGAAATCATCCTCGGCGAAACCGAGCCGAGCGGACGCCTGCCGATCACCTTCCCACGCCATGCAGGTCAGCTGCCGGTCTACTACAACCAGATTCGCGGCCAGCACGGCAACCGCTACGCCGACCTCACACAGGATCCGGCATTCGCATTCGGCGAAGGTCTGAGCTACACCACGTTCGAATACGGCGAACCGACGGTCACCAACGTTCCGAAATCCGGCGCATTCGGCGAAACCGACACCGTGCATGCTGAAATCACCCTCACCAATACGGGCGATCGCAAGGGCACGGAAGTAGTGCAGCTCTACATCGGCGACATCGTGACCTCTTACAGCTGGACTGATCGCGAACTCAAAGCATTCCAGCGTGTGAAACTAGAACCGGGCGAAAGCAAGACCGTTGCCTTCGATATTCCGGTTTCCGATTGCACCATCGTCGATTCCGAAGCTAACCGAATCGTCGAACCAGGCGAATTCGAAGTGCTTATCGGTCACTCCAGCCGTCGCGAAGACCTGAAGTGCACCACCTTCACCGTCGCGTAAGCAAACGAAATGAACCGTGTCGCAGAACCCAATAATCGACACGCTAATCTGATATGAGCCGCCTACGAAATGCTGATCGTAGGCGGCTCATGCAATTTCACGTAACATTTCTGCCCTACATAATGTTCTGCCCTACATAATGTTCTGCCCTACATAATGTTCTGCCCTACGTAATGTGTGGTGTGTGCCGGCGCAAACTGTAGCCGCGCCGGCATGCGAATATCGTCGACAATTTCGAAGCAAAAACTATTACACAACCTTTCTATCGAAGGAGCAGAGTGTCTACGGATAAGAGGAACGCATCATCAGACATACCCATCGAACATGCCGAAAACGGCACGGTTTCCGCCACCAACGGCGCACAAAGCGGCGCAATCAACGACACGTGTATGAGCGAAGGCAAACTTACCATCGTGGTGGTGGCGCTCGCCATTCTCACCTTCCTCGGCATTCTGTCGGGAACTTCGCTGAACATCGGATATTCGGCGTTGATGGAAGAGTTTGCGATTTCCGCCGACGTGGTGCAATGGCTGACCACCGGGTATCTGCTGTTGCTTTCCGTGGCCATTCCGACGTCACCGTTCATGGTGCGCAAATTCCCGACCAAAGCGTTGTTTGTTATGGCCATCGCGCTGTTTTCCGTGGGAACGCTCGTCGGCGCGCTCGCATTGAACTTTCCGATGCTGCTTGCCGCACGACTGATCATGGCGCTCGGCACGGGTGTTTCCCTGCCGCTGCTGACCAACATCATTCTCGACAAGGCTCCATTCCACAAGCGCGGCATGATGCTTGGGTTGGTGAGTTTGGTGACGTGCGCGGCTCCGGCCATCGGGCCGGTGTTCGGCGGATTGGTGATGGAATTCCTGAACTGGCATTGGATTTTCTATGCCATGATTCCGTTCCTGGTGATTTCATTCGTGCTTGGCGCGGCTACCGTGCCTGACATCCGTCACGGTGAGAAGGGCTATCTGTCGGTGCCATCACTGCTGTTGGTGGCTGTTGGCTTGTCCGGCATTATTGTTGCGGCCAGTCTCTTCGCGCAATGGAATGGCGATTGGCGATTTTGGAGTGTGCTTATCGGTGCCATTGTGGTGTTGGCGGTGTTCGCCGTATTGCAGTTGCGTATGGCTCATCCGTTGGTGGAAGTGCGTACGTTTGCATATTCGGGATTCACGCTCGGCATGGTGATTCTGCTCATGTCTTCCGGCGGTGTGCTTGGTGTGAACTTCTTGCTGCCGATTCTGCTGCAGCGAGGATTGGGGCATACGTCGATGACGGCCGCTTTGATTTTGCTGCCGGGCGCTGTGATTGGCGCGGTGTCGGCTCCACTGATCGGCGGCGCGTTGAAAGAGCATTTCCCGCCGAAGTTCATCGCCTGCGGTTTTGTTGGCGTGGCGGTGATGGATGTGGCGATGATGCTTGGCGGCTCGCACGAAGGAGCCATTGCCGTGGCGTACGCGCTGTTCATGGCCGCTTCCGGATTCGTGCTGGTGCCCGATCAGACGCATGCGTTGAACCAGTTGCCGTCTTCCATGAACGCCGACGGTTCCGCGGTGATGAATACCATGCAGCAGCTCGCAGGCGCCATCGGCACGGCTGTGGCATCCACGTTGATTTCCGAATTCTCGGCCGCCAACGTGAATGCCGGCATGCAGCAGGCTGACGCTTATGTGGCTGGCTTCTCCACCAGCATGTGGGTGTTCTTCGGCATGGCCGTATGCGGTGAGATTCTGGCGTTGCTCATGTTCCGCTTCTCGGTGAAGCGTGCTCAGGAGTAGCCTGCAAGCCGAACCATTTGGGGCATGACTGCCCCAAATCTCAGTCATGGTGACATGCGGCCAATCCTCAGCGTCGAACGCATCGGCAATACGGAAGATGGCCGTGGCATATGGCTGGTTGACTTCGGACAGAACTGTTCGCAGCGCATCCGCCTGCACATGCGCGATCTTGAAGCAAGACAAAGCGTGACGTTACGTCATGTGGAAGTGTTGGAACCGGACGGATCCATCGCCACGCGAACCTTGCGCCGAGGCCAGCAGTGCGATGTGTACACTTCCAACGGTTCCGACGCTTGGTGGGAGCCACGATTCGCGATGCACGGCTTCCGCTATGCACAGATCGAAGGTTTCGCAGGAGAACTGACCGCAGCCGACATGGATTGCCGCGTCTACCATTCCGTGATGGAACGCACCGGCGAACTGACCACATCGAATCCGCTGCTCAACCGTTTGCACGAGAACGCCGTATGGTCGATGCGTTCCAACTTCGCGTCCATTCCAACCGACTGCCCGCAACGCGACGAACGCATGGGTTGGACGGGAGACATCTGCCTGTTCGTGCCTACCGCGGCTTATTTGTATGACGTATACGGGTTCCTGAAAAGCTGGCTGAAAGACGTGCGTGCCGACCAGGTCAAGTGGGGCACTGTGCCGTTCTACGTGCCGTTCGTGCCGTTGGGCGTATGGGCGCATCCACAAGCCATCTCTACGTGGGGCGATTCGGCGGTGAAAGTGCCGTGGACGCTGTACATGGAAAGCGGGGACATGCAGGTGCTCGCCGATTCCTACGATCTGATCCGTGATTGGATCGATGAAGTGGCAGGGTACCTTTCGCCCGATGGCGTATGGGATCGCAAGCCGGACTATCCGCTCGGGCAGCTTGGCGATTGGCTTGATCCGACCGCGCCTCCGGAAGATCCTACGCAGGCCATGACCGAAAAGGAACTGGTCGCCACCGCGTTCTACGCACGCAGCTGCATGCAAGGCACGCAAATCGCGCATATTCTCGGCAAAACCGATGATGAAACTCGATTCGCTGCCCTGCGTGACCGTGTGATTGATGGATTCCTGCAGCGTTTCACCAACCTTGACGGCACCATGACATCCGACACCCAGTGCGCCTACGCGCTGCTGACCTCCACCGAATGCCCAAGCTGGCTTTACCAAGTGGTTATGGGGGGGCACCACCACGTGGGAACGTTGGGATTCCATGCGGGCCGATGGTTCGCTGAACCCCGGCGGCATGACCTCGTTCAACCATTACGCGCTCGGATCGGTGGCGGAATGGATGCATGCGCATATCGGCGGCCTTGAAGCCGTTGAACCCGGCTGGAAGCGGTTCCGTATCGCTCCGGTGATCGGGGGAGATCTCACCCATGCCGAAACCTCTCACATCACCCCATATGGCAAGGCGGAAGTGCAATGGGAAGTCAACGCCAATGTGCTTGATCTGACGGTTGCGGTACCTGCCGGAACCACGGCATTCGTGGATATCGTCGACCATGAGCGCGTCGATCTTGTTGCAGGAACGCATCATCTGCAGATGGCGCTGTAATCGTACGGAATCGTGTGAAATCGTATGAACGAAAGTCCTGCCGAAGCTGAAGCCAAATAAAAGTCGGCGTCGGCAGGACTGCGATCATACCAAAAATGAAAAAAAGCTTTCTTCATCGTATATTTCAAATCATTTCAATATTTCAAAAAAAGAACATGCTTCCAAGGGGAATCATGACAGCAAACGCATCACGCGAGCCAAGCACCGCAGTGTTGAGTGATATCGCACCTGACAGCGGCCGCAAACTGACATCCACCGAAAAATGGCGATTCGGCGTCGGCTTCGTGCTCTTCTCGCTGATTTGGATGGTCGCAGGCACTTCCGGATCGGCCGTGCTGCTGCCGCAACGATTCACCGAACTGAACATAGGCATGCCCGAAGTGATTCTCGGCACCATGAATTCCGTAGGCTGCGTATTCGCACTGTTCTCCAACGTGATTTTCAGTGCGTTAAGCGACATCACGCGCTCGCGTTTCGGCAAGCGCACGCCATGGATTGTGGCAGGTGGTCTGATTACGGCAGCCGGCTATGTGCTCGCCTTCTCCAGTGCGCAGTTGGTGGGTATTGTGGACGGATGGTGCATTGTGCAGGTCGGCGTCAACATGATGATCGCTCCGGCTGTGGCAGTGCTGTCCGACCGCATTCCGGAAAACGTGCGTGGTACGTTCTCCGCATTCTATGGTGGTGCGCAGATCGTCGGATCATCCGCCGGAACGTTCCTCGGATCGAAATTCATTGAAAACATGGGCACCGGATTTGCGATCGGTGCGGCACTGTTCGCAGTCACCGGTATCGTGACCGTGCTGATCTGGCCGCGCGAACGCTCCTCGGCTGCTTCTGTGGCTTCCGTCGAGTCTTCGGATGCCATCGCAAAGCTCGACGTCAAGCAGTTGCTGCGTTCGTTCATCCCTCCTACCAAAAATTGCCGAGATTTTTACTTTGCATTGATGGGCAGATTGCTGCTTATCTTGGGTTGGAACATGATTTCCGGCTATCAGCTGTATATTCTGCAGAAATACTGCGGGTTGAGCGTAAAGGATTCCGCGGCGACGATTTCCACCATGTCGGTGATTTCCATGGTTGTGCTGATCGTCACGTCCATGGTGTCGGGTCCGCTGTCGGACCGTCTGCAGCGCCGCAAGGTCATCGTGGCGATCGGTTCGGTGATTATCGCGATTGGTGTGGCCATTCCGTGGTTCATGCCGAATGCTTTGGGCATGATGCTGTTTGCAGGCATCGGCGGTGCCGGTTATGGCATTTACATTGCCGTCGATCAGGCGTTGAACGTCGATGTGTTGCCAAGTCAGGAAGAAGCTGGTAAGGATCTGGGCATTCTGAATCTTGCCAACACCGTTGGTCAGGTGCTTGCTCCTGTGGTTGTCGGTGCGATTGTGCTTGCCACTGGCAGTTATGCGGCGCTGTTCCCGATCGCTGTGGTTGCGGTGCTGCTGGACGCGGTGTTCATCATGCTGAAGTAGCTGCGGTTACTGCAGTAGCAGAAGCAACGCGCAATGTGCTGGCGATTGCGGCACAGGTGATTTCGACATTGCGTTCCGTGTTGGCGATCAACGTTGTAAGATCTGCTGGCCCGGGCGCAATGCCGAATGTTGCGATAATGCCGGCTTTGTTCAGCGCTTCGACGGTGTGTGGGTCACGGGTTACTGTTCCGCCGATGGCAATGGTTGGTTTTCCTTGCGATTGCGCCAATTTCGCAATGCCGCTTGGCACTTTGCCGTATGGCGTTTGACTGTCGATAGAGCCTTCTCCGGTGATGACGACGTCAGCCCAAGCGCACGCTTCACGGCCATGTGCAAGATTAAGCACGAGTTCGATTCCCGGCTTCACTGTTGCGTTGAGCAGACCAAGCATGCCACCTCCGGTACCTCCCGCAGCGCCCGCTCCCGGAGCGTGCTCTATATCGCGGCCGTTATATTGCATGATTGCGCGCGCGAGATTCGCAAGCCCCTGATCGAGAAGCTCGACCTGTGTTGCGGTCGCGCCTTTTTGCGGGGCGAACACATGGGCGGCACCTTCCGGGCCGGTCAAAGGATTGGTGACGTCGCAAGCGAGAACAATCGGAACGTTTTTGATGGAATCGGAAACTCTTGAATCGTCAATCCTTGCCAAATCAACAAGAGCGCCGCCACCAAGCGCAATGTCGCAATCATGCGCATCGAGAAAACGAAATCCAAATGCGTGAGCCAATCCCGTGCCGCCATCCGTGGTGGCGCTACCTCCCAAGCCGAGCACAATGCGATCCGCGCCGGCGTCGATCGCAGCGTGAATCAGCAAGCCTGTGCCGAATGTGGATGCAGCCATCGGATCACGGTCGACAGGGGAGACCTGCTCAAGTCCGCTTGCCGAAGCCAACTCGACCACGGCGGTACGGGAAGTGTGCTTATTGCCAAGAAACCCGAACTGCGCAATAATCGGGCGACCGACCGCATCAACCGTCTCAACATCATGCAACGTGCCGCCGGTGGCATGAACCAAGGAGTGCGTCAATCCTTCGCCACCATCGGAAAGCGGCAAAAGCCGGCACTCTGCCTGCGGGTCGCCGCGCATAATGCCACGAGCCATCGCCCGCGCAATCACCTCGGCCGAAGCGGCCTCCTTGAACGAATCCGGTGCCAGCAAAACCCGCATACATGCCTCCTTTTACACCTGCATCCATACAGTAATGCAGTGCCGGGGCAGTGGCCTAGCGGTAGCCTTCCCACATGGGCAGGGGGAACAGGGCGTCTTCGCATTCCGCCCACATGGCGTTCAGGTCCTGACCGGGCGTGCGCAGCCAGCGCAGCTGCACGCCGTCCATCATGGCGAATCCCGCATTGAGCAGCCGGCGCGTATCAACGCCTTCGGGCACACGCCAACGAATGTTGAGCGCGGTGTCGGCATTATGCAGCTCTCGATTGGCGAAATATTCGTGTGCCGGGTGGTTCGGGTCGATCGCTTCGGCGCTCAACGTGGAAAACATGTGCACCTGAAGCGGTCTACGTGCGTTCACCGCTACGATCCTGCGCCACATATCCGCGATCAGCGGGCGCGGCTCGCGTACCATGTTTGTCAGAATGTCTTCGGTTTCGGAATCGTAGACTTCGTCCAATGCGCAAGAAAGCAGACCCTCCTTGCTGCCGACGTAGTGCAGTACTCCGGCTTTGGTGAGTCCTACGCGATCGGCGATTTTCTGCAGGGAAGTGCCGTAATAGCCGAGCGTCCCAAACAGCTCGACGGCCGCGTTGAGGATCTCCGCTTTCCGGTCGACTTCTTCGTTGGCCATGTTAATTCCCTCTTTTGCCCTTCATAATGACGATCTACGCACGCATAGTGCGTGGTAATGCCACTTCTCGTATGTTATGAGTACTGCAGTTACTTTACGGTTGGTTAATTGATTTTTCAAGGAAGATTGGCGTGTTGCGGTGTTGGTTTTGATAAAGTACCTACCAACCGGTTAGTAGAGATTTCGGGGTTGAGGTCCCATGCAGATCGGTTAACCGATACGAACTCAAGAAAACGATGCGAAAGAGGAACGTATGAGCGAAAGCACCTATCCTTCCGTCAATGACCTGACGCTTGAAGAGAAGGCATCCCTGACTTCCGGCGGCGACGCCTGGCATCTGCAGGGCGTTGAAGCCAAGGGTATTCCCGGCTACATGATCACCGACGGCCCCCACGGCCTGCGCAAGTCCAATTCGGCCACCACCGGCGAAGTCGACCTGAACAACTGCGTGCCTGCCACCTGCTTCCCGCCGGCGGCTGGTCTGTCCAGCTCCTGGAATCCGGAACTCATCCACCAGGTTGGCGAAGCCATGGCCGAAGAGTGCATTCAGGAGAAGGTCGCCGTAATCCTCGGCCCGGGCGTGAACATCAAGCGCAACCCGCTCGGAGGCCGCTGCTTCGAATACTGGTCTGAAGATCCGTATCTGGCGGGTCATGAAGCCATCGGCATCGTCGCCGGCGTGCAATCCAAGGGCGTGGGCACTTCGCTCAAGCATTTCGCCGCCAACAATCAGGAAACCGACCGTCTGCGCATCAGCGCCAACATCTCCCAGCGTGCATTGCGCGAAATCTACTTCCCGGCGTTCGAGCACATCGTCAAGGAAGCCCAGCCGTGGACCATCATGTGCGCATACAACTGCATCAACGGCGTGCATGCGGCGCAGGACCACTGGCTGCTTACCGACGTGCTGCGCGACGAATGGGGCTTCCAGGGCATCGTCATGAGCGACTGGGGCGCCGACCATGATCGCGTCGCATCCCTCAACGCGGGCCTCAACCTCGAAATGCCGCCAAGCTACACCGACGACCAAATCGTGTATGCGGCACGAGACGGCCGCATCCAGCCGGCACAGCTCGACCGTATGGCACAGGGCATGATCGACCTGGTCAACAAGACGCGCGCAGCCATGAGCATCGAAAACTATCGTTTCGACATCGAAGCGCACGACGAAGTCGCACATCAGGCGGCCATCGAATCCATGGTGCTGCTCAAGAACGATGATGCCATCCTTCCGGTCGCCGGCGATGCCAAGGTCACGGTCATTGGCGAATTCGCACGCACCCCGCGTTATCAGGGCGGCGGCTCCTCGCACATCACCCCAACCAAGATGACCAGCTTCCTTGACACCCTCGCCGAACGCGGCGTGGATGCCAAGTTCGCCCCAGGCTTCACCCTCGACCTCGAACCGGCCGATCCGGCACTCGAAGCCGAAGCCGTAGACGCTGCCAAGGGCGCCGACGTGGTGCTCATGTTCCTGGGGCTCCCCGAAGCAGCCGAATCCGAAGGCTTCGACCGCGAAACCCTCGACATGCCGGCCAAGCAGATCGCACTGCTCGAAGCCGTCGCCGCCGAAAACAAGAACATTGTGGTCGTACTCTCTAACGGTTCCGTCGTCACCGTGGCACCGTGGGCCAAGAACGCCAAGGGCATTCTCGAATCCTGGCTGCTCGGCCAGTCCGGCGGTCCGGCGCTCGCCGACGTGCTGTTCGGCAAGGTGAGCCCGTCAGGCAAGCTTGCGCAGACCATTCCGTTCGACATCAACGACGACCCGAGCACCATCAACTGGCCGGGCGAAGAAGGCCATGTCGACTACGGCGAAGGCGTGTTCGTGGGCTACCGCTACTACGACACCTACAACAAGGCCGTCGACTACCCGTTCGGCTTCGGCTTGAGCTACGCTACGTTCGAAGTGAGCGACGTGAAGGCCGTCAAGACCGGCGCCTGCACCGCCTCCGTCACCGCCGTGGTCAAGAACGCCTCGGATGTTGACGCCGCCGAAACCGTGCAGGTGTACGTGGCTCCGGGCAAGGCCGACGTAGCTCGACCGAAGCACGAGCTTAAGGGCTTCAAGAAGGTGTTCCTCAAGGCCGGCGAATCCACTGAGATCTCCCTCGACCTCGACGATCGCGCCTTTGCCTACTGGTCTGAGAGGTTCAATGACTGGCATGTGGAGAGCGGCGAATACACCATCGAGGTCGGCACGTCCAGCCGTGACATCGCCGGTTCCGCGGTGGTGGAGCTCGACGGCGACGGCAAGGCCCAGCCGCTCACCGAATGGTCCAACTTCATGGAATGGCGTAAGGATCCGCTCGGTTCCAAGGTGCTTGAAATCCTGCGTGCCGAGGGCGAAGCCGGCCGCATGCCGGTGGTGCCCGACAACGACATGACCCGCCTGTTCCTCGATTCCATGCCGATCAACAGCATGTCGGTGCTGATGGGCGCCGATGGCAAGCAGATCTTCGAATACATGCTTGAGAAGTACGCTGAACTCACCAAGTAGTTTCGTAGGATTCAAGGCTTAAGGCCGAGGGATTCGATCCGTTAACTCTGAACCAGTGCGGATCTGATTCCTCGGCCTTTTTTGTCGCGGACGATGAGATGCGCGACACGCTGATTGTTGCATGTGCAACAGTTGTATATACAACGGTTTACCATGTATGCTGTGACAGAAGTGACGAACGAACAATACAAGGAACCGACTGGCTCACGACTCGTCGAAGTCTGGGAAAGCGGCTTGGCAAAGCCCCCCAGCGTGGCCATTCGCTCGCTGCACAACGTGGTCAACCGGTATCTGCGCGTCACCCGCCCTGAAGCGGCGGAAGACATCAGTAGTGGCAACGTTGACATCATCGTGTATCTAGCACGGCATGACAACGAGGAAATCTTTCCTCAAGACATCGAGCAACGCTTCGGCGTGACTCGATCCACATCATGCCGGGTGCTGGGGCTGATGGAGCAGAAGGGCCTGATCGCGCGCGAACCGGTGAAACGCGACGCACGACTGAAAAAAATCGTGTTGACGAATAAATCGAGGCATATCGCCGAAGTCTTGCGCGACAATGCGAAAAACATGGAACGAATTCTGCTGGAAGGCCTTGAAGACGATCAGATCCGCCAATTCATGCACGTGCTTGACGTCATGCAGACGAATTTGGTGAAAACAGGTTTGATCGGAGACGAAAGCCGATATTCAAGCTTGGAAATACAGGAACAGGATTTTGGCGAATCGCAGGTTTCGCAAAAGCCGCAGGTTTCGCAAGAATCGCAAGAATCATGCGATGGGTGGAATCCGCATAATCGCGATTCTCATGATGAATACGTTTCGCGCATACTGCGAATGTCGCAGGAAATGGCGATCGCAAACAACCGCAGGTAACACACGTAAGCAAGTAAGTACGAAAAAGAAAGGACAAGGAGTGACAGCGGCAAACGCAACGACGTCCACAACGTCAAAACCAAAGCAACACGTCATTCGCACACTGGGCAAATCGCTGCGCGAATACAAAAAAGCCAGCCTGCTCTCCCCGGTATTCGTAGCCGTGGAAAGCGTGCTGGAAATCCTTATTCCGACCGTCATGGCATCGCTGATTGATGAGGGCATCAGCGGTGGCAGCATGCCGGCGATTTTGAAATTCGGCTTGATTCTGCTGATTTGTTCGGCGGTTTCGCTGACATCCGGCTTTTTGGCCGGAAAATTCTCGGCCATTGCGGGCGCAGGATTCGCCAAAAACCTGCGTCACGATCAGTTCGAGAAAGTGCAGGGCTACAGCTTCACCAATATTGATCGTTTCTCCACCGGTTCGATCATCACACGACTGACCACTGATGTGACCAACCTGCAGAATGCGTATTCGATGATCATCCGTATGGGTGTGCGCGCTCCGATCATGGTGATTGTGGCGTGGATCTTCTCCTTCCGCATCAGCCCATCCATTTCGCTGGTGTTCCTCGCCTGCATTCCGGTGCTCGCCATCGGCCTGTGCGGTCTGGCAGTACTGGTGCATCCGGTGTTCGAGCGCGTGTTCCACACGTACGACAAGCTCAACAACGTGGTAGACGAGAACCTGCAGGGCATCCGCGTGGTCAAGTCTTACAATCGCGAAAACCACGAAACCGAAAAGTTCAACCGCATTTCCGAGCGCATCTTCAAGGACTTCACCAAGGCCGAACGCATTATGAGCTTCAACAATCCGCTCATGATGCTGTGCGTGTACGTGTCCATGCTGCTTATCGCCTGGATGGGTGCCCAGCAGATCGTGGCATCCGGCAACAATGCGGCCCTTGGATTGACCGCCGGCGATCTGACCGCATTGGTCACCTACGTCATGCAGATTCTCATGGCCATGATGATGCTGTCCATGATTTTCGTGATGTGCATTATTTCGCAGGCCTCCGCCGAACGCATCTGCCAGGTGCTGAACGAGGAAAGCACGGTTACGAATCCGGAAAATCCGGTTATGGAAGTGAAGAATGGTGAGATTGATTTCGACCATGTCACCTTCCGTTATTCCACCACTTCCGAAAAGCCGGTGCTTGACGATATTGACTTGAAGATTCGTTCCGGTATGACCGTCGGCATCGTCGGCGGCACCGGTTCCGCAAAGTCCAGTCTGGTGCAGCTTGTGCCACGCTTGTACGACGTGACCGAAGGTTCGCTGAAAGTCGGCGGCGTGGATGTGCGCGATTACGATCTGGAAGTATTGCGTGATCAGGTTGCCATGGTGTTGCAGAAGAACGTTCTCTTCTCCGGAACTATCGCCGAAAACCTACGCTGGGGCAATCCGAACGCCACTGATGAAGAGATTCGTCACGCATGCCAGCTTGCGCAGGCCGATGGCTTCATCCAGGAATTCCCCGACAAGTACGATACGTACATCGAACAGGGCGGTACCAACGTTTCCGGTGGTCAACGCCAGCGTCTGTGCATTGCGCGTGCGTTGCTGAAAAAGCCGAAGATCCTGATTCTCGACGATTCCACATCCGCAGTCGACACCAAAACCGATCAGCTGATTCGCGCCGCATTCCATCATGAGATTCCCGACACCACGAAGATCATCATCGCCCAGCGTGTGGCCTCCGTGCAGGAATCCGACATGATTCTCGTCATGGACCATGGCCGCATCATGGCAGCCGGCACACATGACGAACTGCTGGAAACCTGCGACGAATATCGCTCCATTTACGAATCGCAAACCAAGAATCAGGCTCAGCCTGAGGAGCTGCAGTGAGAGGAGGGCAAAAATGACTGAACAAACTTCCGCATTGAAATCCAAAGACAACAACAACGCGGCCGGCATGCAGCAATCGCACGGCAAGCCGCCGATGCAGAAAGCCGCGCCTGGCACCACCAAGCGTATCTTCGGCTACATTTTCCAATACAAGTGGCGTGTGGCACTTGTGGTGGTGTGCATTCTCGTCGGTGCCGCGGCCCAGGCCGGATCGTCACTGTTCCTGCAGTCGCTGGTCGATACGTACATTCTGCCGATGGTTGGTGCCACCAATCCTGATTGGATGCCGTTGCTGCGTGCGTTGACGCTTATGGCATGCCTGTATGTGGCCGGTATTTTCTGCAGCTGGCTGTGGCAGTGGGTTATCGTCACTGTGGAACAGGGCACATTGAAGAAGATTCGCGACGACATGTTCGCCCATCAGCAGACCCTGCCGATCCGCTACTTCGACACCAACGAACACGGCGACATTATGAGCCGTTACACCAACGACACCGACACATTGCGTCAGGCCATTAGCCAGTCGTTCCCGCAAATGTTCTCGTCTGCGGTGTCTGCGCTCGCGGCGCTCGTCTCCATGCTGTGGCTGTCGGTGCCCGTCACCATTTTCGTGCTCGCCTTCACCGTGATCCTGTTTGTGGTGGTACGCAAGGTTGTTTCCCGCTCCGGACGCTACTTCGTCAAGCAGCAGATCGCCATCGGCGATGTGAACGCATTCGTGGAAGAAGCGGTCAACGGCCAGAAGGTCATCAAGGTCTTCAACCACGAAGACGCCACCCAAACCACTTTCGACAAGAAGAACGAAGAACTTTTCGAAGCTTCCGCCGAAGCGAACACGTGGGGCAATGTGACCATGCCGATCGTAGGCAACATGGGCTACCTGCTGTACATTCTGCTGGCGATTTTCGGCGGATTTGCAGCGATTTCTGGACTGGGCAACTTCGGATTGTCCGGTACTGGTCCGCTCACCTTGGGTACGCTGATCTCGCTGTTGACGTTGTCTCGTTCCTTTGTGAACCCGCTTGGCCAAGTGTCCATGCAGTTCAACATGGTGATGATGGCGCTCGCCGGTGCTTCCCGCATTTTCGCGCTCATGGACGAACAGCCGGAAGACGACGGCGGTTCCGTGACCTTGGTGAATGTGGAACTCGGCGAAGACGGTCGCACCATGACCGAAGTCGACCACGAAACCGGCCACTGGGCATGGAAGCGCGAGGAGGGCGATGATGGTACCCGTTCGCTCAAGGCCGCGCAATCCTTGAGCCCACGTGCCGCCGAAGTGGCCATGAAGGCCCGTGAAACCGCCATCACTTCGCCGGACGGACGACTCACCCTCCTGCAGGGCGATGTGCGCTTCACCGACGTGAACTTCGGCTATAACCCCGACAAGCCGGTGTTGCACGACATCACCTGGTTCGCCAAGCCCGGCCAGAAAGTGGCGCTGGTGGGCGCAACCGGTGCTGGCAAAACCACCGTCACCAACCTGATCAACCGCTTCTACGACATTCAAGACGGCATGATCCTGTACGACGGCATTTCCGTCAAAGGCATTCGCAAGCCGGATTTGCGCCGTTCTCTGGGCGTGGTGCTGCAGGACGTGAACCTGTTCACCGGCACGGTGATGGACAACATCCGCTACGGTCGCCTCGACGCCACCGACGAGGAGTGCATTGCTGCCGCGAAGCTTACGAACGCTGACGGCTTCATCCGTATGCTGCCCAACGGCTACCAGACCGTGCTTGAAGGCGATGGTTCCGGTCTGTCGCAAGGCCAGCGTCAGCTGATCTCCATCGCACGCGCCGCCGTAGCCGATCCTCCGGCCATGATCCTCGATGAGGCAACTTCGTCCATCGACACCCGTACCGAGGAAGTGGTGCAGGCCGGTATGGACAACCTCATGAAGGGTCGCACCGTGTTCGTGATCGCTCACCGCCTGTCCACGGTGCGCAATTCCGACGTGATCATGGTGCTCGACCATGGCCGCATCATCGAACGCGGTTCGCATGACGAGCTCATCGCGCAAAAGGGCGAATACTACCAGCTCTACACAGGTGCCGTAGAACTCGAATAGCGAAAAAGCGATAGTGCGAATAGCGTAAAGCGCATATCAACATAAGAAAAGCCTGTAATCCCATGAAATGAATCTCCCCGGGATTACAGGCTTTCTTTATCTTATTTTTTCAGTAGATTCGCGATATTTTTGGGAGAGCGAAACTACTCGAGATTCGCGTGGAACTCCCATAGGGAATCAAGGTCGATGTCCTGCTTGCGCACCAAGCTCATGGCGATTGCGTCGCCGACCAGCAGCAGCGACTGTTCGAACAGGCTGGTCATCGGCTGTTCGCTCGGCTTGGTGCCGCTGCCAGGCTTGCCGGCCGCCGGTACATGCACGAACAGGTCGGTGTACTGCTTCATAGGGCAGTCCTCAACAATGCCGATTCGTGCCACTTTCGCGCCGAACGACTTCGCCTTGCCAGCAATGAACAGCGGAAAACCGGTTTTGCCGGAACCGGAGCCAACGATTAGCAGATCCTTGTCGCAGATGGCCGGCTCGGTAATCTGCCCCACCATCACGGTGTCGATGCTCAGGTGTGCCAAACGCTTGGCAATCGCCTCCAGCGCGAGCTCCACGCGCCCGACGCCCACGAAAAAGACCTTACGTGCGCCGGTGATCAGGTCAACCAATTCGTCGATCTGATTTTCATCGACATTGCTGAGCACGTCGGAGAGCTCGTTGATGATGATCTGTTCGCATTCACGGAATGAAGTTGCGGTAGTCATGTCAGTATTCCTATGTTTGATATGTATTCGATTCGATGGCGATTGATGGTTGATAGAGAAGCTGCTGTTGTATGGGGTATTGCGCGTACGCTTCAGCGCACACGAACGCGCTCGCCGGTGGATTCCTCGTACGCCTGCATGGTCATGTGCCACGCCTCCTCGATATTGGGGGAGCGCTTGAAAATACCGGTATTGCCAAGCACGAACGTGTCTGCGCCGACTTCGCGCATGCGTTTGAAGTTCTTTTCGTTGCAGGATCCGTCGATTTGGATTTCGTAGTTGAGTCCGTGCGCGTCTCGGAATTGCGCAAGTCGTTCGATTTTCTTCAGGGTTTCGGGGATCAGCGGTTCTCCGGAATAGCCGATTTCCACGGTCATGACGGTCACGAGGTCGATGCGTTCCAGCAGATTCTCCATTTCGGAGAATGAGGTGAGCGGATTGACCGCAATGCCGGCTCCACAGCCGTTTTCGCGAATGATGCGCAGGGTTCGGAAGGCGTGTGCTCCCAACGATTCGACGTGTGGGGTCAGCATGGTAGCGCCCGCAGCTACCAACTGGTCGATCCAATGGTCGATGTCGGTGACCATCATGTGCACTTCCTTGCGTAGTGCGCAGATCGGCATCATTTGTTCGATCCAGGTGGTGCATAGGCCCATGCTGGGGGAGAAGTGGCCGTCCATGATGTCGATGTGGTAGGAATCGGCGAGGTTGTTGAGTACTTCGACCTGTGTGGCTGGATTGCGGAAGTCGCTGCAGTACAGCGAAATAGCGAAATGCGGATCGCTAAATGGCGCGGTCATGGGAATGCTCCTTGGTTGTGGGAGGGCGACTCGTCAAGCGTTGACGAAAGCCTGTTTTTGGGTGTGTTTGCCTAAGGTGCGGTGGTTGCACGCATCTTGAGGGGGGTGTTGTATTCGGGTTGCGGAAATCAGTTGATGCTATGCAGTGCGATTCCCGCTGCGACGAGTGCGTCGGCGCACTCGGGTGTGCCTTCCGTCACGATGACGTCCAGCGCGTTGCAGTCAGCGATTTTGTATGTGGAAACATGGCCGAATTTCTCCGGTGTGATCAGGCTCATCACTTTGGTGCCGGCTTTGATGAGGGCCCGCTTGGTTTCGGCGGATTCCAGATATGGTGTGGTGATGCCATATTCCGGATCGATGGACGATACGCCAAGCAGCACCAGATCGCAGTGGAGTCCCTGCAGCATGGCCAGCGCGGCGGATCCGACGGTTTCCTTCGACTTGTGGTGAATCACTCCGGTGAGCATGTTCACTTCGACGCCGTCATAGTCGGACATCCATAATGCCACGGCCGGACTGTTGGTGATGATCGTACCGGTGTAGTCACGAGGAAAGGCCTGCGCCGTCAGATAATTGGTGGAACCTCCGTCGATGAAGATCACACGGTTTTCGGTGATTTCATCCATTGCGGCCGCTGCCAATCTCATTTTGACGTCTTTGCCGAGGTCGACGCGATTTTCGAATCGGCTGAGCTCGGTATCGGGCTTCATGGCACCTCCGTGCACGCGTTGTACCAAGCCTCGGTCATCGAGTTCCTGAAGATCCTTGCGTAAAGTCGCTTCGGTTACACCGAGTTCTTTGGCGTAGTCGGTGACGACGACACGACCGTTGGCTTCGATCTTTTTCAGGATCTGTTCCTGGCGTTCGGCCTTCATCATCTTCGGTTCTCCTTATGACGGTGCGCTGGTTGCCGCGCGTGATTGCGGTATCTGTTTTCATCATAGCAATCGCTTTTTCGTTTCTTTTCGTTATGGAGGAAATTTCATTTGCGAATCCTTTCGTTTTGTGTTGACAACTATCGTAACCTTGTGTTATGTTGTTGTCAACAAGCAAAACGAAAGAAATCGCAAGTAAAACGAAATTAATCGAAATGCTTGAGATTGAAGGTCGACACGCCGAAAGCATGTTGGTCATCAACCGAACAGAACCAACGGAAAATAGCAAATAGCAATACAGACGCGTAAACGTCGTAGTTTATGACAAAGGAGTTTTCGCCATGAAGCGTTCTGAAGTCAATGCAGTCATCAAGCAGTTCGAAGCTTTGCTTGACCAGTACAAGTTCCGTATTCCGCCGTACCTGAGCTTCACTCCGGAAGAATGGGCCGAGAAGGGCCACGAATGGGATGAGGTTCGCGACAACGCTTTGGGTTGGGACATCACCGATTACGGCGAGGACGACTTCGAACACAAGGGTCTGGCGCTGATCACTCTGCGCAACGGCAATGTGAAGGATCCGAAATATACTAAGGTGTATGCCGAGAAGATCATGATGAGCATGCCCGGCCAGGTTTCCCCGATGCACTTCCACTGGAACAAGATGGAGGACATCATCGTGCGCGGCGGTGGCACCGCGGTATTCCACCTGTACAACGCCGATCCGGAAACCGAGGAGAAGCTCGACACCCCGGTGCTCGTGTGCCGTGACGGCCGTCGTTATTATGTGCCTGCAGGAGAGCCGATCGAGCTTAACGAAGGCGAATCGCTGACGTTCTACCCGTACACCTACCACGAGTATTACATCAAGGAAGATTCCGTTCCGACTTTGGTCGGCGAAGTCTCCATGTGCAACGACGACAACACCGACAATCGCTTTTATGCTCCGCTTGGACGTTTCCCGAAGATCGAGGAAGACGAGCCGGCCTACCGTCTGCTGTGCAACGAATATCCGGCAGCCAAAGAAGACTGAGCGCATCTAAGCGTAACGATAAAACGCAAAACAAAACGTTTCTCAACAATCATCATCACAACTTGCCGGGGTGCGGCTTCTCTCCGCCGCACCCTTGGTCTCCTATACCCTAAAACACTTTTTCGTACAAGGAACAACCATGAATGCGAAAATCTCCAACGGGGATTCCAAATCCGTGCTCACTATGGGCGAGCTGCTGTGGGACATGCTCCCCACGGGCAAGAAGCCTGGCGGGGCGCCGGCCAACTTCGTCTATCATGCCGCGCAAAACGGTGTGAAAGCAACGGCGATCACCGCCGTTGGGGATGACGAGCTCGGCCATGAACTCGTGCAGCTGCTCGCCGATCGCGGTGTGAACGTCGCAGCTCAAGTCAACGATTATGAAACCGGAGTCACCGCGGTCACCCTTGATGGCAACGGCATTCCTTCCTATGATGTGGTGCGTGACCGTGCGTGGGATCATATCGCTTTCACCGACGAGGTGAAAGGGCTGGTCGAGCAGTCTGACGCCATTTGCTACGGAAGTATCGCGGCCCGCGAACCTCACGGCACCCGAGACGCCATATATGCGATGATCGACGCAGCCGGTAGCGATACCGTACGTTTCTTCGACATCAACATCCGCAGCGGATTCACCGATCGTGACGTGCTCGAACGTTTGCTCGACGGTGCCACGATCCTCAAAATCAACGATGAGGAACTGCCGATTGTCGCGAAACTCTTCGGCCTTCCCGAACCTGATTTCACCATGCCGACGCAAGTCGAAAGCATGAAAGCGGTCAAGGAACGATTCAATCTGGATGTGGTGATTCTTACCGCTGGTGACGCTTATAGCGCGGTTATGGGTGACGATACCACGTCGATTCTCCCCACGCCGAAAGTGGACATCGCCGACACCGTTGGCGCAGGCGATTCGTTCTCCGGAGCGTTCTTGGCATACCTGCTGCGCGGATATAGTCTGCGTGCCGCCCATGAGCGTGCGGTGAAGGTTTCCGCGTTTGTATGCACCCAGGAGGGCGCATGGCCGCAGTACCCGGACGAGCTGAAGGAGGAGTAGGCATCATGTCCGATCAACGCAAGGTTGCAGCCGAACGCAGCAACGTGCTCGCCCATGTAGGCAGTATGCAGCAAGCCGCCTATGTTCGCCCGATCGAATATCAGGAGGGCCGCACCCACGGTCTGAAGGCCGTGGAGGTCAAAAACGGGCTGCTGCGCTTCGTATCCATGGCCGACAAAGCGCTCGACGTGGCACTGTTCGAATACAAAGGCGAAAATCTCACGTTCCTCTCCAAGCCGGGGCTCAACGGCCGTAACCAGTTCGATACCAATGGACAGGAAGCGTTGCGTTCCATTATGGGAGGCCTGTTCTTCACATGCGGATTCGAAAACATCTGCGGACCGTACGAGACTCCGGAAGATTCGCAATATCCGGCTGGCAGCTATCCGATGCACGGCAGGATCCGCACCACGCCGGCCGAGCATGTCGGCTCCGATGCCTATTGGGACGGCGATGACTACATTCTCGAAGTGCATGGCGAAATGCGCGAGGCGGAACTGTTCGGCGAGAACATGGTGTTGCGCCGCCGCATCCGTTCCGTCTATGGCACGCCGTCCATCACGGTGGAGGATGAAGTCACCAACGAATCCTTCCGCGAGGAGCCGCTGATGTGGATGTACCACTGCAATTTCGGCTGGCCCTTGCTGGCCGAAGGCGCCGAAGTGGTGATTCCCAGCAGGAACGTTACGCCGCGTGACGATACCACCGCTGCCGACACCACCGCGTGGAACGAGATTGGCGCTCCGGAAGATAACAAGCCGGAAAGCGTGTACATTCACGATTTGGCCGCCGACGAGCAGGGCAACAGTTTTGCCGCCGTGATCAACCGCGAACTTGGCTTGGGTGTGGTCATCGACTTCAATGTGGCTGATTTCCCGCATTTCATGGAATGGAAATCCATGGGATCGGGCGACTACGTGGTCGGGCTCGAACCCTCCAATTCCAAGGTGTACGGTCGAGGCTGGCATGAGGAACGCGGCAATCTGCACATGCTTGCCTCGCAGTCTGCGGAACGTAAAACCGTTACGTTCACCGTGCTCGATGGCGTGGAGGCCATTGACGCACTCATTGCCCGCAGGGAAACCCTGCTGAGGTAAGTCACGAATTTGCCGGTTCGGAAGTTTTTCGAATCTCTCTTCGTTCATGTTTTTCTCCAACCTGAACTTCGGATTTTCCGAATCGGCTTTTTATCTGCATTACAAACTCCAACTTCAAGGAAGAAGGGATAATCATGTCTTCTGCAATTTCAAGCGCAGCCGGTACGCCTCTTGACGAGCGTACCATCAAGACCCGTAAGAACCTGTGCCGTAAGCTTGCTTTGATCGCAGCTCTTGGTGGTCTGCTCTACGGCTACGATTCGGCGGTGATCAACGGAGCGACCAACGCCATCAAAACCGAATTCGCCACGGGTGACGCACTGCTTGGTTTGGCTGTGGGGTCGGCGTTGATTTCCGGCGGCATCGGCGCTCTGCTTGCGGGGCGTATTTCCGACAAAATCGGTCGTGTGCCGATGATGAAGATCGCGGCGGTGCTGTTTCTGATTTGCAGCATCGGTTGTGCCATTGTTCCCAATATTGTGGTGCTGGTCGCATTCCGTATTATCGGTGGTTTCGCGGCAGGTGTCGCGGCCATGGTCGCGCCGGTGTATATCGCTGAAATCGCGCCGACCGACGAGCGAGGCGTGCTTGGAGCATTCCAGCAGCTCGGCATCGTCGTGGGTATTTTCATCTCACTGCTGGTCAACGCGCTTCTGGTGCATATTTCCGGTGGCGCCAGCGTATTCATGGGTCCGCTCGAAACGTGGCAGTGGATGTTCCTGTGCATGGGCATCCCATCGATCGTTTACTTCCTGCTGGCCATGACCATCCCTGAATCTCCACGCTACTTGGTTGCCCAACATCGAGACGAGCAGGCCGCAGCCATTTTGGAACGCATCAGCGTTGACCCAACTCCGATTTCCGATCAGATTGGCCGCATCCGCTACTCCATCGGCATCGACCACAAGCCGTCGTTCCGTGACCTGGTCACCCCGCTTGGCCGTTTGAAGCCAGTCGTGTGGGTTGCCATCGGATTCATGATTCTCAACCAGTTCACCGGCATCAACGTCATCTTCTACTATTCGAACACGCTGTGGGGTGCGGTCGGCTTCACTGAAAAAGACTCCTTCACCATCACCGCCATCACATCGCTGATCAACATCGCAGCCACCATCGGCGGCACCTTCCTGGTTGATCGCGTTGGCCGCCGCCCAATGTTGCTCGCCGGATCCATCGGCATGGTCGTGGCCCAAGGTGGTTTGGCGGTGCTGTTCGGTACCGCTCCGATGGGGAACGGCGCTCCTTCGCTCGGCGCGGTCACCGGCCCTCTCGCCCTTGTGTTCGCCAACGCGTTTGTGGTGGCGTTCGGCCTGACTTGGGGCACGGTTTCTTGGGGCATGCTTGCCGAAATGTTCCCGAACTCCATGCGTTCCGCCGGCATGTCGGTGGGTACTGCAGTGCAATACACTTCCAACTTCATCGTTACCGTCAGCTTCCCGGTTCTGCTTGGCATCAACGTTGGCTTGGTGTATGGCCTGTTCGCCTTCTTCGCACTGGTTTCCTTCTTCTTCGTGCTCAAGTTCGTCAAGGAAACGAAGGGCGTCGCTTTGGAGGATATGGAAGGCTGATCGAAGTCTCACGCTACACGCCGCCCGGGTTTCGTTTGTTCAGATGTGCTCCTCACCGTCCTGCAGTTTGTGCCACTGCTGCAGTGTGGATTCCGTGCGCTTGCGGAACACTCAGATGAAATGGCTTGCCGACGTAAAAACCACGGGCGCAGGCCGCTTCGCTCGCGGTTGACGCGGTGTCTGTAGCAGGTGTACCGCCTGTCCACCGTGCGCAATTCCGACGTGATCATGGTGCTCGACCATGGCCGTATCATCGAACGCGGCTCGCACGACGAGCTCATCGCGCAGAAGGGCGAATACTACCAGCTCTACACAGGTGCCGTAGAACTCGAATAATCTAATAGTCTCCTGAATTGGAGCGATGCGAGCACGCGCTAGCGTTCTACACTAGCCGCGCTTCGATCCCTGTCGGCTGATACCGCCCTTATGGCCGGTGGCTTTGAACGGCACGGATCCTCTGGAAAATCCCTTGCTTTGAAATTGCGATTTTGAAGCGAGGGATTTCTTATTGTCTTTGCTATGCATGGTATTCGGCTGCGGCCAGCCCGCCTTCCGTGAAGGCGGTTCCGTCATACGTTCATGAGACTGCTGCATGAGCAACGATTATAGTTAGCTTGCGTAATCGTTGCACAAATCTCGCTTGGTTTGTCGTTATGTCAATAATAGGTTATCCTTTCATGGGTAAACGATTTACTAAATTGGAGAGCGAGACATGGCGACGATTAAAGAGATTGCGCAACGTACCGGGTTTTCTCAGGCTACGGTGTCTCGACTTCTGAACGGGGATCCCACCCTATCGGTGCGTGAAGAGACTCGTCGCAAGATCATTCAGGCGAGCGAGGACCTCGGCTATAGCGTGCAGACCAAGCGCATCGTCATCCCTCATGAGGTTGCATTGCTTGACAATGAAAAGTCCGACGAGGCGTTGCGGGACTCCTATTTCACCGATTTGCGTTCAGCGCTCGAACGCAATGCGGAACAGCAACGCATGGAAATGACGGTGTTCCACAATCTCGACGATATGATCGCTCGCAGTTCCAAATTCGACGGGTTCATGGCGATCGGCGCCGACCAGATCAGCGAGGAAGACTTGGAGCGGCTGCATAGGGCCATGCCGTATGGCGTGTTCATTGACGTGAATCCGGCGCCGAATCTGTTCGATTCCGTGCAGCCTGATTTGCAGCAGACCATGCATGATGCGGTCGCGGCCTGTGCTGCCAAGGGCATGAAGCGCGTTGGATTCATCGGAGGCAAGGGCTGCCTGATGAACTTTTATGAGGTCGATGAGGAGAATCGCGCCACATATTTCCGTCGTGAGGCAAGGCGTTTCGGTATTCAATCCGACGGATTGGTGTATTCCGACGGATTGTTCACCGTGAGCAACGGCCGTGCGTTGGGGAAGCAATTCGTGCGCGATCATAATGGCGTGCTGCCTGATGCCGTGATCGTAGCTGCCGATGTGATTGCGGTTGGCGTGCTGCAGGCGTTCAATGCGGTTGGCGTGCTGGTGCCGCGCGATATCAGCGTGATCAGCATTAACAATCAAACGATTTCGCAGTTGACCTCGCCGCCGTTGAGCACATTCTCCATCGATCAGAACGAGCTTGCGCGCGTGGCGACGCTGATGTTGGGTGATGCCATTTCCGGCAAACGCACGATTCGTCAGCATGCGTACCTGTCGACGTCGCTGGTGGTGCGCGATAGTTTTGTACCGGCAAAATAGCGGTTATTTCTTTACTTCTGTATAGTAATCGGGCTATTTCCAGATTGGCTTGGTTTCGTTTCGACGTGGAAGCTTTTGCATATCGTAAATATCGATTTTGGTAAAAGTTGCCACAAGATAATGCGACAGTTTGCCTATTTTGTTGTGTAAATGGCGGAAAAATAACGTTTTTGGCTATCTTTCGAACAGAAGCTCACAAAATATGACACGCCGATAGGCGATATGTTCAGTGATAAATTTTACTAACTTCAGATAAGGGGATATACTGATAGTTAGGTCAAAGAAGGACCTGTATCTGACTTCTAAGGAGAAGCAAAGATGGGAAATGGCAACAACGGTTCCAAAGGCGGGAACCTCTTGTCTCGCGTGGCGTACTCGTTCGGTAACGTCGGCCAGTCCGCGTTCTACAACGCACTGAGCACCTATTTCATCGTCTACGTGACGAGCTCGCTGTTCTCTGGCGTCGATAAGAGCGTCGCCACCAAGCTGATTGGCATCATCACCGGCCTGGTCGTGGTGATTCGTATCGCAGAAATCTTCATCGACCCGCTGCTGGGCAACATCATCGACAACACCAACACCAAGTGGGGTCGCTTCAAGCCGTGGCAGCTCATCGGTGGTACCGTTTCCGCCATCCTGCTGGTGCTCGTCTACACTGGTCTGTTCGGTCTGGTGAACGTGAATACTACCCTGTTCATCGTGCTGTTCGTCATCACCTTCATTGTGCTCGACGTGTTCTACTCGCTGCGTGACATCTCCTACTGGGGTATGATCCCGGCATTGAGCTCCGACTCCCACGAGCGCTCCACCTACACCGCACTCGGCTCCTTCGGCGGCTCCATCGGCTACAACGGTCTGACCATCGTGGTCATCCCGATCGTCACCTACTTCAGCTGGGTGTTCACCGGCAAGTACGTCGAAAGCCAGTCCGGCTGGACCTGCTTCGCCATCATCGTGGCCATCCTCGGCATCCTCACCGTGTGCTCCGTGGCGTTTGGCACCAAGGAAAGCACCACCACGCTGCGTGCCAAGGCCGAAGACAACGGCGGCCCGCTGCAGGCCTTCAAGGCTCTGGCCCAGAACGATCAGCTGCTGTGGGTTGCCCTGAGCTACCTGCTGTACGCCATCGCCAACGTGGCCACCACCGGCGTGCTGATCTTCCTGTTCAAGTTCATCCTCGACAACCAGGCCGCATACTCCCTCACCGGCGTGATCGCACTGGTCGCAGGCTTGGTTATGGCTCCTCTGTACCCGATCCTGAACAAGCGCATTCCGCGCCGCTACCTGTACTTGGGTGGCATGGTGCTCATGATCGTCGGCTACCTGCTGTTCGCCGTCGGCTCCAGCAATCTGGCAATGGTCATCGTCGGTCTGGTCTTCTTCTACCTGCCGCAGACTTTCATTCAGATGACCGCCATCCTGTCGCTGACCGACTCCATCGAATATGGTCAGCTCAAGAACGGCAAGCGTAACGAGGCCGTCACCCTGTCCGTCCGCCCGATGCTCGACAAGATCGCAGGCGCATGCTCCAACGGTATCGTCGGCTTCATCGCCGTAGCCGCAGGCATGATCGGTGACGCAACCGCCGCGGATATGACCGCCGCGAACATCGGCATGTTCAAGGTCTGCGCGTTCTACGTGCCGCTGGGCATCATCGTGCTGAGCCTGCTCGTGTTCCTCTTCAAGGTGAAGATCACCGAGAAGATGCACGACGAGATCGTCGAGGAGCTCGAAGCCAAGCTTGCCGCTGGTGAAATCTCCGAATGATAGAACATAGTATTTTCTAAAAATACATATTGAAAATACGTTTGCAATGCCGATACTGATGGGCTGTCAGTATCGGCATTTCTGTTGTAGGTAATCCTGTATAAGACCTATCGTGAATCGTCTATGAAGCCCATTGTGAATCGTCCATAATCATGCAAAACAGGCGAAAATAGTTCGCGCTGCATGCTATAGTGGCAACCGAAATGCGAGCGGTGATCCGTTATCAGCGGGGAGCTTCCGGAAGAACGGTCGTGTCAGCGACTTATTAGACCCGGCGGGAAGGCCCGAATAGCCGAACATACGAGCGGTCGTGCGCGTAACAAAAGCATGGCAAACGAGGTGGTACCGCGGTGGCGGCGTCCAGCAGGCGCTATAGTCATCGTCCTCGTAGGAGACAAGTAGTAAGAACCTACGAGGAGATACGGTGAGCGAACACAACGTGTATCCGAAGGCAGCTGCGGGTGAGCAGAGCGCTAATGTGGCACCTAACCCCAGTTTTTCGAAGCTGGAAGAATCCGTCCTTGATTATTGGGAGAAGGACGATACTTTCCAGAAGTCCATTGAACGCCGTCCTTCCGGCGATCACAGCCAGAACGAATTCGTCTTCTTCGACGGACCGCCGTTCGCCAACGGTCTGCCGCATTACGGCCACCTGTTGACCGGCTACGCCAAGGATGTGATTCCGCGCTACCAGACCATGAAGGGCCACAAGGTCAACCGTGTGTTCGGTTGGGACACGCACGGTCTTCCGGCCGAGCTTGAAGCCCAGAAGGAACTGGGCATCGATTCGGTCGATCAGGTCAAGGAAATGGGCATCGACAAGTTCAACGATGCCTGCCGCGCCTCCGTGCTCAAGTACACCAACGAGTGGAAGGACTACGTGCACCGTCAGGCACGTTGGGTCGATTTCGAGCATGGCTACAAGACGCTGAACATTCCATACATGGAATCCGTGATGTGGGCGTTCAAGCAGCTGTATGACAAGGGCCTCGCATATCAGGGCTACCGCGTGCTGCCGTACTGTCCGAAGGATCAGACGCCGCTTTCCGCGCACGAGCTGCGCATGGACGCCGACGTGTATCAGGATCGTCAGGACACCACCGTGTCCGTGGCCGTGAAGCTGCGCGACGAGGAAGACGCCTATGCGGTGTTCTGGACCACCACGCCGTGGACCGTTCCCACCAACTTCGCCATCGTGGTCGGTGCCGACATCGACTATGTGGAAGTGCGTCCGACCGAAGGCAAGTTCGCGGGCAAGAAGTTCTACCTGGGCAAGCCACTGCTCGGCTCCTACGCCAAGGAACTCGGCGAAAACTATGAGATCGTGCGCGAACTCAAGGGTGCCGAGATGGAAGGCTGGCGCTACTACCCGGTGTTCCCGTACTTCGCTGGCGACGAGAACGCAGCCGAAGGCAAGGTGCCGGGACCGGAAGGCTACCAGATCTTCACCGCCGACTACGTCGACACCGTTGAAGGTACCGGCCTCGTGCATCAGGCTCCGTACGGTGAAGACGATATGAATACGCTCAACGCCAAGGGCATCAAGAGCGTGGACGTGCTCGACGCAGGCTGCAAGTTCACTTCGCTGTGCCCGGATTACGAGGGCATGTATGTGTTCGATGCGAACAAGCCGATCCTGCGCAACCTGCGTGCCGGTGACGGTCCGCTGGAACGCATTCCGGAAGATCAGCGCGCGATTCTCTTCCAGGAGAAGAGCTACGTGCACTCCTACCCGCACTGCTGGCGTTGCGCCACTCCGCTGATCTACAAGCCGGTGAGCTCCTGGTTCGTTTCCGTCACCAAGATCAAGGACCGTCTGCTCGAACTGAACCAGGAGATTAACTGGATTCCGGGCAATGTGAAGGACGGCCAGTTCGGCAAGTGGCTTGCCAATGCCCGCGACTGGTCGATCTCGCGCAACCGTTTCTGGGGTTCGCCAATTCCGGTGTGGGTGTCCGATGATCCTAAGTATCCACGCGTTGACGTGTACGGTTCGTTGGAGGAGCTGAAGGCCGACTTCGGTGACTATCCGCGCGACCATGAGGGCAATGTCAACATGCACCGCCCGTACATTGATGAGCTGACGCGCGTCAACCCGGACGATCCGACCGGCAAGAGCCATATGCACCGCATCAGCGACGTGATGGACTGCTGGTTCGAATCCGGTTCCATGAGCTTCGCCCAGTACCATTACCCGTTTGAGAACAAGGAAACCTTCGAACAGCATTTCCCGTGTGATTACATTGTGGAATACATCGGCCAGACCCGTGGCTGGTTCTACGTGCAGCACATCATGGCGACCGCCCTGTTTGACAAGCCGGCGTTCAAGAACGTGATCTGCCATGGCATCGTGCTTGGCTCCGACGGCCAGAAGATGTCGAAGCATCTGCGCAACTACCCGGATGTGAACGGCGTGTTCAACGATTTCGGTTCCGACGCCATGCGCTGGTTCCTCATGAGCTCGCCGATTCTGCGCGGCGGCAACCTGATTGTGACCGCCGATGGCATTCGCGACACCGTTCGCCAGGTTATGCTGCCGGTGTGGAGTTCGTACTACTTCTTCACCCTGTATGCGAACGCTGCCAATAATGGTGCCGGGTTCGATGCTCGTGCACTGCATGCCGATGAGGTTGCCGCACTGCCGGAAATGGACCGTTATCTGCTGGCACGTACCCGCCGACTGATCGAGAAGACGCAAAGCTCGCTGGATGACTTCCTGATTTCCGACGCATGCGAAGCAGTGTCTGATTTCATTGACATGCTCACCAACTGGTACATCCGCAACAATCGTGACCGTTTCTGGAACGAGGATGAGAACGCGTTCAATACGCTGTACACCGTGCTTGAAGCATTCATGCGCGTGATCGCACCGCTCGCTCCGATGGAAGCGGAAGCCGTGTGGCGTGGTCTGACCGGTGGCGAATCCGTGCATCTGGCCGACTGGCCGTTCCTTGCCGACGAGCAGACTGGAGAGGCAACAGAACTGGGCCGTGTGCTTGTTGACGATCCGGCTCTGGTTGATGCGATGGAGAAGGTGCGCGAGGTCGTGTCCGGCACCCTGTCTATGCGTAAGACGAAGCAGATTCGTGTGCGCCAGCCGTTGTCCAAGCTGACTGTTGTGGTGGAAAACACTGACGCCGTGGCCGCATACGACGAGATCCTGAAGTCCGAACTGAACGTGAAGAACGTTGAACTGTGCACGCTTGAAGATGCCGAAACCCAAGGCTTGAAGATCATCAACGAGCTGCGCGTGAACGCTCGCGTGGCAGGCAAGCGTCTTCGCAAGGACGTGCAGTTCGCCATCAAGGCTTCCAAGTCCGGTGCATGGCATGTGAACGCCGAAGGCGCTCCGGTATGTGAGACTCCGAACGGTGAGATCGTGCTTGAGGAAGGCGAATATGAGCTGATCAACAGTGTGGAGGAGAAGAATGCCGAAGAGGCCGCCAACTCCGTTTCCGCCGCGCTGCCGACCGGTGGCTTCGTGATTCTCGACACCGAGCTGAACGATGATCTGATCGCCGAAGGCTATGCGCGCGACGTGATTCGCGCTGTGCAGGATGCCCGTAAAGCCGCCGATCTGCAAATCTCCGACCGTATCGCACTGAAGCTCGTTGTGCCCGCCGAAGACACGGCCAAGGTCGAACAGTTCAAGAAACTCGTCTCTTCCGAAACGCTCGCCACCTCTTTCGAAGTGAAGGAAGGCGGCTCCGAGCTCAGCGTGGAGGTTGCCAAGGCCTGAACTGAACGAAGCTCGGTCGGCTTGCGATTATTCCAAGCTGCGGCTAGAGTAATCCCTTGGCTTTCGAGCCGCCGTGGCGTTGCCCACCGCGGCTCGAGTCCACTCAAGACTTGATTTGTGTCCGTGCCGCGCAGCCGCGTTCCTTACGCGGTTGGCGCGCACGGAAACAGATCGTTAAGCGAATGGTTCTCAGTACCATCCATGTGAGTCAAGCACACATTCTTGAGAAGCAGTCGCGCCGCCGGACGGCGGATTCAACGGGTTCGCCCAAGTGGGTGGATTCCAAGAATCCGCTGTCCGGTTTTTTCTATGTGCGAATAAATGTGGCTAATGCGGAATTTAGCTACACTTATTCGATTAAGTGTAGCTAACGCAAAAATATTCATATCTTTCCATTTGGAATTGAAAATGGAAAGATATGAATAGGTATACCAATGAGTATGCGTATATGCGGATTATTCCACTTGAAAGTCTTCTGCCTCTATAGGCCGAACCTCGTTGCAATGCTCGTGAGAACTGTAACGCTATGGTAGTAGGGGTGCTTGAACATATCTGTGAAGGAGCAGATTATGACTTTGCTGGCACACAAAGATGCGGACGGTAATGTGCAAACACTGTATGATCATCTTCATAATGCGGGTGATTTGGCGGAAAGCTATGAATCGGAGTTCTCTCAGATTTCACGGATGGCAGCGCTCCTGCATGATGTTGGAAAGGTCGCGCAACAGTTTCAAACGTATCTGATATCAGGCAAGGGACGTCGTGGTGAGATTCCTCATGCGAGGCAGGGTGCGTTCGTCGTCAATGACCTGCCGATTTCGAATTCGGCAGCGGAAATCGTGAAAGAGATTCTTGAACTTGTTATTGCAAAACATCATGGAGAGCTTCCTGATTGCATCAATGAAATCGGTGATGAGGCTTTTCTCACAGGTTTTACGGAAGCAGATAAACAGAATCCTAAATATGCGTATGGGGAAATCAAACAGGGGCTACATGATTTGGACCTCGACTTGCAAGACACCTTCCAGCAGGCCGAAAAAGATGTTTTCGATTTTGCAGGACGAACTAAATCGCTGAAATTGTCGAAAGATAGTCGTTATTTCTACTCGGGATTACTAGTTAAATACGTTTATTCTCGTTTGATTGATGCCGATAGAACAGATACGGCTTATTTTGAGACGAAAGAGCAATATCATCCGATCAAGGCGGATTGGTCGGAACTGATTCGCCGTCTTGACGAAAGCATGAAATCATTCGATTCGACATCCGAAATCAATAAAATCCGTCAACAGATTACGGAACAGTGCCGTCAAGCTGGGAGCAGAGAGACAGGGATTTACCGATTGTCGGTTCCGACCGGAGGCGGTAAAACGTTGGCTTCGTTGAATTTCGCCTTGCATCATGCTTTGGAAACAGGGAAAAGACGAATCATTTATGTGATTCCGTACTTGTCTATTACGTCACAGACCGTGGCAACATTCCAGAATATGCTTGGTCTGGATGCTGACAGCAATATTGTGCTGGAGCATTACTCCACCGCGGGCCTTCAGAATTCCGATAACACGGGATCTATCGGCACAAGTGAGGAAGAGGATGCGAAGGAACGTCAACGTAAACTGGCGTCTGAACGTTGGGATAATCCGATCATCGTGACTACGATGGTCGAATTCTTGGAAACGGTTATGTCGGCGCGTGGTACGAAACTTCGTAAATTCCACAACATGGCCAATAGCGTCATCATTTTTGATGAGATTCAGTCGCTTCCGTTGAATATCATCAATCCGTTTAATGAAGTTGTGAGTTTTCTTTCGACGATATTGGACTCGACTATTCTGCTGTGCTCAGCTACGCAGCCTTTATTGGAACGAACGGCGCGAAAGAATCTGCGTCTGTCAGACGAGCCTGATCTTATCGACAATACTGATGGTTACGAAGAGAAGCTCAAGCGTACCCGGATTATTGCTTCACAGGAAAGCAAGAGTTGCGAGGAACTTGCGAACATCATATATGAGCAGGCACTTCGGAACGGCAATTGCCTGTCTATCGTCAACACGAAGAGTGAAGCGCGCAAAATGTATCAGTGTTTGCAAGAGCTCAATGCTGACGGGCAGTTTGAGTTGATTCATTTGAGTACTGCCATGTGTGGCAAACATAGGGCAGACCAGTTAGCGAGAATAAAGGTGTTAACTGATCCTCGTGATCCCAAACCGGTGATTTGCGTAAGCACGCAGCTTATCGAAGCGGGAGTGGATCTTTCCTTTGCATGCGTGGTTAGAGCGATGGCTGGTCTGGATAGCATTATGCAAGCGGCTGGTAGGTGCAACAGGAATGGTGAGTCACGGGAAATCAAAGACGTATATGTCTATCCGTTGCAAGGTGAGGAGAGGTTCAAGGACTATCTTCCAGAGATCCACAGAGGCAAAAAGCTTACTTTGCGGATCATGGGTGAGCATCCTAATACCGATCTGCTTTCTACCAGTATGCTAAATGAGTTTTATGGCATGCTTCTTCAAAGTGAGGATCAAGATGGCAATAGTTCGCTGGATGGTCCGCTTAGGGAGGGAAAGACTATTTATAAGTTGCTAGCATACAACGAAAGCCAACGTGAGCAATTCGAGAACAACACGATGGGGAAGAGGTACAATCCGTTTTTTGCCCAGGCTTTCAAAACGGTTAGCGACGAATATCGTGTGATTCCGAAGATCGCACATAATGTTGTGGTTCCTTATGACAATGCGATGGAATTGCTGGATATGTTGTGTCATAGTGAGTTGAGGGAGAAGATTGCGATTCTGCGGCGGCTACAGGAATACACGGTTTCCCTTTTCGATTACGAATGCAAGATTTTGAACGAAAAACATGCGATTTCCATCGCTAGCGAGGATTTCGATATTTGCGTTCTGAATGGAGATTATTACAAAGGCGAATATGGCGTGGTGACAGAGACGGACATGTCTCTGTTGATGATATGAAAGGGCAGTGGTTCTCCTGCAGGTCGATGGGAATCTGCAGGAGAGTTTCGTTTGGTAAATACGCATGTTGTACATATTTTCAATCCACGCCATGAATGTGGCGACAGTAGGAAAACCTACTTATACAAGAATAACTGGTTGATTGTTGATTGAGAAACACTCAAAGAGTTCTATGTACAATAAGCGTAAAATGTGCTATATTGACAGTGGCTGGTTGAGGGAACGATTAACGAAGGAGTTATATGCAACGACATCGCAACTCAATTGAATATGAGGTATCAGGCAGATATGCGTTGTTCTCGGAAGCGGCAACACGTGTTGGGGGTGAGAAATTTTCGTATCAGGTGCCAACGTACCAAGCTTTGAAAGGCATTACGGAAAGCATCTATTGGAAGCCAACTTTTATGTGGGTTATTGACGCTGTTCGTGTGATGAACAGAGTTCAGACTGAAGGAAAGGGAATTCGACCCATCAAAATGAGCGGTGGCAATGATCTTTCGTACTACACGTATCTCAAAGACGTGCGTTATCAGGTTTTGGCTCATTTCGAATGGAATGATCAGCGTGAAGATCTTGTCGCTGACCGCGACGAAAACAAACATCATAATATCGCCTTGAGATCCGTTCAGAAAGGCGGTCGCCGAGACATATTCTTGGGGACGCGCGAGTGCCAGGGGTATGTGGAACCATGTGAGTTCGGATCTGGCGAAGGGTTTTATGACGGTTATGGCGAGTGGAATATGGGATACATGTTCCACGGATTCACGTATCCGGATGAAAACGAGGACCACGATTTTATCGCCCGATTCTGGTCGCCTGTTATGTCCGACGGCATCATCGAATTTGAGCGTCCAGAATCCACGAAATTGGATGGACGAATTATCAGGAAAAACCAGAGTGTCAAGGAATTCGCTTTGGGGAGCAATCTGCAGCCGGTGGGAGAGGAGTGAGTGATGAGCCTGTCGAACAATCTGTTGCTTATCAACGAATCTGTGCACAACGCCGCCGGAAAAATTCCGAGAAGTGGCGACGGTTCTACGCTTGACATTAGGAAAGCCTTGATTCCTCCGGGGCATACGACACTTCCGACACTATTGACGCTAGGGATAAACGGGAATGGTGAGATACTACGGCTTCTGAGGGAAAAACAAACGATTGTCATCCCGTGCACAGAAAGTTCCATGGGACGCACCATCAAGCCGGTACCGCATCCTCTGTTTGATCAGCTCCAATATCTCGACTTGCATTTCGACAAGGAGAAAACCTCCATGTATTTGGAGCAGCTTGCCGCTTGGAAAGGCGACAACGTCAAACTCAATGCCATCTATCGATGCGTCTCGGAACACAGCATCAGCGAAGAAGCCGCTCGATTCAATGTGGAAATAACCGAAAAAGACCGGAAAGCAGGTGTTTGCTTCGAAGTTGAAATTGGGCTGCAAAACTCAGATGTCTCGAACGATCCCGATATACAGGCGCAATGGATTTCTTATTTGTACCATGATCGACAGAAAAAAGGGAAGGATATGTTCGGAGAGGACCTATATGCTCCGATATTGAACTTCCCTAAGAAAATTGTCAGCGTAAATGGCAACGCCAAACTGTTATCGGCAAACGATTCAACGAATTTCACCTATCGAGGGCGCTTCGCATCCAAAGAGGAGGCTTTGCAAGTCGATGGTGAAACATCGCAGAAGATACATTCGACGCTGCAATGGTTGGTCAATAATCATGGAACGATTACCGATACCCAGGCCATAGTCATCTGCTCGGTGAAAAACCCCAACGAAAAGCCGAAGCTTGACCCTCAGGAAGGTTCTTATGATTTTGGCCCTTTGTTCTCATCGGATGTGGACGAGCCGGAAGCTCCCCGCAACGATATTGCAGATGCACTGACCGCAACAAACTTTCAATACGCACAAGTTTTTTCGAAGGTACTGCGCGGATATGGCAATGCTAACAAACTCAAAAAGCATGCCGACCCAATGATGATTGTCATTCTGGATGCGGCGACATCAGGGCGTTTGAGCGTTACATATTATCGTGAACTTTCAAAAGACGAATATGTCGAAAGTATCCTGCGGTGGCATGTTGATGCGGCATGGCCGTTGAAAATGTACGACAAAGAAAAAAAGAAGTTTGTTGCATATGAAGGTGCGCCACCATTTGCCGACATCATCAGCTGCGCATATGACGTGTCAGACAGAAGCAGCAAAGCCTATAAACGTTTTGCGAAAAACACGAAAAAGCAGCTTATAGAATGCATGTTCGGAGGAGAATCGCTTCCCCGCTCCATATTGGACGCCACATACCACAGAGTCACTAAACCTATGGGATATGACGCTCCAGGAGCATGGCTAAGAGATTTTGAAATCGCATGCAGCCTATGGAAAAAACATTACATTGACGACGCGAGGAAGCAAAACAAACAGGAGGACACGATATCCATGTACCTTGAACCAACACGAAATGACCGCGACTACTTATACGGGAGATTGCTGGCACTCGCGGACCGCTTTGAAAACGGTGTCCTGTACAAGCAAGGAATCAGTGACACCCGTCCGACCAATGCCGTTAAGCTCATGAGCAATTTCGTCGCAAAGCCGTTTACAACATGGGGAACGCTGTGGAAGCAACTGATGCCCTACCTGAAATCGGCGAATGGCGCGCCCTGGTTCCAGAACAGCGTGGATGAGGTCATGGCGCTTTTCAAAGAAGGAGACTTCGAAGATAACCGTGCACTTTCACCGCTCTTTCTGCTCGGTTATTCATGCCAGCGAAAGGAGTCTATGCGTAAAGCGCAAGAAGCATCCCAGAAGAGCAAAGAAAACTAGTGTTTAGTTTTTGAAGTTATCGACGTTGATTATCAAAGAAAAAGTTAAGGAGTCATATCATGGCAGCTTTGGAAAACAAGATTGATTTCGCAGTCGTTTTTGCGTCTAATAATGCCAATCCTAACGGTGATCCGTTGAATGGCAATCGTCCACGAACCACATCGGAAGGGCTGGGCGAGGTTTCTGACGTTGCACTGAAAAGGAAGATTCGCAATCGCCTGCAAGATGCTGGTGAAACGATTTTCGTGCAGTCCGATGACCGTTCCGATGACGGCGCAAAATCATTGTCGGACCGTTTCAACACATATTTGAAAACCTTGCCGAAAGAAGAGCAGAAGCAGAAGAACCTGGTGTTCCAGAAAGTGTGCGAACAGTGGCTTGACGTACGTGCGTTCGGACAAGTATTCGCATTCAAAAAAGCTAAGGATGTTGACGAAGTTTCCTTGGGCGTGCGCGGTCCGGTTTCCATTCAGGCTGCGTTTTCGGTTGAACCCATCGCCATTGACGACGTGCAGATCACTAAGTCAGTGAACAGTGAAACCACGGACACCGGTAAGAAATCCTCCGATACCATGGGAATGAAATACCGTGTTTCCGGCCGTGCGGTGTATGCGACGTATGGCAGCATCAGCCCACAGCTTGCCGAAAAAACCGGGTTTACTGCAGAAGACGCCGAAAAAATCAAGGAAGCTCTCGTCACGTTGTTTGAGAATGATGAAAGTTCGGCTCGTCCTGCGGGGTCCATGGAAGTGTTGGACGTTGTGTGGTTCACGCACAACAGCAAGTCAGGGCAATACTCTTCCGCTAAAGTTCATCGTTCCGTTTCCGTTAATGTGGACGGAACGGTGGCAGTGAATGGATCTTCTATTCCCGACTTGCGGTACGAAGTGATTGAAGGACGCTGAAGCGTTTGGAATTGAGAGAGTAAGGGGTGTTGCATGAAAGGGCCAGAAGGATATCCGGAAGAAGATTGGCTGGCCCTTTCGGGCATCCAGCATTTCTCATTCTGCAAACGACAGTGGGCTCTTATCCATATCGAACAGCTGTGGTCAGAGAATTATTTGACCACAGCTGGGCATCTGGAACATGAACGCGCCCACGATTATGCGGCTTCTGAATCTCGCGGCGATACGCTGATCATGCGGGATTTGAGAGTCTATTCGCGAGCGCTCGGCATAACTGGAGCCTGTGATGTTGTGGAATTCCATAAGTCTAATGATGGTGTTCCGCTTCACGGAAGAGATGGATTGTGGTTGCCGTATCCGATTGAATACAAACACGGCAAATCCAAAACGATTGATGCTGATCGTTTACAGCTATGCGCGGAAGCGATGTGCTTGGAAGAAATGCTCGCGTGTGATATTCCTGAAGGTGCTTTGTTCTATCGGCAGACAAAACGTCGTGAGCGGGTAAAATTGGACGAAGATCTTCGCAACATGGTCGAAGCTGACTTCTTGCAAATGCATGATCTTTTTTCCCGCGGATGGACTCCTAAAGTGAAACAGACCAGATCGTGTTCGTCATGTTCTCTACGGGATTTGTGCCTGCCTGAATTACGGAAGGTGAAATCGGCAAAAGCATATATCGAAGAACGGCTCAAGGAAAGCGGGGAGTGATGAAGCAGCTGTTAAACACGCTGTTTGTGATGACGGAAGATGCCTATCTTGCTTTGGAGAACGACAATGTTGTGATTCATCAGAATGACAAAACCTTGGCGAAAGTGCCGTTACGGTCAATTGAGGGAATTATGTGTTTCTCGTATAAGGGTGCTTCGCCTGCTCTTATGGGGCGCTGCGGCAAACTGGGTGTTTCTATGGCATTCTATTCACCGAGAGGTCATTATTACTGTTCCGTGTTAGGGGAGGAGAATCGTAATGTGCTACTTCGCCGTGAACAATTTCGAGTCGCGGATGACGAACAAAAATCTTTGTGTTACGCGAAATCTTTCATTGTTGGAAAACTTTACAATGCGAAATGGGTGATCGAACGTACGAAACGTGATCATGCTTTGCGGGTAAATATTGACCGACTTGCCGAGCAGAGCGGCAAATTGTCGGCGGCATTGTTAGAAGCTCGGAAAAGTTTGACGGTTGATGAGTTGAGGGGTGTCGAAGGGCTTGCTGCCAAAGATTATTTCTACGCTTTTGACGATTTGGTCCTGAAGAATAAAGATGATTTCTTTTTCACCAATAGGTCGAGGAGGCCTCCGCTGGACAGACTAAATGCATTGTTGTCTTTTTGCTACTCCATATTGACGAATGATTGCATTGCGGCTTTGCAAGGCGTGGGGCTGGATCCGTATGTTGGTTTTATGCATACGGATCGGCCCGGGAGAGCCTCTCTGGCATTGGATCTGGTTGAAGAGTTTCGCCCGGTGTTGGCTGACCGCTTTGTGCTGACATTGGTTAATACAGGCGCTGTTAAGCCGGGGGATTTTGAAATACGGGAGAATGGTGGTGTGCTGCTGTCTGATTCCGGGCGGAAGAAAGTGCTTACGGCGTGGCAGAAAAAGAAGAGCGATCAAATTCTTCATCCGTTCCTGCAAGAAAAAATTTCATGGGGGTTGGTTCCGTATGTGCAAGCGCTGCTGCTAGCTCGATCGTTGCGGGGTGATCTTGATGATTACCCGCCATTTATGTGGAAGTAAAAGGTGCGTAGCTGTGTATGGCGGTATGCGATGATTCGTGGTGATACGTTATTGGAGGTGAAAAACCATGATGGTTGTGGTTGCGTACGATGTGAGTACGGAAACCCCTGAGGGGAAGCGTCGTCTTCGTTTGGTGGCGAAGACATGCATGAAATACGGACAGCGTGTGCAGAACAGTGTTTTCGAATGCTCGGTGAGTCCTTCCGATTATCTGGTGTTGGTGCACGATTTGCTGAAGATTGCCAATACCGATGAGGACAGCCTGCGCTTTTATAAACTTGGCGCTCGATATGCGGATAGGATTGAGCATTATGGACGTGAACGGAGTTTGCCGGTTAATGATGTGATGATGATATAGCACAGGTAAAATGGCATGGTGCCATAACGATATGGTGTGGGGTATGCTGGGTTGAGTGTTTGAGTGTGCCGTCCGGTATTCAGAGTGTGTTTTCTAGCCAGCAGTATTGTGTTTTCGGCAAGGTGGCCGGTCTTGGAATGGTGTTTGTGCGAAGTGGAAGTGCTCATGATAAGGGACGTCTTTCGCACCTGAAAAACTATCGAAATCCGAATTGTGATTTTCGTGAGGCGTTTGAAAACTAAATAATGGACATTAAAATGAGACAGAAAGCCAGTTGCTCGTTTTAGACATGTTGTTCGTCGTATCGGCGGTGTTGTTTGATATGCTTAAAGCTAGGCAGCTGGCTTGCATCTCAAAAAGCGGACAAAAATGTCCAGCTGCACTGTCGCTCTCCTCATGGAGAGCGTGGATTGAAATATGCGCGTGTATGTGACCGGCGCCGGTTCGGATTCGTCGCTCTCCTCATGGAGAGCGTGGATTGAAATGTGATCGCTGATACCCCTCGCTGCTCCCCTTAAGTCGCTCTCCTCATGGAGAGCGTGGATTGAAATAATGGTGAACGCCGCACATTCGGCCGGAGTCAAAATGTCGCTCTCCTCATGGAGAGCGTGGATTGAAATAGGTGGCCTTCCATCGTGGTGTCAATGGTGCGCAGTCGCTCTCCTCATGGAGAGCGTGGATTGAAATAATATCCGTGCTTTCCTTGACTGCCACGACTGCGTCGCTCTCCTCATGGAGAGCGTGGATTGAAATGCCGTTGACACGAAATTCATACTGCGGAAAGAGTCGCTCTCCTCATGGAGAGCGTGGATTGAAATATCCTTGGCGAGATTGTCAAGCTGTTCCCTGAGCTGTCGCTCTCCTCATGGAGAGCGTGGATTGAAATGGTGCGGGTGGCGTATCGTGTGGTCCACCATGAAGTCGCTCTCCTCATGGAGAGCGTGGATTGAAATGGTGTCTGCGAGGAACTCGTTGTCCTGGGCGTAGCGTCGCTCTCCTCATGGAGAGCGTGGATTGAAATCGGTGTCTGCATCGTTCCGGCCACCGCGTGGATGTTGCTCTCCCTGTTTATGTCCAGTGTTCCCCGCACATGCGGGATTCCGCATGTGCGGGACTGCTAGCAACGGAAAACTAGGGTTTTTGTCCGCTCGGGGCGGCTTCAACGGTAATACGAGCAGGAACTGCGACTGGGTGTTTCGCATGGGGTCGCTTCTGAAAACTATGTAAAAGAAATAGTGTATGTGAAAACGGTCGGGTGGGTGCGGATGCACGAGAAATTGGCTAACCTGTCGAATTTCTGTTTTACTTTGGTCGCTCATCTCGTGAGTGGTCGTCAAGCTAGACATATTGTGTCCCATGGGATGCAACATGTCGTATGGAAATACATATGACTGGCGAATATCGCCAATGGTTCAGCCGGATAAAGGACCGGAACGCGAAAGCCCGAATCAGCGCGAGACTCCGATTGCGCTTCTAGACGGGGCGGCCGGTGGGTGACCTGCATACGGTTGGTGACGGGGCCAGCGCGCTGAGGTTCAATTTCGGTCCTGGCTACCGTGTTTGCTCCGCGCAGAAGAGTGACTCGCTCATGTTGCTGCTTTATCGGTGGCCGAGCTTGACGATTCGGCGTTGCGGCAGGCCGCAATCGGCGATGTGACCAAAGCGAAGGGTATGGGGCAGATCACGAAGGAGGCGGGTGTGGGGCGTGAAAGCCTTTACAAGAGCCTCGACAGGAATGTCAATCCGAGCTTCCATACCATTATGAAGGGATCGTGCACGCTCTCGGCGGCAGGCTGACAATCCAACCCGCATAAGCTTGACTTTACGACCATCATGCAGTGGCCGCCCGAGCATTGGAAAAGGGCGATCGCTGACCATATTGTTGCGACATATGTGGAGAGATGTTCGTGGTGAGCTTGACGTACATAACATCGTAAAACTTCGGTCGTCTGGTTCGTTCTGCGGCTCATCAGTGCGGGAAAATGCTTAATTATGCCGCCTATCTCGCTTAAATATGGCAGATTTTGAGGTTCGTACGGAGGCTTCTCACCTATATATGGCAGGTGTTCGTGCGAAAAGCGCCAAAAACATGCCTCCTAAGTGGCTTTTCTCGAAGGACATGTGCCATATATAAGCGAGAAACCTCCGGTCAAGATGCCAAATCTGCCATATATAAGCCAGATATCGCGGTTCAGTTCAGATGAACTGGGTGTATGTCCATAAATTTCGACGATTAGGGTGTATCGAGAGTTCCGGGTTGGTTTCAATGACAATCCGAGGGGTGAAAGCGAGTTTATGGGCACGCGTGTGGGGTCTCAGATGCGCAGGACTCCTCACGCAGCGCATGTCACAATCCTAGCCAGGCACGTAGGTCACGAATTTCCTGATCGCAGATGCCGTGGCCCATTCCCGGATATTCGAAATACGTGAGATTGTCGGTTTGCGTAAGTTTGTTGCGCGCACACTGTTGGTCGGATAGTGGAATTGTGCGGTCTTCGCTGCCGTAGCAGAGTGCGAATCGCGTGCGTCCGGTCGCGGGCAAAGGCTCAGCGGTTTCGCCTTTGAATGATGGGCTCATCAGAATCGCCATGTCGAACGCATCGGGATGTTCCGCAACCATGCGATACGACAGGTATCCGCCCTGCGAAAACCCGATCAGTACCTTGCGGAAATGCGCGTATGCGGGCGAATCCAGCAATCGTACGACGGCGTCGCCTACGGTACTGCACTCACGTCGACGCTCTCCTACGGAACATCCATCTGGATACCAGTAGTAGCTTCCGATGTAAGGACGTTCGTACGTGCCTCGGAACGACAAGTAATTCGGATGCTGGGCAGGGGCGATCGAGTTGTCCGTTGAGGATACGTCTTGCTCCGGAACATCATAAATCGCATCAATGATGCGGATCATCTCATTTTCATCATTGCTGAATCCATGAAATCCCAAGAACAGCAGATCATCGCCGGCTATTTCGCAGGCGGCCGTCTCAATGCTGGTACTCACGTTCAAACGCATATCAACCTCCCATCGCATGTCGATAGTATGCAGTTTTCCAGCGGCACCATAACGGTGGACAGCGAAGTAGGGAAGGGCATGACGTTCACCGTTATGCTGCCGTTGGTTGAGGAAAACACTGAATATGTGGCGAAGCCTACAATAATCCGTCGGCGTGCAATGCGTTGAACATGCGGTCCAGGCATTCGACCAGCAGCGGATACGGCATTGCCATGTTCACGCGCACGCATCCGGCACCGGCCTCGCCGCATGAACGCCCGTCGGTCAACGCCACTTTCGCCTTCTCAAGGAAGTATGCGGCCGGATCGTCGATGCCAAGCGGCGAGAAATCAAGCCATGCGATATATGTGCCCTGCGGTTTGATATAGCCGACGCCGGTGAACCTTTCACGCATCTGCTCGTCGAACAACGCCAAATTCCTGCGCACATAGGCAAATGCATCCTGAAACCACGGGTCGCCTTCGTTGTATGCGGTGGTGGTGGCGATTGCGCCGATGGTGGCGGTCTGATGTTCGCTCCACTCCGCCTTGACCGCCCACATGTCACGATCCGCAGGGTTGGTAAGCAGCACCTGCGCGCACTTCGTGCCCGGAATATTGAACGATTTCGACGCGCTGGTAGCGGTCATCGACTGTAATGCGGCCTGCTCGCTGATGGTGGGGAACGGAATGTGCTTGCCCTCAAACACGAACGGCGCATGAATCTCATCATTGAAAATACGCACGTCATACTGTGCCGCAAGATCGCTCAGACGCAGCTCCTCTTCCAAGGTGAGCACTTTGCCGATCGGGTTGTGCGGGTTGCAGAGCACGAACGCATGGCATCCGTCCGCAAACGCGCGTTCGATGGCGTCGAAGTCGAACACCCATTGCGCCTCTCCGGTTTCGGTGTCGCCGCTTTGCAGCATTTCGATTTCGATCACGTCAACGTCGTACAGTTTCGGAACGCTCAAAAACGGCATGTAGGCAGGCGTCGGCACGATCACGCTGTTGCCCGCACCGACCAGTTCACGCAAGAAAATCTCATAGGCTTCGAGCACGTCGGGAACCACGTGAATAATGCTCGGGTCAACATTCCACCCGTAGTGCGTGCGTTGCCAGCCTGCGCACGCCTCCGCCACGCGCTGCTTCCAAGGTTCGGGGATGTAGCCGAGCTTGCAATGATCGCAGGCATTGTCGATGGCTTTCTGAATGCAGGGAGCCAGGCCGTAGTCCATTTCGGCGATGAACGCGCCAATGCAGCCGGGGTAGCGTGTCCACTTGTCGGAGCCAACTTCGGCGAGGTCGGCTGCGGTGGTGTGGTCGATGGCGTCGGCGTCAAAGCCGGAACCGGTACGATGCTTCATTTCCGTGATTTCTTCCATGGTTCCAGCATGCCGTACCGTTGGTTGCGCGAATAGTGTGTTCTTGTGTTGAATACGAAGACTGTTATGAAGTTTTCTTATATCAGATGCTTTTGCTATTCAATTATTAATCTGATCATGTCGATGCTGAAAAATACAAGAAACATTCGCTCGCATCAGCATTCCGCAATCAGGGAATCAGAAGCGAATCAGATGCTTTCCAAATACTGATGTGACGCCTTTTCGATTTCGTCTTTGACGCGGGCCACTGACGGTCGGTCGTCCGCTTTTCTTGTGACGAAACAGACGGTACGGAATGCGTTGTTGTCGGCGATTGGCAGTGCGGCCAAATCGGGTTGGATTCCAGCGGTTGTGGCTAAGCGAGATACGATCGAGACGCCCATGCCGACTTCCACCAGATTCTGCGTGGCCCAAAAATCGTCGGTCGAATGTGTGATTTCCGGTGTGAAGCCGGCGGCACGCGCCAACGACACCAGATTCGCCTGGCAGGTTTCGCAGCCGGCGATCC
>ERZ1026866.75-NODE-75-length-67237-cov-24.898782_pt1 | contig 67237 bp, 47 predicted proteins | sample MGYA00380163_ERZ1026866 | MGnify/ENA primary metagenome ERZ1026866 (study PRJEB33269, sample SAMEA4719799) | human gut metagenome | biome: human-associated habitat; feature: organic feature; material: feces | place: Cameroon | collected 2013-10 ...
CCTCAGCAAAGGTATCACCTGTTACTGGTAAGGCTAAGAAGTGTTTTTTGCTCATTATTGGTTTCTGTTACTTTTTCTTAATTTCTTACATGATTATATGTTATTTGCGCTACTTTATTAGGCTTTTACATACAAATATTGCCAATTTTGAGGATGTAGAACAAATATTTCTCAATTTTAGTTTTTCTAAAATGAAAAATCCCAGATAGCTTTATTACCTACCTAGGATTTTATTTGAAACTTATCTTTTAAATGAGTTGATGGATTACCTGTTATTTACTCATATCATGACAATTCATCATTTCATCAGATTTTGATAAATCATGAGGCATTGAATTCATGCTCATTGAGTCATGTTCCATATTCATCGACATATGGCGCATATTTAAAGTTTCTATTACTTTTGGTGTATCAGTCATTCCTAAGGCAGGATCTAGCATACCAAAGACCATGGCAGCATGTGAGGTTACAAGATAAATGCTCAAAAGCACGATCTTTACAGCCATCTTAGTACGCTTGTTTGCTTTTCTAAAAATCAGATTTACCTGCAGTAAAGACATTAACACTAAAGGAATTACAGCTGCCATAAATAAAAGAGCTGAAGCATAATCTATCCAGCCTTTCCAAAGATTTTGTTCATTTGCAGGAAGGACCAACTCTTTTATAAATAAAAAACCTAAAACAAGCATCACAATGCCTGAGATAAAAGTGCAGATAGAATTTAAACTATGCACTTTTAGTAATGGTTTTGAGCTAAAGAGAAGAACTATTTCAGTAATAGCAATAGTCTCTGCTATTACCATTGGCACTACCATGAAGAAAATCAAGTTATATGGAGAATTGGCCATTAAAAGCGACATATATTGAGTCATTAACATTTATGAATACCTTTCAATTCAATGAAAACACATAAAGTTTGTTTTGAGTTTGCTACTCTAGAGGCTTAATTCTAGCAAATAAACTGCATGCAATTGCGACGAAACTTATCATTACGTTTATTACATTAAACGCGGTTACTTTGTCATTATCTAGTGCAGACTTTTATAATCACTTGGAAGTAAATGCAGTTGACCGAACTTTTATCCTCAAAAATAGCGAAAACCAGCAAATAATGTTAAACTTTTGACATTGAATTTAATTAAAAGGAGTTTTGCTATATGTCAATGCCAGAACGTTATCACCCAGAATGTCCACCTGATGCACACAAGGTAATCAGACCACCTGTAAAAGAGGTATTTGCTACCCTTTGCGTCAAGGTAGAAGATTCTGAAGAGAAGAACGGCATGGCTAATGTTGTAGAAATTCTCTCTTTAATGAGCAAAAAACCTTTAATCTTATGCTCTGATAAGATGCGCAAGCTAATTTGTGACTACACTAAAGACAGTGAAGTTAAACCTGAATTCTTAAGAGTTCATGAAGATGGTAAAGCTTCTATTAGTTATGAGAATGGAGCTATTGGTCCTACTACAGATTTTTATGATTTTGCAGGTAATTCTGAGAACTATAAAGTTTTCTTAAAGACCTTAGAGAAAAAATGTATTGTAAGCGTGGATATGTTATCCATGTTTACCTTACGTTCAATCTCTACTGTATATCCTTGGGATGAGCTTTTAGCAAATCAGTTCTTAGGTCAGTATTTGGAGGCTTCAAAAGCCCTGACTGATGACGATATTGCCCTGCTTACAGATGTTCGTTACGGCAGATTTGATGCACTCAGCGTTGAAGAGAAGAGTGCTACTGCTTATAAATTCTTAAGACTAGAACGTAAACTTTTCTTACAGTATCCAACTGAAGATGACTAAACTATTATCTAAGACCGCCTCTTTGGCGGTCTCTTTAATTCAAAAGCCTTCAATTACTCCAAACGATCTTGGTTGTCAGGATTTAGTAAGAGCAAGACTTGAGAATGTTAACTTCAAGTGCTTAACTTTAAAAGACAGTGGCACTGAAAATCTTTTAGCTCTCCATGGTGAAGGTTCCCCTTTCTTTTTATTTTTAGGTCACACAGATGTCGTAAGTCCTGGTGATGAAAGTGCCTGGGCAGTGCCTCCATTTGAAGCTTTAATAGATGATAAAGGTGTTTTACATGGCAGAGGATCACAGGACATGAAAGGATCTGATGCTGCTATGACCGAAGCTCTAGTAAGCTTTGTAGAACACAATCCTCATCACAAAGGCACTGTAGGTATTCTTTTGACCTCTAACGAAGAAGGAGATGCTAAAGGTGGTACTCCTTTTGTAGTTGAGTACCTAAAAAAGAAGAACCTCATTCCTGATTACTGCCTTGTAGGCGAGCCATCTTGCTCTAATACTTTTGGCGACACCATTAAAAACGGCAGACGCGGTTCGCTTACCGCTCATATCACTGTAAACGGAATTCAGGGGCATGTAGCCTATCCTGACAGATGCGATAATGCTGCTCATCATGCTGGAGTTTTAATCTCACGATTATTCTCTAAAAAGTGGGATGAAGGTTCTAAGTTCTTTCCTCCAAGCTCTTTTCAGGTAACCAACATTAAGTGCGGTACCGGTGCTGAAAACGTAGTACCTGGCAGTTGCTATATTATGTGCAACTGGAGATTTAATGATGCCTTATCAAAAGACAAGATCTCAATTGAGGTAGAAAAAATCATAAGAGAGTTAGAGCTTAACTGTGAGATTAGATATGTTCTAAACGGTGAACCATTTATTACTAAAGGCGGTGAACTTTTAGATTCTCTTGAAAAATCAATAGTTGAAGTTACAGGTAACAAAGCTTTGTTATCTACAGCAGGTGGCACCTCAGATGGTCGCTTTGTAGCTCCATTAGGCACTAAAGTAGTTGAATTTGGACCTGTATCAAACTTAATTCATAAAGTAAATGAATCTGTTGAATTAGATTCATTAGACAAGCTTCATGAGGTTTATGTTAAGACTTTAAACGATCTGTTCAGATAAGATATGAAGTTAGGCTTTTAGAGCCTAATTTTCTTTACAGACAAACTAAAATTGATTAGAAGACGTGATCTTTAAAGGCTTTAATCATGGTCTTAGTAAGAGAAATTACGGGATCAGCAATTTCAAGCTCCTCGCGTTTTTTCCATAAAGCTTGAGCTAATTCATTCTCATCACGCACAATCGTACGTGAGCCGTCAACTTCAGCTACATATCCTAGCAGCAGATTACTATCAATTCCCCATGGTTGAGAGCCATAGTACCTCAGGTTTTTAATCTTAAGGCCGACTTCCTCTGCAACCTCACGAGCACAAGTCTGCTCTGGAGTTTCTCCTATTTCACAAAAACCTGCAATCAAAGCTACACCTCTGTATGGTCTATCTTTATATTGAGTAACTACGACGTTATCGCCATCAGTTACAGCAACAATTACCGCAGGAGCAATCTTAGGATAGATCGTGTTACCACAATGAGGACATACTAAAGCTCGCTCTGTTTTAGAGTGCTCTGTTCTACAGCCACAGAAGCCGCAGAACTTATTAGACCTGTACCATTGGAATAACTGATAAGCAGTAAAGCCTGCAAAGCATACAGTACGAGGATTGTCTGAGCGTAAGACTCTTTTGGTCATATAAGAAAAACCATCAAGATATGGGCAATTCTCACCTGTATATAGAAAATAAGCTCTATCATCAATCTTAAAAAGATAGGTAAGTTCGTTCTGATTGAATGATGATGCTTTGGGTAAAGATAATGGAGAGTTCTCTCCATCACCAGATACTAATACATTATTACCGTCAAAGACGAAGACTTCATCATTATCTTGAGCGTCTCTTTTTAAAGAGAACTCGTTATAAAACTGATGTGGGAATAAATCTTGGATCATAGTTTACTCTGCAGATATTTCTCTGCATCTAAGGCTGCCTTACACCCCTGTCCTGCTGAGGTAATGGCCTGACGATAAACTCTGTCGGCACAGTCACCTGCAGCAAAGACACCAGCAACTGAGGTTGAGGTCTCTGAGGTAAAACCAGTTTTTACAGTACCGTCATCATAAAGTTCAATCTGTCCTGCAAATGGCTTAGTTGAAGGTTCATGACCTATAGCCATGAAGACTCCTGAAAGAGCAATATCTCTATTCTCTCCATTAACCTGAACCTTAACCCCATTTACAAGATTACCATCGCCTAAGATCTCTTTGATGTTGGCATTTAAGACAAACTCAACCTTACCTTCAATCTCGAGTTTTCTTAATCTGTCGACTAGAACTTTCTCTGCTCTAAACTCAGCTCTTCTGTGAATTAAATAAACTTTTGAGCACAGGTTAGCTAAATACAAAGCTTCAATGAAAGCAGCTGATCCTCCACCTACAACAGCAACTTCTTTACCTCTAAAGAAAAAGCCATCACAGGTTGCACAGGCAGATACGCCCTTGCCCTTATATTTAGTCTCAGACTCTAACCCTAAATATCTTGCTTTAGCGCCGGTTGCAATGATCACTGTTTTTGCTTTTAAAACTGTACCTGATGAGAGATAAACTTCTTTTACATTTTTTGAAAAGTCAGTTTTTACAACTTCATCATAAATAAACTTTGTGCCGAGTTTTTCTGCATGCTTTGACATATCCTGCATGAGAGAAAAACCGTCAGGAGCATCAAAACGTGATGGCCAGTTTTCAATTTCAGGTGTGGTTGTAAGCTGTCCACCGACCTCAGAGCCACAGACTAAAACAGGCTCTAATTGGGCTCTACAGGCATAGATGGCAGCAGTATAGCCGGCTGGACCTGAACCTATGATAAGAGTATTTAAAATCTCACTCATTTAGCTAAAAGCTCCTTATAGTGTTCTTTAGCATAAGACACTGCATACTTTACCCATGGTTCATTAAAAGAGATCAGATACTCAAGGGCAAAATCAACAGGGAAAGCATCTATGCACTCATCAGCTTTTTTTGAAAAAGAAATATGCCAAGGTTCAAAGGCAATAGTTCCTTTTCCGTTAAAAGGACGTTTAAAACCGAATTTATTGAGGTTTTGAGAAAGATACTGACCTAATTTGTAGAAGTAATTACCCTTTTGATATTCTCTTGCGGTAAGTTCTAACTGTTTACCCTCAGGTAAGAGGTTTACAGCATAGATATCAAAATCAGTACCAAAATGGTGACGGGAAAAACCAGGAATTGATGAAAATCTTATGATTTCTAAAACCTTCTGCTCATCACTTAATGAGCTGATATCCATAGGATTTTCATTTGCATCTAAGACAGGTCTTTTTCCTTTGAACTTGTCATCAAAGATTTTAAACTGCTTATAAAAGCTTCTGTAGGCAGAAGCTATACGCAGTTCAAAACCTTTATCAAAGGCATCTGAGAATAAATCTGGTAATGCCTTTGCTGCATCCCTGTCACACATGAGCACACTCATGCGTCTAGGATCATCTTTAATATTTACTAATTTACTGTCATCAAGACCAATTAACTGTTCTTTAGTTGCCATATGTTTCTATAATCTTTGAAGCTTCCTCTTTAAGATCTGAGCTTCCGTGTTCCTTCACATCATCAATGATCTTTAAAGCTTCTTCTGTATCGCCAGTCTCAAAATACAGTCTAGCCAAGTTTAATTCATCAACATAGTACTGATGCTGTTTCGCATTTAAACCTTCATAGTCATCTGTATTTTCAGCATTATCTAAATTGTTGTCATCTGCTACATCGTCACTCTGTGAAGAAATAGGACCGATGGTATCTGCTACATTCTCTAAAGAATGATCTTCAGTATCATCAGGATCTGATGATTTATCTTCAACTGGTTCATTCAATGCTAAATCGTCCTCAGGGATACTCTTAGGATCAACTGCATTTGCTGAACTCATCATAGAAGCAATCTCATCATCTGTGAAGGCTTTTTCGTTATCATGAGGTAAATCGTCATGAACACCGCCGCTTAGCATGTTCATAATATCCTCATCAGCACCTGAGTCATATTGAGCTTTTGATGCACTCAACCTTTGCTCCAGATCATCTAAAGCTTTTGCATCTTCTGCTTGAGACTCTAAAGATTCGACATTTTCAGCAGGAGAATCATTCTCTTTACTCTCAAGAGCATCATCATTTGCATCAGTTGCTACATCAGCTTGCTCTATAGTCTCTTCTAAATTATCTGATAGAGTGTCCTCATTTTGAGGAGTGTCTTCAACAGTATCAGAAGCTGTTGTAGCACTAGGTTCTTTGCCTTTACCTACAATATCGAAGTCGTCATCAGGAACTGCCCAGGATACAACGCCATTTTCATCTTTGCTGTTGTCATCCTGCGGATCTGGATTAAAGATAGCCTGCTCTGACTTATCCTGAATATCACCAATATCATTAGTGTCATCATTTTCGCTCTTAGCAACATCTGTGGTGTCAGCAGTATCTTCGTCTGCTGATGTAACCAGAGCTTCTTCTACAGGAGTTTCATCAAAAGAATCATCCTGCTCTGGCACTTCAAATTCAGGCTCTACAGCTTCATTATCGAGGTTATCAGCCTCATCAGTGTCAACAGGTTCAGCATCTACAGTCTCTGCATTTTCAGGTTCTACAGCATCTGTATGAGGCTCTGCATCTTCATCGATAGTGTGTTCTGATTTTTGCTTCTCTTCATCTTCAGGAATAGCATCAAATGTTTCCACACCATCTGCTATTTCTTCAGGAGACTCTGCCTCTTCTGGAGCATCAACAACATTGTCATTACCAATTAGGAGATCTTCTAAATTGAGATCATCATTTAAGACCTCATCAACATTCTTTCCTACAGAATTGTTTTTAGGGACTTCAGCATCAGAGATCTCTTCAGCATCAGCTTCAGGAATATTGTCTTCTTTAGGGTCATTGTTTTCAAATTCTGCATCAGTTTCAGCTTTTTCATCTTCAGTATTGTCAGAATTCTTATTATCAGACATTGACTCTAAGAATGCTTTTTCTTCACCTGAGAGTTGCTCTTGAGGATCTTCTGATGAAACTGGCTCTTCCTTTGAAGGCTCTGCATCATCTTCTGTCTTATTTGAAGCATCAAGAGGATCTGCAACATCTGATGCATCAGCATCAACGTTATCAGATATTTCAGCTTGTGAAGACTCAGCTTTAATATCTAAAGTCTCAGGATCTACGTGATTTTCTTCTAAAATCTTATCTGAGTTATCTTTGAGGTGATTTAACAGTTCATCTTCACTGACATCTTCAACTTTTACATCATCTGTAGGAATGTCGTCTGTTGCAGGAGCTTCTTCTTTTGAGTCTTTCTCATCTGAAGGTGTAGTCTCAGCAGTGTTTTCAGGTTCGGCTACTGTCTCTTTATCAACATCATCTACAATTGAATCAATGTCTGCATTGTCTGTTACATCTGTTGCTACGTCTGAAGTTTCACTTTCTTTTGCACTATCAGCATTTTCATAAGCCTTATTCATGGCCTCTGTGATAGCTTCTTCTTCAGACTTTGGGGCGGTATCTTCAGCCTCCCTATTTTCCTTTGAAGATGTTTTCTCGGTTACAGACTCTTGTGCTGTTGCATCTGCTACAGGATCTTCTTCAGATTTAGGAGCATTAGCTTTGTCTTCACTCTTCTCTTCAGCTTCTTTTTGCTCATTTAAAGCAGCGCTCCAGGCATCAGCCATAGTCTCTTCTTCAGATTTAGAAGCATTAGCTTTGTCTTCACTCTTTTCTTCAGCCTCTTTTTGCTCATTTAAAGCAGCGCTCCAGGCGTCAGCCATAGCTTCTTCTTCAGATTTAGAACCATTAGCTTTGTCTTCAGTTTTTTCTTCAGCTTCTTTTTGCTCATTTAAAGCTGCGCTCCAGGCATCAGCCATAGCCTCATCATCAGACTTAGCTTTATCATCATCTTTCTTTTCAGAGTTTTCCTGTTCGTTTAAAGCAGCTTCCCAAGCTGATGCCATATCATCTTGTGAAGTATCTTTATTCTCATCTTTATCAAGATCAACATTCTTTTCAGAACCAGTCTGCTCATCTAGAGCTTTAGACCACTCATCCATTACATCCTTGTCATCTTTTATCTCATCAGATGAGTTAGTTGTTGCTGCATTATCCCATGCCTCTTGAGCAGGATCTTTTTCAGTTGCAGTTGCATCAGCACCAGTGTTATCTGCTGTTGCACTGTTATCAGGAATTTCTGTAGCATTTGAAGCTGATTCTTCAGCGTCAGCCTGCTTTTTCTCATTTAAAGCAACTTCAACATCTGATGCTGAATCAGATGGTGAATTTATAGAGTTATTGTTCTTGTCCAGTTCTCTTTGAGGAATATCCGTAGTATCAGGCTCTTCATCGCCAGATACGGGAGCTTCAAGATCGATAGAACCGTTCTCATCTGATAATAAGGTATCATCTGATGAGTAATCATCCTCAACATCAAAGTCATCGGTCATCTTAGCGCTAGCACGAGACTTTAACTTGATAATTAAGAAGACAATCATCAGTACTAAAGCTAATAAGCCAGCACCGAATAAGATCATCATGACAGGCTTATCAAGATCAACTACAGAGGTAGGTGTACTTACTGAGAATTGAGACAGCTGTAGCTGCATATCCTCAATCTTCTCATCATTAGCAAGTAACATTTCTCTCATTCTGTCATTGTCCTGAGAGAGTTTTGAAATATTACCTTTAATCTCGATAATGTCTTGCTGAAGACCTGAAATAATATTGTCATACTGAGAAGCTAATGTAGAAACACTGTCTGCAGCTGTTTTAGCAGTAGCTGCAGATGTTTTCTTCATTCTGTCCATAGCTTCAGCTAACTGCTGCTCTAAGACTTTAGTTTTCTCATCAATAGCTTTCTTATTGCCATCGAGCATGATCCTGATAGATTGAGCATCTACAGCAGCAGCTGCAAGATCAGCACTCATTGTTTTAGCAGCTTCTGCCTTTTTGTTATTGTCTGCACTGCCCTCATTATTAGCATTTGATACGGTCTTTTCTGTAGCCTGACTTTTATCAAGATCAGCACCACGGGTATTCTCTGGCATAGCTACAGATAAATCTTTTTTAATCTCTTCTTCCTGTAACTTTTTAATCTTAGTCTCGGTAGCGGTGTACTGAGGAATATCATTATCAGACAGTGACTGCATTGGCTTTGAAGATTGTGTTGCAGGAACGGGAGTTGCTGTATTAGTTGAGGTTGTCTGAGTATTTACAGTAGCAGGAGCATTACCTAAAGGAGGTAAAGTCATACGGCCCTGAGCTAAAAGTCTTGAACCTGTATCGGTTGTTTCACGGGCAATTTCTGATACAGGAGGAATAGTAATAGTAGTTCTTAAAAGGTTGTTGACGTTACCCTGACCAAATGCGCCGCGATTATGTCTGTAAATTGAGGCTACAATCTGGAATTCATTAACACTTCTATCCTGAGGTAAGTAGCGGTGAGCTACAGACCAGATGGTATCACCTGATGCAACGCTATAGATTCTAGCTGGGGTCTGCTGAACAGAAGTTGCATTGCTTTGAGTCTGAGGTTGTCTTGTTGCTGTAGCAGCTGGTGCTCTGGTTGTAGTTGCATTTACAGTAGCTTGTCTGTTTTGTCTAGGAGCGGCACTTCTTACAGGTGATCTACGAGCTGGTTGTACAGGCTGTACTTGAGGAACAGTATCCTCAACTTCAGGACCTTGAATAGTGATAGTAAAAGTACCATCTTCATCAGCTGACATTGCCGAAAAAGGTAATAAAAAAGATAAAGCTACAGATAAAAGTGCTTTTTTGTAAGCGTGCATAACTAACAACCCCTATTTTTATGCATTATTTTACTCAAAATAAGATCTGCCAAAATAAGGTCAGATCCCATTTTTGGAAAAGTTATGCATAAAGTGTGCACATTTTACAGATTAGAGAGATTTTGCAATCAATTTTGCAATTTCAACACAAGAAATAGCTTCGCCTCTTCTGGTGTTATCCATCATGATCACAAAGCTGAAAGATTTTGAGCCAGGTTTATCCTGCTTTAATCTTGTAAGCATTACGGTTCTCTCATTGATAATATCTGCTACAGGAGATAAAACATCATCCTCTGAGGCTACAGTTACATACTCTGAAGCATCAAAAGCCTGTTTAACCTCTTCTAATGTAGCCTTATCCTCAAGATCAACATTAACTACCATAGTGTGACCGTAGAATACAGGAACCTGAATGCAGGTAATATCAAAACCACGCTCGAAACGGCCTAAAATTCTTGATACTTCATTACTGATAGCATTTTCATGGTCCGAATATCCATTATCCTCAAGCAGTCCCATTCTGGTATGCAGATTGAATGCTAATTGAGCTGGAAATCCCTGATGCTCTGCTGCCATACCGTTTAACAATAAGGTTGACTCATGAGCTAAAGTTTCAGTACCTAAACGACCAAATTCTGAAACAGATTCCATTGAGGTTACAGTAGCTCTTGCAATGCCATACTCATCATGAAGAACAGATAAAGCAAGACACAGCTGTACAGATGGCGCTAAAGCAGGAATAACCAGTCTGTTTTCAATTGCCTTTTTAATATCAAAAGGATTTATTTCAGGTACGATAGTTACAGTCTTATCATCACCATTGAATAAATGGCTGTCATCAATAACGATACAGCCTTTCTCTCTTGCTGCATTGATCCAGTGCTGAGACTCATCCTGAGTAGTTAGAAATAAAGCTACATCAGCTTTTGAAAAATCAAACTCTTCAACTGGCTGAACAAAGTAGTTTTGCCCTTTAATCTGAACGGCATCATATTCACCAGTCAATGGTGATAATGGGAAAACGTCGCCTAAAGAGAGATCCTGTTCTTCAATGGTTTCAATCACAAGTTTACCAATATCAGTATCATAACCGTAAATAGCTAGCTTCATTGCCACAGTATCGCTCCTAAAAAACTTTGCTTTATGTTTACTGTTTTAAGATTATTTCTCTTTTAAGGAATAAACATAACTAAAAAAACTTTGTACATTCTCTATCGTACCGTACCTGTCAAGTACCTTTAAAGAATATGGCGTTACTTTTCATTGCGTTACTTTACAAAAATTCTCTAAGATAACTTTAGACATAACATTTAAGTCTTAAAGCAGACTTTAAAGTAACATTAATTCATAGAGAACTACATGCTCGATTTTACCACAATGTCTCATAGATAAACGTATGTTCTAATAGAGATTCGAGCTAATAAGTAAGGGGGCGAAAAAGCGTTTTTAGAATCTTAATTTTTAATGACATAAAGAGAAATTTATATGATTCCTGTAGAAAAATAGCTTTCTACATAAAGTTTCTGCCATTGTCATTTGGATCTTTAGGATAGACTTTGTTTTTACGGCGGAAAGTATATGGATTCTGCCTGCCGGTAGAACCATACTTGCCGTTCTTTTTAATACGTGTTTTTCTGATGACAGATGACACCACGCCAAAGAGTTCACACTCATCAACATGAGTTAAGTTAATATCAGGAATAGAATCATCAGCACAGACTAATCTTGGTTCTCTGCCATCTAGAAACTGACGCAAGAGAAAAGTACCGTTGATACTCATCACTACATAGTCGCCGTTTTCAATGAGCAGACTTCTGTCAACAATAACCACATCCCCTTCTAAAATGCCGTCTTCATGCATAACGTTAGAGCTCATTCTGAAAAGATAAACTGAAGGTAAATTCATATAAAGATAGGAGTTAAGATCCTGTCCTTTAAAGGGACCTTCCTGAAGCTCAACATCACTTCTAATTAAAGATTTCTTCATATCAGATTTGAACCATTAGTATGCACAAAAAAAAGAGGAATAAGTACTAAAAGGATACATCTACGTTAACAACCTGTATTTAGACAGGTGCAAAAATATGGACTAAAAAATGTTAACGGAGTACGATTTTACAGTTAATTATTTGATTATTTTTAAAAATATTGCACTCATCACGAAAAATTTAAGATTTTTTGTATTATATTACAAGAAGTAAGTAAATATGAGCAGATTTTAATCTGTCGGTTCTAGCTTCAAAAGAAGGACACTATTATGGCATTAACTCGCGCAGAAATAGCTGAAAGGCTGATTATCAAGGTAGGTCTTCCTAAGGCTACAGCTCAAGAATTCGTCGACAAATTTTTTGAAGAGATCGCAAGAAAGCTTGAAAAAGGTGAAATGGTAAAGCTTACAGGCTTTGGTAACTTTGAGCTTAAGCTAAAGAGCGCAAGACCTGGAAGAAACCCTAAGACCGGTCAGGAAGTTACTATTTCAGAAAGAAGAGTAACCACATTTAGAGCAGGTCAGAAGCTAAGAAATCGTATAGACTTTAAAAAAGAATAAATTTTTTTAGTGTGGTGTCATATATATTGTTGATATTTGATATTATGAACCTAAAACGAAAATCTCTTTATAAAAACATCTTAGGTTAGGGTATTGAGCTATGGAAAAGTTTAAATATATCATCAAGGACAGAGACGGTGTTCATGCACGTCCTGCAGGAGCAATTTTAAAGGCTCTCAGTGGCTACAAGTCAAAGATCACTTTAATTTATCAGGATCGTTCAATAGATCTTAAAGCAGGTATCTTCGGTTTATTAGGTCTTGGTATCCGCTATCAGGACGAAATTTATGTTCACGCTGAGGGTGAAGATGAGAAAGACGCTATCGTCGCTGTAAAGCGTGCTTTTGAAGAGTTCCTATAGTAGGTATACTCATCTTCATCAAGATAAGCCCTGCCCTGTGCAGGGTTTTGTTTTTCTTTTATTGCCCTTCTGGTGTTGATTGACTTCTTGATATATCACAGCTGTCTTTTGTCTAGCAGCGCGTTTTAACTTAGGTCTAGTGGAGCTGTTTAACTTCAGTCTATCTTACATAATTTAAAAATACCCCTTGAGGCATTTTTTGATCTTAAAAAGGAAAAGAATTATAGGAAGGTTCAAGAGAGCTTGTCTTTTATCAGGACTAAGTCTTAAATGGCGATGAACTTTTAAGTTGAGATTAAGATTTAATGCGGTAAGCTCTACATGATAAAGTTCTTACCGAGAGTTTACTGCAGATTGGATACTACAAATTCAATAATAAATACACCTGCCATCATGATCAGTGAGCGCATAATGTCATAGTTTAAGTCAATAAACTTAGTAATATTCTTAAAGCATTTCAAGCTTAGCATGATCTCAAATATTCTTAAGTTCTTTGAACCAAAATAAGAGATAAGAGAACTTGCAACCATACTTATGATCATACAGATAAACATCATACCTGATGAGCCTATAAATGAGGTTAATAGCAAAGTTAAGCCCCATACGAACAGGGTTCCAAAGTTCCAGCACATAGTCACAAACTTTCGTCTGTACTTTAAATTAGCAAAGAATTCGACCAGAGCCATGCAACAGTCTTTAGCAAAGCTCTCTGACATAAAATGCTGAGTTACCCTTAACAGTTTCTTCGACAGTACCTTTGTAAGTTCTTCTTTACGGGAAGCTACAATACTCTCTAACTTTGCTTTCATGCTAAAGACTTTACTGGTATAGGCATCTGTCTCTACAGCCTGATTCTTTACCCTCTTTGTCACCAAATCAAAATCATATTCATACGATCTTAATAAGGTATTAAAGATATGGTCTTTTTTAAGATTGTTTAAGACAAAGATCTTAGCATCTGCACTTACAAGAGAGCGACCTACTGAAGTGTCAATAAGATCAGATCTCATAGAAGAGTAGACATAATCTAAAACAGATGGAATGACAAGTGGCACACCTGAAGCTGTTGCCCAATACTCAAAGATCTTATTAAAACCTGCTAAACAGAATTTTAAATAGCCCATGGAGGAATCACACTTATAAGTCATTAAAAAGTGATAATCCTCTTGAGTATCAGCATCAGAGAGCTTGAATTCAAGTGAATCTAAGATCTTCTGGTAGCAGTAAAAATCAACAACTGAAGGAGGAGGGACATTAAAACTGTCCTCAGCTTTTTCAAATTCTATCTTGATAAGAGGCGCGCAATGAGTTTCTAAATAAACCTGTCTTTCAACATAGATAGAACCTTTGCCCTTACATTTCTGACAAGGGATCTTCTTGTCCCCGCGACAGGTAGGACACTCAATGTAACCACTCTTTTTACAACGGGCACAGCCACCATCTCTACCCTGACAGGATGGACAGATAATTAAACCAAAACCTGAGCAGTTAGGACAGTTCATCTTTTGAGTACCTGAACAGTCAGGACAGGTGCATTGACCTTTAGCCTTTCTAACTGAGAGACGGTTTATTTTATTTCCAAGCTTGAAAAGCTCAGAGGCACTTAACTCTTCTAAAGAATGGCTGAAACTTTTTTGAATGGTTTTGTCTTTTTCTAAAACTTCGCGATTAAAACGTTCAAATTCTTTTAAAGCCTCTTCATCAACAACATTTTCTGTACCTACAACGTTCTTGATTACAGTGTCTTTTGATTCTACGGTATAGTACCAGTTCGCTAAAAATAGAAAAGTAACTTCAGAGAATAAAGGATCAGTAAAACTTACTTTATCAGGTTGAACACCAACCATTCCTAGTGAATCTCTTAGAGGTACTTTAATATCTATTGACATTGCTTATTTATAGAAAATGACCGTTTACAATTAAAATAGTTAACAAACCGATGACAACAGAGCCTAAAATCAATCTTATAGACTGCACTGCTTCAACTGTAAGACTAGGGACCTTTTTTAGCCTGTGGGTTAGTTTCAGCATGCTTACAGCAGAGTAATAACTCCAGTTTTTAGTAAGAGCAAAAGAGGTAAAGGCACAGATGATTGAGGATACACACATCATCATGATACCACCCACAATATTAGGAACCATATAACCTATGAGGATCACTATCATCCATGTCACTAAGGTTATACCTGCCCAAATCATTTTGGTTTTAGGATTGAGAACCATCAGCAAAGGCACAAATGATATAAGATTTTTAGCAAAAACTCTAGCAAAATCTTCTGATATATAACCATGCGCGTTATCAGTAAGTTCTTTAGTAATACTGTCTAATAACTCCTGTTTTACCTTGGTCTTTATGTATATCAGTCTTGAGGAATCTTTGTGCTTTGCTGCAGTTAAAATTGATTCTACAGTAACACCTTGAGCTACAGCCTGCTCTTTAGCAATCTCCATCTCATGTCTTTCGATGGTTCTGATTGTCTTAGCTAAAATTGCCTTTGAAGCTAAGGCTTTTACGCACTTAATCTTTTCATCAACATCATCAGCTGATGCGATTAAAGTATCAGAGAGTAAATGAGACTCGTCGTTGAAAACATAATCTAATACTGGAGGCTTACAGATTGAGCGTAAGTTTTTATGTCCACAGATAATAAAATCAAATGGCTTTTCTACTCCCACGAGATAGACATGCACGGCATAGCATGGAGCAGTACCCAAAAAGTTTACGCTATAGCCTCGAGCGGTTTCATTACCGTTTGGTTTGCCTGAGAAATCGGCTGCCTCTATGATGGCCTTTTCATCCTCTTTTGAAAATGAGGTGATTTTTTTATCAGTACCAGGTACCATGAGAGAAATACTGATTTGCTTTTTGCAGTCAGCATCATAGATAACTTCTCTATCAACAGTAACCTCACCTTTACCTTGGCAGTCTTTACACTTTACTTTACCAGTACCGTTACAGGTATGGCATTTAGCATTGCCAGAGCCATGGCAGACAGGACAGGCCTTAGCACTGCCATGACAGGTAGGACATTCGATGGTGCCTTTACCGCCACAGTTCTCACAAATGGAACTACCACTGCCATGACAGTTTTTACATCTGGTTTTACCAATAGCATTGATACGGTTAAAACAGATGATCTGACCAGAGAGGGCTTTTAAGTCTTCAAATGAAGCCCCAGAGAGGTGTTTTACAAATTCTTTTGTTTTAGCGCTGTCTTTTTCAAGTTCTTTAGTATTTGCTAAAGTAAACTCATCTAACGCACTCGTTGATAGCACATGAGTTTCATCACTTACAGAACGAAGAATTTTATCAGAGCAGCGACACTTAAAATTCCAGTTCATGGAATAGGATACGGACGCACTAAATTCTACCAAGTCTGAAATTCTAAAGTTTGCTGTAGGAACACCACAACGTGAAAAGATAGCAGCAACAGTGTCATACAGACGCTGTTTTAACAGCTCAAGATTTGCCTTTGACTCTTGAGGAGTGCTCTGTTCTTGATTTTGAGTAGTATTGTTATCCGCGCTCTTGTCAGGTGCAGACTGATTCTGTACAGGTACTGTATTTACCTGTGAATCGCTATTCTCTGTAGCTACTGTGGTTGTTTTTTTGCCGCTTTCAGGCATACGTTATCCTCGTTCATAATTCTTATATTCTATCGGCACTTTTTGAAATTTATTGACTACAACTCATAATTTTAAGAGCAATTTTATCTTTTAGTTATTTGTCCTAAAAGTAAGCTTTAAAGCAGTCAGGTGTAACCTGACTGCCATAAACTTGATCTTTGTGTACTGAGATTTAAGCAGTACTAAGCTATATGCTTATCTGTGGTCAGTGCCTTCATGACATAATCAAAAAAGCCTGTGTTATCTATCTTTAAATAAGTGTTGTTACCAAAGGTAACCGCACCATTTTCTATGGTGTAGCTTGCTACATCAAAAGACAGAGTCTTAGCTTTATGATCTTTAATTAAAACTACCCTCTTATTAGTTACTACTAAGATACCTTCTTCTTTAGAGAAAGAATAAAGGACATCAGCTAATACTCTTTTAACAAATTTAGGTAGAGTACTGTTTAAATGGTAAATTCTGTCTGAGAAAGTAGCGATAATGTTCTCTTCATCCTCACAGACGTAATCGTCAACCTCGATTACAAAGTTAGCCTCATCATTACCGCCTACGCAGTATAAAAGGTTATTGTTCTGAGCAATGAACTTTGCAATTGGATATGGTAGTTCTGAAAACTTAATTTCTAGTAATCTTAAAACAGAAATTGCGTTTCTAGTAAAGGTATCGAAATTTGAGAACAGTCTATTTCTGTCATAGCGCTCAATCATATAGTAAAGTAAAAAGATGTATTGAGCTTTTACATCAACCGCGCTCTGTGTAACCCAAGATAAGGTCTTTAAGAGAGCTACTGTATTCTCTGGAGTATCATCAATTAGGTTGTCAGCTAAAGCCTTATTAGACTTTTCACGAGCAAAGATCTCTTTGAAGAAATACTTTGGACCAATCTGACGCATTCTGCTTCTGTAATTATGTAAAAAACCGTAGGTATCATCACCTGGTTCAATGAGTTTTACATCTGAATTGAGATATACCCTAGCACTTCTTTTAAAGACAACCTTACGGTTATCGTTATCTTTAAATACCAAGTAAATAGAGATTAAAAGAGGTATAGCGCCTAAAACAAAAGGATATAATCCCTGTTTAAAGTCGCCATCCCATAAGAAAGGTAATGATACAAACAGGTTTAACCAGCCGTACCAACCTAAGAATCCCTGTAGACGGGTTACAAAGACACCATCTGGAAAGATAAACATAGAAATTCTGTAATTAAGGTGAGTTAAAACTAGTGATAAAACTAGTAAAAAGAATAAGATCAAAAACATGGTCAGTTCTCATTTTTTATTAAATTTATTGTGCAAACTATCATAACAGTATCTTAGTACAAATTTCGTGACTGTACGTTTAATTATTTGATAAAAAATGAGATTTGCACTGAAAAAGACTTATTTATTTTTCCTTAGGATAAAATGATAACGTTTTAGTTATTATAGTAAGAAATACAAAGAGAGTAGCTCGATTTAGAATTTAAAACCTTTTGCTTTAACAAACTCAAGCCACTTTTTATCATCAACAGCTACACCTTTTGAAGGTTCATAGACATGTGTTTCATAAAAGTAGTTTCTCTCGCCTAATATAGCAGTATCGGTAAGATAGGTCATCTCAGAGTTTACTTCAAAGCCATCGGTTTTAGCTCTGTGATTTGTAAATGCTACGAAAAAGATTGGCTTGTTTACTTTCTCATCAACACAGAACTGATAGTGAAGTTCACCTCCTTTTAAGTTACAGAACTTTCTGTATTTTGATTCAAGGTAGTTGTATGAGACATCATAGATGCCACGGGTTCTGTAGATATGAACGTGAGAGTCATCAGTGTCTTCGAGTTTTTCTAAATTGTAGAAAAACATTCTTTGCTCTAGTGTCTTGGTAAACTCAACAGCAGTTTGTGATTGAGCTAGTTTTGCTTCCTGCTCTAGAACTTTAGGATCACTTGTACATGAGGCTAAAGATAAAAGAGCTAAAGATAATAGCGCTAACTTAGTTTCTTTCTTAGCAAAACGAGTTGCTTTTAAAGCCATATCTTTAACTACGTTCATAATCTTTTGCCTCTGTCTTACTATCTTACTTTACTTAATCTGACCTGAGTTTTAGTCAATTATAATATACAAATGCTATCTTGGCAGTGACAATAACAGGTTGTTAATGTTGTCGATAGTTCTTAAGTTTTGTCTTAAGAGCTGATGATGCTCTCTTTTACAAATTGATGATTTGCTCTCTTCATTTACACGATTATGATTGGTAAGCATATTACATTTGTCAGAAAGCCCTTTGCTTCTTTCGCTCTCTTTACCTATAGTGTTTGATACCTTAGTTGTGATCAGGATAATCCTCTAAGATCTTCTTTAACTCATTAGCTATTCTCTTGTCAGAGACAGAGATCTTCACACCTAACTGCTGGGCAAAATAAGATACACGCAGTTCTTCAATTAACCACTTAACCTCGATAAGAGCATCAGGTACTACCTGATACTTGTATCTTGAAAGAGTGTTTTTATAAAGCTCGTTTACCTCTTCAATCTTACGTGTATACATAAGATCACGATTTACATCACGAGAGAGTTTATCGATTCTATAAATAATCGCTTCAAGATAACGTGGCATCTGCATTAAGTGCTCAAGATTGGTTGAGCTTACAAAGCCTTTATAAACTAAAGAGTCTAATTGTGAGGCAATATCTTTATAGCTGTAAGCTACAGAGAGATTTATCTGTCCTTTTAAAAGACGTCTGATTTCATGGACTTTAAATAAAATCTTGTCTACAAAAGAGCATAGATACAGAGCCTTATCATTTAAATCAGCTCTTACCTTTTGCGCTAAGTTATTAAAGCTCGTCTCATCATAGCAAGGAGCATGATTTTCCTGCATGATTAGATCAATTGAGCCTAAAACTAAGTCAGAAATTAACTCCTTTACAGAGCCTAAAGGCTGATAGTACATAGAGAGCTTTGACTTATTTGGTAAGTGTTGCTCAAGATAAGCTGTAGGCTGTTTAATTGATAGAGACAATAACTTTCTCTGTCCCTGCCACATGGCTTTTTCCTGTTTAAACTTACTGTCATAAAGCTCTAGAGCTACACCATTACCTTTGTCGGTTAAAGCAGGATAGGCTGTAATTTCAATAGAGCCCTGCTTAGTTACCTGCTCAGACTTAATCGTACCAAAGGTCCAGGTAGAACTTGGAGCACTCTCTTTATGAGTTTTAACTACTTTCTTTAGAACATCCTGAACTTCACCCTGCAGTGATTGAGATAAAGCTTCAAAGTTACGACCTTTCTTAATTACTTTGCCCTTTTCATCTTCAATTGCAAAGATCATAAAGAGGTGTTTATCAATTAAAGTCTTATCAAAGTCATCAGCTGTAACTAACTCACCGCCCATACGGGTTAACTCTTTAGCTGACTTCTGATACAGATCGTCACTGCAAGGGCCTCCTAAAGCTTCAGCTAAAGCTTCGGCATAATTTGGAGCAGGGATTAAGTTCTTTCTTAATCTCTTAGGTAATGACTTAATTAAAGAGGTTAAAAAGTCTAATCTTAGGCCAGGGATTTGATATAGAAACTCTTTAGAATTTACCCTGTTCAATACTGCTAATGGGATATGGACAGTTACACCATCATCCTTTGAGGTAGGATCAAAGACATAGCTTAACTTTAATTTAAACTTGTCCTGTATCCAGAACTCAGGGAAATCCTGCTCCTGAATTTTATTAAAGTTATCTTTGGTAACTAACTCTAATGAGAAATCCAGATAATGAGGATCCTGTTTTACTTTCTCTTTCCACCATTTTTCAAAGTGGCGGACTGTTACAATATCCTCTGGTAACTTTTTAGCATAAAACTCTTCTAGTACTGTGGAGTCTACTAAGAGGTCACGGCGTCTTAACTTATCCTCAACATGTACCACTTCATCTACAAGCTCAAGATTATGACGGAAGAAGTCATACTTTAACTCAACGTCACCTGCGACCAGTCCATCACGGATAAAGAGTTCACGGCAGAGTTTTTTATCAATCTGACTGTATTGAACCTTGCGTCCCTGAACTATAGGCAATCCATATAAAGAAATGGTCATTGAAGCAATTACCGCGCCCTGCTTTTTAGACCAGTGAGGTTCAGCATAGCTCTTTTTAATTAAGTGAGCTCCGATAGTCTCAACCCACAGAGGATCAATTGAAGCTACAGTTTTAGCAAACAGACGGCTAGTTTCATTTAATTCAGCTGAGCATATCCACTTAGGCTTCTTTTTACATAAGACAGATGATGGGTGAATTACAAATTTCACACCTCGAGCACCTAAATACATGCCCTTGTCATTATCCTCATAATGGCCAATCTGTGAGAGCAGACCTGAAAGTATGGCTCTATGAATTGCTTCATAAGTAGAAGGAACCTCATTAGAGCGATACTTTAGGCTCTGGCAGGATGCCCTTAACTGACGTAATAAATCAAACCACTCACGTACTCTTAGATAAGAGATATATTCAGCCTTTAGACGTTTGCGAAGTGCTGAATTACTCATCTTAGTCTGCAGCTGGCAAATATATTTATATAAGTTCAAATATGAGAGAAAATCAGACTTTTCATCATCAAAACGGTGATGAGCCTGTCTGCTCTGCTCCTGCTTATCTAATGGTCTCTCTCGAGGATCCATTACAGCTAAAGCTGAGACGATTACTAAAACCTCACTTAAAGCACCTTCTTTATCTGCCTGTACGAGCATTCTAGACAATCTTGGATCTGCAGGGATCTTAGATAAAGCCACGCCAATCTTAGTAAGCTCAATCTCATCTGTGCCCTTACCTTTAGCGTCATTGATGGCTCCTACCTCTTCTAAGAGTCTGATACCATCAGTTACCTGACGCATCTGAGGAGGATCAATAAATGGGAATTTAGTGATATTACCTAGATGCAAAGCTACCATCTGTAAGATTACAGCAGCTAAATTAGTTCTTAGAATTTCAGGATCTGTAAATTCTGTGCGGGATAAGAAGTCCTCCTCTGAATACAGTCTTACGCAGACACCTTCACTGACACGACCGCAACGGCCTTTTCTCTGGTTGGCACTTGCCTGGGAAATCTTTTCTACAGGTAATCTTTGCACCTTAGTGCGTGGAGAGTAACGGCTGATTCTAGCTGTACCAGGATCAATAACATATTTAATACCAGGAACAGTAAGTGAGGTTTCAGCTACGTTTGTACATAAAACTACACGTACAGTTGAGTGAGGTGAGAAGATCTTGTTCTGCTCTGCTGTAGCTAATCTTGCATATAAAGGCAAGATCTCTGTATTTGGAAGATGAGCTTTCTTTAAGAAAGCCGCAATATCCATAATTTCGCGCTCACCTGGTAAAAAGACTAAGGTATCAGCTCTTCCATGCGCTTTAAACAGGAACTTTAAAGCCTTTAGAATGCCGTTGCGTAAATCAAGCTCTTCTACCTCACACTCAGGATCATCCTCATCACCATCCTGCAATCCTAAAGGCATGTATTCAACTTCCACAGGATAAGTACGACCTGAGACTTCAATTACAGGGGCATTGTTAAAGTGCTTTGAAAAGCGCTCGGTGTTAATGGTAGCTGAGGTAATAATGAGCTTTAAATCTTTGCGCTTATTAAGTAACTGTTTTAAATAACCTAATAAGAAATCGATATTAAGTGATCTTTCATGAGCCTCATCGATGATGATGCAGTCATAGTTTAAAAGTAATCTGTCTGAGGCTGTCTCTGACAGTAAGATACCGTCAGTCATCAACTTTATATAACAGTTCTCTGAGGTTACATCAGTAAATCTTACTTTATAACCTACGCTGTGACCTAACTCTTCACCTAACTCCTGAGCAATACGGGTAGATACGGCACGGGCAGCCAGACGTCGTGGCTGAGTATGACCGATTAGACCATGAAGACCTAAACCTGCTTCTAAACACATCTTAGGAATTTGGGTAGTCTTACCAGAGCCTGTCTCACCAGCGATGATAATGACCTGGTTATTTTTAATAGCTTCAATGATCTCATCATGCTTTTGAGCTACAGGTAAAGCTTCATCATAGGTGATTTTAGGAAGGCTTTGCTTTCTGTTTTCAAAAAAGGCTTTGTACTTTTCTAAATCATCAGAGATCTTTAACTGCAAGTCTAAAAGCTTATCAGCATTGCTTACAGAATTATCCTCACTTTTACCCTGTTTGTCTTTAGGGGTTATAGAACTCAAAGAGAGCTTTTTAAGCTCTCTTGACAGGTTAAGACGATGTTTATAAGTTAAATTATCAAATTCAGCTTTGACGTTTCCTATAAACTTTTCAAGTTTTGGATCTAAGTTTTTATCTAAGTTATTATTCATTTAGGTTTTATCTAATTTAAAAGGCAAGTTGCCTTGCCTTTATCATAAAAATTGTGTGTTAACTGTGTGCTGTAAGCTTAGCTTTTAAAGTAAAAGCTAACGATATTCACAGTCATCGTTAATGCTGTCAAAGAGTTGAGCCTGCGCTAATTTTCTGCGACGACGCAAGTCCTCCTGCTCACTCTTGTGTAAGTTTAATTTTGCCTTTCTTAAGCGTTCAAATTCAGCAGCTCTCTCGGAGGCTAAATACAGACCTGCTCTGCGTATTTTATCCCCTTCAAGATCAACTACCACTAAAGTAACTTTAATGAGGTTTACCATATCGCCAGCTTTTGGATAACCACCGATATGATAAGACATCAAATCACCTAAAGTTAGAGTTTTCTCAAATGAGGTTAACTCAAAATCAAACTGTTTAGCTAAATCAACCATTGGGGTTGAGGCGGCATAAATCTTATCGCCATGATACAGAGGATGGCTCTTAATTCTGCTCTCATGAGAGAACAGTGCATTTAATAAAGTCTCATCAGCATCAGTACCAATCATGGAAATGATGTCACCTGTTTTAATTACAGTATCACCATGACACTTGATCATTTTACCGTCTCTAAAGATAGCAGCTACAGTAGTGCCCTTTGGAAAGGTAATTGAACGTAAGGTTCTGTCATTAAATGAAGGCTCCTTAATGCGATAGTTTAATAACTCATAGTCATTAGAGAGCATGATACCTACATCTGATTTGGTAATAGGTGTCAGCATCGATGGTGCATAAACCTTTAAAAGTTTAGCTAAAGGTAAAATTAAAGAGCCCTGGAAGAGTAAAGATACAATTACTACCACGAAAGCTACATTAAAGTACAGCTGAGGGTTATCAAGATGCTCAAATACTGGATAGATAGCAAGCACAATAGGCACAGAACCTCTTAATCCCACCCAGCTCATAAAGATAATGTCTCTTTTGTTATAAGACTTAAATAATGGCTTTATGCATAAGAAGACAGTTAGAGGTCTTGCAATTAAAGTAATCACCACAGCAATTACTACACCTGGGAACCAGAATTTCACCATCTCATGTGGTGTAACTAAAAGACCTAACATTAAGAACAGAGTGATCTGTGATAACCAGGTAAAGCCTTCAGATACAGGCAGGATGTAACTTACCTGTCTTGTCTTCTGATTGCCCACACACATACCAATGATAAAGATAGCCAAGAAGCCTGAGCCTCCTAGGTATGAGGTAATAGCAAAACCAATTAAACCTAAACCAATAACGAGAATACTGTAAAGACCTACACCTAAGGATAAGGTTGAGACAATCATACGAGCGATAAAGCCAATGAAGACGCCCATGACAATACCAAAACCAAACTGCTGCACAAAGAAGATAAGAGCATCAGTAAATGAAGTGGTCTTTTGAGAAGCAAAGGCAATCATGGTGGTAGTCAACAAAATTGCCATAGGATCGTTAGTTGCTGACTCAATCTGCAGAGTATTAGATACATTTGACTTTAAAGAAATGTTCTTGTCTTTACCTAATAAAGAAAACACTGCAGCAGCGTCAGTAGAACCTACGATACAGCCTAAAAGTAATGCCTGAATTAAAGAGATATCAAGTAATAAATAAGCAATTAAACCTGTGATACCGGAGGTTAGGATAACACCTACGGTTGCTAAAACAGCAGATTCAGCTGCCACATTTTTCATCATAGAAAAACTGGTACGCAAACCACCGTCTAGCAGAATCACCGCAAGCATTAAGTTTGCAATAAAGAAAGCTGAGGAGTAATCAGTATAGTGCAGGTGCAGGATAATACCGTCTTCACCTGTTAACATACCAATTGACAAGAACAGTAACAGTAACGGGGTACCAAAGAAGGACGATAATTTTGAAGCCAGAATAGCGAAAGTTAAAAGAATACCAACTATGAGAAAGGCATAGTTCATGTCAAATTCTGGCATGTATCCTCCAATGAACTGCTCTGATATAGGTTTATAGGTTTATTAAGCCATAAATGTAAACGGCTCTTAAAGTACCCTTTTTATGGTACTTACACCTCTTGGTTTGATTAGGTCTTTTATTGTTTTATAAATTTTCGATTTTTAATTCTCTGTATATTTTAATCTAGAAAGGGCTTTAAATATAGGCTTAATGACGATATTTACTCACTTGTTCATGCAAATGTTTTTCATATAAACTCAATTTTCTAAAAAATAACTGTTTTTAGAAATACAAAACGTTAATTACAGGCTAAAACTTGATCAGGATCATAGCTTTTACAACTCATAAAAAACTCTCTTTTTATAAACACTATATTTATCTTTATTAAAAATACATGTCCATTTTAGTGCATACATGCACCATAGTTTATTTAATTGATTTATAAATACTTTTTATAAATCTAATCTTAAGTACGGTAAATATTCTTTGGTTTTACTAAATATCACGCACCATTAATGTGAGATAGGGCTTTAAGGTTGTTTCTTTGTGGTAACATCAACGACATGGCTTAAGGCATAACCAATGCCTGCCACCTAGATTTTTAACTAAGATACAGCATCAAAGGAGCTGTTATTTATGTGTTCAATTTTCGGTATTTTTGATATTAAAGAGCATCCTGAAGCTCTTCGTCAGACTGCACTTGAGAACTCAAGACTGCAGTTGCACCGCGGTCCTGATTGGGAAGGTATTTATCAGGGCGATCATGCAATTATTGTTCATGAGCGTCTGTCAATTGTTGATCCTCAGAATGGTGCTCAGCCTCTATATAATGAAGACAAGTCTATTGTTTTGGCTGTTAATGGCGAAATCTACAATCACAAAGATCTGAAGAAAGAACTTACAGTTGATTACAAGTTCAAGACAGGTTCAGATTGTGAGGTAATCATCCCTCTATATGAAGAATTCAAGCGTACTGGTAAAAACTTTGTAGACAGATTAGTAGGTGACTTTGCTTTCGTTATCTATGACGCTAAAGACAACACCATCTTTGCAGCCCGTGATCATATGGGTATTAACCCTATGTATGTTGGCACTGACAGAGAAGGTCGTTTTTATGTAGCCTCAGAAATGAAAGCTTTAGTTAACGTTTGTGACTCAGTAAAAGAATTCCCTCCACGTCATTACTTATACACTAAAGACGGTGACTATGAGTTTAAGCAGTACTACAAGCGTGACTGGTTCGAGTATGACAATGTTAAAAACGACCCTGCTGATGTAAAGAGTTTAAAAGATGGTCTGATGGATGCAGTTCGTCGTCAGTTGATGTGTGATGTACCTTACGGTGTATTACTCTCAGGCGGTCTTGATTCATCTGTAATTTCAGCTATTGCCAAGTTCTACTCAGAAAAGAGAGTTGAGGATGACGGCAAGTCACAGGCATGGTTCCCAAGATTACACTCTTTTGCAATCGGTCTTGAAGGTGCACCAGATCTTAAGAAAGCTCGTGTAGTAGCTGATTACTTAGGTACAGTTCATCACGAAATTCACTATACAATTCAGGAAGGCTTGGATGCTCTTCGCGATGTTATCTATCACATTGAGACCTATGATGTAACTACTATCAGAGCTTCAACTCCTATGTACTTAATGGCACGTTACATCAAAGCTATGGGCATCAAGATGGTTTTATCAGGCGAAGGTTCTGATGAGATCTTCGGCGGTTACCTATACTTCCACAAAGCTCCAAATGCTAAAGAGATGCACGAAGAGTTAGTAAGAAAGTTAGATCAGTTGCACTTATATGACTGCCTAAGAGCAAATAAGTCTCTAATGGCATGGGGTGTTGAAGGTCGTGTTCCATTCCTAGATAAGAAATTCTTAGACATCGCAATGCACTTCAATCCTGAAGCTAAGATGTGCCCTGGTAAGGTTATCGAAAAGAAGGCTCTAAGAGAGGCTTTTGACGGTATGTTACCAGAGGAAGTTCTATGGCGTCAGAAAGAGCAGTTCTCTGATGGTGTTGGTTACTCATGGATTGATGCTCTGCGTGACTATGCTGAAGAAAAAGTTTCAGACAGAAAGTTTGCTGAGCGTGAGGTAAGATTCCCAGTAAACACTCCTTTAACAAAGGAAGCTTACTTATACAGAGAAATCTTTGAAGATCTGTTCAAGTTACCATCAGCAGTTAAGACTGTTCCATATGGTAAGTCTGTAGCATGCTCTACCCCTACTGCTATTGCGTGGGATGCAAAGTTTGCAAAGATGAACGATCCATCTGGTCGTGCTGTAACCGACGTTCATGAGGAAGCTTACGAGATGGGCCACAAGATGTAAATCTTGAGGTAAAAGTTCCTTTATATACATTATCATTTTTCTTACTCATTAAGGTTCAGCGCAAGCTGAGCCTTTCTTTTATCCTAAAGTTCCTCCTGTTTTTATCGTTACAAAACTGATTTATTCTTAACTTTAAGACAAGATCACCTATCTGTAACTCCAATTTCTATGGCTCTATTAAAGTTCTGTATAATCACTTATAACTTATTAACTTTAGGTCACACCATGAAAGACATCTCCTGTATCTTAAAAACTCTTATGGCATTTACCTGCCTTTTATTTACAACCTCAGTGCTCACAGCCTGCAGCTCCATCACCGATAACTCTCAGCCACCTACTCCTTATGAAAAGATTGGTGATGTAACTGAGCTTACAAAGTATGTTGAAAACGGTAAAACCACCTTAGGTGAACTCTTCACTCACTTAGCTCCAAGTACAGCAAGCTCTGATTATTTGCTAAATACAGTTCTCTATACTGGTAATTTAAAAAAGGATAATAAAAGAGTTTTAATCGTGCAGTACTGGGCAAGATATCCTGGCTTAAGATACAAGCCAAACGCTGTATGCAAAACCACTAAGAACATTATCATCACCTTAAAAGATGACAACCTAAATGCTGACAATATTGTTGAAGGTGTTTATTACACTGGTGCCTCATATGCTATTCAGGATGTCGTCTTTAGTAAATCAACCGAGTACTATCATGAATTAACAGAGCACGAGTTAAAAGACACCATCAACTATGACTGGAGTAAGGTATATTTCCAGTCTGTAGTATTAGACAGCGTAAAACCTGACTCTAAAAAAGATAAAGATGAAATACAGATCATCTCAGATCAGTTAATCAAAGTTGTTTATGAAGCTCCAAGCTTAAAGCTTGTTGATAGAGATGATTTTAAAAAGACCAAGCTTTCATTTGGCAAAAACACAGACAATATCGTACCAAAGGTTGAAAAGACCACTGACTACTATGAGTACGTTGATTGGGATAAAGGAGAAATTCTGCCTCCATGGTTTAAAAGATTAGGAGAGGATTTCTTCTTCATAGATGTTACAAATGCTATTCTTTATTTATAAGGATCATCCTTTGTAAATCAGAGTCCATGTCTAAAGAAATAAGCCATGTTATGTAAGGTGCAACTTTAGCATTACAATAAAAAAAGCACTGTATAATAAGATATAAATTACCTGCACCATAAACTACAAACACCAATCAGGTGCTGGTTCATTTTCTAAAATGATGAGGTACTTCTTGAAAGTATTCAAACTTTTATTAAGTCTTATAGCACTTTTGTGTACAACAACTTTCCTTACAGGATGTTCTAGCTTTTGTGAAGATCTTGGTGATGTAACTGAGGTTAATCGTTATGTAACTAATGATCTTTCAACTGTAAAATCAGTTTTATCAAGGATGTTAAATCCAAATGAAGAAAAGCGCAGCTACGACTACTATGTTTCAAGAAAGCTCTATGAAGCCACACAGGTAAGCTCTGGCAACAAGATCTTAATTGCTCACTACTCTGTAGATTTTCCATTAAAGTCTCAGCCTTATAGAACAGTAAAAGACGTAATACTTTTACTTCAGGATGATAAGCTGTCAGAAAACAGCATTGTTCATGATATCAAGACCTTTGGTGCTGCCTACCTAAAAAATGAAGGCATAAATGAGTACTATGCCATGTCTGAGCAAGAGCTAAAAATCTTTGCCAATATGGGTAACAGCTACATCAGTTCTAAAAGCAAAACCGGTCAGTTCAAATCAGAACTTGATCTTACTGAAGACAAGTTAATCAATGCTGAAACTTCAGAGTTATTCGGTCAAATTGATGATGAAAAGCTCAATGCTCTAGGCGTTACAGATATAGAAAACGGTAACGCTGCTCCTAGAATTAGAATTGTAAAAGAATCCTATATCTTAGATGCCATCTATATCGTAACTGTAATCGCTACTATGGGATACAACATGAATCATTAACGGTGTTTATTCTTAGCGGTTCTCTTGGACTTTGAGAGCATGAGGTGACAATCAGCTTTAGCTCAAGGTTAATTGAGGTTGAAGATTGATGATTTAAAAACAACCTTCAAAAAAGCTATGCCAGATAAATAGGAATAAGCTGAGAAACTTAATGCTTTCTCCTATAATGAAAATATTTGCTTTTGCTCCTCTAGCCTTTTCATGATTTTCTTTCTTCCTTTCTTTTTTACTTTCTTTCTTACTTTCTTTCTCACTTTCTTTCTCACTTTCTTTCTTACTTTCTTTCTTACTTTCTTTCTTGTTTTCTTTTATAATAAAAAAGAAAGAAAGTAGAAAGGATATCGTACGAAATGCTGTCATTTGAAAATCAGAATATAGAGTTCAAACAAGAATATGTTCCCGATATTCGCAAAGAAGTAATGGGGTTTGCCAATGCTTATGGAGGAACAGTCTATGTTGGAGTCAGAAAAGATGGTGCTGTCTTAGGAATTGATGATCCTGATGGGGTGATGCTACAAATAGTAAATTCACTAAAAGATTCACTATCTCCTGATGTAATGCCATTTGTAAAAGTAAACACAGTTGAGATAGAAGGCAAACAGGTTGTCGAAATTGATGTAACGACAGGAACGAATCGACCTTATTATCTTAAAGAAAAGGGCCTAAAACCTAGTGGAGTATATGTCCGAAAAGGCAGTTCCACACAGCCAATGACAGAAGAAGGCATCAGAGAAATGCTTCTTCAAAACAGTGGCAGATCCTTTGAACAGTGTAGAAGCATGAATCAGGAATTGACTTTTCAGACATTTTTTTCAGAAATGCAAAGCAGATCTCTAGAAGTCGGTCCCTCTCAGATGAGAACACTTAAACTCATTGGAGAAGATGGTCTTTATACGAATTTAGCTTTGCTGCTGTCAGATCAGTGTGAAACAACTACAAAAGTTGCACTTTTTCAGGGAACTGATAAAGAACAGTTCCGTGATAGAAAAGAATTTACTGGTTCTATTTTGAAGCAACTTGAAGATGTATATCAGTTCATAGATCTTGTAAACAAAACCAAAGCTACTTTCTCTGGACTTAATCGAACTGATAAGAGAGATTATCCAGAAGAGGCTGTAAGAGAAGCGTTGCTTAATAGTATTGTCCATAGGGACTATTCTTTTAGTGGCAGTAATCTTGTTAATATTTTCGAGGATAGAATTGAGTTTGTGTCTCTTGGCGGACTGGTTTCATGCTTGGAGCTAAAATCTATTTTTCTTGGAGTATCCATGTCGAGAAATCCTAACCTTGCAGCGATTTTTTATCGGATGAGGCTGATTGAAAGTTATGGTACGGGAATAGGAAAGATAGAACGCGTATATAAATCAAATCTACTGCAGCCTGAATTTGAAACTGCAAAGGGAGTTTTCAGAGTGACTCTTCCAAACAGAAATGAGGAGCATGACTCTAATATACAGTCCTACAGTGGCAATGACGGTGATATCTCTTTTAATGAACAGAAGAAACTTATCATTCAGTACGCAAAGGAAAAAGGCAGTGTATCAAGAAAAGAAGTTGAGAATTTGATTGGAGCAGGAACAACCAAAGCATTCAGGCTTCTAAAGGAACTCTGTGAGGCAAAACAGCTTGAGCAGACAGGAACAGGAAAGTTAAGAACATATGTTATCAAATAAACCTTTTACCTCTATTTCTACAAATCATATAAAAGTTTGTTGAGCGGTATTAAGGAGAAATTGAGCATTCTTTGTTTAAGGTTCATTTGTTTAAACTTCCTTTAAAGTGTGAACTTAGTGCTAGTTCAAAAATTCGCCTTAAGATGATTACTTCTGAAATTTGCTAAATTCTGACGATTGTTAAATTCTGAGGATTTAGAAAACGCTCCTAAAAAAGCTATGCCGGATTTTGTCTAACATAGCTTTTTGTATAACGTGGCAAGACAATCTTTTCTATGAAAGATTGCACGAAAGATTACTGGTGCATAAAGAAGCCAATAATTAAGATGATGCTTACGCCCCACATAACTGGAGTTACCTGACGGTATTTACCAGTGATCAGCTTTAATAGACAATAGCTTGCAAAACCGAAGCCAAAACCATTACCAATAGAATAGGTCATTGGCATCATGATCACGGTTAAGAAAGCTGGAATTGATTCAGAGAAGTCTGTAAAGTCGATACCCTGTACATTCTTCATCATCATAGCACCAACTACGATAAGAGCAGGAGCTGTTGCATAAGCAGGAATTAAGCTTGCAAGTGGTGAGAAGAAGAATGCTAATAAGAAGCAGATACCAACAACTACTGCGGTAAGACCTGTCTTACCACCAACATTAACTCCAGCTGATGATTCAACATATGAGGTTACAGCACAGGTACCCATGGTTGCTGATAATAAGGTACCAACAGAATCGGTCATCAGAGCTCTATCGCAGTTTTCAATCTTACCGTCTTTATCTACAAGACCTGCAGCCTTGGTAACACCGATTAGAGTACCGATATTATCGAATAGCTCAACAATGGTGAAAGTAAAGATGATTGAAACTAAACCATAATGGAAAGCACCTACAAGATCCATCTTTAAGAAGGTCTCCCCCATACCAGGGAAAGAGAAACTTACAACATCTGAGATGCCCTCAGGTGCCTTAGTTACGCCAAAGATCATTCCAATTACTGTTACGGTCACGATACCGATTAACATGGCTGCTCTGATTTTTAAAGCTAAAAGAGCGCCGATGATGAGTACACCCAAAAGAGCTAGATCAACTTTGGGATCAGAGAAAGTACCTAAGGTGATCTTTGTAGCAGGAGATTCAACAATCAGATTTGAGCTTTGAAGGCCAACGAAAGCAATGAACATACCGATACCGACTACGGTTGCAGATTTCAAACTCATTGGTACAGCATCAATAATCATCTGACGCAGTTTGGTAACAGTCAGCATAAAGAATACTAAACCTGATACAAACACAGCACCTAAAGCTGTTTCCCAATTCAAGCCTACAGTCTTACATACATAGAAGGTAAAGAAGGCATTAAGTCCCATGCCAGGAGCCATAGCAACCGGAAGATTTGCAAAAAGGCCCATTGCAATAGTACATAAAGCAGCAGACCAGATAGTTGCAGCAACAGCTGCTTCTACAGGGATTCCTGCTTCTTTTAAGATTGATGGGTTAACAAAAATAATGTAAGCCATTGCTACGAAAGTAGTAATACCGGCAATGATCTCAGTGCGGACATTAGTTCCTTTAGCTTTTAATTTGAAATGACGATCTAAAAAGCCCTGATCGTTCTTTGAGATGGTGTCAGACATAATTTCCTCTGAATGAAAAATACCTGCTATAAAAGCGCTTTCAGTATATTTGAATTTACCTTAGTGTCAATGCTGATTGCATAAGAAATCGACTTTTACCAAGATTTGATAAATATCGTATTCACTAATGTGCTGACAAGCGTGCATATGCAAACTTCTAGAATGTTTTAAGACTGCTTTTGAAGAATTTATTAAGAATTTTTGCAGAGAAAAATGGAGGCTTTATAAAGATACTTATATTGAGCTAAAGGTATATATTGTGTTGAATGCAAATATATTGAGAATAATTCCATACTTTGATGATATTTGTTTTACCTGATGGTCAGGCAAAACAAAAAGCTAGCATGATGGCAATAAAACCAATCACTATCAACAGAGTCAGTACTAAACCTACAATAGATAAAGCAATACCTGTATAACACAGTTTTGTGCTTTCTGGATGCTTTTTTAAAGCTATAAAGCCAAAGACAATACCTAAAACAGCTAAAGCCACACCTAAGAAACAACCTGCACCAGTAAAAATACTTATGATGGAGACAATTCCTAAAACAATCGGAAGATATTGCAAATGATAATCCTTACACTGATGCTTTAGATGGGATGATTTATATTTGATGCAGATAATATTAGCTACATAAAATTTATACTATCTATTGTACGTTCATTTAGTGTAAATGTTCAAATTTATTTTGGGATTCAATAATTGTGCAAACATTTTTTGATATGAGTTAATCTAAATACAATTTAATCAAATGATAAATAACCATAGCTATGCCTGTTGATGAAACAACAAACCCAGAATAAAAGATATTTTCGTCTTTTTTGTCTAATTCAAAAGGAATCGTATAGATAAAGACTACTCCTAAAATTCCCAAAATTGCTCCTAAGATAAAATATGACCAAGCAAAAAAGCTTATGAGTGATGCTATTCCAAAAGTAAGAGGAAGATATATCCAAAATCTCAAAATTCTCATTTTGTACTCCTGACAGAGTAACGTATAAATCTTGTACGATTTATTTTATGTACACTTAATGTAAGGGTGCAAGCGGATTTTTAGGATTATTTAGTAATCAAATCATTTTTCTGAAAATTAAGCTCTATTTGCTATAATTCATGCGTTACAAACAGTATAAGTTGCAAGACTTCAGTACTTGTTTATCAAGATCATTTATCAGAAGAAAAAGGTCAAATGGAAGAATTAGGTCTTACTAGAGTTCCTTACTATTCAGAACTTAGCGTGTTTAATCGAGATGATGTACAAAATGATGCTGTATGCCTAGTGCTTTCAGTTATGCTCTATTGGCATTCACTAGAAAAGTGCCAGAGATTTAATGCAAGAAATCATGTGCACCTTTTAGCCCGTAATTTAAGAAGAACTCCTGAATGTGTCAAAGAGTGCCTAGACTATCTTACAAGCTTAAAGATCTTAGATAAAAAAGAAGAAACTATCACCACAGAAAGTGACAATCCTGATAAAAAGACCAAATTAAACGAGTTCTATACCCTAAACTTCCATGTACTCCATGAGCTGTTAAAAGAGCATAACCTGAATATTCCTGTAAAGATCCTGCGTTTGGCAAGTGACGATTACTTTGATATCTACTCATATTTATCACCAAAGAGAATGCCTTTAGTACAAGGTCTTGTAGGTATGGTCAAAGGTGGCATTTATGATGAAGCTGCTTTAAATGTCTGCAAGGTTATCTGTGGTATCTGCCAAGACGGTGACTATGAGGATTTCTCATATAAAGCATTAGCTCCTGGTTGGAGAATGTTAGCTCAGCCTCCTGCTACAGCAGAAGACGTCGTACAAAGATATTTAAGAGAAGGCGAGCGCTCTGTAGATATCGATCTTATGGATGGCTCTTTCTTTATGCCAGATGGTGATTACTTTGGAACAGAAAAGCATAAAATTTGGCATTCAGGTAAAAGTAAAGAACCTAGAGTTTTAGCTACTGCCCTATACCTTTGCTTTACAGCTTTAAGTCATGATGTAGAGTTCTATTCAGATCTAGATCTTGAGGAGCTAAAGGATGGCTTTGAACTTCTGAATAAATTTACAGGATTAAAAGGCAGATTATCTGAGGTGTACTTTAACTATAAAGACTTTACAGGAGATGCCCTTGTAAAGGCTAAAGTAGAGTACCAAAAGATATTAGAATCATTATCATAGATCATATTTGCCACAAGGTAATAATCAAATCTTTAAGGTAATAGTTTTACTTGTGGCAAAATACTAAATTGCCTAAATTTGAGCCTTTTCAATAATACACTGATGTGTTTTAGTGTCTTTTGAGTAGTTAATACCTACTAGTAGGACTTCACCTTTATAGTCTTTAAAAAACTGTAAGTAATTCTTTTCCTTAATCTGAATGATGGCAGATTGTGCAGACTTATCATACTTTAACTCAATTAAAAGAGTTGGCTTGTTTACACCTTTTTTGGTAGATAGATTAAATCAGCATAGCCTTTTCCTGTAGGTAATTCTCTTACAACGTTATAGGTATCAGTAGTACTTAAAACTAGTGATAATGAGATTACACATAACAATGAGTTCTCGTCATTGCAAGTTAATATTGAAGTATGATCTTGATGTGCTTCATCAAAGACTTTAGCTACAGCATCAGAGTTTAATGACCAGATATCATTTAACAGGTCATATGACTTGCTTATAAGATTATAGACACCAGAGTATTTTTCATTATCTTCAACGATATTTCTAAACTGCATTTTGATTTCTTCATTTGGAATATGAACTGCAAATTTAGAAATATTGTCTACTCTGATATCTGAATCTGGTTTTATCGCGAGATATCCTAAATGAATAAGCAGAGTTAATACATCGTTCTTGGTCTTAAATGTAACCATATCATTTTGGAATTTAGCTACATTCACAACAACATCTTCGCCTGCTATTAACTTTACAATGTCATCTCTTAAGCCTTCCATGTTCATATCAATATATTCCTGAAGGCTTTCAAAGGTTTCTGTTTTGGTCCAGTAACTTCCAAATCTTTTTCTGCTGATGCTCTTTACTACAGAATTTGGATTATAAATATGAGGGACATCTGTAAAAGAGTAGCCATCATACCATTGCTGCATTTGATTAAAATTCATCTTGAATTCGTTACACAATGACTGAACTTCGTTTTCTGTAAAGCCAATGAAAGGAGCGAAATTATCAGTCATTGAAAATTCATTGAACATATTCAATGCACTCTGGTTACCGTACTTCTTAATCGGAAGAATACCTGTCATGTAGGCTAGAGCAATATAGGCCTGATCTTTAAAGATACTTTCTAACCATTCAAGATATAGTTTTAAACTTTGAGTATCTTCTTTTTTCTCACGCATGATGCGATCCCATTCATCAATAATGAAGACAAAAGGAACTTTGCTGTCAGAGAATACATCGTCTAAAGATTCGTACAATTTGTCAGGAGAATTGAATACAACTTGCGGATAAGCTTCTTTTAATTCTTTTACTATTGAAGATGTGACAGACGAAATCATTTGATTAACATCGTAACGTGCGCTATTAAACTCTAGCGACATGTTAATGAAAATAACATTATATTGATTTAAATGTTTTTTATAGCTTGGAGATTTTGCAATTTTGAGACTATCAAACTGGGATGAGCTGTCTTCACCTCTTGAATAGTAAGAACATAGCATTTGTGCTGTTACAGACTTTCCAAAGCGACGAGGTCTACAGAGACAAAAATATTTTTGCTTTGTCTTTATATATTTATTTATGATCTCAATTAAAGGAGACTTGTCAACGTATATAAAAGAATCTAATGATTCTTAAAAAAGATTTTTTTCCTTATTTAAATACTTCGGCATTTTGTCTTCTCAAGCGATGGAATTGCTTTACATTCCTTATTATATATGGAAGGTTGCCATTTTCACACTACAAAAAGAATTAAAAAAAAAGAAAAAATAAAAAAAATCATAAGAAATTTTCAAAAAAACTTCTATTTTTTGCATTTTTTGACAGTAATTCTACTGTTCTAAAAAATTTGCCCTGTACACTTCCTCAATCAAATCTTGAGGAAAATTTAATGTTCTTTAAATCAAAATCTGTAGAAAACAGTTTTCAAACCAAAGATCCTACCTGGTTAATTGTGTTAGGTTCTTCAATGCTGTTTGTAACCTGTATCTTTTGTGCCCTAGATGGTGCGTCACTTTCATCATCTCTATCATTTGCATTGGTGATCCTATTGAACATACCAATCTATGTTGGGATGTTCAAATATGAACCTGACTTTGAAAACTCTAATGAATACTATCTTTGTGACAGTGAGCTTTATAAGCTCTCAGGTTACGAGGAAGTACCTATCTTAGATAAAAACAGTAACTATAAGTTTACAGAAGCTACCCGTCTTATCGACAGGCATATTGAATCTCAAAAGGAAGAAAACCGTAACCGTGAGGATTATGTACCTATAAATCTGAATAAAGATGACATTGCAGCACTGACCATGGTCGCTGCTAAAAACATCACCAATAAGCTCTTTATTGGATATGGCTACGAGTTTTTACCAAAGCATGCAAGACGATTGGCAAAACTCCAGGAGCAGGGACTAAAGCAATTGCCTCACGGTAAAGGCTCTGCTCAAATTCATAATCTGGAAAGATGCCATAAGCCTCTGTTCATGTCTTTACAGAATATTAAAGATCATGCCATTGTTTTTGGTACTACAGGCGCTGGTAAAACCAGATTCTTTGATCTTTTAATTACTCAGGCCATAGAAAGAAACGATACTGTCATCATTATCGATCCTAAAGGCGATCACGATTTAAAGCGCAGAGCTCGTAGAATCTGTGCCTGTACTCATCGTGATGGTGCTTTCCATGTTTTAGATGTTAAAGATCCAAATTTAACCACATCTGCTTTTAACCTCTTTGGCTCATCCACAAGTGCCTCTGATATTGCAGATAAACTGTCATCTCTTATGAAGCAGTCAACCTTTGATACTGACAGCTTTGCAAGCTATGGTCAGGAGGCTGTAGCCTGTGCTGTAACTGCCTTAGATTGTCTTGATTTACCTGTTGATATCTACCATATCTGCAATCATGCCAATATCGAAAGTTACTTTGACGGCATGGTAGCAGGTCTGTCTAAACTTACAGCTAAAACTCAAAACCGAGATCTTGCTGTGTACTTTGCAAGACTCTTAAAAGGCTATTCTATTGAAAAGCACCTTTACACTCATGTAAGAGATTTCTTAGTAAGCATTGGCGATGAAGCTCAATTAGATGGTATTTCTGATATAAGCGAGGATAGTCTTTTAGATCCAGAGATAGCTTTATCTTTAACACCAGAGCAGTTATCAGCTCTTAAAGAGAAAGTAAAAGCTCAAAATGATGAGAATAATATCGTTGAAGCTCAAATTGCAGATACAGATGTCTCATCAGGTACAAATAATAATGCTGATAATGGCAGCAGCCAGACAGGTAATTTTGCTGATAACAGTAATACCATAAAAACAGAAACTGACTCTAAAGAGACTGAAGTAAAACCTAAAAGACGTGGTCGTCCCCCTAAAAAGAAGCTTGAAGACACAACTTCAGCTACTGTTGTTGATACAAAAGCATCAGGTAAAAGCAAAACTGAGACTAAAAAGACTACAGCTAAAAAGAGAACGGCAAAACCTAAGAACGTAAAAATTCAGGTCAAGGCAGCAGCTTTTCTTACCTATTACAAGTATCTAAAACAGCACTCAAATTTGGATACTGATCCTGAATTTGAAAAGCTGATATCTATGACTGTAAAAGAACAGTCTTTCTTTGAAAGAACCACTGCAAGTATTAAGACCGTACTTAATACCTTAAACAGTTACAACCTAAAACAGATCTTGTCAAAGAGTCCAACTCAAACCGATTTTTCAGATATCTACCAGAAGAATAAGGTCTTTTACTGCGCACTGCATTCAATGTCCAATGCCTCCTTAAGCTCCTATGTAGGTAAGTTACTTTTATCAGATCTAAGCTCTTTTGCAGATCATATTTATTCAATGGATGAGGATTTACATGCTCTTAATAATCATAGTGCAAATGATAGGTTGCGCCATGCTGATGATGTATTTAGTAAAGTAGACAGTGCTTTCAATACCTGTTTAGATGGCAAACTAAATGGCAACATAGGTTGCAAACAAAATTATAACATCAATGACAATTTACGCAGTCATGAGGCAGATTTTACTGATGCGGCTGGTGATGATAATGTCGATCCTGATGCTAAGGCTGCCCTAGCTCTTACCCATGAGCTTGTAAATATGGATGAGATAACCTCTTTTATTGAGGAGAAAAAGGCTGAAAAAGAACAGAAACAGCTTCGTTATAAAGCTTTAAATCCTGAATTTGACAAGATCATGAGTATCCTGCAGGCGCCAAAATTTGACAAAGTAATGAAAAGACGCAAGGTAAGTATCTTTATAGATGAGGCAAGTGAAGTGGTTAATGAAGCTTTACTGCAGCTTTTAAACAAAGCTCGTGGTGCAGATTTTTCAATTACGATTGCAACGCAGACTTTTTCTGATTTAGCTAAAAGATGTTGTTCAAAAGATGCAGCTATGCAGTTAATCGGTAACTGCAACACCATGTATTCTCTAAGAGTAAAAGATGAAGAGACAGCATCTGTCATCACCTCTTCCTTACCTAATACCACTTTCTATACTAAAAACATTTCTACAGGCACAATGTCTGATACCTATAAAGAGAATTACAAAGACTCAGCATCTATAAGTGCTAATACCTATATCGACAGGATTTTCCCTGCATCAGCCTTAATGGAATTGCCTAACTTTGAGTATGTGGCAAAACTCTCTGATGGTCGCTTTGTCAAAGGTGTAATTCCAATTCTTACTGACAATAAGGTGCGTGATTAGTATGGTTTTAGAAGATTATGACTTTACTGCTTTGCATTACTTCCCTGCTTTTAGGATTGATGCAAAGCTCTGCTTGCATCAAAGTTTTCCCCCATTTTAGGTTTAATTATTTAGATAACAACCAAGGATCAATACAGGACAGGATCATATGTTCGGTTTTACTTTTAAAACATTAAGACTTTATGTAATCGGTTTTATCATTTTGCTGTTTATCTTAAGTGCCGATTACTTAGGCCCAAGTACTAAGGTTATCTTTTATGAAGAATTAGATGACTTTTGCTATATCTTTTCTCATAACTGTGAAGACGCCTTAGTAAGGATAGGTAAGATTGCTGATTTAATAAAACCAGTTCTGGTGGTAGCAAAGGTTGTAGACTTAGATAAAGTTATCTTATTGCCAGTTATCAGGATCCTCTTTTTGGCAATAGGCTTTGGTAAGTATTTAGTAATGCTGACTTTAGCAGGATTTGCACTTGGCAGAATCTTAAGATTTCAGGCAATTGAGGATTTTAAGACACCAATTATCTTAAAGATTGTAGGTGGATTTTCCTATGAGTTTGTAACCTTGGTTTTACTCGTGCTCTTATTTCAGGCATTTATATCCTGTGCTTACATCTTAACCTTTTTCTTTTTGTTTCTGCCAGCGCTGTGCGGTATCAGGATAGGCTCAGCCTGCTAAAAGCTATTTGTTTCATCCAGTCTAAGGTGATTTCGCTGTAATGGGTAAAGAGTTTGTCAATCTGGTATCTACCATCATCACGTTTCGTCTACTCAAAGCTGTTTCTAAGACAAATCTGTTAGATAAGATGTCGTTTGGTGATTTGATTGATGATTTAGGCACTGCCTGGGGATTGACTGACTCTTTTAATAGTGAAAAACCTCAAAGTTCAGATGATAAATGGGTTCACACTCTTGACTGTGTTATAGATGAATTAGAAAAACTCGATTTGTCCATTCCTGCTCCTAAACCTGAACCCCAAAAAAGAGGTAGAAAACCTAAACCCAAAGAGGACAAACCGAAAAGACCTAGAGGTCGTCCTAAGAAGATCTTATCTACACCCTAGTACGGCAATCTGTGAAAGTTTTAATAAATTTATTTTTGAGAATAGGATTTTAATTGCAGGATATGCTCTTCAATCTCTTTGATCACTCTTTTGAAGATCTCATCACTTTTACCTGTAGGATCTTCTAAATGCCAGTTATCATCAAAAGGTCTACCTATAAAAGGACAAGACAAACCATAGTCATCAACTGAAAGCTTACATGGGTCATATTTAACATCAGTGTCCTGATTTTGCTTGTCTGTTTTTAAGATAGAGTCTTTTTCTGGAATTAGAGCACTTCCATTATCATCATTTACGCTCTTTTCTGTATTATTACTGTCTTTAACACAATGGTTATAAAACAGAGTATCAAGATCAATTAAAGGAGTCTCCTGTAAAAGATGAGAGACTAAGATCACTGCTAAGGCACTATCATCAGCACTGTCAGCATTATTTTTTGCAAAGTCATAACGAGCAGATAATGGTGTAAAGTCTCCATTATCTAACATAAAATGAGCAAAGTTACAGATTAGCTCTGTCTTTAAAGTTCCTTTACCTTTGCAGCAATCTAATACCTTAAAACAAAAGCTTTCATCAAAAGAAGAAGGACGAAAGTCATCATTTGAAAACATTTCGTAGCATTCAAAGGCTTCATTATCGCAATTTATCTCAGTGCATTTTTGTCTGTAAAGCAACTTTGTAAAGTAGTTATAAGCAAACTTATCATAAGAGAGAGCACTATTATCTCTGATAAGTTTTGATGTCACCTCTTCTAACAACTCGCCTTTAAACTGCAAAGAGCCTGATTTTTTACATCTTAAAGCATTATTTACAAGTGTATAAGGATTAATGGTGAAACCTAACTTATCCTTAAGTCTTGCCTTAAAGTTTTGGTTTAATGATCTGATATTGTTTGAACCGTTTACTTTGGTATTTTTATTCTCAAGAGATAACATAGCTCTCTCCTTAAAAGTGTTTTTATAAAAAAATAGGTGTAGTCTATACCTATTTATTACTGATTAAAAAAATTTAGTTTTGCCATTCTGTCTGTTTTGACTCAAGCGCTTGAAAATAGGCTGCAACCTCAGTGTATAGATCTTGGAACTTCACTTTTGTAAACTCCACAGGAGCATAGTGATTAGTTTTATAGTCAACACAGCAGTTATAACGAGTAATCCCGTCATCCTCATCTACTCTTTGAGTATGGGTGTGACCGTGAATAATCCTGGTACAGAAACCTGTTTTGTCACCAATAAAGCCACGTGTAGCCTTTACAAACTTGCAGTACTCTTCATCCATGAGTCTTCCATTAAAATCTGCCTTGCCTGTTACAGGAAAGTGACATAGAAAGTAATCCCCAAAGATTAAATATCTGTTAACTGACAAAAAGCCGCACTTTCTGTAAAACGAGTCTTTATACCAGTCATGATTGCCTTTAATTAAAACCTTACGACCAGGAAGCTTTGTAAAGATCTCAGTCATCTTTTGACCTTTGTGATTCTTTTTAAAAGTTAAATCTCCTAAAAAGATAACCATGTCATTCTCATTTACTGTATTTCTGTACTGCTCTAATAGAAAATCGTCACACTCTTCAATCCCCTTATCTGTAAAGTCAAAAGGACGGTTACAATATTGGATGAGGGCTTTATGCCCTAAATGAAGATCACTTGTGATAAATAAACGAGGCTCTGTTACTTTGTCAGCTGTTACTCTCATATGATGATCTCCTTTAGGATTAACAAATTTCAAATATCATCCTTTGATATATTTCAGTATATACGATACCTAATTATTATCAAGCAAATTTTTAGGTATTTTTTATATCTAAATCACTTAAGGTTATGTTTTTCGTTTTACAATTCTGTACACTATCTTTAATACAGATTGATGAGATATTCAGTAAATAAGAGACAAAAGCATGAAAGAGCTAACAGATAAAGTAAACATGGATAACTTAAGTTTGATTATTAAGACATTAAGATCTAAAGCTACATCTTCAACTTTCTTTAATAAGTCAAACACTAAACTGTTACTAAAGCTTGCTGTTGCCTTTTATCAGTTTAAAGATAAAAGTTTAGAAGAACTTATTTTTACTGATGCTAAATATGATGAAAGCGGATGTCATGACTCTTTTTTGGACGATTTAATCAAATGTATTAACTCAGATGAGATTAAAAACTGCAATAATCAGTATGTAAAAAACTTTTTAGAGAGGATTGGTGCTAAAAAAACTGATTTAAATGAAACTTACTTAAAAGAGGCTGATGACAAAGATAACAATAAAAAACTAAATATTGACAGCTCTTATAACTTAACACTAAACACTGATGCTTTAAATAAGTTAGGTATCAGTATTTATGACTCATACCCATACACTGAACTTAAAGCCAATCTGTGCAGTTTCATCAATAAGTTAAACATAGAACATCTAAAAGATTCAGTACAGGATACGCCTTCAGCTAATGGTAAAGCTGACAGTAATAACGCTTTAAGCCCTGCCAAAAGAAACAAAGGTACAGTTTTAGATACTGATACTGTAATTTTTGATAATTTCTTTAATGCAGCAGATGAGCTCTTCTCAAATACTTTTTTCCATGAACAGAGACTTGTAAAAGTACTTTGTGATTATCTTACTAAGACCTCCTGTAAAGATAATGATAAAGTGCTCTTTTTATCTAATGTACTGCCTTATGCTGAATACTCACTTTTAAATGATCATAACTGTAGCATTGACAGTTTTGTCAATGTTGACAGTAAGATGAGTATTGATGCTAAAGTTAACTTTGAAGCTTTAAAGAGATTTGATGAAAACTTAAAAAAAACTAGCTCTCATGCTCAAGGCTTAAAATCAGACTCTTTAAACCTAAATGAAAAGACTGTCTTCCTACGTGATTATGAAGCTAATTTAGTCCCTGAAGAATGCAAAAAACAGGTCGATGCTGCAGGTAATGCAGATATTGATGACACTTCATATTTACACACTCCATCGCTGGAACTTAACTTTGTAAGAGCACTGCTCTTACAAATTAACAGTCCATTAAAACCTTATGTTTCAAGACAGGAGTTAATCGACAATCCTCATAGTGCAGCTTTTGTCTGTCAGCCACTCTTTAAAGGTGACATACAGAATCTGTGCAAGTACTATTACTCTTTATATAACCTTTTAAAGAGAACAGTACAAAAGCGTTTTGTGCTCTTTATACCTCATGTAATTACTTACACTAATGCTAATGAAGGCATTCTTTTCAGAAAGACCTTATTAGAAGATAATTACTTAAGTGCCGTCTTAAGATTACCAAGATTCTTTTGTGCTGATAAAGATCTTTTAATTGATGTTTTAGTCTTTGATAAAGAGAATGCAGAAAATGCTGCAACTGGAATTTACGGTGATACTTTTAGCGCTACTAGTTCAGACAGTAAAAAAGCTGAAACAAAGGTTGAAAATAAGAAACTGCTTTTGTGCAACCTATCTACAGCAAACTGCCTTGATGAGAAACTCTCATCAAGAGCTCACAGTGTCTTAGCTTTAAAGACTGTAAATGAGGTATCTCATGCCCTATCCTGTTTAGGAGCAGACACTTTTCAAAAGAATTCAGAGCACTGTAAGTTTGTCTCAATTAGCTCAATAAAATCAAATGCTGATAAACTCTGTAAATTAGATCCTACAGCTTATGTATCTCCAACTGATGTCTTAGACAGTGTTGCCTACATAAAAAAAGGTACTGTAGAGTTAGATAAGATAGCTACTATCTATAAGGCTTTAACCTGTAAGGCACCTGCGGATACCGATTTTAAAGAGAAACTGTGTGAGTTAAATTTAAATGATGTGCCCGAAAGTGGCATCATTACCTCAGTACCTAAAGAGGTTGAGGTTGAACTTGGCTTAAAACAGGCTAAACGTAACCTTTTAATTGATGGTGATGTTGTGATCTCTGTAAAAGGTGCTGTAGGTAAAGTAGGTTTCTATAAAGAAGGACAAAAGAAAGTCATGGCAGGTCAGTGCTTTGCCATCATCAGATCAAAAGATCCTGATCTTTATTCTCAGGAACTTATCTTTGCCTTATTAAGAAATGACGATATGCAGGACTATATTAAAACTAAGATCACAGGAGATAAGTTAAAGGTTTTGCAGTTATCCGAGTTAAAGGCTATTCCCCTACCTGCGGCTACTGAGAGTATGAAAGCAAAAGCCTGCAGGATAACAAAAGAGCTCTATGACTCACAAATTAAATTGATAGAAATAAAAGAGAGCGTTAAAGCATTAGGACAAGTAAGACTTGATTAGTAAGTCGCTTTTGTAAAAGACTCTCATTAAAGGGCTGTTACAATCTTACTTACATGAGTAGCAAAATCTTAAAATTGAAAATCATGGCGCTATAAGAGCTTTAACAGAACGACTGTAGCGCCTAAGAGAAAGAGAGAAACTACTTAAGCTTTTTACAGGTTATAAAACAGTTTTTACCTGCAAAGGCGATTCCGTAAGCATAGATACTTTGAATCATCCTGTTAGTCATAAATGGTTCAGCGTAATTCTTCTCTTCAATTTGAGACAGAGCTGTTTCACTTAAGGTTACTATATCCGAACCTGTAGGTGCTGCTTTAATCTCTATGATTACAGCTTTGGTATTACGCTCTGCTTTAAAGGTAATATCAGGATAGCCATTCCCTGACTCATAGTTAGAATGATATTCAGAAATGATGCTTTCACAGCTTGCAAAGATGCCGTTGATAAAACCATGATAGTAGTTCTCTAAAGGAGCTTTAGTTGCTGTATCTCTGATTGAGACATATTTTTGTAACATGTCAAAGAAGATGTCATAGATTTCTTTTTGATTGCCACTGGACAAAGCATTAACTAACTTATTATGTAGGTTATGCTTTATAAATTCAGAACTAAATCTTGCTTTAATGTTTGTATCAAAGCAATCTAAGATTTCTAAATTAGGAATTCTTGCAACGACATTTTTATTAGTTGAATGGTCTTTAGATAACTCTTCATCTTCAGTCTTTTCCCAGTCTAAGGTTAGATAACCAGTATGTAAAAGTAGTGACCAGAAATCATCAGAGTTATGTTCTGATAAAGTGTCATAGTTCATGGACTCGTTTAACTTAAAGCTAATTGACTTGCCATCAACTAAGTCCTGCATCTTTTGATTGTCATTATCAGTTAAATAGCCAATATAGCCTGATAAGGATTTATCAGAGGTAGTGCCAGACCAATAGTTATCAGCTTTAATTTTAGTAAACTTGCCTTGTTGCTTTAACTCAAAGTTCTTTTTGATAAAGTTAACCACATCCCATGGACAGAACATCTCTTTGTCAAAGAACTTATAACCGTCATAGTGCTCTTTAACCTTTTCTGAGAAATCTTCAAATTCATAGTCTTTTAAAAACTTATAGGTTTCATCTTTAGTAAAACCGATGATGCCTGTGTATTTCTGTTCTCTGTCTACTACAGAACAGACATTAAAGTTATTTACTCCTGTAAACAAACTGTTCTTTGCTACCTTTAAACAACCTGTAATCACAGCCTTACCAATAGCACCTTCATCACCTAGTGATGTTTTTAACAAGTCAAAAAAGCCTTTCATTAAGGCAACCATCTTGTCATGGCAGTCTGCCACAAAGTCAGGTCTGTTCTTATATAGAACTTTGTTTACTCTATCTCGGTATGAAGCTGTTGCCAATGGTACATCGTACTCATCAATTAAAAGAATGGCTCGTCTTCCATACTCTTTATATAAGAGTCTTGATAAGGTCTTTAAAGCATCTTTGACGGTTTGCTGATTTTCGATTTTAAGTAAGTAACTTTTTGTAGTTAAGTTTTCTAACTCGTCTTTATCAGATTTATCTAATTTATTACTATTCTTTAGATAGCTGTATCTTAAAGCAACATCATATACAGCTGAGGCAAAACTCTCATATAATTCATTAAAATTTGTACCTTCTACTTTTTTTAAAGTAATGGCAATAACAGGACACTGTCCCATGAACTTATCACAGAATTCTTTGTCTTCTAATATCTTAGTACCTTTAAAAAGCTCTAGTTGTTTTGAGTTATCAAATGGTTTTTCAGGATTGATTTTCAAAAATGAGTCAAACATGCTTATGAGCAGAGTCTTACCAAAACGTCTTGGACGGGTAAATAGCATTACAGCAGATTGATCTGTAAATACTGTCTTAAGATAAGGAGTCTTATCTACAAAGTAACAGTTTCCTTCTCTTAATAGAGGGAAGTCATCCTTGCCGTAAGGTAATTCTAAGAATTGTTTGTCGCTCATTATGGTGTCCTGTCTTACTTGTTATTTATCAATTATACACAATAAAATTTTGAGTAATTGTAGTTAATGGCATTTATTGTGAGTAAAACAAGATAAGTTCTATCTTTTATAAATCCTGATTAAAAGACTTTATGCAGAGATATCTTCGATTTAAGATCAGAGCATTTATATTCAAGATCAATGTAATGAGTATGACAGTCTTAAAAGATAAATCTATAGCGTTGCAAGATCTTTTAAAACAACGTCCGTAGCGCCTAAGAGAAAGAGAGAATCTACTTAAGCTTTTTGCAGGTTATAAAACAGTTTTTACCTGCAAAGGCAATTCCGTAAGCATAGATACTTTGAACCATTTTGTTAGCTTTAAAAGGATCTGCGTAATGCTTTTCTTCGATTTGCTCGACAGCCTCTTGGCTAAGATCAATTAAATCTGAAACAACAGTTGTTGTTTTTATTTCAATTATTGTTGCCTTTTCTGAAAATGTATCTGTAAAGGCAATATCTGCATAACCATCGCCAGCTTCAAAATTTGAATGATATTCAGAGAAGAAATTTTCAGAGCAGTTAGTGAAAAGACCATTTAGATAACCATGATAGTAGTTCTCATGAGGTGCTTTTGTGGCATTATCTCTTAACGAGATAAAGTTCATTAAGATAGTGCGAAGCTTTAATTGAGCAAAAGTACTATCACCATTTAAAAGAGCGTTAGCTATTTCATCTGCAACAGTGTTAGGTACAATCTCTGTATTAAATCTGTTTTGAATGTTATGTTCAAAACATTCAAGTATTTCTAAATTCGGAATTCTTGCAAAAACTTCTTTATTGGTTTTACTGTCTTTAGACAACTCTTCCTTTTTAGTCTTATCCCAATCAAGAGTTAAATAACCAGTGTGTAGTAATAAAGACCAGAAATCATCTGAATTGTGCTCTGACAGTGTGTCATAATTCATAGATTCATTCAGAATGAAGTTAACTGACTTACCATCAACCAAATCCTGCATTTTTTGGTTGTCATTATCAGTTAAATAACCAATATAACCTGATAAGGATTTATCTGAGGTTGTGCCTTCCCAGTAGTTTTCTAACCTGTTTAACTTTAAGGTTCCCTTAAGATTCTTTTTGTAATAATCACTAATGAAACTTACTATATCCCATGGACAGAAAATCTCTTTGTCATAGAATTTGTATCCGTCATAATGCTCTTTTACTTTTTGAGCAAAGTTGTCCATTTTATAGTCTTTTAAGAACTTATAGGTTTCTTCTTTGGTAAAACCAATGATTCCTGTATAGTCTTCGTTTTCAGAGAGGACTGTATTTACCTTAAGGTTATTAACACCTGTAAAAAGACTGTTCTTAGCTACCTTTAAACAACCGGTGATAATGACTTTGGTGAGAGTCTTTTGATCTTTTAAAATACCAAGAAAACTTTTCATCAAATCTACCATGTTGTAATGAAAGTCAGCCTTAAAGTCTTTCTCATCACGATACAGTTTTGTATTCTGTATGTCATGATATGAAGCATTAGCTAGAGGTACATCATACTCATCAATAAGGAGTACTGGGTACTTTCCATATTTTTTATAAAGAGCTGTAGCTATGATACTTAATGAACCTGTCAGATAATCTGAATTCTCAAATTCCCTTAAAAACTCTACCTTAAGAATTTTGCTTAATTTGTCTTTATCTTCTTCATCTAGTTTTGGGCTGTTTAAAAGATATCTATACTTTTCTGCAAGTTTGCTTATTTCCTTTGCAAAATTTTTATATGCTATTTCAAAGGTCTTACCTGTTACATCTTTTAAAGAAATATCAATAACAGGATACTGTCCCATGAACTTAGAACAGAACTCTTTGTCCTCAAGTATCCTGGTGCCTTGAAAGTATTTTTGCTGTAAAGAGGTATTAAAAGGCTTATCAGGATTTATCTTTAAGAAAGACTCAAACATGGTCATGAGCAAAGTCTTACCAAAACGTCTTGGTCTTGTAAACAACAGAACTTTTGTAGAACTTGTAAAAACAGTCTTTATAAACTCTGTCTTATCTACAAAGTAACAATTACCGTCTTTTAGCTCTTCATAACAGCCAGGATTATCTGGTAGTGGTAAAAATTCATTATTGTTCATTATTGTGTTCCTGTTTTACTTCATATTTATCAATTATACACAATAAAATTTTGAGTAATTGTAGTTACTGGCTTTTATTGTGAGTACTACAAAGTTTCAGATGATCTTTTAATAAGTTTGCACAAATCTTAAGATTGGTTTGCAATGATCTTGAACTTTTGTTGCAGTGATCTTAAAAGAGTTTGGAAACAATCTTGAATTTTAGTTGCACTGAGCTTTAATGAGGTTTGCCGAGATCCTGATTGCGTTTTGCAAAGATCCTGAGTTTGCTTTGAAAATTAGCTTGAGGTGGATTTCAGCTATTACCACTAAGACAATTAAGGCACTGTATGTATCTGATAATTTCACACAGTGCCGTACTTAGATTTTATAAGATTCATTAAATTCTGTTTAAAAGATTCGCTTTTAAACTTTTAAGCTCTTATCTTATTAAAATCCCCTATTATTATGCATTGTCTTTTACAAAGTCTGTTAAAGCTTTATCTAAAAGCTTCATAGCTTCATCTACAACAGACTTTTTAATGTTTAAAGCAGGAGCAAGTCTTAAGACATCACCATGAGCGGTTAAGGTTAATAACTTATGCTTAAAACATTCTTTTTGCAAAGCACCTGACTTACCAGAGTATTTCTTATTTAAAACAAGGCCCATGAGTAAACCTTCACCTCTTACATCATCAAAGACGTGATGCTTTTCATCAAGTTTCTTGATTGAGGCTTTAATGTATTCAGATGTTGCTTTTACATTCTCTAAGAACTTCTTGTCACTTACCTTATCTAGTACATAGCAGCCTACAGAGCAGGCTAAAGCGTTACCACCGAAGGTTGATCCATGGGTACCAGGAACAAAATGTTTTGCAAAGTTGTCATAGGTTAAAACAGCACCAATTGGAAGACCTGAAGCTAAACCTTTAGCTGAGGTTAAGATGTCAGGTTTAACAGGTGTTTGCTCATAAGCGTACAGAGTACCCGATCTTGCGACACCGGTTTGAACCTCATCAAAGATTAAAGCTGCATGGAACTTATCGCACAGTTCACGTACTTTTACTAAGAAAGCATCATCTGCTTTAATAATACCGCCCTCACCCTGGATAGGCTCTAAAATTACAGCACAGGTCTTGTCTGAAATGGTCTTTTCAAAGGTTGCAATATCATTGTAAGGAATATGGGTAATAGCAGCAGGCTTTGGACCGAAACCATCTGAATAGCTCTCCTGACCACCTACGGTTACAGAGAAGAAGGTTCTGCCATGGAAACTGTTTACAAATGAGATGATCTCATTCTTCTCTGCGCCATAGTCATCAAAAGCTACACGACGAGCTAATTTTAAAGCTGTCTCATTAGCTTCAGCACCTGAGTTTACAAAGAAGACCTTGTCATAACCTGTAAGTGAGGTTAACTTCTTAGCTAATGACAGTGTGTACTCGTTGCAGAAGATATTACTTACATGAATTAAGTTCTTGCAGGTCTTTTTAATTACCTTCTGAACTCCATCTGGAGTATGACCTAAACAGTTAACTGCAATACCTGAGGTTAAATCAACGTACTTGTTACCTTCATTATCAAAAACATATGAACCATGAGCCTTCTTAATAACCATGTTCATTGGGGTGTAACAAGGGAACATTACCTCGTCAAAAGTTTTTCTGGTGATTTTCATATTATTTGTAATCCTTTACATTATAGATATATGCCACTTCATCGCACTCTTCACGTTTTGGACAGTTTTCGCAGTCTTTTAAGATCTTTTCAGGAAGTGCTTCAATTACAGTTTTCTGGAAACCTACTTTTGAGAAGAACTCTGGACTTCTTGTAAGAACAAACACTCTCTGAATGAACATCTTAGATGCTCTCTTTAAGAGGTAATTTACAATAGCCCTACCCTGTCCCTGTCGCTGAATTACAGGTGATACACCTAATGAGCGTATTTCAGCTAAACCTGAGTCATAAACATACAGACAGGCACAGCCTACTACCTTCTCACCCTTGACGCAGACAGCAAAAGTCTGAATTCCACGGATGATATCATTCCTTTTACGAGGAAGATTCTGTCCATGCTTTGCCCAGTACTCAATCATATCCATAAGAGAGTCAACATCAGCTAAAGTTGCCTGTCTTAATGTGAAGTTTGCTTTTTCCTGTTTTAAGAACACCTGATTTACAGTAACTAATGCTTCATTAACCTTAGTCAGATCCTCTTTTGACATTAACTTCTTGTCATAAAGATCAACTACCTTGTCATAAAGCTCTTCTAATGTGTTCTGTTTAATTTCATCTAATAATACAAATGATGATGAATTCTGATTTATAGGTGGCATATAGATGTTTCTCCACGATTTTATGTATATCGACTTTGCCTAAAAAATATATAAATGCCTGTTAATAGTTTTACTATGCTTTAAAGCCCGCAGTACATATTAAGATTTCTTATTTTTAAATCTGACAATGTTTGTTTAAAAAGTTTGTTTATAAAAGTTCTTTTCTAAAACATTGTCTTTTATGTACTGCAAAAGCCATTAGACATTGAATACTGTGCCAAGCCGAGACCGGGAGATTAGATTTTTAGCAAGATTTGGATCTTTGAATGAGGCAATGTATACAGGCTTTTTGATAAGCTTGGTTGCATCAATTGCACTCTTTACTTTAACTGTCATGCCACCTGAGATAGTGCCATCAGCAATTAAAGCATTAACTTTATTCTCATCAAGCTCATCAATGAGCTTGCCTTCTTTATCAAGGACACCTGGTACATCTGAAATGTAATACAGTGGAGCATTTAATACTCTTGCAATAGCAAGTGCTGCATCATCTGCATTTACATTGTACAGATCACCGTTATCATCATGTGCAAGTGACGCAATGATTGGTGTATATCCGTTTTCAAGAAGTAAAGTAAGGTACTTTTTATCGTTAGGTTCAACGGCGCCTACCATGCCTAAATCCTTTGATAACTGTCTTACAGTGACGGTCTTACCATCACTTGCTAACATACCTAAAGCATTCAGACCGTTTTTAATAGCTAATGCCTGTAAACCTTTGTTGCACATACCAGCTAATGCTGCGCTGATGTATGGCATCTGTTCACGAGGACTTACTCTTAAACCGTTCTTCTTTTTAACCTCAAGATTTAAAGCTTTAAACAAAGCATCAACCTCAACGCCACCTCCATGAACAACTACTAATTTCTGTCCACGGCAGGCAGTGAAAAGTTTAGACAGTTCTTCAACACCGCCTAATGCTTTGCCACTTAACTTTACAACTACTGCGTTATCTAACATATGAGGTACAAACTATTCCTAAAATAGCCTTAAATTGTGATTCCGCCTGAATATGCAGGACGTAGATTGATTATACATACGCTTTAATTTAATTTTCAAGAAAAGATTGGGTTGAGTTGAAAATCACTGATTTGGTGCTAAGAAAGGATAGTTGGCTATAGCGTGGTATTGGGATTGGCTATTGAGATATGTATATGAAATTGGTTATTGAGATCTCTACTGAAAATAGCCACTAAAATTAGGTATCGAAACTGCTACCAAAATTCGTTATTAGGAGACTTTACTGAAAGCACTCCATAAGAATTATGGTATCGAGCTTGATTTGAAATTGGTTATTGAATTTTAATTCAATAGAAGAAATTGCTATTGGTTATTAAGCGGTAACTGTAAGAGTCTTTAATTTCTTTTGGGCAATTGAGGAGCTCTTTGCAAGTGTATGTAATTAATTTTGACTATTGAGTTTTAACTTGTCCTTGTAGAGTACATTTTGAGAGATGTTTATGAACTTAGCTACGCTGTGAGCTTAGATTGTTCTCAACAAAGTTTATAAACAGCTCTTTAAACTCTTTTTCCATACCTTTGAAATTATGATCTGCCCCTTCTACTATCTTAAGGTTGATTGTTGAATGAGATTTAACGTTGTCAAGTAAAGGTAAAAATCTGTAGGTAGGATCATTTGATCCGAATACAAAGTTAAAGGTAGCATCTTTCTTTGCTTCAAGTGATTTCTTTACCTTTGGTAGTGAAATTGTAAAAAGTGGATTTATAAGTAGTAGCTTTTGAAGATCGTAAATGTCAGGGGATTGCTCAATAGCAGCTACAGCACCTGATGAAACACCTGCAAATAAAACTTGATAGTGGGTATTCATTGCAGTGAAGATGGACTGAAATTCTGCTTTAAGATCGATCACAGAAAAGAGCTTATTTGAAGATACAGCTACAGTAAGACCATATTTTTCATTTATAGTTCTAGCTATATCTAGGTACTTATTGTTATAGCCATAATAGGTACTGCCACTACCTCCCTTTATAAAGAACATGGTGGAAGAACCTTTTACTATGGATAAATTCAGGAAAAGACAAAAATCAGTTAGTTTTACTGATCATCGTCGGTTAAATATCTAAATGCGGGTAAGACCACAATTAACATTGAAGGAAGGGAAGAGCAATTAAGGAAAAGATCTAGAATAAATCTAGATAGTATTGAAGATTTAAAGAAGCTAAAAAACTTTGTCCTTATAAGCAAAATTGAGCCACAAGATATGCCTTGTGAGTTTGATTAAACTTTAGAGGATAAAAAATCTATCCATTCATTAAAAATTATTACTTACTCAAACTCACTCATGAACTGCATATTTTATCCTATCGATAAAAACAAGAGAGAAATATAATTTCTCTATTTATATGCCAACTCAAATTTAAATAAGTTGTGGTCATTTCTCTCTCTTATTTCATTATTTGAGAATAAATGATTAGATGAATATAAAATACAGCAGATAGATAGTTGGCACCTTTATTGCTTTTTTGTTCCAAATTCAAGGAATCTAATAATGAGTAAAGTTTTGTTTATAGGCTTTTAAAACACATTTCTTATACCAAAATTCATAATTAATCGGGTTCTAAATAGACAATAATTATTCAAAAAGATAAAATCTTGTTCCGGATAAACATAGAAAATAAGTGAATATATCAATTAAGGATGTTTTATTTTGAGATACCTTGGAAATAAAGAGTCAATTGCAAGTGTTATAAAAGACATAATTATAAAAAGGTCAAATATTCATCCTGATATGGTTTTGTTTGACGCATTCTGCGGAACAGGCTCGATTGCAAATGAATTTAAAACAATTTGTAATATTAGAATTAACGATAATCTAAATTGTGCCACTCACTATACATATGGAAGATTAGTTGGTAGTAATTGTAAATTTGAACAATTAGGCTTTAATCCTTTTATTTTTTTTAATAGTTCTGAAGAAATTGTTAAGGGCTATTTTTATAAAACATATTCTCCAGGAGGAGCTGATCGAATGTATCTGTCTGCATTCAATGCAGGTAGAGTAGATTTTTTCAGATCAAAAATAGAAGAATGGAAGGATACTAATAAAATAAATGATAAAGAATATTCTTTCCTTCTAGCGTGCTTGATTGAATCAATTTCATTAGTTTCAAATACAGCTGGAGTTTACGGAGCTTTTCTAAAAAAATGGGACGGAAGAGCTTTAAAAAAGATAACTTTCATTAACATTTCTGATGGAATAACTACTGATAAAAAGATCTTTAAATCAACCTTGAAGCTTGAAAATATCATAGAAGATGTTGATTGCGATATTCTTTATCTAGATCCGCCTTATACACAAAATCAATATGGCACACAGTATCATCTTTTAGAAACATTAGTCTTAAATGATCAGCCTAACGAAGTAAGTCGGGTTACCGGTTCAAGAAGTACTAAAAATATTAGATCAGACTGGTCTAAAATATATAAGGTGCATATTTTATTAGACAAAATACTTGCCAAAACAAAAGCAAAGTACATTTTTTTAAGTTATAACAATGATGGAAATATGAGTAAAGAATTCATAGAATCCACCATGAAACGATATGGAAAGGATAACTCTTACAAATGCATTTCAATCCCATATAAAAAATATGAAAATTGGAAATCAAACAATAAAAAAAATCACGTTGAGTATTTGTTCTATATTGAGAAAAAAAATAATGAAGACGTTATATATGAAGCTCCTCTTAACTATATTGGAAGTAAGGCAAAAATTATTTCTAATATAAGAGAAAATCTTTTTCCTTCAAAAACATTTGTTGACGTGTTCGGTGGTGGATTTAATGTTGGTATAAATTCGAACTATAATTCTCTTGTATACAATGATATTAATTTTATTGTAAAAGACCTAATTAGTTCCTTTAAAACATACGATACATACGAATACATAATGTATGTAAAAAGATTCATAAAAAAACATAACTTAGAAAAGGGAAACAAAGAAAGCTACACTGAAGCTAGGGACTACTATAATAATCTTCCAAAAGAAAAAAAAGATATCAGAATGCTGTTTAGTATTATCCTTTATAGCTTTCAACAACAAATTAGATTCAATAGTAAATTTGAATATAACAATCCGGTTGGTGTACGTTGGTTCAACGATTGCATATTGTCAAAATTAATTAGTTTTAGTCGTAAATTAAAAGAAAGTAATATTCTTTTTTTTAATGATGATTTTGCAGATTTATTTAAATCTTTTAATCTAACTTCAGATTGTTTTGTATATCTTGATCCCCCTTATAAATTAACAACAGGAAGTTATAACGATGGAAAAAGGGGATTCAAAGGATGGAATGAAGAGCTAGAGTTAGAATTATTAAAATTTTACGATACTCTGTCAATAAAAAAAATCCCCTGTATGCTTTCTTATGTTATAGAACATAAAGGTGAAAAAAATAATGTATTGGAGAAGTGGATCTCAGACAATAATTATAGATTGATTAAGTTAGGTGATATTTTAGGCATTTCTGGTCAACCAAGAAAAGAGATTTTGGTGCTTAATTATGATCAATAGTAAAGACCCTTTATTTATAATCAAACGCTGTATGCAAAAATCCTTAGTTACAGGCGTTTATTTTGATGACTTGATATCCGATTCTGACCTTGAAACAATTTGCTATTCTTTAACAGGCAAAAAAAGCTTTAAAGTTGAATTTGTCGAGAATGATTATTGTGATGAATTCCTTCCAGCGACTTACAATAAAGGAAGAATGGGGATTCTCTTATACAATAATTGTGTTTCATACATCAGCTTTTCTGACGAAAAATGTGGTGGACGTAATTCTGGAATTCAAAGTGTTCCAACCGCATTTAATCTCTTTTATTTAAATAAACATCCAAACAAGCAACTATACTTTTATTTTCTTCCTTGTTCTGGAAATAATGCAACGTCATACTACATTTTTATGTATAGATTGATGAAAACAGCAGGCTTTAATTTTATTAATTCTCCTCCTTCATTTACTAAGCAAGATTTATCAGCATTCTCAAATATAGATGACATTATTCGCGCGAGAAAAGAAAATAGAGATAAAAATTCGGGAAATAATGCCATATATTTACTAAAAAATGCCTCCCATGAATATCAAATTTACGGTAAAACTTATGGAGCAAATAAATACGATACAAGTTTAATATGTTATGCAATTAGTAAACTTGCTACAACTGAAGATCATATTATTCTGTATGAATATAATGAAAAAGACTTAAAAGAATTACCTTCAGCAAGTCTTGAAGTAATCCGTAAAATGGGAAATATAGAAGTTGTAAATATCGATGACGAAATCGAAAAAAGAGCATTAGAGGAAAACGACAGCATAAGATCTCCGAGATTTCAAGCTCATCTGTTGGAGCATTTGGGAGAACGACATTGTGTACTTTGTAATTGCTGTTTGTCTGAGATAATTCAAGCGGCTCATATTTGGCCTGTATCTGAAATAAAAAAAGATAATAGTTTATCCTTAGAAGAAAAAATAAGATTTGCTACAGATGGTGAAAATGGGCTTTGGCTTTGTCAAAATCACCACAAAATGTTTGATTCTAACATTCTTACCTTATCCTATAACGGAGAAATTTCTTTTAAAGAGAATTTATCTTCTGAAGATAAAGACTATATCATGTCCGTGACGACTATTAAATCACTTCCTCATAAACTAATAACACCAAGATATATTGAATACATAAAAAGACGATATAAACGAGGCTTCGAGCACATGTGTGGGTAAAAGTAGAAGTCTCTGAATAATATATTTTACCCTTTATGATTATTTTTCACGATCATAAAAGTTCTTTGAAAACCAGAATTGAAAAGACCATTTCAATCCTTTATTTTATAAGCGAGTTAAACAAAATAAAACAAGGAAAAGAAATGGTCTGTGCGAGTACTCTATTAAATGATTTACTTTCTGTCTAGCATTGTGTGATTGAAACATGCAATTTAGTCACTGATAACAATGGAGTAAAGACACTTCAAGTGCATTTACATCCTCTCAAGAGTCATTCTGACAGATGTCCAGTTGTGGCAAGAGATGTCCTGTATATGCCAAAAGCCCGAACTACAGAAAGAGGCGAGACTTGGACAGCAGCAATGGAGTGATTGTAGAGCTTTACAGCAAGACACAGCGTATCAGTTGTAAAGAACATGGAATAAAGACAGCATCTGTTCCTTGGGCTTTTAAAGATTCAGGCTTTACCACGACTTTGACCTAATGGCAACGTTCCTTGCCATGAATATCAACAAGTCTGTAGCAGCACAGTATCTTCGATGTGACTGGCATACAATTATGCGCTGTATCTCACGGTTAAGAGAGTTTCTTGAACCAGACCTGAAGAAACGCTATGAAGTGCTTGTAAACATCGGAATAAATGAGACAAGCTACCGTAAGGGACACACCTTCGTTACCGTGGTGGTAAACCACGATACCAATACAGTTGTCTAGTGTGCTCCAGGAAACAGTACAGAGACATTAAGTCAGTTCTTTGAGGAGCTTACACAGGAGCAGAGAGACTCCATCAAATGTGTTACAGGTGATTGAGCCAAATGGATTGATGCCTGCATGGAAAAGTACATACCAAATGCTACACGCTGTGTTGATCTTTTTCATGTGGTTACATGGGCTATGGAATCTCTGGATACCTTACGTAAGGATATCTGGAGAGAACACCGAGACGAAGCAAGAAACTTTGCTAAAGAACATCCACGAGAGAAAGGCAGACCAAAAGCTGATGACAAAGATTCAGCCAAACTCAATGAATTAAATGAGAAGGCTTCTAATATCAAGTCATCAACCTATGCTTTAGGTAAAGCCCCTGAGAACCTTACTCAAAACCAGATGGACAGGCTTGAATATATTGCCAATACCAGTCCTAAACTCTTTAGAGGATATACCCTTAAAGAGAGATTAAGACTTGCCTTAAAAGGTTCTAACATCGAGACTGTAAAAGTAGAGCTTAAGTCTTTCTTTTGGAGAGCTACTCACAGCAGAATTGAGGTTTTCAAAGAGCTTGCCTATAAAATTAGGCGTCATGAGGAGCATATCCTCAATACGATAGAAAGCAAACTGAGCAATGCCAGAGTTGAATTTATCAACAACAAAATTAAACTGTTTATTCGTAAAGCCTATGGCTTTAGAAACATCCAAAATATGTTCGATATGATCATGCTTGGATGTTCGAATATATTTATACCACTTCCTAACAGAGGTGATACAGGGAAGAAAGTAACTTAGGATAAGGCTCTAGCCGTGCACTACTTTCTATTTTTTACCCATAGTTACGCACGAAGAGCCAATATTTTTATACCACTTCCCAACAGAGGTGATACAGGGAAGAAAGTAGCTTAGGATAAGGCTCTAGCCGTGCACTACTTTCTATTTTTTACCCATAGTACGCACGAAGAGCCATTATTTTCGTCTTTTTAACAATTGTGTAAGACAATATTTAAAGCATCAAAATATTTCTCAAATCGTTCTACTACCTTATCTGCAAACTTTTGTCTTTTATCTTCATGATCTAGAAGATCATAATATTCATCATTAAGCGCTTTAAAGTCTGGGGTACAGGTTTTATCTGAGAACAAGTTATTTGCAGATACATACTCCCAGTCTATCCACCATGTAGATCTTTGATGAGAGGTAAATTTGTTTGTAGCTTCAAGTTTTGAAATTAACTCTTCTACAAGATTTGTATCATTTTTGCAGGTATTACAACTGTAGAACTTACCATCAGATTGTTTTGTGGTTGCTATTATTCCCACGTAAGATTTCCAGTCTATTTCAAATGTAATACCTAAGTAATATTCTGTGCCCTTAGAATTTACTTTACCAAACAATATAATGATGCTCGGGTAAACCTTTGCTTGAGAATAATAATAGTTAACTAATGTTCCGTGTCCCAACACAGAATCATCATTGTATGGAGTTAATAGCTTATATGGTAAAGATTTTGGCTTTTGATCATTTTGCCCAACTTTAGATAAATTTGAGAAGAACTTAGCTTTTAGTTTTTTCTCTATAAGATCAAATAGCTCTTTTAGAAAATTTGTCTTACTTACAGCCAAAGCATCATTTAAAGCATCCACAGCTTTAAAATCAGCCTTATTTTTTAGCTTTTTAGATAAAGTTTCAATTACAGGAGTTGATGCTTTACCTGAGATAGTCTCAATTGCATAAAGGTACTGTTTTAAATTTGAAAACAAGCTCTCATTGTCAGCTTCTTTTATGCATTGCTCTAAGAATCTGCAGATCTCTTCTTTAAAAGAAATTGGAATAATAGTTTTATCTTGATCTATAAACTGAGTAGAATCTTTTGATTTAGTTTTCTCTTTCAATTCTTCATGCTGAATTGAATCTTCATTCGAACAATCTTGCTCGATGTATTCAGAACAAGGTCCTGCACTTTCATTTGAAATTTTGCAACCTACGCTATATGCAGAAGGATTATGACCATCTAAAGTAAGGTATAAAAGGACGGTTTTATCATTACTACCATCTTGTTTCTGCATTTTATTACAGTAGTTAAGATAGTCGTGAACTTGATTTTGTTGTTCACCTGCGTAGATCTTAACTTCAATAGGAATATATCTAGCACCTACCCTAATTAAGATATCAATTCTTCGGTTATCATCAATTTCATGTTCACAGTCAACGACGATTTCGTTGCTTTTATAGGACTTATCAAGATCTTCATCAGAAACAATTTCTCCTGAAGATTCATTTATAATTTTAAAAAAGAGCTTTAAGAACTTATTGCCTTTACCATGTTTACCTTTAGGATCTAAAAGATCCTTTAGCATACGGCACATGATAACTTCTTTATATTGTACAGACAGAACTTCAAATACATTGAAGATCCTGAAAGGATCTCTTTCAATATTGGTCCTTATTTCATACTCTGCTCTGTCCAAGAGATCTGATGCTATTTTGTAATTTTGAAAATCGTTCATCATAAATCCTTTTTTTATAAAATTGATTTCCTTTAGAAGTTGTTCTGAAGCAAGTTTGCCCTTGCCTCTGTCTCATATATAAGTTTTTACTGCTAAAAAAACTCTCAAAAGCACTAAAAATTCAGTTCAAAAGGAACCTCTCCTTCTAAGGACATTTCTATTTTATAAAAGTATCGTTCCAGATACTGGTATATATTTTGTAATTTATGCAAAGTCTCACTCATTTGATTTTTGACAGAATTGCTTATCTTTCCATGAAAATTGCTCATTATTTATGAAAGAAGTTTGCTTATAAAACTTGCCTCAGACTTTTCCATTAGTTTACAAAAAGTTGAGTAATCACAAGTACACTCGATACAAGGAACTTCTAATCCTTGCTTTATAACTTCTACATCATCTCTTTTTTCTACATTATTCTCATAAGTTAAACCTTTGTTCAAAGCTAATTTAACAGAACTTTGTAGATTGCAGGTATTGTTTTGAAAAGGATAAATATAAAATGCTTTTTTTGAATCAAACCTTAGCATATATGCCAAAATTTGAAGATAATCTTTGTTTTTGATATTACATTCTGGCTTGTACTTAGCATCTGCTATGATTCTATTATTTGAATTTTTGCCGATAAAATCTGGATAGATTAGACCTGCTACTCTATCTTTTTCAGAATTGAATGAAATAGATGTAAATAACTGTTGTGCGCCAGAGTTTGAGCCATCAGAATTACCTTTATTCCTTGGATGGTAAAAATCATCACCAATTAGTGTATTTACATACTCTTCCCACAACCAAGCACCATCAAATAAGATTCCATATAAAGAGCAACAACCAACTGAAATTTGTTGTTTTTGGTCTTTTAAAATTTCCAAACATAATTTTTGAAGATCTTGGTACTCTTTGTAATATGCATGTTTTACAGGATTTCGTACATTTTTTGATAATATCTTTTGCCTATCATAAAAAGAGTATTTTTCCGTAACTGAAACAACTTTATTAACCTCGTCTCTTACCTTACAAAGTATCTGTTTTCCATAACTTTTGCTATGAATGTACTCAACAGTGTGGCGAATTAGTTCAGTCACATAGTTGTCATATGAATACTCTTTTTTTGAATAGGCAATTTTACCTAGAAAAGGGGTATTCAATTTTATATGCCTTGATATATCAATTGAACCCTTAACATTAGAATCATTATAAAGATTTCTTACATATGTCTTAAAAAGCCCCTTTCTCATTGCCTTTTTAAGATAATATGGAAATAGAAAAACAAGGTACATGAAGATATTTTCTTTGAAATTAGATTGAATACTAAAATCAATAAAATTCGGAAAATCAAATACCTTTTGAATCAAATATTGTAAAAAAAAATCCTTTGAGTCTTGTTCTGAACTAAATCTTGATTTTATAGTTAACTTTTCACCATTAAAACCAAGAAATCCCATTACATTTGAAGTTACGTAATCATTGCCTATTCTCTTAATGACTACTTGTTCTTTACTTAAATCATCAGAATCTTTTACATGTTCAGGGAAAACAAAAACACCTTCATTCTCAAGATATTCAAGAGAGTAATCTGCAATCCTACCTAAAAGTCCTTTACAGTCGCTAAAGTCACCTTTAGGCTTCTTTGAATTATCAGTTATATACATAAGTCAACAATCCTGAAATTAACTCTTTTACTAAGAAACTCCAAATTGAGAAGATTGTTGATCTATTTCTTGAGATTTCTTAAAGTTATCATAGCTATTTTTTAATGTTGATAGTTTTTCTTGCTCATTAGGCATACCCTGAACATAATCTTCCAACAAAGGTTCAAGATAGTCTTTCCACAGGGTGTCTGCATCAATATCTTTTAGTTTCAAAAAATATGCAGCTCCGATGTGGTAATGATCATTCAATCCTTCAATTTTTGAAATTCCATCATTTAGAGACTTCATTCTTGCTATTGCATCTTTCTTTTTATTAGTCTCTAATTCATCTAGCATACCTATGTTGTCGTTTGCTTTAATATCAATAAATCTAAACCTTCTTCTCATTGCAAAATCAAAACTATCTACAGATCTGTCAATATCATTCATCGTTCCAATAATATAGACATTGTCTGGTATATAAAATCTGTAATCTTGCTTATCATGCAAATTATGGTATTGCGTCATTACCCCTTCTTCTGCCTTTCCTCTATATCCTGGATCGATAGAAAAGAAGAGCTCTCCAAAGATCTTTGAAATTTCTCCTCGATTTATTTCATCAATGATGAAAACGTATGATGGTTGAAGATCTTGGATTATTGAGGAAATCTTCTGAACTATAGAAACTATATAAGTATCCTCACTTTGTGAGCTTTTACGATTAAATACGTTACTTCTTACATCTTTACGATTATTTATTTTCTGATTGGACAGAACAGCTTTTTTTACTTTATCAACTTTAAAAGAGTTATGTTTTATATAGGTAGATTCATCATTGCGCTCAACCTTTATTTCCCCTTTATCTTTTTCATATTTGATATTAAATTTGATTCCGTTTACAGTTTCAAAATTATTGTACTCACAGTTTGGATCATCGGCTATTTTGTTAAAGAAAGTCTCTATTAGCTTGCTTGTATTATCTTCTTCAAAGTCTTTTCTTGCTCTATCAACGAATTTTTTAAAAATACCATCAACCAACTTAAAAGACATTGATCCTCCGTCTTTACTTAAAATTGGTCTCAAACCTTCAACAAAATCTGAATAATCATAGTTAGGGTGGAACTGAACAAAACCAATTCTTTGCTTTTGTTCATTATCTAGAGAAGAATAATCTTTTTTAGTTTTATCACTCACTATATATGCTGCAATTTGTTTTGCTAAAAAGGTTTTTCCTGTACCAGGTGCTCCATGAAAAATTATGTTTTTAGAGTTTTTTAAATCTTGAGAGTATTTAGTTAGATAAACAATGTTTTCATGTTGTTCTGAAGATGACGCATCTTCAGATTGTTTTGAAGTGCTTTCATATGAATAATCGTTTTTTGCAGAATTTTCATTATTTATAACATTATCTTTTCCCGGAAGCTTTTGATTCTCGAACAGTTTTCCTTCATTCTTATATTTCAGACTTCTTTTAACATCTATTGCCACGACTTTATTATTCGAAAAAATTCTACATTCATAATTTATTCTAGTCAGCTGTGCCCAAGCTTGATTATCAGCCCTCTCTTCTGGCGACATATTTTTATATTTTTCGCCCGTGCTTTCCTTTTTTAGCTCGTAGTAATTAGGATTTATTTCTTGTAACTTTTGTAAAAATTCTTCTTTGGTAGCTTTTTCTTTACCTTCTTTATTTAAAGCTTCTACTACCTCTATGAACACCTGGTGATCTGTTGTTTTGTTTTTTGTAGTATTATTCATATTTACAACCATAAAGCGTAAGAGAAATTGCAAGTTTAAAAAACTGCATGCCTATAATACGCATAATATATGTTAGTTATCGATTTTATATAATCGATTTTATATATATGTAGAGTACATTACTGCATATCATTTTATGTTACATATTTTTATTTTAGATTCACCTGATAAAACATAGATCTTGAGCTGCATCATGAAATTTCTTAGTGTTGCCATGATAATTACTAATTGTCTAAATTCACCAATCAAATTTAAGCAATTATCCACACCTTGCCTTAAGCGTTTTTGTACAATATAGTGATAGCTTTACTAAAATTATAACTACTCCCAGGTTTCGTACCAATTTGGACTCACACTAATGCAGAAAGTAGCTTATGAAACTTCAAAAAGACCTTTCAAGAATGCATGTTTTACCATTGTCAGTCTTATCAATGCTCTTAGCTATTACCTTCTTATTTACAGGTTGCGCTAGTGTACTAGGTGTCGCCTGTGAGAATATTGGTGACATTACAAAAATTAACACCTACTTTGAAAATGGAGAATCAAAGCTCTATGATGTTCTATCAAAGATTAACAAGCCTGATTTTGAAATAAGAGACTATAACTTTAAAGTTACAAGGAAAATCTATTCAGCTACACTAAGTGATTCAGATAAAAAGCTAGTTATCGTTCAATATAGCGTAGATTCTACAGAAACTGGCTATCCATACAGAACCTTAAAAGATGCTGTGTTCTTACTAGATGGAGATACCATTGATAAGAACAGCATTATAAAAGAGGTTAAATACTTTGGCGTAGCCTATTTAAATACCATGGATCAATTTAGGTACTACGTCATGTCTGATACCGAACTTAAGATTTGGACAAATCTTGGTTACAGATACTTAAGCGGTAATAATAAAACAGGTTATTTTAAGCCTATACCTAAGGTAACTGAATTCTCTGTTATAAAAGATCAAGTTGAATCTCTCTATGGTTCTATAGGATTCTTAGAACCTGAAGATGAGTTTAATATGTTAGGCACTAATGGGTATGAGCATAGTGATGCTTGCCCAGAGATTCAGGTAGTTACAGGCAGTGCTGTGCTATTTACATTATCTTTAGTAAACACAGCTGCTCAATACCACTCTATTAAGTAAAGCTCAGCTTCTACTTTTTTAGACTCTCTATAGGATTTTGTTATTTGAATTGATTCAAATATCTCTAAATGGATAAATATCTTATTGATGCAAAGGTTATTTACCAACATCATCATTCTTTGCCAAATGTATCAAAGCTGAGCTAACATCAGACTTTTAAGACAAATTTGGACCACTGCCTTTTGTATTTTGGTGCAGTTTTTCTTTTTCAAGTACTCAATCTGTGATCTTAATCTGTAATCTAAAAACCGCTTATATTTAGAAAGTTTGCCCTCTTTATTTTGATGTAAAATTCTTCTGACTGATTTAAAAGAGGCTGGCTTATTGAGTTATGTGTGGTAATAGTTTGAGTAGTAAGACCTTAGTATCATCTTACTGTTAGTCTACTTACCTATTTGACTGTTTACCTATACGAAATGTCTTTAGACTTTTTTATTTTCTAGTCAAGATTAGCTTACTCTGATAAGATCGCGCCTTTGTGCTTTTAAAGCAGTTATAAGATGCTGTATGAATACAGCTACTCTACAACCTTACCTAAAAGACAACTTTATGAATAACACAGACAATACTATTGAAACTCCCCTTGTGCTCAATAAAAAGAAGATGCTGATCTTAGCAGTTCAGCATATGTTTGCTATGTTCGGTGCTACTATCTTAGTACCAATCCTAGTTATGGGCTTTTTTAAAGATGCTACAGGTGAAGAATTAACCTCTGGTCTTACAGTTTCTGTTACTTTATTCTGCGCAGGTGCCGGTACTTTAATCTTCCACCTGTGCACTAAGTTACAGGTTCCTGCCTTTTTAGGATCATCATTTGCTTTCTTAGGTGGTTTCTATACTATTGCAAACTTTAACACTGGCATGTATGCAACCATGAGTGTTAATGATAAAGCAGCCTATGCCTGTGGTGGTGTGGTTGTCGCAGGTTTAGTTTATCTTGTGATGGCAGCAATAATTAAGTTAGTAGGTATTGCTAAAGTGATGAGATACCTGCCACCTGTTGTTACAGGACCAATGATTGTTTGTATTGGTCTGTCATTAGCTCCAGTTGCTATTTCAAATTCTGCTGTTAACTGGCCATTAGCCTTAGCTGCAATTCTAACCGTTATCGTATTTAATATTTGGGGACGAGGCATGTTAAAGCTCATCCCCATTTTAATGGGCGTGGTATTACTCTACATCGTAGCTTTAATCTTGGATATAGCAGGCTTTACTAATACTGATGGCTCAGCAATTATTAACTATGCCTCAATATCTAGTGCTTCATGGGTAGGTCTGCCACCATTCCAGATGTGCAAGTTTGATTTAACCGCTATCTTAGTAATGGCTCCAATTGCAGCTGCTACCATGATGGAGCACATCGGTGATATGTCAGCAATCTCTGCTACTGTGGGTAAGAACTTTATTGCAAAGCCCGGTCTTAACAGAACCTTATTAGGTGATGGTTTAGCTACAGCCTTTGCAGGCTTCATCGGAGGTCCTGCTAATACTACCTATGGTGAGAACATCGGTGTTCTTGCTATGTCAAAAGTTTATGAGCCAAAGGTAGTAAGAATGGCAGCATTACTAGCTATTATCTTATCTGTAGTACCTAAGTTCTCAGCTATCATTTCAACCATGCCTACAGCTATCATCGGTGGTATTTCCTTTATTCTTTACGGTATGATTTCAGCTATTGGTGTAAGAAACATCGTTGAGAATAAAGTTGACTTATCTAAGTCAAGAAACCTCATCATTGCTGCAGTGATCTTCGTGTCAGGCTTAGGCTTTAAAGACGGTTTAACCTTCTCTGTTTTTGGTACTTCTGTAACCTTAACCTCACTTGCTATTGCTGCAATTGCAGGTATTGTTTTAAATGCAGTATTACCTGGTAACAAGTACGTTTTCGATGAGAACGCCATTGAAAACGAGATCCACCACAAGGCTTAGCCTTGTTAAGTAAAAGAACAGACATTGTCTGTTCTTTTATTGAATGTTATTTTTACTGATGTTACTTTGGTAGAAAGTTATTTTTATTGAGAGTTATCTTGGTAGAGGATCACTTTTATAGAAAGCTACTTTTAGATAACTGACTTTTAAAACAGTTTTCCTTACAGATAAAGGTATAGATAAATTTTAAAATTTAGTAGATTGAAAAAAGGATAAATAGAATGGATTTTACAAAACAGCCTAACATTACAATCTTCAAGCACCCTCTTATCAAGCACAAGATCTCTTTATTAAGAGATAAAGAGGCTTCTACTAACAAGTTCCGTACTTTAATTGAAGAAATTGCAATGCTAGAAGCATATGAAGCTTTAAGCGATTTACCTTTAAAAGAAGTTGAAGTTGAGACTCCTCTTGAGAAGTGCAAGACTCCAATGTTAGATGGTTTAAAGCTTGCTATTATCCCTGTTCTAAGAGCAGGTTTAGGTATGGTACCAGGTCTTGATGCTTTAGTACCTTCAGCTAGAATCGGTCACATTGGTATGTACCGTGATGAGGTAACTCACAAACCAGTTCCTTACTACTGCAAGTTACCACAGAACCTTGAAGAGAGAACCTGTGTGATCTTAGATCCTATGTTAGCAACTGGTGGTTCAGCTGTTGATGCTGTAGATATGATTAAAGAAAAAGGTGGCAAAAAGATTAAGTTCTTATGCATCATTGCAGCTCCAGAGGGTTTAGAGAAACTTGCAACAGCTCACCCTGATGTTCAGATCTACGTAGGTCAGTTAGACAGAGAGTTAAATAAAGATGCTTACATCTGCCCAGGTCTTGGTGATGCTGGTGACAGAATCTTTGGTACCAAGTAATACTCACTCGTGTAAGAGTTAATTCTAAGATTTGATCTGGCTACCTTATATATAGCTTGATATGGCTTAATCTTACGAGATTTAATTAACTCTAAAGATTTAAGTAGACTCTAAAGATTAGGTAAAAATCTGAGAGGGGGATGCGGACAAAATCCTGGACACCTTTGCTAATACTAACCAAATCT
>ERZ1026866.78-NODE-78-length-65984-cov-6.630936_pt1 | contig 65984 bp, 63 predicted proteins | sample MGYA00380163_ERZ1026866 | MGnify/ENA primary metagenome ERZ1026866 (study PRJEB33269, sample SAMEA4719799) | human gut metagenome | biome: human-associated habitat; feature: organic feature; material: feces | place: Cameroon | collected 2013-10 ...
TGCCAGAAACAGTAATGTAATTGTTATCTGACTCATCTTCATTACCTCCTTGTAACTATTTCGTTCGATTTACTCTGATACAAATTTCTTTTCTTATCTGATATTTGATGTTTGATATGTGATTTTGTATCCAAAGCTTGATTATAAAATACTCCTTACTGAGAAAAATGTCAATAGGATTTTTGACATTTTGGCATATGTTATAAAAGTGTTTATCTACTTTTGTTCAAAATCACAAGAGGATACTTTAATTGTATACTTTGTACGTATTTTTTCGGTTTTTGACAGCTATAATCCCGTACGAAAAAGAACAGCTCCGGCACTTTGACCTGACCTGTTCTTTTCCACGATTCCCTAATTTTCTTTTTTCCGCTTCCATCTCTCTACTGCGGTCAGAACTCCGGCCGATATACCGGACATTGCTGCAAGAACTGCAATCGGTGCTACATCTCCTGTCTTGACCGGATAGTTCCGGTAAATGACCGTTTTTCCCGTCGGAGTTATCTCCGGCTCCTGTTCTTTTACCGAATTCGTAAATATAATCTCGTACGATTTTCCTTCTGTTCCTTCTTTTTCCCCCCAGACTACTGCTTTCGCTTCTCCGGATTCTGTACTGGTCACCCGTACCGTCACATCATATACTGCCGTATCATAAGTAACATCTGTCACATTACTGGACCTCTGATAAATCTTATAGTGATAATCTTCCGGTTCTTCATAGCGTATCGGTCCGAAGCTTTGCTTCTCGTTTTTTCCGATCTGAAGTTCTGTCCGGTCCGGCACTGGTATGCCAGCTTTCTCCGGCTCCAGCACGATTGTTCCTGCCGCACCTTGTACACTTACCGGAATCTGGATCTCCACATTCGGTGTTCCGGCATACACTGGAACTGCCATTGTACTGCCCATCCACATAAATAACATTACGCCCGCAGCTGCTATTTTCTTCACACTTCTATATCTTAGAATCTTCACTGTTTTTCTGCCACCTCCCTCTCTAATTTCCCGATCAGAACTACACGACCATTCGTCTCTGCCTCCGAGCACGTTGATAAAGCAATCAGCGAATTCTCATCCGCCACATTTACATCACGATACTGGACTGCATTCGCCTGAATATAATCAAGCAGATCCTTCAGATTCTCCTTGCGGTATCCATCCGGATGGTAAATCTTTGCATCCGCTGCAGTCACTTTCATACAGGCAAAGAACCGGATTTTCCGTGTTGCATCTGTCAGATAGAGTTTTCCTTTTTGGTGCGTTTCAAAATATTCTTTATTCGTGAAATCTGCCACATCCGCAAACATTCCACCATTTTTCATGTTGTGTCCATAGACCAGATTATATGGATCGGAGAAATCATCCTTGTTCAGGCATGACAGAAAGATTGCTCCCGACAGTTCGAATTCCCCATATACATTCTTATTAATATATTCCATATCATCCTGCCCCTGCACCACCGGATAATCGATGTTGGTCTTCGGCACCTGAATCCAGGCTTTCACATCCGGATTCAATTTTTTCAGATCTTTCAGCGTCGGATTATCCTCTCCGTCATCTGTCGGCCGAAACTTCAACAGTTCTTCATCTGCAAATGAATTGGCATAGATCTTATAAGTATCCCATAACGAATACACTCCATAAGAAAGCATCAGAAGGATCAGGATTCCTGCCATGATACTGAGTATCCGATTACCTACTCTTGCTGCCATCGCTGCCTTTTTCATTTCGCCACTTCCTCTCTAATGCTTTCTTATATCTTCTATCTGCTTTTTTCGCCCAACCGATTAGTCAATATCCATATCTTTTACACGTTTTCTTCTGAAGAACAGAAGGCTGGATGCAATTGCTGCACCGATCAGTGCGATATATGGAGCAATATGAAGGAAGATTCCGGTTGGAGAGTTTGTTGTTTTATCATTTACAACAGTAATGTTCTTGTCGCCATTGTCTGCGGTTGTTCCTGCACCGGTTGCGATTGTTCCTGCTGTCGTCGATGTCTTTACATTATCAATGGTTGTTGTATAGCCATCATCTGCATAACTAGACTCTGTTACCGTATATTTATCTGTCTTTGACAATCCCCAGATTTTTGCTGTCTGGTCATCTTTTAATGTGATTGTCTGAGGTTTCCCGGATAGCAATGTGATCGGAGTTCTTGAATCTGAGAATGTCACATAATATTTTTCACCGGCTGCTCCGGCTACGTTCAATGTAAATTCGAATTCTTTATTACGATTTCCCTGATTACCGGTAACCTCTTTCTTTACGGTCAGATCTTTCAAAGTATCGTGCTGACTGCTGTAATCATTCGTGAAAACTCCCTCACCCTTTGACTCCGGATTATTTTTATCTGCAAACAGATAAGAGCTGACTTCCAGATTTCCGTCATCATCGGATGTTACATACACATCAAAATACTTCTGTTCTGTGGTATAAGCAACACCTTCATACGCATTTCCGTCCTTGTCCGTTGCAGCCTCACTTACTACATAGCGGAAGATTCCGGGTTTTGCATCCTCTCCTTTTGTGAATACAGATTCATTAACATTAAGCTTTGTCGTTCCTACTGTAATTTTCTCATTTCCAATATCGCTGTCCGCCGGTACCGATGCAATGACATCATTATCCAAAGTTACCCCCTTTGCCGGTCCTGCATATATTGCCTTCTGATTCCCACCTGCCGGCACTGCCGTTCCTGGAGCAACGGTAAATTTAAATGTAGTCTTCGGTGCATATATATTACTTTCCTTCGTAATCTGTTTTGTGATCATCGGAGTTTTCTTAACTGCAGTTTCGCTATCTGAACTTTCTGCCGCTGACACCTGCATTCCGAGCATTGCTGTCATCATTATTCCGGCAGCCGTAACAGTGGATACTTTTTTTAACATTCTCTTTTCCATCATTTCTTTTCCTTTCTTTTTCCATGTTCTGCAATCATGTTACTGATTTTACAGGTTCGATCTGCGAAGGACGGTAATCACTCTTCCCTTTATATCCTTTGCATTGACCGCACCAAAGTATCTGCTGTCTTTTGCACCTTCACGGAAATCACACAGAATGAAATACTGGTCTTTCTTTACTTTCACCGGATAGGATATGCCATCCACATAGGCCGGTGTCTTATAAAAAATATCCGGCTCATTCACAATGCTTCCGTTGATCTTCAATTCATTTTTGTCTGTAATCTCTACCTTATCTTTCTCTCTCGCCACAATACGCCCTGTATACAATGTCCCCTCTTTTTGGAATACCACGACATCCCGGTCGGAATATTTCCGTTCCAGCCTGTAATATAAGAGCAGATCTCCGGCACATATTTTCGGGGACATATCCTGATTCTTTGCAGAAGTCATTCCAAAAATCACGCCAAACAGGACCGCCAGCATCACTGCCAGCATGAGTAAACGGGTAAAGAACAGTATGATCTCTCTTTTTTCTTTCATATATGCTCCTTGTCAGATGTTATTCTCCTGTCGGATCTCCCCATTTGCGAATTCCGTATACCAGTCCGAAAAATGCCAGCATTCCGAATGCTGCCCCTGTCATGACCATATACGGAGCCGAAGTCTGCCGGATTCCGGTTGCCGGCTGTACTTCTTTCGTATTCGTAAATGTCAGATCTGTATTTTCTGATAGAATATCCGAAAGTTCTTTTTTACCATTGTCCAGTTTCTGTTCCTCTTCTTCCGAAACTTTCTTTGTAATCTGCACATCATAGTCTTCCGGTTCTTCGGAAACGATATATTCTACACCATATGGCATCGTCATCTCGATTTTTTCCATATGCCTCAGCTGGAATGTATAGACTCCATTTTCTACCGCAACTGCGTTTTTTAATTCTTCCTCACTGACTGGATTGCCCTGTGCGTCATATTTTACATAACTGATTCCACCTGTATAGGATTTCCCGTTCAGCTTTGTCTGCACCTGGAACCGAAAGGCATGGGTACGGTCTCCCATGTTGCCGCCGACTCTCTTTGCAATCGTCAGTACGCGGTCACTCCGGATATACCGGTTGACGAATTGTGCTTCCGATGTTGTACTTCCTGCAATCTGCCCGGATATTTCCTTTGTATCCGGTGATACCGTCAGATCATATCCATCAGGTACGGCATCATTTTCATTTACCTTATATGTTGTTCCCGGTGTCAGATTGGTAAATGTATATTCGTATGCGTTGTTTTCTGCATTCCATACCAGTCCGTCTGTATTCAACTTCAGTTCTTTTGTCTCTGTTTTTCCGTCGGGTTTCGTCAACGCACAGGTAAAGGACAGGTTCTGTAATACCTTCTGCAATGCTTCCTGGTTATCTTCCAATCCTGTAATAGCTTTCGAAATTTTTAAATTGCCCGGATGTACTTTTATGACTGGTTTCTTGTAATATTCTGTATAGTTCTGTTCTCCATACTTGTACATCAGTACTGCATGTTCATTTTGGTTCGAATAGAATCCGGTGCCTCCTGCATATGTTCCGGTTCCTGCATCTGCCTGATCTGTGTAGCCTGATGTTCTGTATTTTTCATATGCCGTTTCTGTCGGCTGGATCTTGGCAATGACCTCATAGGTATAGCCTTCCTGCAGTTTATAGTCTGCCGGAAATTGCATTTTAACGGATTTTGATGCAGAATCGTAAGAAGCCGTAATTCCAAGATCTGCTGCATTAACCGGGTTTCCAGATGTGTCAAAGATCTGCACCTGTGGTGCAAGGACATTTCCATCTGCTCCCTTCACCATCTCAACATTCTCACTCAGCGGATCGGAAATCGTGACATTTGTACATGCCAGTTCTGTAATCTGTTTCTGAATGTCATCGAATGCCTTGTTCAGATTCGCCAGCGTTGTTCCGGCATAAGATGCATGTTTTCCGGCTTTGACTGCTGAATTGGCAAGGTCGGTAAGTTTTTTGTAATTCCCTGACGGTCCTACACCGACCGTGAAAAAATAATCGGTCTGCATATCAGCGACTGCATCTTTTCCTGCCTTCAGACTCTTTCCATCTTTGTCGCTGCTTCCATTGCCTTCTGTATAACCGTCTGATCTATATCGGAAGGTTGGATCTCCATCAGATACGAAGATCACTGCTGTCTTGGCATTCTGTCTTTTCCCATTCAGCAATCCTTCCGCACTTCTGATCCCGGCCTGATAATTGGTTCCGCCGTCCGATTTCGGAGAAGTCCGATTCGTGATCGCAGATGCCTGATTCGTCCAGTTTACAGCAATCTCTGCATCATTCCATGCCTCATCCCTATATCCACCAGGCCGATAGTCACTCTTATTTCCACTAAACGTCACAAGCGCAAATCTAACATCCAGATTCTCATTAGCCGCCAGTGTATTCGTCATGCTGTCGATTGCCTGACTTGCCGCATTCCTTCTTTCCCCGTTATTTTCCCAGCTATTCTGACTGTCACGATCCATCGGATAAGCCATACTTCCGGATCTGTCCAAGACATAGATGAGATCCAGCGGCGCTTTCGAAGACTCGCTGTTTACTTTTCCTTTTACTGTCAATTTCAGATCGTAGGTTCCATCTGCATTCTCTGTCACCGTCTTTTCATGCTCCAGAGACATGCCAGAATCCGACGACTCTTCTCCCTCGGCATGCACCTCCCTGATACTCCCTCCCACGGGCAGCAGTACCAGGATCGCAGCCGTCAGTATGGTAATGATTTTCTTTATGCTCTTCCGGCTGATAGTATGTCCCATAACGCTCCTCCATTTCTGTTTCATTTGAATGTGGCTGTTTTTCTTTACCCTCATAGTATTCTTATGTAGGAGGATGGGATTTTATTCCAGAATTTCTATTTAGTGCATTATAGCGGCTGTCACCGATCGGAATAAACTTACAAGGTCCTATCCTGTGCTGACTCCAACATGGGGAAATTCTAAAGCAAAAAAGTTGACCTAAAAACGAGCTCACAAAAAATCCAAACTCGACATTCGTCTCAGACAGTGGATTTTTTGTGAGCAAACGGTCAACTTTTTTACTTAAGAATTACCAACCATGAGTCCGTATGCACAGGATAGGACCTTGTAAGTTTATTCCTGCGGTTTCGCATGCCATAATAATTAAATGGAGAACTGTAATCTTTTATTACGGTTCGGGAATCTGGCTTAGTGAATTAAATAGAAATTTTATTTATAATATGTCAGCATATCATCCCGGCTGCGCATAATATGATCGTACATTGCTTTCTGCGCAGCCTCTTTGTCATGCTTCTGGATTGCTTTCAATATCTTTCCATGTTCTTTAATCGACACTTTCGCATAATCTTCCTCGGAGACCATGCTTCCCATGGACAGTCCGTTCCATAATTCAGAGATCATATTTTTCATCTTCTGATTACCGGCTGCAGTCCAGATCTCGCTATGGAATGCGTGGTTCAGGTCTGTGTATTGTCTTAAATTACCCTCCAGCAGAGCCTCTGTGGCTTCTTCATAAACAGATTCAATCTCAGATATGTCTGCTTCCGGATCTGCCGCCAGTGCTGCCGCTGAACTTTCCAGAATTGCGCGGAGCTGATAGTGTTCTTTTATGTATGTTTCGGTTATTCCAAGTACGACAGCTCCCTTATTCTTACGAAGTTGGATCAGTCCGTCACGGGCTAAGATCTGAAAGGCTTCCCTTACCGGCATTGCCGATACATTTAGTTGAGTGGCTACACTGTCCAGCGAAAGAACTTCGCCTTCCTGCATCTGTCTGGACAAGATTGCCTTTCTGAGTTCCGCAGCTACTTTTTCTTTGGCAGACGGCATTTTAATCGGTTTTAATCCGTTCATTCATTCATCCCTCTCTCTTCGTTGACTGCTTTCGCCAACAGTTTGAAATATGCATCCAGTGCCTTCTCTGCTTTCTTTAATTCCTCATTTTTCAAAAATTCTGTCAGCTTGTTTCTTTCTTCTTTTATCTCTTCTTTATGACGTCCCGTTGATAGCGCAAAACGGATATAACTGTCACTTGCATTTCTCAAAAGTCGCTTAATATATTCATTTTCCACCAGGTCGCACATTGCTTCTGCCGGCTGCACTTCTCCCAGTAATCCCGGTGTCATAAGCCTTTCGTACAATTCTTCCGTCTTTTTACTATGCTTCAGACTGTTCAGCGCTTTCTTTGTCATCTCCGAGATCATGCTGTAGATCAGACATATCTGTTCTTCATCCAGTTCTGTTACGGTAATTCTTCTGGTTGCCAGACGGATGATCAGTCCCTGATTCTCCAGAATCTGAAATGCTTCCCGGATCGGGATTCTGGAAGCTTCGAATGCTTCCGCCAGTTCTTCCTGTTTTAACTGACTTCCCCCGGGAATTCTTCCAGATAAGATCTCGTCTGCAATCTGTTCCGCCATATAATCGCTTAATCTTTTTTCTGATATATCTTTCATAATTTCCCCTTTAAGTCATATTCTTATAACAATAATGTATCCAAAATCACATAAATTGTAAAGGGGTTTTTGCCTTTCTACAAATATTTTTTCATATCCTGAATCAGTTTTTCACACGTCTTTTCGAATTTCTTTGCCAGTGAAATGCTTTCTTTTTCTGCCTCCGGATAACGATTTAATTTCTCTGTAATGGATTTTATTCCCATATTGGCTCCATCAATCATCATTTCTGCTATTTTCGAAATGTCGTCATTGAACATCATCTTTATTTCGGCACTGATCCATGCAAATGTCTCTGCTGCCCTTTCTGAAAACTTTTCTTCCTGAAGTTTTCCTTCTGATAATCTTATCGATTCTCTCTCCATCTTTTCATAATCTTCTTTATATTTAGAGAATAATTCTTGCAATTCCTGGTTTTTCAGATATACTACCAGCTGCTCGATGCTATTCACTGCCATCCTGCAGCCCGAATTACACTCTTTCAGGATCTCATATGTTGATGTGTCCATAATACTTCCTCCTTTTTTAGATAGTCTGCTATCTTTTTATAGTTTTTCTTTCTTCATTGCATGATCTTTCTTTTATAGTATTTCTCAAATTTTATTTTTTATGTCTTTAGACTAAAAAAGCCCTTGCAGATATCATTTTTATATCCGCAAAGGCTTTTCTTTCTCTCATATTCTTAATTTACCATAAAATAATTCAGACTGATTTCATTTGACGCAACATCCGCAAGGTTGACACAACTGTTTCCCATACGGTCGATCAGATGCAGGATATTTGTAAATGGTGCTGTCAGATTTGCTTTACATTTTCCTTTATTGACACGCTGTACATGCGCTTTTCTCATCTTCAGATCCAGATCCATGATCTTATCTTTCCGTTTTATCAGCTTCTCGATCTGCACTGACTCATCTCCCTGTAATGCCTTAAGTGAATCATTGAACATCTTCTCCAGTGTCTTCAGACTCTTCTGCAGTTCATCCATCGCTTCCGGCGTATATTTGTACCGATTGTCTACCTTTTCCCGTACACATTTTGCGACTTCTACGCTCAGCGTTCCCATACGTTCCACATCGCTCAAGATGTACATGAGACTCGCCGTCTGTGCTGCCTGCTGCTCCGTCATTGTTCCGGCCGAGAATAGGGAGGCCAGATATTCTGTGATCTGATCCGTCAGTTTCTTGATCTGTACTCCTTTTTCCTGCAATGGTTCCAGTTCATTCATGTCTTCTGTTTTGACGATTGTGATCGTATCTGCGACAACCACTTTCACCATTTCACTCACACGAAGGATTTCCTTTGCAACCAGCTGAAGTGCTGCAGCCGGCTGACTGATGATCTTGTCATCCAGAAATACAGGTTTTGCAGGATCCATATCGACTGCTTTTCCATCCGGAATCAACGTCATAACAATCTTTACCATCACATTGATCAGACAGACCCAGATAAGTGTCATTGTAATGTTGAATAATGTATGTGCATTTGCAATCTGTCTTGAGATCACTTCAATCTCCGGTCCTTTCGGAGAAATGTGCTGGATCAGTACTGCAAATGGTTTCACAAACCAGATAAATAACAGACATCCGGAAATGTTGAAAATACAGTGTGCAACTGCGGTACGTTTCGCATCTTTTGTCTGACCGATACTTGCCAGAAGTGCTGTAATTGTAGTACCGATATTATCTCCAAGCAGGATCGGGATTGCTCCTGCAAGTCCAAGCATACTTGTCACGCCGTCAGGTCCTGGCTGTGATGCAAAGTTCTGCAATACTGCGATCGTTGCACTACTGCTCTGTACCACCAGTGTCATAAGCGTTCCGACAAATACGCCAAGAACCGGAATATGTGCTACTCTTTCGATCAGGTCCGTGAACACCGGGCTGGATGCCAGCGGTTTCATGACATCTCCCATGGTCTCGATTCCAAGGAATAACAGACCAAATGCAAAAATTGTCTGACCGATACTTTTCACTTTTTCAGATTTCGCAATAAACGAAATGATAAATCCAATAAAGATAATGATATAAATGTAATCGCTGATCTTAAATGCAATAATCTGCGCCGTCATTGTCGTACCGATATTTGCACCAAAGATAATTGAGATTGCCTGCGGCAGACTCATAAGTCCCGCACTGACAAATCCGATTGCCATAACGGTTGTCGCACTACTACTCTGTAATACCGCTGTGGTAAGTGCTCCTGCGATAACCCCAAGTACCGGGTTCTTAGTCAGAAGTGCCAGGATGCTTTTCATCTTTTCTCCTGCCGCTTTCTGCAGGCACTCACTCATCATATTCATTCCATAAATAAAGACTGCCAGGCCTCCTAAAAGCCCGAATATTATCTGCAATTTTTCATTCATAATATTTTCCCATTCTCCTTCATTCGTCTTCTGTAGAACCTGCCGCCGGCAGTTTCTTTCGAACACATGATGTTCCCTCGACGTTACGGGCTTATTGTAACGAAGGTGTATGCAGCCTATATCAAATCTATGTTAAATCTATGTAAAATCGTACCCGGAGTTTATATCACGTTAAATTCTATGAAATTATTTCCAAAAAAATGTAAAGGAATCATCAAATGTATGCAAAATTATCTGAATACTTAAGATGATTCCTTTTTATTGTTTATTCCTATTGTTTCTAATATAATGGTTCATTCTCAATCAGATATTGCAAGAATGCCTCGCAGCCTTCTTTCACATCTTCATAAGTCACATCAAAATTCCCCGTGTACCACGGATCTGCAATATCTCTTGCATCTCCTGCATATTCCAGTAACAGATGTACTTTATGCTCCGGATCTTTCCGGATGATGCGGTTGATGTTGCGAATATTCCACTGTTCCATGCCGATCAGATAATCGAACTCTTCATAATCTTTTCGCGTCATCTGACGTGCTCTGTGATTCCCACACGGGATTCCTTCTTCTCTTAATTTGTTCTGTGTCCCATAGTGTACCGGATTGCCATCTTCTTCGTTACTGGTTCCGGCAGAGTCGATGTAGAAAGATGACTCCAGATTCGCTTTTTTTACTAAATCTTTCATTACATATTCTGCCATGGTGGAGCGACAGATGTTACCGTGGCAGATGAATAACACTTTTATCATTGTTGCATAACCTCGCATTTCTTAGTTTTTCTTGGTATTTCGGGCTTTGTAAGCCTTTGTAAATTTTTGCTTTCTGGCATAACTTTGTTTATATTTGCATAATGTCGTTCGCAAAAGGTGTAAAATAAGGTGTATATTTTTCTATTTTACACCTTGCTGTTTTCAATTAAAAATCCTAATTACACAATCCGAAGTCTGGCGATTTCTTCTCTGGCATCCTCAAGATTTACATGCGTATATGTATTCAGCGTTATGCTGATGTCTGAGTGGCCCATCAAATATTGCAATGCTTTTGGATTCATTCCGGATTTTGCCATATTTGAGCAATAGATGTGCCGACATACATGCGGTGTAATGACAGGCATCTGTACTTTGTAAGTATTATTATATTTCTGAATGATGTGTTGAAAGTAATTGTTAAAAATGGAAATTGTCTTCCATCCTCTGAAAAATAAGCGGATAAAAGAAAAGCGACACTGCAAAACCACATGCTAAGGGAGTTCTGCAGTATCGTCTTTTTTTATTCTTCCACCTTCCACTCTCTGGTATCAAAAATGTGAAGATGCAGTGCTTCTGAAATATATCCCAACAATTCGCAGCCTGCGATACAGTTTCCTTTTTTATCAAGAGACGGTCCGTAGATCCCGATTCCCATTTTCTTTTTCGATACGCTAAGCAGGCCGCCGCCGACTCCGCTCTTAGTCGGAATTCCTGTTCTTAACGCAAATTCACCTGATCCGTCATACATCCCGCAGGTGAGCATAATGGTCTGTACCATCCGTACAGTCTGAGATGAGATCAGGCGTTTTCCGGTAGATAATTGCACTCCGTCATTTGCAAGCAAAAGACCGAACATTGCCAGATCTCTTGCATTTACCGACATGGAACACATCTTTGTATAAAAGGTAACACTATCTTCTACATCGGTATCAATGATCTCCTTACTTTTTAACAGATAGGCAATCGCCTTATTTCTTGCGCAAGTCGCCATCTCAGACTGAAATACAGCTTCGTCTACTGCAATCTCCGGATCTTCACATACGTCCTGCATATACTTCTGCATATCTTCGATGGAATAGTGGTTTACAAGCAGGCTCGCAACCGTGATTGCTCCAGAATTGATCATCGGATTAAAGGGCCGGTTACTTCGGTTATCCAGTTCTACCAGTGAGTTAAAAGCCTCCCCTGACGGCTCCACACCAACATGATTAAACACAAACTCTGCTCCAAATGTTTCCAGTGCCAGACACAGTGCCATTACTTTGGAAATGGACTGTATCGTAAATCTGTCTTCTGTATTTCCGGTCTCAAATTGATTGCCGTCTATTGTGTAAAGGCAGATTCCCAGTTTATTCTTATCTGCCTTGGCAAGCTCCGGAATATACGATGCAACACTTCCATACCGGATCACACCTTTTCCGATATGGATGGCATTTTCCAGTATTCTCATAACCTCTTCTGATTTCATCATATTCTCCTTTTTCGCTCAGTCATAATCCCCTTACAACTGCTATTTCCTATTTCCTATTTCCTAAGTACTAAGATACTAAAATAGTAATCGTTCCCTTTCCAACCATAATGATTATATTATATGCAAAAATGTGCAAAAAAATCAATCGTATTTTTTTACGATTGATTTTTTAATTAATTTTGAGTGTAGTATTATTTTTTGACCAACTAAATTATGACAACTTTTTTAATTATTCCGATTCGGTCTTCCAAAGGTATAAATAAGGTGTAAATTATTTGTTTCTATCTAGAAAAGTCTTTCTCGCCATACTTTAAACGTTGCCGTGGCAGATAAAGAGCACTTTTATCATTGTTGCATAACCTCGCATTTCTTAGTTTTTCTTGATATTTCGGGCTTTGTGAACCTTTGTACTTTTTTGTTTTCTGGCATAACTTTGTTTATTTTTGTATAACAGCATCTGCTCAAACACATCATCTTTCGCATTAACTATAGTTCAGTATATTTCGTTGCATTTCCTTTTGCTTTATCTACCGGGTACTTTGCTTCATTCTGTTTCATCTTCATATTCACGATTTCATCAGCATCAAGTTCCAATTTGTCCAAAAGATTTTGTGAATAAACAAGTACATCTGCCAGTTCTTCTTTTATATGCTGCAGATCATACTCTGTATCACTCCATTGAAAACACTCCAACAACTCTGCTTTTAATGAATTCCGCCAGACATTCAGCTCACTTAATCCTGTCGTCCGGTTCATCTTTAATTTTATATTTTCATATAATTTTGTTTCCAAACAATCATTCTCTGTATCCATCATAAAATCACTTTTTGTACCTGCATAAATAAGCATTTATTCACCACCCACACATCATATTATTTTGTTCAATTTCAGTAGGCAATCCTAAAATAATCCAAATCCGCTTTATATTTGTCTTGTGCGGTCAGGCAGGTATCTGTCAGATAGCCTTTTTCATTATCCCATTCCTCCAATCCACGGTAATAGAACATTTTCAGATTATCCTCAATGATAAACGGAACAATATTGTATTTCAGACACTCCTTAAACATAATCAACCTGCCCACACGACCGTTGCCGTCCTGGAACGGATGAATCCGCTCAAACTTCACATGGAAGTCTAGAATATCCGCAAAGGTCTTTTCTTCTTTGGCGTTGTATTCCGTCAGCAAAGCCTTCATTTTATCGGCAACTTCTTCTGGAAGGGCTGTATCCCTACCGCCGACTTCATTCGGAAGTTTCTTATAATCTCCAACAGCAAACCATTCTTTTCTGGAATCACTGGTGCCGTTCTTCAAAAACAAGTGAAGTTCTTTGATGAACTTCTCCGTCGGAGCTGCTTTTGCATGATCAATAATTATGTCAATGCACCGGAAGTGATTTGCCGTTTCGATCACATCATCCACATTCAGCACTTCTTTTTCTACGCCAATAGTATTGGTTTCAAAAATATATCTAGTTTGATCGTGTGTCAGGCGGCTTCCCTCCATATGGTTAGAGTTATAGGTCAAATCAATCTGTGTCTTATGATAAATCCCACCGGAATATTTACTTGCCTTCTGCTCTTTCAGAATATCCAACAGAGTAATCGGCTCTTCTTTTCTTTTGTTGGTGCGCTCCGGTTTTTCTGCGTTTTCTGGAATGTTCCATGTCTTACCAGTAAGAAATGCTCCGTTCACACGCCCTTGGGCACAGTAATTTCTAACACTGCGCTCTGACATATTCCATTTTTTTGCTATATCAGCAACTAAAAGGTATCTCATCTACAATCCTCCATCACAAATCATAACCCATATCCAAAACGTATCAATCTACTAATTAGTATATCACACCATCGGCAAAAACACCATTCCTTTTGCCCACTGCGCTATTTTTTAGCCGATATAACAATTATATCATCTAATAAGTTTCACTTTCATTTTCTCACATGATCATGAGACTTTTTTCGTTCAAATTGTGCAATCATATGTAAGTAAAAGGTGAATGTTCCTTATCAAAATAAAAATAGCGAAGTGCTTATCGTAACACTCCGCCGAAAGCCTAACCGATTTGAGCAAAAAGTGCTTGGTTAGGTCTGCTTTATTATTTTATGCAATTCCACTGCATTTATACACTTAAATGTTCTTTCCAATCCGCAGGAAGATTCATTGCTGCGAGACTGACCACACCATTATTATTTTGAATCAGCTTATCGAAAGCATTTACAAATACTGTCCATTCCTCATCAGATGAACGCAGGTACTTCATCGCCAGTAAGATTTGATACAAGCCATTACTTTAATTGTACTGGATATACATTTGTAGTCTTCATCTTCGGTAACGAAAATTCCCCCTCGTATTGCCTACCACCAAAGGTGGTCGGGGCTATCAATGGCTGCCCCAACACAATCTTATTCCTGTAAAATTACTTTTTCTCCTTCGCCACATGGTTCTTGAAAATCGTTATAATGATGCTCTAGTATCTCATTTGTTATTATAAATGGAGAATTAGCATTCAAAGACTGATTCCTTTTATACAATCTTTTTTGTAAGGTTCCTTTACTAGCCTTCATATAAACAAGTTCTGGTGTACCGCCAGCTTTTTCTATAAGCCTTTTATAATACGCTCTGTTTGCCTTATTCCAAAAGCTGAAATCAAGGACTACCTGTTTTCCTTGTTGAATGAGAGACAGGAGTTCCTTCTGGAGTGCCATTTCCACTATTTCTGAAAGTTTCTCATACTGTTCGTTTGGATAATCAATCCCCTTTCTCCCGTAAGTTTTCCACATTTCCTCATCAATGGACAAGCGAACATAGCCTTCTTTTTCTTTCTGCTTTGCATAAGTTGTTTTCCCGGAACCGCATATTCCACACATCATAATAACTTTAATCATAAAAATCTCCTTGTTTTACTAATCAATGCAGCCTTCTATTGATACTATCAAAGCGTTATTTCTTCAACAGCTTTGTCTAAAAATATTTCTCCGTCTAAATGTTCTAATTCATGGCAGAAGCACTTTGCCATTTCTGGTCCTATTTTAGTTTTCTATATTCTTCATCACTTACCGGTTCAAGATTAACACTGATACGATCTGCAAGATATCCTGCTGATGCAATCAGCTCGTCCGAAGCAACAATAACGTCTCGCACATCTTCTCCATCGTATAAGTCGGATTCTTTAAGATTCCGGAACTCAAAAACAGACCCTCGATATAATTACACTTATAAAACTCTACTGTTAAGTCACAGATTTCTTCCGGAGTAAAAGCAGCCCGCTTGATGTACATGCCACATCATATTTTGCTGCGTCAGCAAGAATCTGCAGCGTTTGTATATGATCATCCGAAAAAATATCGTAATAGTCTTATTTCCATGTTTTCTATTTCTGCATATTATTTTTCTACCAATATATATTCCATTTGTCTTTCTTTCGTTCGCATTCCCATTTTTTCATAAAATTTCTCTGCTGAAGTATTTCCTGCCCATACATTCAATGTCACTTCATAGCACCCTATCTGTTTCGCTTCATTTTTTACATATTCAAACAGACTTTCGCCAACATGCTGACCTCGAACCTCTTGACTGACACAAAGATCATCAATAAAAAACGTCTTAAACGGAACCATGTTGTTTGAAAAAGGCTGCTCTTGTAATTGACAAAATGCATACCCTACACAAACATCATCCTCATCCACCGCAACATATATTGGCTTTTCTTTATGTTTCAAAAGCTCTCTCAATTCGTCTATCGTATATTTGGTCGTGCCCGGAATAAAAATATCAGGCCTTATATCTGCATGAATTTGTAACACTTGCTCTAATAACTCTAAAATTCTCGGAATATCTTTTTCTTTCGCTTTTCTGATAATCATTTTTACCTCCATCCATTCTCATTCTTCTGCAAAATAATAATTCTCAAATTAATCCTATATTTCCCTTGATATACATCACATTTTCCTTGTTGAATCCACATCATTAGAAACCATTAATTCAAAATGCTTTCGATTTGTTTTTATAAAACCTTCTTTTTGTAACTTTGATATCTCCGTAGACATTGCTGCACGGTCAATACAAAGATAATCTGCTAACTGCTGCCGATCAAAAGGAATATCAAAGGATAAAGATGAATGTCTGATGGATTCGGCTGACAGATATGACAATAGTTTCTCTCTTGTCGTTCGCTTGCCAACATGTGTGATCTTATCGTTCAAGATCAGTATCTTATTTGCCAGGACACTGACCAGGTTACGGATCAACTTCTGATGATGCTCGCATGCAGTTGGACAAGTAACCAGAAGCTTCTGAACATTTAGGAAAATAATTTCGCAATCCTCATCTGCTACCACACTGATATTCAAAACAGCACCCGGACTTGCCGCATATGGTTCTCCGAAAAAATCACCGGCATGACATTTTGATAAAATATTTCGATGCCCCCAAAGGTCTTCCTGGATAACAAGAACACAGCCTGACACCACAAGTCCCATTACTTCTGTAGAATCTGCTGCTCTGAAAATATAAGAATCTCTCTCTTTTGAAACTGTTGTTGCCTCTACACAGTGCAATATGGATAATATCTCGTCATCAGTAAGACCTTTAAAGAAAGGACTGTTCCTTAAAATGGGTAAAAATTTTTTCAAAATTGTTCCTCCTGTTGGAAATCAAACATACAAGTTGCATTTATTATACTATGATTCTAACAGAAATAAAAATTTTATGCTATAGACGGAGGGTAAAAATGATAAGAAAGATTATTCGAATTGATAAAGAAAAATGTAATGGATGCGGTGCCTGTGCAGATGCCTGTCATGAAGGTGCCATTGACATCATTAACGGAAAAGCAGAATTGGTAAGAGAACATTTCTGTGACGGGCTTGGCGATTGTCTCCCGGAATGTCCTACAGGTGCCATTTCTTTTGAAGAAAGAGAGGCTCCTGCATATGATGAAGAAGCCGTAAAAGAAGCGCAGAAAAAAGTATTTGCCAAAAATCAGGCAATGTCTACACACACCGGCTGTCCTGGTTCTAGAAGTATGCAGATTCAGCGATCCGAAACACCTGAAACCATAAAATCAACTCCAAGCGTAGAGCAGCTATCAAAACTTCAGAACTGGCCAGTACAGATTAAACTGGCACCTGTAAGTGCACCATATTTTAACGGCGCAAAACTATTAATCGCAGCCGATTGTACTGCTTATGCATATGCAAGCTTTCATCAGGATTTTATTCGGAATAAGGTAACATTAATCGGCTGTCCTAAATTAGATCAGGTAGATTATAGTGAGAAATTGACTGCAATTATTCAAAATAACAACATTCAAAGTGTAACAATTGTAAGAATGGAAGTTCCTTGCTGTGGTGGTCTGGAAATGGCGGCAAAAAAGGCGCTTCAGGATAGTGGAAAATTCTTACCATGGCAGGTTATAACGATAAGTATTGATGGAAAAATTATAGAATAAAAAAGGAGAATATAATAATGGATAAGAAAATGTTTTGCTTTCAGTGTGAGCAGACCGTCGGATGCGCCGGATGTACAGGAAATGCCGGTGTCTGTGGAAAAAAGGCAGATACAGCCAGATTACAGGATGAACTGACAGGTGCCTTGATTGGTCTTGCAAGAGCTGTCGATAGTACAACAGCTATTTCCAAAAGAACCGGACAGGTCATAATTGAAGGACTGTTTACCACAGTTACAAATGTAAATTTTGACGATGCCTCAATTGAAAACATGATACAAAAAGTCCGAGCTGAAAAAGAAAGACTGGTTCCTGACTGCAGCAAAGGTCAGTCACCTTGCGGTAAAACAGGCGAATACGATATGCAACAGCTGTGGAATGCCAATGAAGATATACGCTCTTTGAAATCTCTTATTCTTTTCGGAATTCGTGGAATGGCTGCCTATGCCTATCATGCAAATGTTCTGAATTATGAAGATACTGAAGTGAATCGCTTCTTCTGTGAAGCATTATTTAAGATTGGTTATGAAGAAAGTGCAGATGCACTGCTTCCTACAGTACTAAAAGTAGGAGAAATCAACCTGAAGTGTATGGCACTTCTTGATAAGGCAAATACAGAAACCTATGGGACACCAGAACCAACCAATGTTACACTTACAATAGAAAAGGGACCATTTATTGTTGTAACCGGACATGATTTGAAAGACCTGCAGATTTTACTTGAACAAACAGAGGGCAAGGGAATCAACATCTATACTCATGGTGAAATGCTCCCTGCCCATGCCTATCCACTCTTAAAAAAATTCTCACACTTAAAAGGGAATTTTGGAACCGCATGGCAGAATCAGCAAAAAGAGTTTGATCATCTTCCAGCTCCGATTCTCTACACCACCAACTGTCTGATGCCGCCAAAAAGCAGTTATGCTGACAGAGTATTTACAACAGAAATGGTTGCCTTCCCCGGTGCTGTTCATATTGATGAGAAGAAAGATTTTACGCCGGTTATTGAAAAAGCGCTGGAACTTGGTGGTTACAAGGAAGATCAGGTACTCACCGGCATCAATGGCGGTACAAAAGTGACAACCGGTTTTGGTCATGCAGCCATCCTGTCCCATGCAAACACTGTAATTGAAGCAGTAAAATCAGGTGCAATCCGTCATTTCTTTCTGGTTGCCGGCTGTGATGGTGCTAAACCTGGACGAAACTATTACACAGAATTTGTAAAACAGACACCTTCTGACAGTATTGTCCTTACTCTGGCATGCGGAAAATTCCGTTTCAACGATCTCGATCTTGGAGAAATCGGTGGTCTGCCACGACTAATGGATATGGGGCAGTGTAATGATGCTTATGGTGCGATTCAGGTTGCTGTAGCACTTGCAGATGCATTTGGATGCTCCGTAAATGAACTTCCGCTTTCCTTCGTTCTCTCCTGGTACGAACAGAAGGCCGTCTGCATCCTGTTAACACTTTTACACCTGGGTATCAAGAACATTCGTCTTGGTCCTTCTCTTCCGGCATTTTTGTCTCCTAATATTTTGAATTTTCTGGTAGAAAATTACGGTATAGCACCTATCACCACGCCGGAAGAAGACATCAAAACGCTGATGAATTATAACAAATAAATTTCTTTAAATCTCTATGGAATCTCCGAAGCCGATACAGGATTCAAAAATCCTGCATCGGCTTTATGATCAGATTCTTCTCTGCAAAACCTATGTTCCTTTCTTATAACAACTCTCACCGATTATCAACCCTCTCCGGAAACATATCATGATTACTCATACGATTCCAGGCAACCTGCTCCCAATCTGTACCCGGCTTTCCGTAATTACAATACGGATCAATGGACAATCCTCCTCTCGGAAGGAATTTTCCCCAGACTTCTATATATTTCGGTTCAAGAAGCTTGACCAGATCTTTCATAATTATATTAATCACATCTTCGTGAAAATCTCCATGATTTCTAAATGAGAACAAATATAATTTTAAGGATTTGCTCTCCACAAGCCGTTCATCCGGAACATACGAAATCGTGATCGTTGCAAAGTCCGGCTGTCCGGTAATCGGACACAGGCTTGTAAATTCAGGGCAGTTAAACTTGACAAAATAATCATTTTCAGGATGTTTATTTTGAAATGCCTCTAATACGGATGGATTATAATCCATACTGTACTCTGTTTGCTGATTTCCCAATAGTGTTAAATTTTCTTTTTCTCTCATCTCTTCCTCCTCTATCTCAACGCCGGATCTTCCATTTGATTTGCCTGAAATGCCGCTGCACGATCAATGCATGTTCCACATTTTCCGCAAGGCTTCTCTCCACCTTCGTAACAGGACCAGGTCAACTCGTAAGGAACTCCCAGTTCTAATCCAATCCTTACCACTTCGGCTTTGGATACATTAACAAAAGGTGCTTCTATTTTAAGTTGATGTCCGGAACCTTCCCATATTGCTTCATTCATAGCCTGATTGAATACCGGTGAGCAATCCGGATATGCAAAACCTGCAGAATCATCTGCATGAGCTCCATAATAAATTACTTCGCAGTCTTTGCTCAGTGCAATACTTGCCGCCGAAGAAAGAAATAATCCGTTTCGGAACGGTACATATGTGCTTACTGGTTTATCGCCATTTGTTTTTGAAATCTGTTCTGCGTAACTCTCCTCCGGAATGTCTTCTGTAGACTGTTGAAGCAGTGAACAGTTACTATATTGAAATATCTTACTTAAATCCAGGAACAAATGCTCCACGCCATAATATTGGGCAACTGCTATTGCAGCTTTAATTTCTTTATCATGCTTTTGTCCATAGGAAACCGAAAGAGCAATGACCTGGTCTTTCCCATACTTTTTGATTGCCAGTCCCAATGCCGTTGTTGAATCAATTCCTCCACTAAAAAGAACTAATGCTTTCATCTCTATCACCTCTCACTATTTATACTCCCCGTTCATCGGGATCCCAGATCACTTTATGCATCTGTATCTGCAACCGTACACCATTCAACCGATGTTTCAACATAAATTCTACTATTTGCATCGGTTCTATTGCTCCAAAAACAGGGCTAAGATAAACATGACATCTATTTGTCAGATCGTAAGTCCGAATCAATTCCAATGCTTTCAATAAATCTTCCTGACTGCCAGATACAAATTTTACAGTATCATTCTTTTCAAGCAGTTTCATGTTCTCTGTTATCATATGTTCTTCGCACCCGCTTGATGGTAACTTATAGTCCATTGTAAATACCGGACGTTCTTCACAAAATGCTGCCAAAGCGACTGCTCCATTCGTCTCAACTTCAACTTGCAGCCCCGCTTGTAAAAGAAGATGGATTAAATTCCTGATATCCTTTTGCAGCAGCGGTTCTCCTCCTGTCAGTGTCACATTATGAATTCCAGTTCCAAGAACATAATTTAATATTTCTTCTGGGGTTTCCTCGTTATATGGGCACTCAGGTTCATTAGCCCACAGAGTATCACAATAACTGCATCGCAGGTTACACCCTTTAAAACGAACAAATACTGCAAGTTCCCCTGCGCGCGTGCCTTCCCCATTAATACTGGTAAATTTCTCTGCTACCTTCATCTACTCTTCCTCATAAACTGCACAATTATTAGGCGTCTCATATACTTCCACACAATGAACTCCATACCCTGAATCCGTCAATTTTTTGTAGAAATAATATGCGAAATTTTCTGCTGTCGGACGAAAAGAGACTTCTTCCAAATGAAACTCTTCCTTCTGAAGTGCAGCTACCGTTTCTGCTTTCAGAGATCCTGTCTCGTAAATCAGACTATGGTCAAAGTAATCACAAAATACTTTCAGGTCGTTTTTCAGATTACTAAAATCCACTACCATTCCTCGTGTCTGTCCTTCTCGTTCTAACTCCTGACTCTTGATTTTTGCAACAACATTCCAACGATGTCCGTGGATGTTTCTACATTTTCCTTCGTATTTCCATAGAAAATGTGCTGCATCAAAACTGGCTTTTGTTTGTAAATAATACATATTTCAACTCTCCTGTATGTGAAATGTATGTACCTGTTAAGAGCTATGCATCCTAAATGGAGCAGTTTTTATATATCAGAAAAATCCATATCTAATATACAAAAAGCTCTGCGTGTATCTTCGCACGCAGAGCCTGAAATCCTCATGATTAGCCCCGGTTTTATTTTTCGACAGGAAGGTACAAATGAACTGTCGGCTGTTTTCACAGCATGAAAATTATACCACAAAACATCATATTGTCAAATTGATTTATGATGTTAATATATATATCTTCATCAGTAAGACCTTTAAAAAATGAACTGTTTCTTAAAATGGGCAATTTCATTTGAAGAACGGGAAGCGCCTGCATATGATGAAAAAGCCGTGAAAGAAGCACAGAAAAAAGTATTTCACAACTGGCCGGTACAGATTAAACTGGCTCCTGTCAGTGCACCATATTTTATCCAAAATAAAGTAACATTAATCGGCTGTCCAAAATTAGATCAGGTAGATTACAGTGAAAAACTGACTGCGATAATCCAAAATAACAATATTCAAAGTGTGACAATTGTAAGAATGGAAGTTCCATGCTGCGGCGGTCTTGAGATGGCAGCAAAAAAAGCACTTCAGAATAGCGGAAAATTCATTCCATGGCAGGTTGTAACGATAAGTATCGACGGGAAAATTATCGAGTAAAAGCAAGCCCCACAAAAATACGGGGCTTGCTTTTATTCTGGTTATATAAATCAATCCTTATATGCTTTATTTCACAGGTAAGAATCCCTTACTTGTCTTCACAATCACCTTATCAAATACCATGAACATCGACGGTAATACAAAGATGACTACGATCATACTGATGATTGCACCTCTCGCCATCAATATACACAACGAGCTGATCATATCAATATTTGAATACAATCCGACACCGATTGTTGCTGCAAAGAAACTCAGCGCACTTACCATGATCGACTGTGCTGATGCACGGTGTGCGGTAGTGATCGAATCGTATTTCTCCGCTCCGTGATTGCGTTCTCTCTTATATCTCGTTGTCATGAGGATCGCATAATCCACCGTTGATCCCAGCTGGATCGTGCCGATGACAATCGATGCGACGAATGGCAGTTTCGTTCCTGTATAATACGGGATTCCCATATTTACAAAGATAGCAAATTCAATAACACCAACCAGAATAACCGGAAGCGAAATGGATTTAAATAATATCAATATGATCACGAAAATGATACCGATCGATACCATACTGACTGTCTTGAAATCCGTATCTGTAATATCGATCAGATCTGCTGTCAACGGGCCCTCACCGATCAACATACCACCTTTGTCATATTTATGTAATATTTTATTCAGATCTTTGATCTGGGCATTCAGTTCATCCGATGCAACCTTATACTCAGAATTGACCAATAGCAGTTGATACTTATCATTCTTCAACATATCTGTTACAGAATTCGGGATCATATCCTGCGGAATTGCCGGTCCGATCAGTGCATCCAGTCCAAGTGCCCATTTAACACCATCGACATCATCCATCTTATCAATCATTTTTGCAACATCTGCCGATTCTACGGAACTGTCTACAAGAATCATATGCGTCGTATTCATGTCATAATCTTTTTTTAGCTTCTCATTTGCAATAATACTTGGAAGGTCTTTTGGCAGTGTCTCATCCAGATTGTAATATACGGCTGTATGGTTATTTCCATAGATTGCAGGGAACAAAAGTACAAGGAAAAGGATTACATAGATCATATACCGCTTCGTAACTTTATCTGATATCTTTCCAATATCCGGAAGGAAAGGCTTATGCATCGTCTTCATGATCCATTTGTCACAGCACAGGATCATAGATGGCAGGATTGTCACACAGGCAATCACTCCGAGGATGACACCTTTTACCATAACTACACCGATATCCATACCCAGTGTAAATGTCATAAAACACAGGGCAATAAATCCTGCCACTGTCGTAACCGAGCTCCCGATTACAGATGAGAATGTCTGCGATATCGCATGTGCCATTGCCCGTTCTTTATCACCGTTGTAACGGACCTGCTGTTCTTCATAGCTGTGCATCAGAAAGATCGAATAATCCAGTGTCACTCCAAGCTGAAGTACTGCTGCCAATGCCTTCGTAATATACGAGATCTCTCCAAAGAAGTAGTTGCTTCCCAAATTATACACGATTGCCATTCCGATACTCAGCATAAAAAGTAAAGGAATAAAATAGGAATCCATCGTAAGACCTAATACGATCACTGCCAATACGACTGCGATCAGTACATATAACGGTGTCTCCTTCTCAGCCAGATTCTTCGTATCCGTAACAATTGCTGACATACCACTTAAAAAGCACTGTTTTCCTGCCAGTTTACGGATCTCCCCAATGGCTTCCATCGTTCCGTCAGATGAAGTACCCTCGTCAAAAAAAATCGCCATCATCGTTCCTGTATCGGAATTGAACACCTCATAGACATCCTTTGGGATCATGCTCTTTGGCATACTGATATCTGCCAGCGAATCATACCATAAAACTTTCTGAACATGTTCCACGTTCTCAATCTTTGCTTTCAGGGCCGATACCTCTTTATCTTCCATTCCATCCACAATGAACATGGAAAATGCACCGGTTCCGAAGTCTTTTACCAGAATATCCTGCCCTTGCATCGTCTCTATATCTTCCGGCAAATACGTCAGCACATCATAATTGACTCTGGTATTCACATATCCAAGTCCCGCCGGAATCAGGAGTAAGATACTGATGATCAGTATCGGGATTCTGAACTTTACTACCTTTTTGCCAAATGCAACCATATTCATAACCGCCCCTCCTTTATGACTATTGGTCATTTTTTGTACCTAATTGCAATATACATCAAAAAAGACCAACAGTCAATACAGTTTTTGACTATTGGTCATTTTTATTCTTATACAATTTTCTCAGATTGTATCGCTGCATTTTCGGATTGACATTTTCCTATATTTCCAGCATTCCAAGTCTTGCCAGAACCTTCAGATCCATGTTCTTTACATTGTCTCCAAACTGTATCCGGATGTGATCACCCTCCATGTCTACCACGACACCCTCACCGAATTTCTTATGCTTTACAATCATGTCTTCTCCAAGTGCATCTGCGAGTTCCTGATAGCTTTTTCCCGGTTGCTTCTGAGAGCCATGATACATTCCATTTTCCTTTACGCCATATGTTTCCGCCGGACTATAATCTCCCCATTTCTTTATTCCTGCATATTCTTTTTGCCGATTCTCTCTCAGATTCCTCTTTCCCAGCAGCTCACTGCAGAATTTAGACGGCTTATTCGTCGTAAATACATTCAGCTGATTCTTTGCCCTGGTCACACCTACATAGAAAAGTCTTCTTTCTTCCTCGTAAGTTTCAAGTTCTTCTTTCGATGCCGTCCGCGGATTTACCAGAACTTTTTCCGGCAGTATCCCATCCATAACATCCAGAAGATAGACGGTATCATATTCCAGTCCTTTACTCGCATGCATGGTAGACAGAATAAATGGACAGTCGCTTTCCGTCTTCTTTTCCCGGATGATCTTTCTAAGCTCTTCCAGACGTTCCAGTAATTTTTCCGGAGAGTCTACCCTGCTTCCAATCATCTTGACAATCTCTAATTTATTTGCATTCATGCCCATTTTCTTCAGATAATCCTGATAACCCATATATGTCAGTATCTGATCAACCGCCTCATCCCCTGTCATCTTTAAGATGCGTTCCATCTGCCGTCTCAGATTACGGATATTATCCTCCTGATACTTTTCCAGATTATCATACTTAAGTACCGCATCCAGAACCGCCATATCTTTCTCCTTGCTCAAGTTAACATATCTTAAAGCATCTTCCTTACGGAAGAACAATTTCAATCTGTAATATATCTGCATGAATCTGTCAGTATCTTTCGGATTCATTGCAAACCGTATGATATTCTCTACATCCAGAACCGTACGGTGTGTGAAAAAAGACAGCTCTGCATTCCGCATCCTGTACGGAATATTCTTCCTCTCCAAAAGATCTATCAACGGAATAGCACACTCGTTATCCCGGTATAGAACCGCCGTCTCCGCTTTCCGTGCATCCATACCGTTCTTTTGCAGGCTGCTTTCCCGGGTCATACATTCCTGTGCTACCCTCATCAGATATACATACTCTGCCTTTCTGGATTTTAAAGAAATTTCTCTGATATCCGTCCCTGCCTCTCTTGCAGGCTTCATATGTTTTTCATGACGAAGCGTATTTTTCTGGATGAATTTATCCGCTGCCTCCACAATCTTCGCATTCGATCGGAAATTTTCTTCCATCAGAAGTACCTTTGCACCTTTATGATTCTTTTCGAACGACAACAACGCTTCCGGATAAGCCGCCCGGAATCCATAGATACTCTGATCCTCATCTCCGACCATAAACAGATTTCCCGATTCTGTCGCCAGCAAAGCAATGATCGCATGCTGGATTTTTGATGTATCCTGTGCTTCATCTACACAGATATACGGATACAATTTCTGAAAATACGCCAGAAGTCCAGGATCCATTCTCAACATCTTATATGCATACAACATCTGATCATCATAATCCATCAGATTCTGCGCACGCATCTGACTACAGTATTCACGGTAGATTCCTGCAATCCGGATATCCGACTCTTCTTCTAACTTCTGAAGTTCTTCTTCGGTCAGCATCATATTTTTTATATATGTGATCAACGTTCTTACATTCTTAAGATCACTCTCCGTCGGATATCCCATGCCATGATCCTGACAGATTCTGATCAGCATCCCTGTCGTTGTCTTTTCATCCTTCACCAGTTCGAATGGTGTCTTTCCAATCCGTCTTCCGTAATACTGGATAATCCTCGCACAGATTCCGTTGATCGTCCTAAATTCCAGTCTCTTTGCCATATCCTCGCCAAAACGGACTGCAAATCTTTCGGACATATCTTTTGTCGCTGCCACCGTATATGTAACCGTAAGTATGCTCTCCGGAGGAATATTCCTACAGTAGATCATATAACCAAGACGTGTCACCAGTACCGTGGTCTTTCCTGATCCGGGTACGGCAAGAAGCAGTACCGGCCCTTTTGTGCTCTGTACTGCTTCTTTTTGCTGTTGATTTAATTTTACCGAAAATGTTGTTTCAAATTCTTTCCATTCCATACTTCTTTTTATGTTAATTTGTGAATCCACTTATAGCTCCTAAATCGTAAAAATACCGGAATTCCTTTGAACAACTGATCCGACTGCACTGCAGCCACAACCAGTTCCACAGGGAGTTTCCACACGAATGCCGCCAAAAATGACAACGGCATCACGATTCCCCAAGTAGAGATCATATTCGTGTACATAGAGAACTTTGTATCTCCCCCACCTTGAATGACACCTACCGATACCGGCATCTGATATGACATTCCTACCATAACTATGCTCATGATCATAATGAAATGATCTGCAAGCACTGCTGCCGTATCTGTCAGTTTATACATGGATAACAGAGGTCCTCTCAATACAAATAACAAAGAAGCAAGCACTGCACCGATCAGAAGATCAATCACAGAAAGCGTTCTTCCATCAGATTTTACTCTTTCAATATCTCCCTCTCCGATATCTTTCCCGATCACAACTGCAGATGCAGATGATATGGCGATTACGATCACCTTCAGATACTGGAAAAATGTGCTGGATACAGAATTTGCAGCAATTGCATCTGCAGACAAATGTCCGAGAATTGCCGTCTGCATCGGTACCGAGATTGCCCAGATCATCCCTGAGCACATGATTGGAAATGCAACTTTTAAGAATGCCCTCCATATCTTTCTATTCTCCGGCGCAAATATGATTCTGATCAAATTGACGTCAAATAACCGGACTTTCGTATCTATCTTCCACACATACACCACAATGATCAATAGTTCCAGCATTCTTGCAGTTAACGTTCCCACTGCTGCTCCCTTGATCCCCATCTCTGGAAATCCAAAATGTCCAAAAATCAATGTGTAATTGATACAACCGTTTGTGATCAATGACACTACTGATATGACAAATGAAATCTTCACTACCTCTACACTTCTAAGCATAGCAATCAGCAGATTACTTATCATGAAAAGTAAAAATGTCCACTTCAGTAGTCCCAGATATGCCTTTCCTTCCGCAATAATCTCAGGTGACGTCGTAAATATTCCCAGGAGCCGTTCCGGCATGCACGTACAGGCTGTCACGACCACTGCTGCGATCAGAATACTGAGTGCCAGTGCTGCTCCCGTCAGCTTCCGGATTTCCTCAGTCTCCTGCTTTCCCCAGTACTGAGAACAGATTGCTACCAGTGCATTTCCAATAGACAATGCCAGTTGATTCACGATAAAGAATATCTGGTTCACCGTTGCCGCACCGGACAATGCATTCTGGCTGTAACTTCCAAGCATGATATTATCAAGCATATTCACACTATAAGCCACCAGATTCTGAAGTGCCACAACCAACATCAACCGGAAAAATGTCTTATAAAAATTTTTATCTTTTGTAAAAAATGTTGTTCTTGCAGTTTCCATTATTTTAACAGATTTCTTACCATTTCTGCATCAAATATAACAGACTTCACATGGTCTACCTCAATCTGATACAGGGCATTCGCCGCAATGTGTTCAGCCGCCTGCTCCAGATCACGGATTCCGGATGTATTAGAAAATAACTTGATCAATTCATCCAATCCTTCCTCACTCATGATACACTCATCTTCCTTAAGGCTCATTCTCTTTAATACCTTCGGAAGTGCGAATTTGGAGAAGATCACTTTCTTCTCTTCCGGTGTGTAATCAGGGATATCGATCACGGCAAATCGTGACATCAGCGGTGCACTGATCTGAGACTTGTCATTCGCAGTCGCAATCGGGTATACTCCTACGGTCGGAATCATACACTCGATATAGTTATCTGTAAATCCAAGATTATCCAGTAATGTCAGAAGTACATCGGCCGGATTGCCATTTCCTTTTCCGGATGCTGCTTTATCCAGCTCATTAATGATGAATACCAGATTTGATTCTCCTGCCATGGCAAATGCATCCATGATGATACCTGTCTTTGCATTGGCATAGATACGAGAACTTCCTGTCAGCTGCTCAGGATCATTGATCGAACTCATATCCAGAGTCGTCCATGGAAGCTTCAGGATACGTGCCACCGCATAGGCAATCTGTGATTTACCGGTTCCTGCCGGTCCCACTAACAGAAGTCCATATGCCGGCAATGTATGTGTACGGTTGATCTGGATTATGGTCTCGATGATTCTCTGCTTTACGCGCTCCATTCCGTAAAGTTCCTCATCAAGAATTCTGCGCGCTTCATCCGGATCGATCGCTTCAAAATAATTGCTCTTCCACTGTACATTCATCATAATAGAAAGCGCTCTCTGTGCATGACGTCTTTCTTCCGGTGATACTTCATGAGAACGTGCTACGGCAAGATTACGTCTTGCCCAAAGGCGGATATTATCCGGAAGGGTTCTTCCCGCACAGTTCATGAAGTCTGTGATACTCTGAAGACTGGTAAGCTTCATATCATCTCCTGCTTCGTCTTCATCTTCATCATTCTCCTCTTCTGCCGGTGCATTACTTGCCAGAAGACGCTCGATCATAAATTGCAGGAATCCATCTTCTGCAGATAACTTTGTACCGCCGCCAAATGCAATCTCGCGGATCTTGTATACTGCATATCCTTCTTCTGTATTCTCTCCTGAGAGACGCACATTAATATGATTCTCTCCGAGCCATTTTAACAGACTTACAAATCTTGCATCGATCTTTAAGATGTCTGCACTTACGGTTCCGTCTTCCTGCTGAAATCCGAATGATGTCCTCTTGATCGGATTGGTAAATACGCCGCAGGAATGATGTTCCCATTTACATTGCTTATTATCCAGGATCATCATTGGTTTTTCTATAGTTGCTTCATTTTCATTAGAGCGGATTACCGTATATGTACATTCCGCTGGTTTCTTCTCGTCCGGTGTTGCGTTAAAATCAAAAACTGGCATCGTTTGTTCTCCTTTTTGTATATTCTTACATTGTCATGCATAATTATTGTTCTTACTGCATTAGTGTAACATAACATACTCGCTTCTTCCAGCGCTATTTGTCAGGCAGCCTGCCTAACTCATTGCGCCTCCTCAGCTGGAACCTGCCCCTGCTGTACATGCATAACAATGCTTATCCATCCGGATTTTTCTCACCTGATATGGCTCTCCAGTCACATCAAATATAGTCTGTCCGCCGTTCACAGGCATTCCCGCAGCTAGGTTAAAATCGCAGTCATACAGCTGTCCGTCATAATCTACTGAAAGTTGTGTCCTACACATCAAAGCTTCCACTGTATCTGCATTGAATGCATCAAATAATTTCTTCATATAACGATTCAGATTCCCTGATTTTCTTAAGAACGCTCCGAATCTTCCCATCGGATTATTATACAAAGTGTAAAGACTATTGAATTCAATTCCGAAATCCTGCAATAGCTTCTGCTTATATTCTTTTTCCATTGCTTCCTGATCAGGCGGAAAGAAAGCTCCTGCCGGATTATAGACCATATTCAGTACGAGTTCCGGATTGCGCCCATATCCCATTGCATTCAGACGCCGAATCACTTTGATTGCTTTATCAAACGCTCCTGCACCGCGTACTTTATCCATCTCCGGTGCACGATAATACGGAAGCGAACATACCACTTCTACTTTGTTTCTTGCATACACTTCCATGAGATGTTCATATTCTTTTTCAAGAAGAATGACCAAATTTGTTCTTACTATGACATGCCCGCAAATTTTACTGCTTTCTTCTATCAGATATTCCAGATGCGGGTTCATCTCCGGTGCTCCTCCGGTAATATCTATTGTTACAATCTTCTGCTCTTTTGCAAAAGTAAGGCAGGCATCCATCACCTCTCTTGACATCTCTTCTGTCCGCGCGGGACCCGCATTCACATGACAATGTTTGCAGATCAGATTGCATTTTCGTCCAATATTCATCTGCAATACATCCAGATATTCTTCTGTATCCATATACTTCTTATCCGATATCATCTGCTGGAATGGCGGGATCTCTGTCAAATCATGAAAATCCTTAATGATATCATCCATTACATAACCTCTTTCAGTATCTCGATCGTATCTTTCACTACTTCCGGGCAGAAATCAAACAAAAGACCTTCAGCCAGTATCTTCTGCATATCTTCCGGATCCGCAATATCATGCTTTAATAATCCTTTGCAACTGCACGAAGCATATTTTTTTCCGAATTTTTCCAGAAATTCTGCTCTTTTTGCATTCATAATCTCTTTCTGTTCCATGTGTTCTGTGTCAAAATGTCCATATTTCATTCCCAAAACGATCATTGCACCGACTACTGCACCGCAAGTCTCGCCGATTCCCATTCCGCCGCCAAATCCTGCAGCCATCTTATATGCTTCTTCCTGTGTGATCCCCAGTTCTTCTGCAAATGCCCCTGCTACAACCTGAGAACAGTCAATTCCTTTCATAAAAAGTTCTGCAATTCTTTCTTTTTCCATCTCTTTTCTCCTTACTCACACTTACGTTATTGTTCCAAAAACATTTCTATTTTTTCTAAAAATCCATCACTCAGATAATCCTCCAGCTTCCGATATGTAGATTCATTTATAATCAGTTTATCCGGCTGCTGATACTGCACCCATGCCATTGCGCACCAGGTGATTCCTCTTAAGCATGTAATCTCCATAAATACTTTCGTTCGTTCTTTTAATCCCGTTATATCAAAACGCGCCCCCACACATTTCAGATATTCATTCAGAAAATTTCCTATCTCTTCTTCCCTCAATATCACATCCGTTTTCCAAAACGTCGTTGTCGGTGCAAGGAAATGTCCCAGATCCTGTGCCGGATCTCCAAATAACGGCTTTTCCCAATCAATGAGATAGTTCGACTTTCCTTCTCCTCCAATCAAGAAATTCGTGGAATTCAGTTCTGTATTAATGCAGCATTGATACGGTGAATCTTCCATATGGAATTCTTTTGCCTTTTTCCATGCCTTATCAAGCAAATCTCGGATTTTCCTTTTCATCCTGTCTTTTCCAAGCGGTGAATCCATATATATCTTCACCATCTCTTCGCACTCTTCCAATATTGCGGTCAGTGGATTCTCTGGCCGAATCAAACCCGATTCTGATTCCGGTATTCTGACACTATGTATATCAGCCAGACACTCTGCCGCATATTTTAAATCCGTATGATAGTCTAATGCTTTTCCCGGCAGATATTCCATTACCAGTACTCCGTGATCTAAAAATTTCCTGCTCCCATCTACATAAAGCACTTTTGGCGTTCTTCCCGATGCTTCCAGCAATTGCAGTGCATGACATTCATACCCAATCTGATTTTCCAGATGCATCTGACTCCCACAATTGACACGTAACAGAAGTTTTTTCCCTGTCTTTGGATGCGTGAAGCTGTAATTAATATTATACTCTCCCTGTGCAAGCATTGTATATTCTTCTTCCTGTTCATTCGGAAGATTTAATGCTTTCCTATACTTTTCATTTTTCACATATTCATTTAATCCTTTTATACGTTCCATAATCCCGATCCCCTATTGGCTATATTGTTTCCTGACATTTTATCTTACATCTTTATATAACTTCGATATCGTCTCTATCGGCACACCATCCCGGTACATTTTTCTTAGCCGGTTCATCTTCCACATCACTTTTAACTGCGGAATCACCTTTTTAGGGAATCTCCGGTCTGACGTATAGATTCTGTGCCTAGCAATGCCAAGCTTTACTCCCATTTCCTTTAACGTAAGCGAAAACTGATAATCTTCCATAATCGGAAGAGCCGGAAACATCCCCGCTTTGAAGAACAGTTCTCTTGTGATAAAAATCCCCTGATCTCCAAACATCACTTTTCTGTCTTTTATCCTATGATTTGAAATAACTCTGCATGTCCACATAAAAAACTGTCTGGAATGAAATGCAATGCCAAAGCATCCTGCTTCATGATCTTTTATCACTGCTTTGATTTCTTCCAGCGGTCTTTTCGGAAGTTCACTGTCACTATGAAGAAAGAAAAGAATATCTCCGGTACTTTCTTTTGCGCCAAGATTCATCTGGTTCGCCCTGCCTTTTTCCGAATGCAGTACTTTAAATCCCGGTCTGATCATCGACAATGTTGCGTCTGTACTCCCACCATCGACTAGAATGATCTCACACTTTCCCTGTAAGTTTTCTAATTGCTCCTGCAGTTTCTCTATCGTTGTCTCTTCATTATAGATCGGCACAATGATAGAAATCTTCTGTTTTTTTAGCAGGTAACGTCCAGTATGTGTGTTCTGAAGTAACTTCTGCCTCCTCATCCGGCTCCGATACGCCGTAATATCATCTCTGTCATCCATATCCTGCAATCTTCTTACATATCCGATTGTCAGTCCCATTTCCTGTAATGGCTGCACGGTCTGCTCCAGTACATTTCCTGTTCCATATGTCTTCTTTTCAAACACTTCACATACCGGTCTTTTCATTCCGACCAGATAATACCCTTCGTCTACGGTGGGACCAAAGACTACATCATTTACATCCAAAAGCCTGAACGCATACTCCAAATCCGAACATTTCAGTTCCGGTATATCCGTTCCTATTAATACACAGGAATCATACCCTTTTTCCAGTACATATTCGATTGCCTGATACATCCTTTCTCCCAGACCTTCCCCTGTCTGGGAAATATATTCTTTTGCTTTCCTGAATAATTTTTCCAGATATGCTTTCCCTTTTTCCGGTGTGTAGCATACGAATATGTCAGCATTTACTTTTTCGCATTCCTGTGCAATATCTTTCAGAAAATTTTCATGAAGTTTTGCACATTCTTCCGGCGAAAAATATGGCATCATTCTTGTCTTTGTCTGTCCCGGAATGGGAACTCTGGTAAATACGATCACTGCCCATTTCATTTCCGTCGTTATCCCCTTATATAAATTTTGTTTTCATCCTATTCAACATCGATTTCCCTGTATCGGCTTTTTCATCTGTTTCTAATATTTCTGTCAAAATATGAGTGACATTCTTACATCCGTTCCGATTTAGATTGCCTGCACAGGACGCACAATAGCTGTAAATCTTCTGCCCGCCACTGTTTTTTAACGCTGCTCCCATATTTTTTGCAAGTTCTGGTTCTTTTACAGGGGCACAGCCACCTAAGCCACAACACTGTACCTCTTCGATTGGAGTCAGCTTTCCTTCTATGTATTGCTCTATCTCTCCTAACAGTTCTTTCTTTTCCCTGTCAGGGCATGGAAGGAACACCTTTGCTGGAAGCAGATTCTTCTTTCCGATTCCGAATTCCTCAAGCTTTTCATAAATGCTTACAACCTTTACTTCTTCCATTCTTGGTTTTAAATATGCATAGCAGTTCGGACAAAGCATGATTACTTCTTTGATTTTTCTTTTATGCAATTCTGATTGTATCTGACTTATAATCCTTTTTTCATCCTCTTTCATGCCAAGTTCTACAATCGGCTTTCCACAGCAGTCATATGCCACTCCTATACCATATTTTTTCAGTTCATTTACCAGCCTCTTGGTCGTCTTTGGATAAAAAGAAGGAAAATTACATCCCGGAAACAGAATACTTTCCCCTTGTGCATGTCTGTAATTCCGATATATATAATCTTTTTTTTCTTTTAACAGCATCCCATATCCTTTTTCTTCCAAAGTTCCACCGGATTTTTCTACTTTTTCTCTCCGGAGATTTAGAATATACTCTCTTCCATCAATATTCTCAGGGCATACCTCTGTGCACTTTCCACACAGGAAACAATGATAAGAAAGCTCTTTTAACTTCTCTGTATCTCCGATATCTATTCCGTACTTTTTCAAAAATTCACACTGATTCTGGCAGACGTGACAATGGGTACACGCTTCTACTGTATTGTTATCCTTCATTTTTTTCCTCCTGCACATAATGCTTCTTAAGGAACGCACCAAGCCCTATTACAATCCCAGCCAGAACAATTGCTATCCCGATATAAAGAATACGGTTCTCTTTGTCTGCAAGTCCTGCCATTCCAACCGTATACATAGCTGTTCCCGGAAGCATGAAGATCAAAGAACAAATGGAATATGTTGAAAACTTAATATCTGTCACACCATAAGCAAAATTCTGCAGATTATACGGAAATAATGGAACCAGTCTTGTGATCATCAGAATAAATACTTCATTATTTCCAGACTCATCAAATAACCATTTTTTTAAATATTTGTTCTTCATCGCCATCGGCTTAATAATGTCCTGTAAGAAAAATCTTCCTACAACAAATGCTACCATAGCCCCAAGTGTAGTCGCTACGGAGCAACAGATGGTTCCAAGTATCGGTCCAAATACCAGACCTGCAACGATTGCAAATGTCACCCCCGGAAGTGCAAGTACCACACAGCTTATGATGGTAAGTATGGTATAGATGCCAATCGCCAACACTAAATTTTCCTGTACCATATTTTCCAGGAATTTCAGATTCTCTGTATTTCCCAGATAAGAAGACCAGCCAAATATGTGATTTAATATCAAAATCAGAACGATCATTCCGATAAATATCCACAATTTTTTATTTTTCATTCTTTTTTGTCCCCACTGCAATTCCATTTCGGATAATCTGCATCAGTGTCGCTGCCCCAAGAAGCGGCATTAAAAAATAATATGCCGGAAACGATTCTACAGATTTCAACATCGTAATTCCCAAATAAACAATTCCTAATATCTGCATGATCACAATCATTACAAAATCTGTCTTTCCCAACAATTCTTTTTTCTTCCTATATCCCACAATAATTAATACGATAAGTACATTAGCAGCAGCAACTGTAATATATTTTACTATATCATAAACAGGGTTCTTCTGAAGCTGTATATTCTGATAATTCACCCACCTGAGCATCCCCAGTTTTTTTCTTGTAAAATATTGGAACGCATATCCTCCGATCAAAAACGCTATAGTTAATAAATCTAAAAATATATAAATGATTTTTTTCATTTTACTCCTTAATACTACCAAACGCTGTCACCAATATCCAGTGACAGCGTCCCTAATCTTTGTATTATATTTTCGCAGAAATTCTCTACACTCCCTGCTTTGTTTTATTTTGCGGCTTTTCCTGTAGGAAGTTCTCCAACTGTTGTGTGAACACAATCATCACTTGCCGAATCACCAACCTGTACCGGATAGTCATCATGCATTAACCACTCATACCATCCACCATCATACACAGAAATGTTATCATATCCATTTCATAAAGTACAAGGAATGGTACGGTTGCTCTCCAGCCTGTTCCACAATAGAATGCAAGATGATTGTCTAATGTGAAATCACAGTCTTTCCATACTTCTTTGAATCCGTCCAGATTCTTTACTGTTCCATCATCATTTGCAAACCATAACAGATTCTTTCGAACACCTATCTTTACTCTGTTACAAAAGCTGCGGATACGTCTCCGTCTTTTGCTCCATTCTCAATGATAAATAAATTATCTGTATCAAATCCCGCATCTTTCATTACTGAAATTGCTGTTTTTGCACATTTATTACCACTGTAGCAGAGAATATATACAGGCTCATCCTTGTCCATCTTGTCTTTTGCAAGATTGTACATCTCTGTCTGTGCTTCCGGTGTATCAAATTCCTTCAGGCTGCACTGAAGTGTTCCTTTCAGATGACCTGCTTTATAGGTATCATCATCACGGACATCTAAAAATTGTACATCTTTATCTCCTACCTTGTCAACGGCATCCTTTCCTGCCACATATTTCCAGTCGATGTTTTCTTCTGTACGGTCTGTAGTCAATGCCCCATTTTCTTTACCAAGTGCTTCTGCTCCACCTTCTACTGTATAGATGGATGTCGGTTCAATTCCTGCATCTCTTAATACACCTGTTGCTTTTTCAGCTCCACGTTTTCCACTGTTGCAGATAACATAGATATCTTTTCCGTCATTCAGATGATCTTTGGCATAAGTTGTCATCTCATCTACCAGGGAATCATCCTCCAATGGGAAGATTGGGCACCACTCTGAATTTGCAACTCTTCCTTTGGAATAATTTTCCCATTCTCTTACATCTAACACGTGAACTCCGTCTGCACTTACTGTATCTGCCGCGGATACATACTGGTATTCATCATCTGCCAGTTCTTTCTTTTCCTCTGTATCCTTTTTATCATCCGTCTGTTCTGTCTTCGTATCGGATGTCTTATCATCAGCCTTGGATCCACATCCAACAACCATTGTTCCTGTCATTGCAGCTACCAGTAATAATGTCACAATTTTCTTTTTCATCTTATTTTTCCTCTTTTCTTCTTTTTTAATTAAAACTCCAGTTTCTTTACAATATTTTTCATCTGTACCCCGTGTACAAGACTTGCTCCGCCGCGGATCGCCGCTGCTACATGTACCGCCTCTGTCATCTGTTCTTCGCTGACACCTTTATCCAGGCAGTCGTTCGTGTAAGCATCAATACAATATGGGCACTGTACGGTATGTGCCACTGCAAGTGCGATCAATGATTTCTCTCTTGCAGTCAGCGCACCCTCTTCGAATACCGCATTGTAATAAGCAAAGAATTTTTCTGCCAACTCTGATGCTTTTTCCCCGATTGTCCCAAACTTTGCAAGATCCTCCGGATTGTAATATGTTTCCATATTCTTTTTCCTCCCTTTTTTTTATTTTCCGGACTGTCTGTCCATATATATCTTTCTCAGCATAAAAATTAATGCCGAAAGAGAAAACAAAATCAATAGTGCTGTTACAAGAAGTTTCGCTCCGCCAGTCAGCATACCGCCCACATAAGAATAGATGATGGTTGCCGGTAACTGTCCGATTCCCGTAGCAACAAAGAATGAAACAAATGACATCGAAGTAAGGCCTGCCGCATAACTAACAATGTCAAATGATACAAACGGAAGAAGACGACAGATTAAAATCGTATTCTTTCCATAACGTTCAAAAAATGTATCAATTTGTTCAAGACCTGTTTTACTTGTTAATTTTTCCGCCACGTCACGTCCTAATATTTTTGCAATATAAAAGCATACTGCTGCTCCCACCATTGCACTGCTCCATGAAAGGATCGCACCTTTCCACCAACCAAACAGGCTGGCATTGGCAAATGTAATTAAAAATGCCGGAAGCGGTGCTGCGATTGACTGAAAAATCATCAACAAGAAAGATATCAGTACCGCATATCCCCCATATGACGCAACAAAATCTCTTACAACTGTAAAGTCTCCGCTTGCAAACATCTTAAATATCCGGCTCATTGTCTTATGTATCCCCGGTACCCATAAATATGCAGTAATGCATACCAGTAAAACTATGATCAAGATTCCCTTTTTTATCCAATCATTTTTCTTTTTCATATATTCCCCCCCTTCATTCATGACTTACATACTATCATTAAACATTATTTTATCAATAAATAATCCATCTGTCTAATTGTGTTTATTGATATGTTTTCATCATTTATATATTATTTCTATATATACATACTTTCATTAAGTCCCTGACTTATACCGGACACCAATACAAAGCACACAGAAAAATCGAATCTTTAAGATTTTTCTATATGCTTATTTTTTACTTATCCTTATTCAGTTTCTTTTCCAAGCCTGATTTTCTCCATTTTCTTCACAAATTCCTCATCCGCATGGTCAAACAGATAGTTCCTGTCACTGACCCGTTGTTTTTCATTATCTTCTTCAATCAATTTCTTTGTATATTCAATCTCTTCTAAGAAATCTCTGGAAGAAATACGGGTTCCACCCTGCCCCATCGTGATTACCTGCTCTACCCCATCGGAAGTCACGACCGTCACATGATACTTTCTTCCGATATGATGAACGACCTTTTCAATGTACTGATCGGCAGTTTCGGCTTCTTTGGTATATACAACATGGATATTATGATACTTCTGGATCTCCAGTGCATAGCCTTCTACCTTGTATGCGTCAAATACCAGAATCAGGACACATTTCTTATACCCCTGATAATTACACAGGATATCCATCAGTTTGTCTCTGGCAGCCTCGATGCTGACTTTTGCCAGTTCTTTCAGCTCTTGCCATGCGAAAATAACATTGTATCCGTCAACCAGCAGGTATTCCTGCATAGCCTCTTCTTTTTTGCGCTGCTTTTTTGCATACTCACTTTCGTAAGTTTTTGGTGTCAGTCCACCTTTTCTTTCTACTTTTCCATATGTGCGGATAAAGATTTCTTCCAGTTCTTTTTCTGCTGCTTTAGAATAGACTCCCGGTGTTCTGGCCGCTCTCGGTACCTGTCTTGCTGCCTGCTCTGACTGCCTCTTTGCTTCTTCTAATGTCTGTTCTTTTTCAAGCTGATTCTCCAAATGCATGTACTCTGGCACTTGATTCCATGGAACGTTAAATCCTGCACCATGGGAACAGAAGACGGATCCTGTCGGATTCTCGATATCACGCTCCGGATCATAACCAATCTCTTCGATCACTGCCTCTGCGTTCCGGCAAGGTTCATAGCCGCGGAACGTACAGGTCAGATGTCCCTGTCCTCTTGTATAGGAATTCACTTCCATCTGATAATCCCGCATACCTGTAACCGGTGCATATCCCTCGATCGTCGTCATCTCTCCTTCAGTCTGCGGTGTACCGGTCTCCCCATTCATCCGCTGAATATCTGTAAGTGCCCGTCCGATCATTCCCGATGGAATTTCCAGCTGAAAATCATAATACGGTTCCAGCAGCATACTTTCGGCCTGCATCAGTCCTTGGCGCACCGCACGGTAGGTTGCCTGCCGGAAATCCCCGCCTTCGGTATGTTTCAGATGTGCCCGTCCTGCCGTCAGTGTGATCTTCATATCCGTGATTACAGAACCTGTCAGCACACCCCTGTGTTCTTTTTCCAGAAGATGGGTAAGGATCAGACGCTGCCAGTTCTTGTCTAACATATCCTCACTACAATCCGTTCCGATCACAATACCGCTGCCTCTTTCTCCCGGTTCCATCTTCAGATGTACTTCCGCATAATGCCGGAGCGGTTCGAAATGCCCTACACCTTCCACTGTATTCTGGATGGTCTCTTTATATACGATATTTCCCGTATCGAATTCCACATCTACACCAAACCTGTCTTTGATCAGACTTTTTAATATCTCGATCTGGACTGCTCCCATAAGTTTTGCATGGATCTCTCCCAGTTCTTCATTCCATACGATCTTAAGCATTGGGTCCTCTTCTTCGAGTATACGTAAATTTCCGAGCATTTTGTGGACGTCACACCCTTCCGGGAGTTCGATCTTGTAGCTTAAGACAGGCTCCAGTGCCGGTGCTTCGGAATCGCATTCTATGCCAAGGCCTTCACCTGGATAAGTATAATTCAATCCGGTTACTGCACAAACCATGCCGCTTTTCGCTTCCTGTACCATCTCATATTTTTCACCGGAATAAATGCGGATCTGATTGACCTTTTCTTCCCAGCTGTTCATAACTGTCTCCGATCTATCTTGTGCAAGGTCGGATTCCTTCTTACTCTGCTGCTTTCCTGCTATTCCGGTCAATGTATCTTTTACCTTCAAAGTTCCGGATGTCACTTTCAGATACGTCAGCCGGCTGCCAGCTGGATCTCTGGATATCTTGAAAACTTTCGCGCCAAAATTACTTGTATTAGTATCTGTGCTATTTATCTGCTCATTCTTTTCAACATAACCAGTCATCCCATCCATGAATTCCTGTACGCCTTCCATCTTCAGCGCCGAACCAAAATAACACGGATATACTTTCCTGTTACCGATTATCTCAGCAATTGTATCCTCTTCTATTTTCTCTGACTCCAGATACTCTTCCATCGCTTTCTCATCACACATGGCAAGACTGTCATACGTTTCTTCCGTTATCTCCGAAAAATCGATACATCCTTCATCCAGTCTGTTCTGCAGATCTGCCAGTACCTTTGCCTTATCCGTTCCCATCTGATCCATCTTATTGATGAATATGAACGTCGGTATCTGATATCTTTTGAGCAGTCTCCAAAGCGTACGCGTGTGTCCCTGCACCCCATCGGCACCATTGATCACCAGGATCGCATAATCCAGTACCTGTAAGGTACGTTCCATTTCTGCAGAGAAATCCACATGCCCAGGTGTATCCAGGAGCGTTATCCCCAGATTTCCCATCTTTAATTCTGCCTGCTTGGAAAAGATCGTGATTCCTCTTTCCCGTTCCAGCTCGTATGTATCCAAAAATGCATCCTTATGATCCACTCTTCCGAGCTTTCTAATCTGCCCACTTAAGTAAAGCATACATTCCGATAATGTTGTTTTCCCGGCATCTACGTGAGCCAGGATTCCAATTGTAATATGTTTCATAATTTCTTTCCTTATTATCTGTCGTTATCAGTCACTATTACCATTACTTATCAGTATTCTTTTTTACGATATTCTTATTATACATCATAATTTATATTTTGTACTTTTTTTCATAATTTTGCAATTTACTATTGTTTTTTCCTGAAAAATCTGTTTGACTATTAGTGAGGACATATTAAAAAAAATAATAAATAAGCGAGGTATTGTTATGAAACCAATAAAAGAAGGTAAAGTCCGTGAAATTTATGATAACGGAGACAGCCTGATTATGGTTGCCACTGATCGTATCAGTTGTTTTGACGTAATTCTTAAGAATATTGTTTCCAAGAAAGGAACTGTTCTGACGCAGATGTCTAAATTCTGGTTCGACCTGACAAAAGACATTCTTCCAAACCACATGATCTCTACTGATGTGAAAGATATGCCTGAATTCTTCCAGAAACCAGAATATGACGGTAACAGCATGATGTGCAAGAAGCTTGAGATGCTTCCAATCGAATGTATCGTACGTGGTTACATCACAGGAAGCGGATGGAAGAGTTATCAGGAGAATGGTACTGTATGCGGCATCAAGCTTCCGGAAGGATTAAAAGAATCGGATAAGCTTCCAGAGCCAATCTATACACCATCCACAAAAGCTGAGATCGGAGATCATGATGAAAATATTTCTTACGAGCAGAGCATTGCCCACCTTGAGAAATATTTTCCTGGTAAAGGCGAAGAATATGCAGCCAAGCTTCGTGACTGTACGATTGCTCTCTATAAAAAATGTGCAGACTATGCATTAAGCCGTGGTATCATTATCGCAGATACCAAATTCGAATTTGGTCTTGATGAAAATGGTAATATGGTTATCGGTGATGAGATGCTGACACCGGACAGCTCCCGTTTCTGGCCTGTAGAAGGTTATGAACCGGGACACGGACAGCCGTCGTTCGACAAACAGTTTGCACGTGACTGGCTGACTTCTCACCCGGATAATGACTGGAACCTTCCGGATGATATTGTCCAGAAAACAATTGACAAATATCTTCAGTGCTACAAGATGATCACAGGTGAAGAACTTGCTTAATTCCCCTGTATTCAGAGATAACGGACTCCTTGCCGTTTTCTCGATCATCTGATCAGGTAGCAATGCAGAGGATCTGCCACCGGCAGTTTCTCTTGCATATTTTAGTATAAATACTCCCGCCGGGACTGCCACTCTGACAGCTTCTGCGGGAGTTTTATTATAATACATGAACTACCTTTGAACATTATTTCTTCATCTTCGGCTCAAAGACAAGCGATGCCAGATAGCCAAAGATAAGTGCTGCAGATATTCCAACGGCACTTGCCTTAAATCCGCCCATAAATATCCCGATGAATCCTTCTTTATCTACAGCTTCTTTGACACCTTTCCACAAAAGATTACCGAATCCCAATAATGGTACGCTGGCACCGGCTCCTGCATATTCCTGAATCACCGGATATATCTTCAGTGCTCCTAATACAGAGCCGCTGCACACCAAAAGCACCATAATCCTTCCCGGCATCAGCTTTGTCCGGTCCAGCAATATCTGTGTCAGTGCACAGATCAGACCTCCCACCCAGAATGCATTGATATAATCCATATTATGTTTCCTCCCTGTATGTTTTTGTCTAACAGTGCTCCAGCACGATTCCATGTGCAATTCCCGGAACACTTGCTCCCTCATTGTAACTGACCGTCGACATCAGTGCTCCTGTCGGAACGAACAGTACCCTCTTCCACTCACCGCTTGCAATGGCAGGCAGGATATACGCCGATAACGTTGCTGCAGCACATCCGCAGCCACTTCCTCCCGCATGGGTATCCTGCCTGCTCTGATCAAATATTGTCATCCCACAATCCATATGTCTTTCTTTGATATCGTATTCTTTTTCCCGCATAAGATCAAATAATATACTCTGTCCCACATATCCGAGATCTCCGGTAATGATCCGGTCATAATCTTCTTCTTTTCTTTCGAAATCTTCCAGATTCCGGATGATCGTATCGCAGGCTGCCGGAGCCATACATGCGCCCATATTCTGCGAATCCTTCAAGCCATAATCCACAATCTTACCGACCGTCACTCCGGTGATCCTCACATGACTCCTGTTCTTTCCAACAATAAATGCTCCACTTCCGGTCACCGTCCATTGTGCAGACAGCGGTCTCTGATTCGCATAACTGAGCGGAAAACGAAATTCCTTTTCTGCACTTCCGAAATGGCTGGATGTCACTACGAGCATCCGCTCTCCGTATCCTGCCGCCACACACATCGATGCCAGGGCGAGTGCCTCCCCTGACGTTGAACATGCACCGTACAGACCAAACATCGGTATCTGCAGCTGTTCAACTCCAAGTGATGTTGCCACTCCCTGCCTTAGCAGATCGCCTCCAAACAGATACCGGATGGCTCCTGCTGTCAGATGTGCTTTACCAAGTGCTAGCTGACAGGCTTCTTTCTGCATACTGCTTTCCGCTTTTTCCCAGGTGTCCTCCCCGAACATATCATCCAGACCCACCATATCAAACTTGCTGCCAAGTGGTCCTTCCCCCTCTTTCTTACCGACGACAGATGCACTTTCCTCAATATACGGAGATGCCTTAAATGCTATACTCTGCTTTCCTTTTATCATATTCTTATATCCTCCTGCTATATTTCCATACAGATTATCCTGCAACTCCTGCCACTTTTAGCAGCCAATAGAACAATCCAAGCAGCCAGCTTGTAAATATCCCATACAGGATCACCGGTCCGGCAATGGTAAATATCTTGCACCCGATTCCTATAACCTGTCCTTCTTTCTTGTATTCAATCGCCGGTGCTGCCACTGAATTGGCAAATCCCGTAATCGGTACCAGCGCTCCTGCACCGCCCCACTTTGCGATCTGCGGATACAGATTGCATCCGGTAAGCACTGCACTCAGAAGCACCAGAAGCATCGAACACCAGCTTCCACTCATATCCCTGCCCAGTCCCGCTTTCTCGCAGATATTCAGAATGCCTTGCCCGATCACACAGATGGCACCGCCTGTAACGAATGCTTTCGCCATATTTACCGGCAGATTATGCACCGGTGTTTTCTGCCTGACATAATTTTCATATGACTGTTGTTGTTTTTTCTTCTCCATATCATCACCACCTCTTCCAGAAAAACAATAATGCGCCCAGACCTTTTCCAAATGCGATTCCAATCATCACCGCTGCAATCCCTCTTACCATACGGATTCTCCTGATAAAGATCGGAAACAGATCCAGCATTTCCGTCAAAGCCATTGCCCAGCAGCCCACAAAGATTCCTCCGAACAGTCCCATAACCGGAAGCAGACAGCCTGCGAACGGAATCGCCGGATGATACACAGAAATAACGGCGCCCAGGCTTCCTCCGGCTGCAACCGCATCTTCATATAACATAACCTGTTCTCCTGTATGTGTCCGATCGGCAAAGTCCGATATCACACCCAGGCCTATGATAAAAGAAAAAAGTCCGCCTGCCGCCGTAATCCCTGCACTAAATCCCAGTAGTGCCAGACATATGTTTTTCGCCAACATCCAGTTCTTTCTCCTTTCTGGAATATGTCTCTACCAGCGTTGTCTGTATATCATTCTCGTAAAGACGCATCTCCACCTCCATCGGTGTCGGATCTACAGACAATCGTTTTTTTCCGAAATGATTGAAGAATGTCAGAATTCCTATCACAATACCAATACAGTATGTGAACTCCAGGATTGTAAATCCATCTGACTTTGTACCAGTTAAAAGTTCATATACCTGTCCAAACATTCTGGTCACACCTACATCATTATTGAATGCCATTGTTGAAAATGCTGCGCCAAAGAAACTGATCAGTACTACAGCCACAATCTTAACGCCATGGATGATCCCGCCTTTTCCATCCTGCTCCTCATACGTCACGATAAAATCCGTTTCTCCGATATTTTCTACTGCTGCATCCGGATAGATCTCATGGATCTTCTGTATCACTTTCAGAAGTGATACCACTGTTCTACGCTGTCTCTTATCATCCGGATGATGAAAGGTCAGCAGATGAATGCTCCGGATCCTGGCAAGCATTGCCGGGTCTGTACACTCTATCTTCAGCACATCACCGATCATCACGGATGTCTTTGCCACCTCAACATTCCGGTCTGCCTTTATATATACAGTGCCTGCCTTCCCTGCCATCTTTCTTCACCTCCGTTTTTTCATCCTGATAGTATACCGTCTTCTTTACCAACGTTCCTTCATTTACTCCGTGACTGCCTTTTACATCATGAAAATAATAAATAAATCCTATGATCACTGCTGCTGTAATAACAAAGATCAGGCACATCCTGATCTTCTTTCTGCCTTCTTCCAACATTCTCACCCTTTCTTCCCATGCTTTCTTTTACCGGATCTCATGAGTTAGTATGCCGGATTCTGACAATTCTATGCATGGATTCCATACATAGAATCGATCCCTGACGTGCCTGTTATAACTTCTCTCTTAAATTTTTTAATATCTTCTTTTCCATTCTAGATACCTGAACCTGTGAAATTCCAAGTTCTTTTCCTACCTGTGTCTGTGTCTTTTCCGAAAAATATCGTAGATAGATCAGCTTTCTCTCGTCCTTATCCAGATTTTTCAGCAGTTCTTTCAATAGCAGATGATCTACAACTCTTTCTTCTGACGAATCAGCCTGACCAACTTTCTCCATCAATGACATTTCCTGTCCTTCTTTTTTACAGACAGGTCTGTGCAGTGATTCCACATCCGTACATGCATCCATTGCCATCGTCAGTTCTTCCGGTGCGACCTTTAAATCTTCTGCAATCTCTGCAACCGACGGCTCTCTTCCCAGCTCTTTTCCGAGCCTTTCCTGCGTCTGATACGCTTTGTATGACAGTTCTTTCAGTGAACGGCTGACCTTGATCATTCCGTCATCTCTCAGGAACCGCTTGATTTCACCGCTGATCAGCGGAACTGCATAAGTTGAGAATTTCACTTCAAAACTAAGATCGAACTTGTCAATTGCTTTCAGCAGTCCGATCGTTCCGATCTGGAACAGGTCTTCCATTTCTGTTCCGCGCCCTGCAAAGCGTCTTACGATACACCAGACCAGTCCTGTATTTTCCTCCACAATCTGTGCTCTTGCTTCGTCATCCCCTTCGTGAGATTTCTGAATTAAAGCGATTGTGTGGTCCATATCTTTCGTCCTTTTCCAATTGTCTTTTTCATTTTCACAATAGTTCCTTTTCCCGGTTCGGAACTCACTTCAACCTGATCCATGAATGCTGTCATAAAAGAAAATCCCATTCCTGACCGATCAAGCTCCGGCCTGGTGGTAAATAACGGCTCCATCGCTTTTGTCACATCTTCGATTCCTTTTCCATGGTCTTCCACTTCTATCTCCAATGTGTCTTCACAGGTTGTACATCGGAGGAATATCTTCTCCACCCGGCATTCATAGCCATGAATCACCGCATTCGTCACAGCCTCCGACACAGCCGTTTTTACATCTGCAACTTCCTCAACTGTCGGATTCAGTGATGTCATAAATGCTGCAACGGCAACTCTGGCAAATGATTCATTCGAGGAATAACTGTCAAAAATAATCTGCATTTCATTGGTATTTTCCATTTTATTTCTCCTCCTCATATATCTGCATGATTTTTGTTACCCCTGACATAGTCAGGATCTTACGGATCCGTTCGCTGGTATGTACCGCACAGACTTCTCCGCCCAGCATATAGATTTTACGGTAACGTCCCATGATTACTCCGATTCCCGAACTATCACAGAATTTCGTATCTGCAAAATCAAAGATCACATACCGGATATGATTATGTTCAATCAGATGATCGGATTCCTTTCTTATCTCTTCCGCATTGTGATGATCCAGTTCCCCCGGTAAAAATATAGTCAGATAATTCTCCTGTACCTGATACTTCATGTTATAACTCCCCATTTACATCTTTCTATTATTTTGCATAGTGCATAAACCAAAAAAGGACATACACCTCTTACGTGTATATCCTTCTCTTTTTGTATTTCTGCCATTTCTATACCAGGACAACGCATATCCTAGTTATTATTCTTCTTACTCTTCTGTGCATTCTGCGTATCAAGTGCTTCCTGTGCATCGGTCGCAGCCTGTGTTCCCTCATGCTCTTCTATGATCTTCTGATAATACGCATTCGCCTTATCCTGCTCACCCTGTTTTTCATAAGACTGCGCAAGCAAAAGCATGGCCTCTCCGTCCTGGTATCCCTCATCCATCTGTACCACCTGCTCCAGATTTGTTACCGCCGTATCATAATTTGCCACTTGATAATTCTTCTGGGATGTTGCATACAGGCTTTCACAGACTTTTGGATAAATCTTCTCTGTCAGACTGTCATATTCTTCTTTTCCGGATGTGCCAAGTGTACCTGCATTAATCTTCAGCAGTTCTTCTGCCAGCGCAGAATTACTCATATCTCCGGTTGAATAATGCGATACAACCGTCATCAGTGACTCATAACTTGACTTTGTTACCTCCGCAGTCTGTTTCTGTTCCTCTGCAGCTTTGGTATCTGTACGGTATGTTTCCAGTTCTTTTTTCAGTGCACTGATCTGTGACTTCTGCGTCGCAATCTGATCACTGAACTTCACCGTCTGCTTGTTCACCTTGCTCTGTCTGGATGCAGATACTGCCGGCATGACCAGGAAAGCCATAACCGCAACTCCGACAGCTACACCAATTGCAATATTTATCATTGTGTGCAATCCGACATTATCCTTAAGACCGGATGCGACAGGCTGGATGATCGTTTCATTTCCGATATTATAAGTTACCGTCTGTCTTCTTTTTTTCTTCTTTCCTGTATCTTTATCATCGACCAGGCGCACATTCCTTGACTTCCGCACCTGATTCAGTTCATGCATATAACGCATGGTGATATCATCTGTCTTGTCCAGCTTGTGTGCGATCCGGATATTCTTTCTCGCCTCGGAATACTGTTCATCCATAATGTAAAGCAGTGCCAGAAGCTGATATGCTTTCACATATGTCGGATGCATCTCAATTGCTTTCTTAAGCTGGAGTACAGCCAGATCCTCACAGCGCTGATAACAGTAATCCAGTGCCTGATTGTATCTTTTGATCGCCTGATTGATCTGATCCAACTCGTCTTTTTTCTCTTTTATCTTTATAATATAATAATTGGCAATGTTCTCTTTCGGCTGGAGATTCTTGCTTAACACCCATTCCGTCAGTGCTTCTACCACATCACCTCTTCCGTAATAGACAAGTCCCAGAAGATTTCTCGATGCGATGTTATCTCTGTTATATTGTAAACTCTTTTTCAGCGATGTGATTGCTCCGGTCAGATCCCGGATGTTCGCTCTTTTAAGCCCGTCATTATACCAGTAGTTCGACTGATACGCCAATTTTGTTGTATAATCCATATACTTCCCTCTATATTTCCGTTACTGTTCATACAGCGCTGAGACTTTCCATTCCGGAATTCTTCCCTGTGAACTGTAACCGCTTTTCTTTGCCGCAGTTTACTGTGGATCGTCCTGCTTCGTCTGTTCGATCACTTCTCTTAAAAGATCTGTCATATCTGTCAGATCATCCTGGTAAATCGCATCTCCCAGTTCCTCTACTTCCAGACTAGGCTGGAATTTCTTTAATTCTTCTTCAAAATCAAGCATCTATGGCACCTCCTGCCAGTAACTTTTTTATCATCCCTACAAGGTATAATGAACCAAGACAGTATATCTCTCCTGACTCCCCCCGTTTATCCAGTGCCGTTCTGACGGCATCTTCCAATCGTTCTTTACAATACACCGGTCTGTCTGTATACCGGCGGAAGATATCTGCAAGTTCCTCAACCGGAACACCTCTCTCGTCTTCGATCTGTGTGACGATATATGCTTTCACATCCAGATTCCCGCACAGGTATTCTATCATCTCATCGTACTTCTTATCCGATACTGCGGAAAATAATAATATCATCTCACCGCGTTCAGACTCATCCAGTGCCTTTACGCTTTCTACAAACGCCTGCATTGCACCCGGATTATGCGCACCGTCTACCGTGATATGTGCTCCGATCCGTTCCATACGTCCTTCCCAGTGAAGCTGTGCAAGTACCTGTTTCCACCGGTCCATATGTATCTCTTCTCCCGCAAGCAGATATTCCGACGCTTCCAGTGCAAGTTCTGCATTCATCGCCTGATAGCATCCGCACATCGGCACCTGAAAGATAACATCTTTATCATACGCACTCCGTCTGGAAAATGCAATATATTTCCGGTGAACTTCCCGGATTTCATACGCATGATTCGTGACTTCTCTACAATATACGCCCAGTTCTTCTCCCTTTGTCCGGATTACTTCTGCCGCTTCTTTATTACTTCCGTCAAAGAATACCGGAACTTTTGGCTTAATGATTCCGGCTTTTTCAACGGCGATCTTCCTGATCGTATCACCAAGAATCGCCGTATGATCCAGACTGATAGACGTAATGATGGACAGTGCCGGCTTCTCAACCGCATTTGTTGCATCCAGTCTTCCGCCCAGTCCGGTCTCCAGGATAATATATTCTACATCTGTTTCTGCAAATGCAGTCATCCCCATTCCGAATAAAAATTCAAAATAAGACGGATGTTCGATTCCATCTTCCACCATCCGGCGGACTGTTTTTAAAACCTTGCGGAATACTTCAAGAAATGTCTTATTATCTATCTGTACATTATCCATCCGTATCCTTTCATTTACAGATACAAGATGAGGGGATGTAAAGAACCCTGTTCTCTTCCCCTCTGCCATAAGTATGGCCTGTAAGTATGCACATACAGACCCTTTTCCATTGGTTCCGGCAACGTGGACGATTTTCCTGTCCACTGCCGGATTTCCTAATCTTTTTAAAAATAATTTTGTGTGCTCCAGCGTATGTTTTTTTGTAAATTTCGGAATTTCTTCGATATATGCGGCTGCCTCTTCATATGTGAACACTTCTGGTTCTTTTTTATTTAACATCATATTCCTGATCCACCCAAGATTTGTTCTTATCGGTTGCTGTACCTTCCTGTTTTACAAGCTGTCCGTTCTGATAAATATATTTATCGGACATCCGGAAGATTGTATCACTGGAACCAACCTGTCCGACCTGTATTACATCTCCGTCTTGCAATTCTGTCTCTGATAGATTAATACGTGTATTATTCAGGAAACTGCTCTTCTGCTTTTCTCCATTCACATATACGCGGCTGTATTTTGTAAAATTCTCGCCGTACAGACTATATCCGCTGCTGAGCTGCGGAACAATACTGCTCAATGACACATCACGGATTCCCATTACCATATGCCCTTCCGAGATCGGAGGATGATTGTTATAAACGTACTGCTTTCCATACAGGATATCATACTGCAAAAGTTCCAGATCTGAAAGATAATTCTTCGTTCCTTTTCTCTGCTGATGGTAATTGAACACTGTACCGGAATGAATATCCAGTCTGTTCAGGATCTCTGACATCAGCTGGTAAGCAGGAATATTCTTGTCCTGTTTCTGAAGTCCGACATTGTCCCAGATCACATAATTTGTATTATATAAATAACGGCTCTTTAAGTCTTCTGCTTTCAGTCCCATGGTTGGAAGATGATCCCCATAAAATACAACTACAGACGGTTCCTTTCTTGCTTCCACTGCCTTGATCAGATCACCAACAAACTGATCCATCTCATAGACCTGATTCACATAATATTCCCATTTATTTTTTAGTGCTTCATCTTCAATTCCTTCAACCTTGATCTTTGGATTTTCGATCAACTGCGTCTCCGGATAGTTTCCATGTCCCTGAACACTGACAGTGAATACAAAGTCTTCCTGATCTGATGTATCCATGGCTTCCATGATATGCTGTGTCAGGATCTCATCCTTCGCCCAGCCGTTCTCTGTCGTCTGAAGGACATTCATGAACTCCTTACTGGTAAATGTATCAAATCCCATATTGTTAAAGACATTGGCACGGCTATAGAAGTTACCTGTATTATCATGCAATGCATGTGTCCCGTATCCAAGTGAGGCAAGTGCGGTTGCAGCACTCTCTGTCGGATGTTTCTTCGAGTATGTCTTATATGGATATTCTCCCGGTCCGAAGTAACGGAGATTCATTCCTGTCAGTACTTCAAACTCTGTATTTGCCGTACCGGCTCCCACCGACGGTACCTTGAAATATCCGGATGAATAATTCTGGTATAAATTATGCAGGTTTGGACACGCATCTTCAGATGTGGTAAAGAACTCTGCATTTGCCACATCAAAATATGACTCCAGCTGTACTACAATAATATTCGGAAGTTCATCGGAAGAACGGCTTGTTGTGCTCTTATTCAGCTCTCCGTTTTTATTGATCTTTGCCATTTTCTTCTTTGTGTACCCGTTTGGCTCACTGATTCCGGTATTGAACAGACTCGCCGAAAAACAATATGGAAGACCGTAATCTTCATAGGCAAATGCAATATTTCCAAAATACGTAGATACTACTCTTTTGTCTATTGCTGCATTCGTGACAAATGTGTAAAGTATGCAGCACACAACAATTCCCAGCAGCGATGCTACGTGGTGTACCTTTCCTGTATACTGTCCGCCGCGTCTCCACATTGAGACCAGCCAGACCACAAGCGCAGCTGCTCCGATAGCGATCACAACGACTTCAAAGCCATTACAATAGTTATTGATCAGCGCGATTCCGTCTCCTGCGATTTTAAGATCCTGTGCATTAAACGGTGTGACCCTCTTTAGCAGAATATATCCATTGGCAATTCCTAGGATAATCCACAATGCGCTGATAATGATACGGACAAATATCCTTCGCTTGAACAGATATACAATAGAAAAGGTTACGAAGATCATAAACGCATTGTACAAAAATACCAACGGTGTTCCTGTCATATAGTTCCAGGCAGCGGCGAGCGAATGTCTGGAAATTGCTTCTATTGTAAAGTTAATGATGCACGCAAGCAGTGCATGAAATATCAAAGAGAATCGGTTCATGAATGCATAGACCGGCTGCATCTTCTTTGCAAATGCACTGTTACGTCTTGCTTCCAGTATTCTCTCGCGTCGTTCATGTCTGCCTTTCCAGTATGCAATGACATCCTCTTTCTTCAAATTTCTTATTTTGCGGATTTTTCCCTTGATATCCGGTTTCTTTAACTGAAATTTTTTCATATAATCCCCTTTGATATCTAATCCGCAGCTATCCTGTTACTGATAACTGCGGAAATATATGGTTGTCTATAGGTTTTAATATTTATAACTTTCTTCTCTTAAGACTGTTTTGCTTTTAATCCTTCCAGCCTTTCTTTTACCTGAGCCATCATCTGCTGATAAGTTTCCAGTTTTTCTCTTTCTTCCTGAACCTTTGCAGCCGGTGCTTTACTTACAAATTTTTCGTTGTTCAGCATTCCGTTTGAACGTGCGATCTCTTTTGTCAGTCTTTCCTCTTCTTTTGTCAGACGTTCGATCTCCTGTTCAAAGTCGATCAGCTCTTCCAGTGGAAGATATACCGTTGCATCCGGAACTACAATAGATACTGCGTCTTCCGCAATGCCTTCTGTCGTCTTCTGAAGTACCAGTTTGTTCAATGCTGCCATATTCTGAGCTGCATTACTTAACATTGCAAGTCCTGATCCGAGCTGTTCATCTTCACATACAACATAAGCAGTTGCTTTTCTTGAATTTGGAACATTCATCTCTGCACGTACGTTACGGATACCGCGGATGATCTCTTTGTAGTGATCAACAATGTTCTCTGCAATTGGGAAGTTCCAGTCTTTTTCATATACCGGCCAGTCAGACATCATCAGTGACTCTTCTTCCGGTACCAATTTGCTGTATATTTCTTCTGTAACGAACGGCATATATGGATGAAGCAGTTTCAATGATTTTTTCAATACTTCTTTTAATGTCCATAATGCATCGTTTGCTCCCTGTGGATCTTCCTCTGCATGGTAGATACGGTATTTTGCGATCTCGATGTACCAGTCACAGAATTCGTCCCACAAGAAGTCGTATATCTTGGAAAGTGCGATACCAAGTTCGAACTTGTCCATATTTTCTGTTACATCTTTTACAAGGTTGTTGCACTTGGACATGATCCATCTGTCAGCCGGACGGACAGTAAAGTCAGCCGGTTTTTTCAGTTCTTTATCGCCCAGATTCATCATGATAAATCTGGAAGCATTCCATACTTTATTTGCAAAGTTACGGCTTGCTTCTACACGTTCATTATAGAAACGCATATCATTACCAGGTGCATTACCTGTCATTAATGTCATACGAAGTGCATCTGCACCATACTGATCGATGATCTCCAACGGATCGATACCATTTCCAAGGGATTTACTCATCTTGCGTCCCTGTGAGTCGCGGACCAGACCATGGATAAATACTGTATGGAACGGTGCTTTTCCAGTATGTGCATATCCTGAGAATACCATACGGATTACCCAGAAGAAGATAATATCATAGCCTGTTACCAGAACATCTGTCGGATAGAAGTAATCCAGATCCTCTGTCTTATCCGGCCATCCGAGTGTTGAGAATGGCCACAGTGCTGAACTGAACCATGTATCCAGTGTATCTTCATCCTGTGTAAAATGTGTACATCCGCATTTCGGGCATTTCTCCGGTGCGCCGTGTCCAACTACTACTTCACCACACTCGTCGCAGTAATAAGCCGGAATTCTGTGTCCCCACCAGATCTGACGGGAAATACACCAGTCACGGATATTCTCAAGCCAGTGCAGGTAGATCTTATTGAAACGTTCCGGAACGAATCTTAAGTCGCCATTCTTGATCGCTTCAATCGCTGGTTTTGCAAGGTCTTCCATCTTAACGAACCACTGCTGCTTAATCATTGGCTCTACGGTTGTATGGCAGCGGTCATGTGTTCCTACATTATGTGAATGTGGAACCACTTTTACCAGGTATCCCTGCTCTTCCAGATCAGCTACCATCGCTTTTCTTGCTTCGTAGCGGTCCATTCCGGCATATTTTCCGCCGTACTGCTCGTTGATCGTTGCATCATCGTTCATGATATTGATTTCTGGCAGGTTGTGGCGTTTTCCAACTTCGAAGTCGTTCGGGTCATGTGCCGGTGTGATCTTAACCGCACCTGTTCCGAACTCTTTGTCTACATAGTAATCGGCAACGATTGGGATTTCTCTGTCTGTCAGAGGCAGTTTACACATCTTTCCTACGATGTCTTTGTATCTTTCATCATCCGGATGAACTGCGATCGCAGTATCTCCAAGCAATGTCTCCGGACGTGTCGTTGCGATCTCCAGATAGTCGTCTGTTCCAACGATTGGATACTTGATATGCCAGAAGAATCCGTCCTGCTCCTCATGTTCAACTTCTGCATCAGAAAGAGAAGTCTTACATACCGGACACCAGTTGATGATTCTGGAACCTTTGTAAATATATCCTTCGTTATATAATTTGATGAATACTTCTTCTACCGCCTTGGAACATCCTTCGTCCATTGTAAAACGCTCTCTGTCCCAGTCGCAGGATACACCTAATTTTTTAAGCTGTCCCTCGATTGTTCCGGCATATTCTTCTTTCCACTGCCATGTTCTTTCCAGGAATTTCTCTCTTCCTAATTCTTTCTTGTCAATTCCTTCTTCTTTTAACTGGTTTGTAACCTTAACTTCTGTCGAGATAGCTGCATGGTCTGTTCCCGGAATCCAGAGTGCATTGTATCCCTGCATTCTCTTATAACGGATCAGAATATCCTGCAGTGTATTATCAAGGGCATGTCCCATGTGAAGCTTACCTGTAATGTTCGGTGGCGGCATTACTGTGGTAAATGGTTTCTTACTTCTGTCAACTTCGGCGTGGAAATATTTGTTATCACACCATTTTTCATATAACTTTGCTTCAATCGCTTTGGGATTGTAAGTCTTTTCCAGGTTTTCGCTCATAGTTTCCTCCTCATTTCACACTTTTTTCACATTTTTTTATTACATGAAAAAACCCTTTACATTACGTAAAGGGCGATTGTAGTCGCGGTACCACCTTCATTATACAGGAAAACTCTTTCCCATATATCTCATCTTATTCTTTAACGGGAACGACTCCGGGATGAACTACTACCGTCTTATCATATGTCTCAGGTTCACTCATCCGGCTCCGAAGCTACCTTCCTACGTCTCGTATTCCTTAAGTGTCTCTCAGCCGATGGATCACTCTCTCTGGTATGGACGAACTTACGTGTACTCCTCTTCATCAATGCCTTTACGTATAAACTACTGAATATGATAGCCATCGAATCCCCATTTGTCAAGGATTTTAGGGATTTTTCAGAAACTCTTAAGGAGTTACACCAGACCGAAACATTTCATAATGAAAAGCCATCCCGTTAACGTAAATGCACTGCACATCGTCGTCAGCATAACTACACTTGATGACACGACACCTTCATGTCCCATATTCTTAGCCATGACATAACTGCTGACCGTAGTTGCTGAACCAAGCATGACTAAGATTGCGATCAGTTTCTCTCTCCTGAATCCGATTACTACCGCAAGCGGCATGAACACTGCGACAAATCCCACTAATTTGATAAATGCGGCGATCACGGTCGGTTTGATCTTGCCAAACGCTTTCTTAATATCAAAGGTTGCTCCCATTGCCATCAGTCCCATCGGTGTTGCTACGCCGCCGATACTGCTGACCGCCTTATGTAAGATCACAGGCATCGGAAGTTTCAGCGCTGACCATAACAGACCTGCTGCAATACCGATAATGATCGGATTCGTAATGATACCGGTCAATGTTTTTTTGAGCAGTGCTTTATCCATACCATTTTGTCCCGGTTTGAAAAACGACAGCACAACCACCGCCATAATATTATAAAGCGGTACACTTCCTATGATCATAAGTGGTGCCTGTCCGGAATTACCATAGATATTCTGGATAAATGCAATTCCAAGAAGCGCCGCACTGCTTCTGTACGCTCCCTGGATGAATTCTCCCTGGATGCTTCTGTCTTTCAACAGGCAGGAGATTCCAATTGCGATCGTGATACTGATCAATGTAATAATAAAACAAAAAATTACGAATTTCGTATCCCACGCTTCCTTGATATCTACGACCGCCAGATCGCCGAATAATAATACCGGCAGTGGTATCCGGAAGACGAATTTGTTTATCTTATTGGCAAACTCTTCGTCCATCCACCCAATCTTATTGAAAAACAGTCCCAATACCATCATTAAGAAAATGGGAACTGTTGCATTTAAACTAAACACCAGATTGTCCATTATCCTATATCCTCTCTTGCTTTGATATCAGAAAATATCTGACTCCTTATTCCAGATATTTTCTGATTTCAAAATATGCTTCATAGAGCTGCTCATACGATGTTCTGCAGTTTGCCGGACTGGTAGATGGTAACCCGATTGCCATAATCCCAGTCTTTGGATAACAGAACTTCTTATATAATTGGAACGCTTTCGTTCCCGTCGTAAAGATCGCTTTGATATCAGCACATTCAAGTATCCTGCTCATATCATTCGGCTGTGGATTGCGGATACTGCTGTCATCTGCTCCTTTGATATCACATCCCGCCAACACATCCCATACTGCAATACCATTTCTTAATGCAAATGTAATCTTATCTTCTCTTGTCTCCGGATACGTTTCTCCACAGACATCCGATACAACTTTCCAGAATCTGTTTCTTGGATGGCCGTAGTAGAAGCCGACTTCACGGGATTTCGGAGACGGCATGGTTCCGAGCATCAGGATTTTGGAATGTTCATTGTAGATTGGTTCGAAATTGTGGATGATATGTTGTGTTTCCATGTCTGAATCAGCTCCTGTCTTCAATCTTTTAGATTTTTATCTGTCATCTTTCCAGCTCACGATCAGACCTGCAAGCAGGAATACCACTCCTGCTCCGACAGAGATACATCCCATCCAAAGGAATGCCTTCAAATTCACATCAATTGTACGTCCAAGTATTCTGTCCGTCAGTAAGCTGAGTACCTTATTTCCCATAAGTCCGATTCCCGGCGCAAAGATAACACCGCAGATCAGACCTTCTACACCAAGTGAAAAGAGACCTCTGTATCTTGGATAGCCCAGTAGAATCGTCAGAACCGCAAGAATCAGGATTGCTGCTCCCGCTGCCACACGGCACGGCATAGACAATAATATGGTATAAAGCTTTGCAACTTTTCCCTGCACCGTACTGGTATCGTTCATATTGTCATACAGGTTTGAAGCATAGCTGTTCAGAACATCCTGTACATCATCCAGTTCGTCTTTCAACTGCTGCTTCATCATAGCCAGCATATCGTCATTCAATTCCGGATTCGTATCCTGAATCTCCTGCATACTGTCATCCAGAATCTGGTTCAGTTCTTTTGTTACATCTACGTCTTTGTACGCTTTGCCGCTGGAGAGATCCTCGGTCATCTCATTCATGACCTTTTGCGTAATTGCCTGTACTTCTCCGTTTTTTTCGATCTTGTTCTGTATCTTTGCGATCCATTCCGTATCATCCGCTCCTGCATAACCGAATACCGCATCCATCATCCGGTGTGAAATTGCAGTATCAACTCCTGCCTGACTGATCGCATCCACCAATACCTTTTTTGCCAGAAAACTTGATCCCAATACCGTTACACTTATAATCAACAATAGTCCGATCAGTACATTTAATATTCTTTTGCCAATTCCCATAATTTGTTTCCTTTCCTTTTTATTTCTGCTGCCACACTACATTCCAAAGTCTCCAATGAATTTATTGTCTACTCTTATTAATTAGTATGATATACTATATGGAGATGATTATCAACAACCAGCAATCAAAGGACAACTATAAATGCATACAGATAACCAAAATTCAAAAAGTTTCATTGATAAATTACACAAAGAACATACACTTACCAAAGAAGAATGGATCACACTGATCGAGGGACGCACTCCGGAACTTTCCGAATATCTCTTTTCCCTGGCCCGCGAGGAACGTCATCGTTATTACGGACACGACGTGTATGTCCGCGGTCTGATTGAATTTACCAATTATTGTAAAAATGACTGCCTTTACTGCGGCATACGAAAAAGCAACGGCAATGCACACCGGTACCGGCTGACGGAAGAAGATATCCTGAAATGCTGTCACGAAGGCTATGAACTGGGCTTCCGCACCTTTGTCTTACAGGGTGGAGAAGACGGCTATTATACAGATGAACGCATCACCCACCTGATCCGTATGATCAAAGAACGTTACCCTGACTGTGCCATTACACTTTCCATCGGTGAAAAATCCAAAGAAAGCTATCAGGCTTACTTTGATGCAGGTGCCGACCGTTATCTTCTGCGGCATGAGACTTATAATCATGAACATTATCGAAAGCTTCATCCGGCAAATCTCAGTCCGGAACACCGACAGCAATGTCTGCGCGACTTAAAGGACATCGGTTACCAGATTGGCTGCGGCTTCATGGTCGGATCTCCTTACCAGACTGCAGAACATCTTGCAGAAGATATGCTTTTTATGAAAGAACTGAATCCACACATGATCGGAATCGGCCCGTTCATCCCACACCATGATACCCCGTTTGCCGGAGAAGCTGCGGGAACACTGGAGCTTACCTTGTATATGCTCGGGCTGATCCGGCTGATGATCCCGAAGGTTTTGCTTCCGGCCACAACTGCACTTGGAACCATCCATCCGAAAGGACGTGAACTCGGAATCCTTGCCGGAGCAAATGTCGTAATGCCAAATCTCTCACCTACGGAAGTCCGGAAAGATTATCTTCTATATGATAATAAGATCTGTACCGGAGATGAATCCGCCCAGTGCAGACATTGTCTGGAAATGCGGATGAAGTCCGTAGGATATCAGGTTGTAACAGACCGGGGAGATTCCCTGAACACTTAGAATTCTTTGATTATTTATGAAAGCGAGGAACACAGCATGAGTTTAAACAGCACCCCTTCTTCAGAACGGACACATATCGGAATCTTCGGCAGACGTAATGCCGGAAAATCAAGCCTGATCAATGCACTTACCGGACAGAATCTTGCGATCGTGTCAGATGTACGCGGAACCACGACCGATCCCGTGTTCAAAGCCATGGAACTACTTCCGCTTGGTCCGGTTGTCATGATTGACACTCCAGGTCTCGATGACACAGGAGAACTCGGAAAACTTCGTATCCAGAAAGCCTATCAGGTCTTGAACAAGACAGATATTGCTGTACTTGTAGTTGATGGAACCACCGGAATCACCCCACAGGACAATGCAATTCTTACACGTATACAGGATAAAAAAATTCCTCTCCTGCTCGTCCTCAATAAAGCTGATCTGGTATCCGAACATGTACACCAGGAAATGATCGTATCCACACACCTGAAATATAAGATTTCTCTGGAAAATATTCTGTGGACCAATACCACAGAACATCTTCATATTCATGAACTGAAGGAACGGCTCGGATCTCTGGTTCCTTCTGAGGATTCTTCCAGATTCATTGTGCGTGATCTTGTAAAACCCGGGGATTTTGTCGTGCTGGTGGTTCCGATCGACTCGGCGGCACCAAAGGGAAGACTGATTCTTCCGCAACAGCAGACGATCCGTGATCTTCTCGATGCCGGTACAACTGCCATTGTGGTAAAAGAGACGGAACTTAAGAGTACTCTGGACTCACTGGGCAAAAAACCTGCGCTTGTGATCACCGACAGTCAGGCATTTAAAGAAGTTGACAAAGATACACCTTCTGATATCCTTTTAACTTCATTTTCTATCCTTTTTGCAAGATACAAGGGGAATCTGGAAACCGTTGTCAGAGGCGCACGTGCATTAGACACACTGGAAGACGGAGATACCATTCTGATCAGCGAAGGCTGCACCCACCATCGTCAGTGTGACGATATCGGTACTGTCAAACTGCCTCGCTGGGTATGCGAATATACCGGAAAAGACGTGTCCTTTGAATTTACCAGCGGAACCGAATTTCCTCTGGATCTGACCCGCTATAAGATGATCATCCATTGTGGTGGATGTATGCTGAACGAGCGTGAGATGAAATACCGCCTGAAATGTGCCGATGATGCAGATATCCCGATCACAAATTACGGCACTGCGATTGCATACATGGAGGGAATTCTGGAACGGAGTATCGAGATATTCCCACAATTACGAAAATAAACGAACGCTTTATATATAAAGGAGATTTTTATGCAGATCAGAAAAGCGACAATGAATGACCTCCCGGATATCCTTGCAATCTATGCCTATGCCCGGGAATATATGAAAGAACATGGAAACCCTGACCAGTGGAAGGACAACTATCCTCCGTTAGAACTGATTACACAGGACATCCGTTCCGGCTGCTTACATGTCTGTATCATCCGGGCAAATGACCGGGAACGGATTGGCGGTGTATTCTATTTTCATCCGGAAGAAGATCCCGATTATCTGAACATTGACGGTTCCTGGTTGAATTCCTGCCCTTATGCCGTTGTTCACAGAGTTGCCACAGCACCGGACACGAAAGGCATTGCCACCTTCTGCCTGAACTGGGCTTATGAACAGTTTCCAAATATTAAGATTGATACACACGATGATAATATCCCGATGCAGCATCTGCTCGCCAAATTAGGCTTCACATGCTGTGGGCATACTACATTGAAAAGCGGTGATAGCCGCCTGATCTATCAGAAAGCTGAATAAACTCAGCAGAGAAGCAGTTACACAGGGATAATTTTTTTGGATTTTACTGTGCTAACACCTTCTCAACCTCTTCTATCGGAAGTCTTATTGCTCACTTTAGATTTCCTACAGATTATCTTAAGATTTTTCATATTTTCTTTAGCTCTATAACACAAATTAGAAACATTTACCATGTATTATATAATCATCAACAACAAAGAAGTCACTCAGGTATCAGAAATATGAAGCAACTTTTATCTGATCTGGCTTCGCCTAAAAAATCCTTCGGTTATTTAATAAAAGCTAACAACCGAGTTTATATATATCATTTTTCTTTTTCATAACTTTTTTCCTTTTGGGCATCCGGTGTGGATGCCCATTTTTAATACTGGCATGCGGACAAGCATCTGCTATTCTTTATTCTTTTCCAGCAAATAACTCTCTATTTTCACTTTCCTGTTTAAGATTCCCTTCTCCCAGATCATCAGATGAATCTGATAACCGATACTGTCTTTTGCAATCTCGAATGGTTCTTCTCTTAAAATAACAGAATCTTTTCCTTCCTTTTGCAATTGCTGTATTGTTCCGGCACTGCAGGATAACAGCAGTAATTAAGCGGCGGAAAATCCACCAGCATCGCAAGCTTTCGTTCCTCTGGTGTACAGTATTCCTCTCCCAGATAATCATACTTGTCTCTCATGATTGCCAGACGGTATTCCAGCTGCCGCAGATATTCATAATCCTTCATCCAGAAATGTCCGATCTCCCCATAATCATACAGATGGACATCTGTCAACAGATCTTCGAAAAATATCGTGACGACTGAATCTCCCTGATGGACCACAAGAATGTACTCCATATCTTCAAAACTCATCGATGCCGATATCTCTCCTTCATAGTCCGGTCTGTATTCCCCTGTCATTCTGGCATTGTGAAATACAAGAAAGCTTTCCACCGCATCATTCATCAGATATACCAGTCGGATATCCAGTTGCCCTGAAATTGATCGCTCCGGAAAAATCAGCTCAAACTGTTCCTGTTCCAGAAGCTCTTGCAACATTACAAATGCATCCACTATTCTTTCTCTCCTTCATTTGCCTCTTCAACCACAACTTCCGGTTCCACTTCCCCATGATCTTCTACATAATCAAATCGCAATACCGCCTGCGGCCAGTTCAAACTGATCCTTGCATTCTTCTGCTTTTCTTTTCCGGCTTTCTGAATCAGCTCCAGAAGTTCTTCCAAAACAGCTTTCGTCAGATAACCGCCCCGCCAGTGAAACGTAAATACTCTTCCTTTTTTTGCGGTCTGTAATGCTCTTCTATATACATCTTCTGTCTTTGTAAACGACAGTTTCTTCTCTTTATAATAGAAATGGTCCCCTTCTTCGCACTTTGGTGCCGGAGCGATCAGCGGCTCATGATCTCTGAAAATGCTTTTATCATCCAGGTTGAAATAGTCGTAGCGGATTTCTTTTTTGTCATTTCCGAGTGTATTGTCAAATGTCGCATCCAGATGATAATAATTTCCACCAATTCTCACAATGTTCCAAGTATGACGGTATTTGATTCCTTTCTCCGGATTGTTACCGCAGACTGCGATCATACACCAGATCCCGAGTGCATCGCACAGCACTTTCACTGATTTTGCAATTCCTTCACAGACCCCGACACCCTGTCCGAGCGGTCCGATGATCTCATGGGAATATGACTTTTTTAATTTATCATAGTGTACATTTGCACAGATGAAATCATGTACATATTTTTCCTTTTCCCATTCGGATTTATCTTTTACCGGTCTTACGAGCTTTTCTACTCTGGACTTCAGTGCTTTTTGATGTTCCTTTATTTTGTTTTTATCAAATAAATATTCCGGGATAAAAATGAAATTGGGCGAATCCGGATAATACTTGTACTTATACCCGGTTGCCCAGAAAATTTCCGGATGATCCAGACGCAGGCGGAAGAATACATTATAAAGTTCCTCCGCCTCCATTCCTGGAATCTGTATTGAATCTGAGATTTCAAGCAGTCCCTGCCGAATTGCATGATAGGCTGCCTGCTGTACTTTGTTCATCTTGCTATAATAATATGGTTCCACGATCATCTCTCCATTTTTATCTTTTTAAATCTGAACCCATTATAGCAAATTTTCACATATTTTTTATATTTCATATCCATTATGTATTTTGTAGCGGTTGTAAATTTTATATAGATTCTACATTTTTCGTCGCCACAATATCCACACCGGTACCGGCCACATCCTTCACCAGTACATCTCCGATATGTACCGGTGCCGGAACTTCCACACTCTTCAGTGCTTTCACACATTCAAAGATTTTTCCTTTCGGAATATCTTCCTTTGTCTTCACCGATACCATATCCGCATCACCGCCGGATACTCTTACCGTAGAAGTTACGATTCTGGTCGGATTAGTCACTTCTTTTCTTGCATATACGTCTCCTCGTTTGCAGGTATTTCCTGTTACACTGATCACTTCGCCGGCTTCCATTGTCACGATCAGAGGGCAGCCCATCGGACAGCCGATACATGTCAGTTCTCTCGTTGTTACTGTTCCCATCCTCTACGCCTCCTCTATCTTTACTGTAATTGTCTTAAGACCCGGATACTTCATAAGCTGTTCTTTCGTAAGTTTAATCTGCTCCATCTCTCCCGGTGCAACAACCGGACGTTTCTTATGTATCACACGTTCTTCACCAAAATATACACTTACATAACAGTTCTTGTATACACCGCCCACACGGAAGCGCACCGTAAGATTCTCATCCATATGAACCGGATTAATGGTACTTGGAACTGTATAACGCACGCCTTCTACCGGATTCAATACAATCTCCGCTGCCTCTTCCCTACTATGCTTATCTCTATCGTCGGTATCTGCCTGTAAGCTCTTCACATATTCTGCTGCATTTCTTCCCGCAGTCTTCGCTTCTTCCGACACAAAATCCACCAGGTCATGTACATGCAGTACATTTCCACATGCAAATACACCTTCGATATTAGTCTCCAGGCTTTCATTGACTTTCGGTCCGGATGTCACAGGATTCATATCTACGCCCATACCTCTGGATATCTCATTTTCCGGAATCAGTCCGCAGGAAAGTAATAACGTATCACAAGTGTATTCTTCTTCTGTTCCCGGAATCGGCTTTCCTTTACCGTCCACTTCTGCCAGTGTGATTCCTTCAACTCTTTCTTTTCCTTTGATATCTACAACCGTGTGGCTTAATTTCAAAGGAATATCATAGTCATTCAGGCACTGTACAATATTACGCTTTAAACCACCGGAATACGGCATCAGTTCTGCTACAACTTTGACCTTTGCACCTTCCAGTGTCATACGTCTTGCCATGATCAGCCCGATATCGCCAGAGCCTAAGATTACAACTTCTCTTCCCGGCATATAACCTTCCATATTGACCAACCGTTGCGCTGTTCCTGCTGAGTAAATGCCAGCCGGACGATACCCCGGAATGTTCAATGCACCTCTGGAACGCTCACGGCATCCCATAGCCAGGATGACTGCACCTGCCTGTATTTCAAATAATCCTTCTTCCCGGTTCATCACTGTTACAATTTTATCTGAGCTGATGTCCATAACCATCGTATGTAATTTGTATTCGATTCCAAGATCCATTACCTGTTTGATGAATCTTCCGGCATATTCCGGTCCTGTTAGTTCCTCTTTAAATGTATGAAGACCGAAACCATTATGAATACACTGATTCAGAATTCCACCCAGTTCTTTATCTCTTTCCAGGATCAGAATATCCTGAATTCCATTTTCTCTTGCTGATACGGCCGCCGCAAGTCCTGCCGGGCCTCCGCCAATAATTACTATATCGTATGTTTTCATAATCTATCTTCCTTTTTCTATTACAGCTGATCCTTATTCGTTCCTGTGATAATCTTGGATTTTCCGCCGGATTTTGTGATCTCTGACATCGGAATATCCAATTCTCTTGCCAGTATCTCCATCGTTCTAGGGGAACAGAAACCGGCCTGGCACCGCCCCATACCTGCTCTGGTTCTGCGCTTTACGCCGTCTAATGACTTTGCTCCAAGCGGTCTATGGATTGCATCGATAATCTCACCTTCTGTGATCATCTCACATCGGCAGATAATATTACCGTATGCCGGTTTCTCTTTGATCAATGTCACTCTTTCTTCTTTACTCAGAGTGTTTGGATCCAGGATTCCTTTTCTTGTTGCAATGAAATTTTCTTTTTCTTCCAAATGAAGCTTTTCTTTCAAAATTCCCGCAACCATCTCACCGATTGCCGGACTACTGGTAAGTCCCGGAGATTCAATTCCTGCACAGTCAATAAATCCTTTCGCATTTTCTACTTCTTCTATAATAAATTCATGCCCTTCTTCATGTGCACGAAGTCCTGCAAACGAGGTAATTACCTGACGCATCGGAATATCTTTTACATTCTGTCCTGCTTTTGTAAGTACCTGATCCAATCCTTCTCTTGTTGTATTCGTTCCTTCTTTTTCTTCTATATCGATCGCTGTCGGTCCAAGAAGCAGATTGCCGTGTGCAGTCGGTGTAACCAGAATTCCTTTTCCGAATTCATTTGGCAGAGCAAATATTGTCTTGCTCACATGTGCGCCTGCTGTTTTATCCAACAGACAATAATCACCTCTTCTTGGTGTGATGTGTATCTTCTTTTCACTGACCATATTGTGGAATTTGTCTGCATAAACGCCGGCCGCATTCACCACATATTTTGTCTTGAACACACCCTGATTTGTGTAAATTTCCCAGATACCATCCTTTTTTTCCAATTTCTGTACTTTTGTATCAAATTTGAATTCCACACCATTTTCACAGGCATTTTCTGCCATCGCAATATTCAATCCAAATGGACATACGATTCCGGCTGATGGTGCATAAAGTGCCGCATATACATTATCTACAATATTCGGCTCCATCTCGAGGACTTCTTCTCTGTTCAGGATCTGAAGTCCCGGCACGCCATTTGCCACTCCTCTGTCATACAATGCCTGCAATTTATCCATATCTTCTTCTCTCAGACAGATTACCAGCGAACCGACTCTCTGAAATGGGAAATCCAGATCTTTCGATAACTGTTCCATCATTGCATTTCCGCGGACATTTAACTTTGCCATCAATGATCCTTCTTTTGCATCATATCCTGCATGTACAATTCCACTGTTGGCTTTTGACGTTCCACAGCAGACATCTTCTTCTTTTTCTAATACACATACTTTTGCTTTATAACGGGACAACTCCCTTGCTGCTGCCGAGCCTGAGACTCCGCTTCCAATTATTATCACATCATACATATTTTTATCTCTCCTTATCTAATATCTGTATGATTTTTTGAAAAAAGAGCCTGACAAGTAAACGCATCACGAATATGCGGTTATCCTGTC
>ERZ1026866.81-NODE-81-length-64933-cov-36.499106_pt1 | contig 64933 bp, 63 predicted proteins | sample MGYA00380163_ERZ1026866 | MGnify/ENA primary metagenome ERZ1026866 (study PRJEB33269, sample SAMEA4719799) | human gut metagenome | biome: human-associated habitat; feature: organic feature; material: feces | place: Cameroon | collected 2013-10 ...
CTATTATACAATCCTCTCATATGTTAGATGACATAATAGAGTATGGAGATGATGTGTTTATTTTAAATAAAAATAAAGAATATATATTAGGAAAACCTAAAGACTTATTATTTTCTGATGAAATATTAAATAAATATAATTTAGCAGAGCCTGATATTTATAAATATATAAAAGAATTAAAAAGATTAGGAATGAATAATATTGATGGAGTATACAATATAAAAGAATTAATAGAAAAAATTTTTTAATAGTTTTAAATATTATTTTTAATATAAAAGAGAATAAATAAAATGAATAATAGATTTGACCCTAGAACAATTTTTTTATCTACAATATTTTTTACTGTTTCATTGATTATGATGAAAAATATTAATCAGATTATATTTTTTATTATAGTTATTATTATACATATATTATTTGTAGGTATAAATGTAGGAAATATATTAAAGATATTTTTAGCTTCTATATGGCTACTATTGTCTATAATATTTATTAATTATTTTCTTATAGGAAGAGATGTTTATTATATATTAAATACTGCTTCTAGATTATTTTTTATAATAATATTAGCAGCTGTTATGCTATCATCTATGACTGTTATAGACATTGGTTTTGCAATAGAAAAAATATTTTATCCTTTAAAATATTTAAAAATACCTATAGAAAATATTAGTATAATAATAGCGTTATCTTTAAAATTTATTCCTTTAATAAAAGATGAAGCTGTAAGGATATTTAAAGCACAAAAAGCAAGAGGTTTAGATTATGATATTATATCTATATATGACAAAATATTAAATGTAACTAGTATTTTTATTCCTATAGTAGTGTTAGCAATACAATCATCTATAAAAACTGCAATTGCTATGGAAATTAGGGGATATAATGATAGTTCTAAAAAAACAAGATTGTATGAATCTAGTTTAAGATTAAAAGATTATGTATATATTTTATTTTCTATAGCATGTTTCTTTTTAAATTTGTTATTAAGAAAATTAGAAATCAATATTTTTTAATATTATTAATTTTAGCACGCGTTAAGCTAGTTATAAAAACAAATTTAATTAATAATTGCATTATAACTATAAACAAAAAGTTTGTTTACCGCGTGTATTAAAAAATATCAAATTTAAAAAACTCTTTGCTGGTGTATAATCTTAGTTGATAGGACTAAATATATATAAAATTTATTATTTTAAAATAAAATTTCAAACTCTCAAAGTTGTATAATTAAAATAAACTTATTAATATTACCAAATCAATTAATCTTTTTTGCAACTTTTTTGGGCACAAAAAAGTTGATAGGTTTTTAATCACGCGTTGAACTTACTTTAAAGATATAGATACTCAATGGTTGTAAAATTTCTATAAATTAAAATTTATTTACCGCGTGGAGTTAAAACTATAAATTTAAAAAATCCTGGGCGGGTGTGCTATTTCTAATTAAACATTAAATATAATATAAATTATAATATCAAAATAAAGTTATAAAAATAAAAGGGCGGGGAGTGTAAATGAAATTCTATAAATATATATTAAAAATAATACCTTGCACCAATACTCATTCTTCCAAACCCAGCTTTATTTATTTTGGCAGGATATCCTAACTCTTTTCCATTTACAACCATATGAAGCCCCCCTCCAAACTCTAATATTATACCCACATGCTTACTTACATTTATATTAAAACCAGCCCCTCCGCCAACTTCAAAATAATATGGAGTACTAAATAAAAACTTTCCACTTTTATCAGCATCAAAAGATAAAAATCCAAAACTTCCAAAAGCAAAACCATACCTTGATATGCTTATAGCTCCTTTGTATTCGTCATCTCCTCCAAATATAAACTTTTGCATAAGCCCTAATTGATACATCTGAGGACTGTCATCATATATCTTTGAACCAACAATAGATGTGTAGCTTTTTATTTGAAAGTTATTATATTTCATTAGCTTAAAACCAAACTCTATATTTACAGATGTTTTTATTGAATCTGCACTGCTGAATAAACCTATAGAAAAAAATCTATTATCAAGCACGGACTGAAAACCTTTTTTTTCATTATTATTATTTTTTTCTTGAGAGTATAATATATCAAACAAAGATAAAAATATTATATTTATTACAAGTATATATTTCACCATAAATTATTTCCCCTAAACAAAATTAAAGTATTTTTGTGTATGTATTTAAAAGTTATTTTTATTTGTTTTATTATTATTTATTCTTTTATTGTTTTTATTTGCGTGAAAAAATATAAATATTTGCCAATAAATAATACAACTAACAAAATCCTTGCATGCAAATTATTAACAAATATAAAAGTAGCTATAAGCATACAGCTAACAGGAAGAAGTATTGTTAATTTAGATTTTAAAGTCATAGCTCTAGAATTAACAAAACTCTCTAAATGTTTTTTATACAATTTTGTAGACATAAACCAATCATGAAACTTTTTAGAACCTTTAGCAAAAAAGAAAGATGCTAGTAGCAAAAAAGGAGTCGTAGGAAGTATAGGCACCACTATGCCAATAGCTCCTATAGCCACACATATAAATCCTAAAACTATTAATAATGTTTTCATATAATACCTTTAAAATCTAATTTTTTATTTTTTATAAAATTATGCTTAATCATAACAAATATATGTTTAAGTGCTATTATAGGGTGATATATTAGCATTATTTTTCCAGAAAAAGACATAATTTGTTTTACTTTATTTTTTATATTTATTTTGTAGCATTGCCTTGGACAAGCACTGCAAAAAGTTTTTGTTTCTATAAATATGCATTTGTCTGTTCTATCTGTTGAGTAATTGTATATTTCTTCGCATTCTTTACATAAGGGTTTGCTTCCAAATGTTTTTGAGCAAATTTTTTGATAATCTTTATGATGATGTTTACAATAAAGATTAATCATATAAAACATTACTCTTTTTTCATTTTCTCTTTTTTTATATAGTTTGTCTTTTTTATAGCACATTTTTATAACTCTTTTTTTATATATTGGGCATCTTTTTTCAGACACCCAATATACCACCAAAAATCAATATATTATAATAAAATTTTAAAACTTATTAAAATTTCCAAGTAATACCAGTACTTCCATTGAATGCAAGTCCATTGTCAGCACTGTTTCCTATACCGTCAACAGTAGTAGCCCCTCCAATCTGAGCCTCAAAATACCACTCTAAATTAGGCATAGGATTAATGTATAATTCTCCATACACTAAATATCCTACAGAATAAAATATAGGAGGTATTCTTAAAGGCTTAGCACTGCTAGCATATGCATTAATTCCTCCAGTAATCATAGAGAATGATACAGCAGGCTCTAAATAAAGTGTTATTAAATCACTTTCAGCAGTAAAACCAACAGGAACAGCCACACCTACAAATTGAGGCTTAGTTATATAATACTCTGTGCCTCCTATTTCTATAGAAGCTCCTTCACCTGTAAACATTATATTATGAGCAGTAAAATCATAATAAGGTGCAGCAGCTATAGAACCTGTATTTCCTAATTCAAAAGCACCTATAGGATTTGAAGCATCTATATTGTAAAGTCCAAATTCTGCAGCCCCCTCTTTAGCGTCCATTCCCGGAGGTGTAACTTTATATGAAGTGCCTTTGAAGTCTGCTATAGAACCCTGATATATCACTCTTATTTGAGGCTCTATCAATATAGGGTCGGTTGTCGCTATAAAATATCCCCTTACATCAACACCTATTGATTGTCCTACAGTATCTTTAGTAAATCCGTATTGACCATTTTCTCCAACTGTACCTAAATTCATATTTCTAATATTTAGATTACCTCCATTAGCTAATTCGCCGCTTCTGCTTGCATTTGCTTTTAATTTGTACATTCCATATTTAATATTAACTCTTATTCTGCTGAAAACATTATTGCCAGTATAATATTCTATTCTTGTATCTGTAGAAACAGCCATATCACCATCATTAACGCTTCCGCTTCCCACTCCTATTGTAACAGGTATATTAATTCTTAAATTTTCATTAAGAAAAGTAGCTGTTAGTATAGGGGTATGTGCCTGCCAGCTTCCGCTAACATATTTAAATTGATATCCAGCACCAATAGCAAAACTTTCTGTCTTATAACCAAATCCAGCTAAAGCCGCAGGTCTAAAAGTACTTATTCCGCCCTTGCTTCCATTTTCCAAATTATCTAACAAAACTCCTGCTGTCTCTCCATTTACCCCCACAACAAAACGTAAATTATCAGTACCCGCTAATACTCCAAATCTGTCAAGTCTTACTCTTAATTGATTCTCATCAACCAAAAAATCATTGAAATCCTCTACAACTGTGTAGCTAAATACACTATAAGCATTTATTATTAAAGCCGTTAAAATGATATATAAACGTCTCATATTTTTATCCTTTATTAATGTTTATTTATTATTCTTTTTGTATTTATATTGATACATATTTTATATTTTCATTTAAACTGCTATTTTTTATAAAGGTTTCTTTTTGGTTTTGTTTCTCTCTATAGCCTCCTTTAATAATATCCCATCTTGGTATACGCTTCTGCTCATATCAATATATTTCTGATAGTTTTCATTATCTTTTATTTTGAAATAATATTGTGATAACCATACATAGGATAAATATGTTTGGTATTTTTCTTTAGAGTTGTTTAAAGCTCTATTAAAATATTCAAATGCTTTTTTATCACTTCCTCCTGCTATGGCTGGAGCATGCATATAGCCTATAGCTGTGCCAAGAAGTGCAAAAAAGTTACTATTGTCAATTTTTAAAATGTTTTGATATATTTCTTTAGATTTTTTGCCGTAAGAAATTTTATCAGGAAGTGATGAATAATATATAATATAATTCATTAACTCTGATATGCTTATCAAATAATCAATGTCTTTTGATGTTATGTAATTTTTATTTTCATCTATTGCCTTTTTTAAATAATTAAATTTTTCTTTATCGCTTGATATATTTTTTGAAGTTATTAGGTTATATATATTTTTGTAAGTTTGAGAATTATTTACTTTTAATGAGTTAATATCATGGTTTTTTGAAGAGTAGTAATTATTATAAAAATTATTTATTTCTTTTGAATTATAGCCATATATTATATTTGTGATAATAGCAATTAATATTATATATTTCATAGCTTTTTCCTTTTTATGTTAGCTAATACTTAAATATTGTTAGTATATTCTAACATTTAAAAAAAATATGTCAATATTATACTACAAATATTAACAATATATAATTATTTAAATACATTAAAATATTATACTTGCAGAAGTTATAAACTTTGATATACTATAAAGGCTATTTTCTAAATATTTTTTGTGGAGAGGGTATGCTTAAAAAAATAGTATCAGATATAATAAAAGAAGCTTTATGCAATTATTTAAAAGACACGGGGATAGATAACATAGATTCTTATATAGATATAGGATACACTGTAGATGAGAAGTTTGGAGATTATGCTTCGCCTGTAGCTATGAGGCTTTCAAAAGCACTTAAAAAAAATCCTTTTGATATAGCTAATGATATCGTAAAACTAATAGATAAAAAATATTTTGATAATGTTGAGGTTGCTAGACCTGGATTTATAAATTTAACATTATCAAAAGATTATATAAATGAATGTATAAACAAATTATTAGAAGATGATGATTATGGCAAGAACTCTGCAGAAGATAAGAAAAGAATACTAGTTGAATATGTTAGTGCCAATCCTACAGGTCCGCTTCATATTGGTCATGGTAGATGGGCTGCTATTGGAAGTGCTTTATCAAATATACTTAAATATGTTGGTCATGATGTGTATCAAGAGTTTTATGTTAATGATGCGGGAGAGCAGATAACAAAGCTTAATGAGAGTGTTAATGCTGTAAAAGAAGGAAGAGAGATTCCTGAAGACGGATATCATGGTGCTTATATTAAAGATATTGCTAAAATGGAAGGAGTGCCTAAGGATATAATATTAGAACAGCAGAGAAAGCTATTAGAGAGATTTCGCACATATATGGACAATTATGCTTCTGAACTTAAGATAAGAGAGGGCGGCGAATTAGAAAAGACTATGGATTATTTAAATGAAAAGGGTCTTTTATTTGAAGAGGATAATGCTACTTGGTTTAGAAGCACTAAGTATGGAGATGATAAGGACAGAGTTGTTAAAAAGAGCAATGGTTCATACACTTATTTTGCACCAGACATTACATATCACAAAAATAAAATAGACAGAGGATATAAATATTTAATAGATATATTGGGTGCTGATCATCATGGTTATGTACCTAGGATTACTGCTGCTGTGAGGGCGGTGAGCGATGATACTGCTGATTTAAAAGTTATACTTGGACAGTTGGTTCGTTTGTATAGAGGAAATGAGCTTGTGAGAATGAGCAAGAGAACTGGGGATATGATTAGTCTTGAAGAGGTTATTGATGAGATTGGTGTTGACCCTACTAGATATTTTCTTCTTATGCGTTCATATTCTAGTTCATTAGATTTTGACTTGGAGCTTGCAAAAAAGAAGGATAATGATAACCCTGTTTATTATGTTCAATATGCTTATGCGAGAGTTTGTAATATTTTCTTCAAATTAGAAGAGAAAAACATGAAGTATGATTATAATAAAAAATTTGATATTAATAAAATATCTAATGAAAGCACTTTAAAACTTGCTAAGATGATATTAAGATTCCCAGATGAGATTTATGAGTCTGCTAAGTCTTTAGAGGTTTATACTTTATTAAATTATACTTATGATGTTGCTTCTGCTTTGCATAAGTTTTATTATGACAATATTGTATTAGAAGAAAATGATGACATAAGACAGGAAAGACTTACTTTAATAAGAGCTGTTAAAAAGATTCTTGGCATATGTTTTGATATTATAGGCATAACAAAAATAGAAAGAATGTATGACAACAATTAAAATAAGCTAAAGAATATGTTAAAAGAAGTAGAGCAGTTTTTATTAGAAGCAATAAAAGAAAATGAAGAAAATAATAAAAAGAATATTTCTAATAGTCTTTCTAATAAAGAAAAAAAAATAACTTTTGCTGTAGCATATTCCGGCGGTATTGATTCACAAGTACTTTTAAATATAGCATACAAACTTAAAGATAAACTTAACTATAACCTTATAGCAATTCATGTTAATTATAATTTGAGAGGCGAAGAGTCTATCGGCGATGAAATGTTTGCAAGAGAAACTGCCAAAAATTATAATATAGATATTTACGTAAAACATATAGAGAAAGGAAGCTACAATAATAAAAACACTCAATTAGAAGCAAGAAAAGACAGATACTTATTTTTCAAAGAACTATACAATAAAAAAATATATGACTATTTGCTTATAGCTCATAATAAAGATGATTTAACAGAAACTATAATTTATAGAATGATTAAAGGAAGCGGCACAAATATTTATAAAGCATTAAGCAAAAAAAGAAAATATGTATTAAGACCAATATTAAACTTCTACAGAAAAGATATTGAAGAGTATGCTAAAGAAAACAGCTTATCTCACAGAGAAGATTCATCAAACAAAACAAATAAATATTCAAGAAACAAATTAAGAAATGTTATTATACCAATGCTCGAAGAGATAAACTTACAAGCAAAAAATAATATAATAAAGTTTGCTTATAGAGTTTATGAAGAGTCAAATATATTAAGAAAAAAAGTTAATAAAACATATAAAAAAATAGAAATCAGCAGAAATAAAATAAATATAAAAAATATAAAAAACAAACTTGTATTAAAAAAAATAATTATAAAGTTTCTTTTTAAAAATAATATTGAGATAACAGAAAAAAGATTATTAGAGATATTAAAAATAATTTATTCAAAAAAACCAAATATAATATTAAGGCTTGATGATTATAATTTAGCAAAGAGTTATTGTTTATTAGAAATTGTAAAAACTAACGATATTAATACAGATTCAATTACAGTTTATAATGACGGAGTTTACAATTTTGCTGGTAAAACAATAACAATAAAAACTGTTTTAAACAAGGATATTGATTATAAAAAAAATATATACATAAAAAAAACTTTCCCACTTACTATACGAAAAAGAAAAGAAGGGGATTTTTTATATAGCTATCCAAAAGGAAATAAAAAATATTTAAGAAAGATTTTAATAGATTTAAAAGTTCCTTCTAAAGAGAGAGATTTAATTCCTATAATAGAATCAGAAAATGAAATAGCTGCAATATATTTAGAGCCTTATGGAATTAACAGAGTATCAAAAAATTATGCATTAAATAATATCGATGATTATGCATTAGAAATAGAATTTTTTTAATATATTTGAGAATTAATATAAAAAATGCTTGACAAAGTGTAAAAATATGGTAGATTTCAAGCATTATGAATATTATGTTTAGTTTAGAAAATATAAATCGCATCGCATCGCATCGCATCGCATCGCATCGCATCGCATCGCATCGCATAAATATTCTATAATAAAAAATTATCCTCAAAAAAATATCAATTATAAATTTCTAAAAATACTTATATACATCTATGCCTTTTCTTTCGGCATTGCAATAATAAATTTTTTTGAAATATTAAGCTATCATATTAGCTTTTTATTTAATAAATTTTATTTTTTCACAGAAAGGAGAATTAATATGAAAAACATTCTGAATCTTTTTACTTTAATTACATTGATGATAGTATCTGTGTCATGCAGTGATATCTTATCACCAAAAGAGTTCAAATATTCTGATTTAGTTGGAAACTGGAAGGCTATATTCAAAGACAGTACTAAAGATATAAATTTTGCAATAAGAGAAAACGGTGGAATTTTAAGTGAAAGTACTGCTTTTTCTGGAAAAGTAGAAGGTATGGAAAACAATTTAGATTCTACAGTTTCATCTGCCAAAGCTACAATTTTTTATGGCGGTCCAATAGCCGTAGAGTTTACAAGTTCATCTTATGGCGAAGGCAAATATGAAGATGGAACAGTAGTTTTTACATGTGAAAAACAATAAATTATTGGATTTAAATTATGAAAAAAATATTAATAGCTATTATATTTTTAAGTATTTTTATTAATACATCATGTAGCAGTGTTTTATCACCAAAAGAGTTTAAATATTCTGATTTAGTTGGAAGTTGGAAAGTAAAAGATTATACAGCTCATCCTACTGGTATGTTTTATGTTGATGCAGATGGTATGATAACTCCGGGAGTATTTGGCGGTAAAATAAATAACTTTTCTTCAGATAAAACTACTACATCAGCTACAGTAACTATGCGTTTTGGATATTCTGATTTCACTTGTGAGTTTACAAGTGCAACTTCGGCTATTGTTACATATTTTGGCAAAGAATATACGGCAGAAAAAGTAGATTAACAATTTTTATTATTAAAAAAGATTATTTATGAGAGGTACTAATGATGCTTAAAAGAATAATATTATTGTTCTTTCTATTTTTTGTAGAGAATATAATTATATACGCTAAAACTCCAGAGTGGATAACTAATCCTAATAAAATATACAGCAAAGATATCTATGAGTTTGGAATAGGTGAAGGCAAAGAAGAGAAAGAAGCTGAAAATAATGCATTTTCTTCTTTGGCTAAAGTATTTGGCATGAGTGTAAAAAATGATACTAAAGCTCAGCAAAGACTTGTAAAAAATGCTCAAGGAGTAGAAGACACAGCTGTATTAGAAGACAATATTACAGTTGAAGCTCAACATGATCTCATTAATGTAAGAATAGTTGAAAGATATTACGATTCAAAAAGAAAAAAATATTATGCATTAGCTGCTATGAATAAAAGGGAAACTGTTCCTCTAATAGAAAAGAAAATAAAAGAAAACATTGAGACTATTAAAAGTTATATATCAAAATCAGAAGCTGAAAAAGATCCTTTACATAAATATTCACTTGTAGATATGGCTTATATGGTTTCTCAGAAAAATGATTCATTTAAGCAGCAGTTAATGATATTAGATAGTTCCCAAAAAGTAGAAATAGAATCTGCATATCAATCTCATAATTTAGAAAGTATGAGAAATAACATAATAAAAAACATGACTTTTTATGTTGAAAATAGTGAATTATTTGAAAGTGTTAAACTTGTAATAGAGCAAATGTTGAGTGATTTCGGATTAAAGGTTAGTAAGAACAATCCTACATACATATTCAAAGAAAACATATCTTACAATGGAAATGACACAGGATATGGACTATATATATTAAATTATACATTACTAATAGAGCTTGTAGATACAAACAATAAAAGACTAACTTCTTTCACTTTCAAAGGTAAAGAGGTGGGAGCTAATGAAGAGGCTGCCAAAAAAGTGGTTGCAAGTAAACTTAGTAAAAACATAAAAGATTCCCTAACAAAAGAATTTGGTGATTTTTTGAACACTATGATTGAATAATCTATATTTTTACAAAAAATAAATTATAAATTGGAGGGTAGATATATGAATATCTCAAAAAAAATTTTATCAATTTTAGTTATTAGTTTTTTAATTGCTACCACTGGATGTGCTGCTTCAGAAAAGTATAAAATAGTGGACACAAGAGATGGTACAAGAGGAAAAGATCCTAAATGGATAAAACAGAGTATGTCAAAACTAGAGGCAGAGTATCCTGGAAAATATGCTTTTGTTATAAGAAATAGCGGTGATAATATTGCTTTTATAGAAAACTGGGCTAAAAGAGTAAGTGCTGGAGCTGAGGTTGCTGCATTAATATCACAGCAAGTTACAGATTTAACAGCTGCTTCACAATATGGTACAGATGCTAATTTTCAGCAAACTATGGAAACTTTAAGTACTTCTGTGTCTAAAGCAAGAATAGTTGGTCTTAGAAGAGAAGATGATTGGTGGAGATTAAAACAATATACTTCTGGTGATAGAAAAGGTCAAAGAGAATATGAATATATGGTTTTATTTTTGGTAGATAAACAAAATATAGATGGCTTAATTCAGAATGAACTTCAAAAAGCTTTAAATGGTGCTAATGCTCAAACTAAAGCGAGAGTTGAAGAAGCTATGGATAATTTAATACTTGAATCTGGCGGAGATGTTGAATAATAAACATAAGGAGTAAAATATTGTTATGAAAAATAGGATATTATTAATTTTATTTTTAATTTTAGTTAGTTTTTCTTTTGCTTATCCCAAAAAAATGGTATTAACATTAGCATGTCTTCCTCCTGAAGGTAATATGAATGATGATGCTAAATTGTCATATGTAACTGCTGTAGAGACTGCTTTTACAGATGCTGGGCATTTGGTTGCTGATAGGCAAAGATTAGATAAGCTTATGAAAGAGGTTTTATTACAGCAGACAAGCGGTATGGTAGATGAAACAACTGCTGCTGCTGAAGCTGGTAAGGTTATGAAAGTTAAATATCTTGTTGCGGTTATTGTGGATAAATGGGACGAAGAACAAGTTAATAGTGCGGCAAGTGCTAGAGCTGCTGCTAATATGATAGGCTCTTTTTTAGGTAATTCTCAAACTACTGTATCTTCTGGTGATTCTGATTTAATTACTGTTGAAAAGGTTCGCGTATCTGTAAAAGTTATAGATGTAGAAACTAGTTTTGTACTAGCATCAGGAGTAGGACAGGGTAAACTTAAAGATGATCCTTCTAAGATTACAAAAAAGATAGTAAAAGATTTAGAAAAACAATTAAAAAAGAGATTATAAGCATATTACTAAAAATTAAATATTTTTAGTGGTAATAAAAAATTATTCAAGGAGATTCTTATGAAACAAATAAGAAAAATTATTTTATCTGCTTCAATGCTATTAATGTTTAGTATTACAGCATTTGCAGAAAGCGGTTTTGAAGCTATATTAAATGTACCTTTTGGTGCTAGTATTGGTATACCTCCAAAATCTATGAAAGATTATTTTGGAACTTCTGAGGCTGGTGCTGGTTTTGATTCGGGTGTTTCTGCTCAATTAGGTTATATGATTCAAGCTGGGGACATAACTGCTGTAAGTATTTTAGCTGAAGTAGGATATGCTTATGATACTGTATCTTTTAGAGCAAAATTTAAAGATGAAGCTGGCGGCGGTAGTTTCTTAATAGCTTCTCCAATACATAGTTTACAAGTTGGTCTTTTACCTAAATTTAACATTAATGGTCTTTCTATTGGTATAGGCGGAGGTGTAAAAATTCCTATGGCTATGTCTGCTTATTATCAAATAGAAGATAACAGATATATAGCAAATGGAAAAACTGATCCTGTAAAATTCAATATGAACGATATTAAAAATATATTTAAGCCTCAAGTTATAGGATATATTAAACTCACATTTGATTATTCTATTTTCTTATCTGATTTCTTTGCTATCAATGCTGGTGTATATTTAGGATATGATTTTATGCCAAAAACAGCATTATATACTGGTATGTTCTATGAAAATCCTAAAGAAGAGACTTCTGGAACTTTTGATGTTGGTGTTCAGATTGGATTAAGATTTGGACCTCAACCATATTAATTCTTTTCTCCTAAAGCACATTTTAAAAAACGGCTTCATATTAATTGAGGTCGTTTTTTTATTATAAAAATAATTAACTAATTTCTTTTATGCCGTTTTCTATATCGAATACCCAATGCCTATTAAAAACTTTTTTATAAGAATATCCAAATGGAAACTTACCAATAGACACAGCAAAAAAATTGTTTCCATCTTTTCGCTGCTTCAAACATATATCAACCAAATATTGTGGCATATCTTCCATTATAAAATCTGATATCACTAATACATCATTATTATTATATTTTTTCATTATTCTATTTGCTTCATAGAGGGCTTTATATATGTCAGAGCCTCCATAGTAGCTAAGTTTTAAAAATTTTATAAGTTCATCTACGCCGCTACTATTATTAAACTTATATGTGTATATTTCTGTGCTGAAGTTAATAAGATAAGCATTTCTATTTTCTGCTATAGCTTTCATTAATATTTTGAACATTATAGATTTAGCAATATATTCGTTTACACCTTTCATAGAACCGCTTGTGTCTATGCATATAATCATATCACCTTTGCCGTCTTTATGGCCTGATACGGTTTTGTTTTTATCTAACTCATCAAATGCATAGTAACTTTTATCAAAGCACATAATCATATTTTCTATATATTTTAGCTTAAATAACTTTTCTGCTTCTTCATTGCAAAGAAGTGAAAGCTCCTCTGGAATAATGTTTTCTATATCTTTAGAAAAATAAATTCCAGATATCTCATCTTTAGAATCAATCTTTTTATTTGTGTATGAATAGTTATTTTTTAATTCTATATTTTTTGTTATTTTTTCTATATCTATTTTTTTGCCTATAGAGTCTGCTATTTTTTCTATATAATTATTTTTATCAATATTGTCTATAAACTTAACCCATCTCTCTAATAAAGAAATATCCTCTTCTTTTAATTCACCGACTCTAAAATCCCATAACACACCTGTTTTTATTCTAAGTATATTAGACATATATCTTAATCTCTTTAATAATTTAATCCAAGATTCTATATCATTAATAAACTTATATCTTTTTTCTTTGATAGCATTTATAGTCCATTCATTATTTTTTTTATTATAAACTTCATTCCAATTTGATATTATATTTTTCTTTATAGCGTTTAAATTATTATTATTGTTTTCTAATTTATCAAGCCAAAATTTTGTGTCTATATCAAGAGATTTAAACATATTCAAATTATTTATTATATCTTTTTTGCTAATATCTTTTTTCTCTAATTCTTTTTTTGATATTTCTAATTCTCTTCTATTTTCTATATATGGATTATTGCTAGATATATAATCATTTAAATCTTTTTTCCATTTTTCAATTTTTGTTTCTAATTCTTTTTCTATTCTTTCATCTTTATTAAATGAGCCGTAAAAAACGCCTCTTGCCATTTTTTCTGTTTTTTTTATTTCTTCTTTATAAGAATTATTATTAATAAATTGTTTCATGGTTTTCTATTTCATTTTTTAGCTTTTCAGCGTTTAATTTTTCGCTTTCGAGATTCTCTATGTAATCATCAAATATATCTCTAAAAAAATTAAACTCTTCATCAGACATAAATATATTTCTTGATATTTCAAAATTGTTTTTAATATTGGAGATAATATTATCAATCTTTAATAATAAGTCATTTAGAATATTTACATATTTTTCTTTTTTTTCTTTTTCTATTTTTTTAGCTTTTAATCTTTTAATATGATATTCAGGCTCAAACTCAAACAATGCTTCATAATTTTTTGAAAGTCTGTTTGATAATAAACCATTTATTTTTATAGCAGAGTTTATTTCAACAACACATTTATCACTTCCAAAAAAATTGCATCTAAACTTTTTTGTTTGATTTCTGCTAATGTCTAATGGATAAAAATATCCGTTTTTCTGTAATTGTTTTATTGGTATATAAATAATAGTTTCAGCTTTATTATTATATTCGTCCATAACAACATCAAAACTTTTTGCTATATAATACTTATCATCAATGTTTTCTGTATTATAAACTTTCTCTAAATAAAAACATTCATTATTTATTTTTATATTTTCAAAATCATTTTTCCATTCATCTATTATATCATTAAAATTATAATATTCTCTAATAGCATTTTCAGTAATCTTTTTTACAATATCAATATGCTCTTCTTTACTCCATAAACAATTATAAATAATAAAGCAATCATAAATATCAACTTCTTCTTTGCCGCTTAAATAAGCCGACAGCTTTAATAAATATGCTATATGCTGCCATCTTCTGTCTGATACATATATATTAATATTATCTTCATTAAACTTATCTAAAGAAAGCTTTATATAATGAATAATATCAATAACAGTTTTTGAAAGTTTAATATTATTAGCATTCTTTCTAATTTCTAACCATTCATCTGTTGATATTTTTAAGTTATCATCTATATCTACAAAAGAAGATAGTTCTGTGTTTTGAAGTATTTTTTCAAAGTTATCTTTAGTTTTTATATTTGTTATATTTAAACGCATTATAAATCTATCATACAATGCTTCAAGACCTTGACCTTCTGGAGGAGTTTCATTGCTTGCTGAGATTAATGCTTTTAATGGCACTTTTATTTCATTAACACCATTTTTAAATATTCTTTCATTTATTATAGTAAGAAGTGTGTTTAATATAGCGGGGCTGCTTTTCCAAATTTCATCTAAAAAAGCAAAGTCAGCATCTGGCAAATATCCTTCAATTTTTCTTATGTATCTATCGTTTTTTAATTCTTCCAAACTAATAGGGCCGAATATATCTTCTGGTGTGCTAAACCTCTGCATTAAGTATCCAAAATATTTTGAATCTTTGAATGCATAAGATATTCTCTTTGCTATAAAGCTTTTTGCAGTTCCAGGAGGGCCGTATAAAAATATTGGTTTTCCAGCTATAGCACTTAATAGAGTTAATGCTACAATATTTTCTCTCTCATAAAGACCATTAGAAAGTAATTTTATAATATTTTCTATTTTTTTAGATATATCAGTATTTTTCATAAAACTCTCTCACTTATTTAAGTATATCATAGCTGTATTATTATTTAAAGTAATTATATTTAATAATGCTTAATTTACTTTTATATGTTTTTTTGATATAATTAATAAAAAAGTTAAATAAATCATTTTACAAAAATAGTTCTCTTATGCTTTTTTATATAATTGACGAATATATAATAATTAATAAATAAATTTAATAAGCCTATGCGGGGTAAATATGTATAAATATATATTACTAATATTCATAATTGGGTTGAATATTCTTAATGCACAAACTTCTTTAAGCAATGATTATTCTTCTACAAATAGCTATAGTGAAAATGGATATATTAGAAATGAAGAAGAGGCAAGGGCAGCATATAGTTTTGCTCTATACTGTAAAGAAAAAGCATTAGCAAGCGGAGTACGCAATGAAGAGAGCATTAATAATTTAGAAAATGCTAAAGTTATATTAAAAGAGGTTTTAAAATATATACAAGATGATGATATATATATTTCCCTTGCTGAAACTCATGAGGCTTTAGGAGAAATTGAGGAGAGTATAAAAATATATGATTCTCTTGTATTAAACAATCCTCAAAATATAGATATATTAATCAAGGCAGCTGAGAGAAACATATTTTTTGTAGGAGATTTTAAAAAGGCAAAATATTATCTTGAAAATGCTTATGAGATAGACAGAAATTATAATGATACTTTGATATTATTAGGTTTTATTAATTTTAATGATAGAGATTTTCAAAATGCTGTTTATTATTTTGATAAGGTAAATACTACAAAGCCAGCTAGTAAGAATTATTTGCAGTATTATAATTTTTATTATGGAATGTGCAATTTTTATTTAAGCAGATTTCAAAATGCAATAGATAGACTAAATAAACTTAATTATGATTCTTTATCAGATAAAGATAGGCAAGATGCTTCATTTGCTGTAATAAAGAGTTATCAAGCATTAGAAAACTATGATGAGGCATATAGTAAAAGTTTAGAAAACCCTAATGCTTCTATTTTAAGTGCTTATTTAAGTTTTATGGCTGACAAATATAATGAAGAATTATTTTCACAAATTAATAATAGTGTTAATATTCCGCAAGTGTTGTCTGTTATTATAGAAGCTAAAAATAATGGCTACAGCAATGCTTTAAATATTATAGAAACAGATATAGACAGAGCAAAAATAGATTTGGATATAATTCAAACATACTATAAACTTGTAAATGAAGTAGGAAGCAAAGAAGAAAAAATAAAAGCAGAGATGGATATTATTAGTTTTTATTTAATGCTTGGCAATATAGATGCTTTGCCTAAACATATAGAAAACATTATTAATTATGATAGTAAAAATGAAAAACTATATACATTATATTTGCAAGCTGCTTTGAAATTTGAAGAGCAAAATAATAAAGAAGCTGCCAAAGAGATGCTTTATAAATATGCTTCATTAAAAAAAGGCAATATAGCAGAAAATGAATTAGTATCTTTGGTTATGACTTCTTCTGATATAGGCGAATATGATTTTGCTATAAAAAATATTGAAAAGTTTGAAAAAGAAAAAGATTCTTATAGTTATTTGAAATCTTATGTGTATTATTTAAATAATGACTTTGATAATGCTAATAACTTTTTAAATAAAGATTTAGAGTTTTTTAAGAGAAATAAAAATCTTAATACTAATGATTATAGATTAAATATACCTTATGTTACAGCACTTTCTGTTTCTAATACTAACTCTATTATGGAATATGCTAATTTTAAATATTCTATAGATAAAGATTCTGCTGAAGGGTTAAATAGTTTAGCTTGGGCTTTGATATATTTGAATATTGATATAGATAAAGGAATATCGCTTGCTAAAGATGCTGTAAAAATAGAGCCTAAATCTCCTCATTATATAGATACTTTAGGTTTTGGATATTATTTAAAAGGCAATTATGATGAGTCTTTAAAATTATTGTTAAAGGCAGCATTTTATGCAGATGAAACATCTGAGGCTGAAATTTATTCACATTTGGCAGATGTTTATTATGCTAAAAAAGATTTTAACAATGCATTAAAATATTATAGAAAATCAATTTCTTCTATTTATAAAGATAATAGCTTTGATTCAAAGAGAATAGAAGAGAGAATATCATCAATAGAAAATAACAAACAATAACTAAAAAACAAAATAAGAGAGGTTTAAAATAATGATGAAAAAAAGAATAATTTATATATGTTTATTTATATTTTCTGCAGCTACAGTATTTGCTCAAAATGAACAGGAAGTAATGAAAGAGGCTTTTGATAAGTTTTCAAAATCTCCATTTACTTCGCTTTATTCATCTGGAGGTGCTTTTTACAGCGGAGATGATTTAGACCAAATGCCTATGATAGTTAATTATTATAAGAATGATAATAACAATAAATATATGACAGCATTAGATGGGCTTTTGGGCGGTGTTATAATGGATGCTAAAGTTATCAACAATGAACTTACATTATACACACAAGATTCTGGTGAGACTATTAAAAGAAACTTTAATACATTTGCATTAGAAGCTCCTATTATGCGTTTTCCTAAACTTTATGCTGATATATTAGATTATAAATTTATAGATTTAAATAAAAAAATAATAAGCAGCAATATCACATTAGGTAAAAATTGGCATACTCTAAAAATTGGATATAATGACAGAGTTGATACTATAGTTTTTTCTGCTTCTACTTTCCGTGTAAGAAGTTTTTCTACTTCATTTATGGATAATGTTGTTAATGTTGAATTTGGTTCTTATACTACAGTTAATAATATACCGTATCCTAAAGAGTTTATTATGAAAAGCAAAACTGATAAAAGAGAAATTCGCTACAATGTAACAAATGTTTCTGCTGGTAATAATGCTAAAAATGCAGCTAAAAAATTAGGCTGGTAATATGATTTATGATGATTTATGTATTGAATTAGATAAATTATCTTTATTTAAAGATGATGATAATGATTTAAAAAAAAGAAAGATAATAGATTATGCATCTTTAGTTATGGATTATAATAAAAATATAAATATAACAGGTGCTAAAGATATTCAGACATTTTTAGATGAGCATATTCTTGATTCTCTTTTGGCATTAGATGTATTTAGAGATTATGATAATATTATAGATGTTGGAAGCGGGGCAGGACTTCCTTCTATTCCGCTTGCTATAATGTATAATGATAAAAAGTTTACATTATGCGAGTCTAAAAATAAGAAGTCTGATTTTTTAGTTATAGCTAAAGAGAAATTGCATCTTACTAATATAAATGTTGCATCAAAAAATGTATATGAATTAAAAGAGAAATATGACACCATTACATCAAGGGCTTTTTCTGATATAAAAACTCTTATTAGAATATTTAAAAAAATAAAAACTAAAAATGCCTCTCTAATAGCATATAAGGGAAAACTTCAAACAATAGAAGAAGAGCTTAAAGAGATTAACGATATACATAAATATGATGTTAATATAGTGAAGTTAGCTTCAAAAGAAAAAGAAAGACATTTAGTGATAATAAAAGACAAATAGTTATATGTTTAAAATATAAATTGAATATAAGATAATGGTTATATTATAATTTTAAAAATGCAGTTCTTTTGGTTCTTTTATACCAATACCGAAAGGTACCTACTCGGTAAAAGAACTGGGGTGCGGGGCAAAGCCCTGCAAATAATATAAAATAAAAGAGTTTAAAATTTTTATAATATATTGAAACAATAGTTTTTTATTGATTTTTTGTTGTTCTTTTTCCCGCAGCTACACGGTGTGGACTTCGTCAAAGAACCAAAAAGTGCAAGTACTATAGCTTTATATGTTTAGAATATGTATAAACTATATTGTAATACTAATATTTTCATCTAAAAAAATGCAGTTCTTCGAGAAGCGTATCTGAAGAATATAAGCTTCTTTTATATCAATACCGAAAGTACCTACTTGGTAAAAGAAGTGGGGTGATGCACGGTGTGTACTTCGTTAAGGGCAAAGTCCTGCAAGTATTTTTGAAATTTAAAAATTTGATAAAATATAATTATTTTAGTAAATATACATTTTATTTATTAGAAAATATATTCTTTATATAATCATATGGAAGCATTGTGTTTTTATCTGTATAATAGAAATGTCCAATTGAAACTGTGTCTTTTGAATATATTATAATATCATTTGGTATATTTTTATTTGTGCTTATTATATTTATTTTATAGCCGTTAGTGTTTGCTTTAATAATTGGTATTGTTTTATTTAGAGATATGCTATTTAAGCTTTTTATAATAAAATCTATATCATTTGTATTTGTGATGTTTAATATTTTATTTTGATATTCTAGAGTAATTTTTTCTACACTTTGAGGGTAGCAATTTATACCGTTGATTGGGGTTTTGTACCATAGAATTAGTATAACAATAATAAATAACGGTATTAGGCTTATAAGTTTTTTTATGTTTTTTTTGATATTGTTTTTCATTGACTATAATAAAAAAATTAGCTTTGCACTAAGTACTATATGCAAAGCTAATATAATATTTATAAATTATTTACCAAAAACAGCTTCATAATCTTTTTTGAATTTTTCTATACCTTGGTCAGTGAGAGGGTGTTTAGTCATTTGTTCAATTACATTATAAGGTACAGTAGCAATATCAGCACCAGCTAAAGCACATTCTGTAACATGTATAGGGTGGCGAACACTTGCTGAAATTATTTCTGTTTCTATTGCATGTGTAGCAAAAATATCAGATATTGTTCTAATAAGTTCAAGACCGTCAGTAGATATGTCATCAAGTCTTCCTAAGAAAGGAGAAACATAAGTTGCACCTGCTCTTGCAGCAAGTAATGCCTGATTAGCTGAGAATATTAAAGTAACATTAGTTTTTATTCCTTCTTTAGATAATACTTTTACAGCTTTTAATCCTTCTACAGTCATAGGAATTTTTACTACCATGTTTTTATGTATTTTAGCTATTTCTCTTCCTTCAGCTATCATATCTTCTGCTTTTACAGTAGTAGCTTTAACCTCTCCGGAAATAGGTCCATCAACAATTGTAGTTATTTCTTCTATTGTTTTTTTAAAATCTCTTCCTTCTTTTGCTATTAATGATGGGTTTGTAGTAACTCCGCATATCACGCCCATATCATTAGCTTTTCTTATATCATCAACATTAGCTGTATCTATGAAAAATTTCATTACAACACTCCTATAAATATATTTTGTTTTATCAATTATATATTTAATTTTATTTAATTTCAATTTATTATATAATACATTTAATTAGGTTGACTTTTTTGCGTTTTATTATAATCTAAAAAGCTATGAGATATTATATTATTTTGCTTATATTATTTATCAGCGGAACAGTTTTTCCAATGGTTTCTGTTGAAGGTAAGGTTAATAGAAAGAGTATATATAAATGGCAGAACATAAAATATACTTTAACTTTTACAGGAGATGCTAATAGTTTTAAGGCTGAAGGATTAGACGAAAACTCTATAAGCGATTTTGAAATAATAAACAAAAGAATAGAAAGCGAAACCATAGATAAAGATAATTCCGATATAAAAACTGTATACAAAATAATATATACATTAAAGCCTATTAATAAAGGTAAATTAAAAATACCAGAATTAGAGGCTCGTTATTATGAACTTGAGAGGGGAAATAATTTAATACCAAATGAAGAGCCTTTGAGTGAATACAACATTAGAGTTTTTGGCAATTCATTTTTAATTATAATGATTGGGCAATGGGTACTTATAGTTCTTATAGTGTATTTATTATATAAATTTATAAAAAAACAGCATAAAAATTAAAATGGAGAGTTTATGACTAAGGATTTACAGGCTATTTCAGAAGCAGCCAATGCGGCATTAGATGTTGTGAATGCAGTAAAAGATGAGATTAAAAAAGTAATAGTTGGGCAAGAGAATATGATAGATAAGCTTTTGCTTGGCATAGTATGTGATGGGCACGTATTGCTTGAAGGTGTGCCTGGTCTTGCAAAAACGCTTACAGTAAAAACTTTAGCTTCTACAATAGATGCTACTTTTAAAAGAATACAGTTTACACCCGATTTGCTTCCTGCAGATATAATAGGTACAGAGATATATGATATTAAAAATTCAGTTTTCTTACCAAAGCAAGGACCAATATTTTCAAACATCATACTTGCAGACGAGATAAACCGTTCTCCTGCTAAAGTGCAATCTGCTTTGCTTGAGGCCATGGAAGAACATCAAGTTACAATAGGAGATAAAACTTATAAACTTCCAGAAGTATTTTTAGTATTAGCTACTCAAAACCCAATAGAGCAGGAAGGTACTTATCCTTTGCCAGAGGCACAAGTTGATAGATTTATGCTAAAGGTAATTGTTAAATACCCCCTAAAAAGCGAAGAGAAAACTATAATAAAAAATATGTCTTCTTCAAAACCAGAGGAAGTAAAACCTATCACAACAATAGAAACAATAAACAAATTAAGAATATTAGCTAAACAAATATATATAGAAGATAAATTATTAGACTATATAGTTAATATAATAGATGCAACAAGAAACCCAATAGAGTATAAACTTAAAGAGGAGTATATTGATTATGGTGCTTCTCCTAGGGCAGGTATATATCTTACAAAAGCAGCTAAGGCTAATGCTATGATGAGCGGCAGAGGCTTTGTGATACCGGAAGATATTAGGGCTGTTGCTTATGAGGTTTTAAGACATAGAATTAGTGTAAGTTATGAGGCACAAGCTGAGAATGTAAGCAGCGATATGATTATAGAGGAACTTCTTTCAAACATCAATGTGCCTTAAAAGTTGTATAAGAAGTTTTGAGCATATTAATATAATTTTTAAAAATTAAAATATATATTTAAAAATTTTAAGTTATTAATATTTTATTGTTCTTTTTCACGTATTGCACAGTGTGGACTTCGTCAAATAAGAAAAACTATAAGTTTTTTAGTTTTATATATTTGGAGTATATAAAATATAAGGAACATATATTTTAAAGCTAAAAAATGCAGTTCTTTTGGTTCTTTTATACCAATACCGAGTAGGTGCCTATCGGCAAAAGAACTGGGGGTGTGGGGGCAAAGCCACCACAAACAAAAAACATAAAAATATTTTTGGTAAAGTTAAAAATTTTTTAGTATATAATAAAATATATATTATATTTAGGTGCTGCTTATGAAAAACATTCTATTAACCTTTTTATTTACTTTTTTATTTATAGTAAACTGTAGTGCAAATGAAAAGGAGTTAGAAGAAAATATTATTGAGCCTAATAAACTCACACCATTAGGAACTATAATATTAAACCCTTATGATATAGCTCCATTATCTGCTTCTTATGTTATAAGCAATACAAACAACTATCCAATAACTGTAACTGTTAAAGGGCTATACAATGAACCTGATATAATTCATACATATCCTGCTAATTACGGCAAAGAGTTTGAAATACATGGACTTTTCCCAGAGGCTACAAATACAATTATTATCAATGATGCAGGAAGAGAAATTGTAGAAAATCATTATATAAAAAAGATTTATCATGATGATGTGTATATTGATTCAAAATATACTGTAGAAGTTAATAAGCTTACAAACGATGACGGAAATAATCCTGAATTATATTTTATTCAATATTTTAATGGCTGGTATCCTACTGCTACTATAGGTATATCAAAAAATGGTTATGTGAGATATTTTATTAAAGGAGTTACTGCTTCAAAAATCGCTATAGAGGGCAATAAGTTTTTAATATATCCTATGTATGAAGGCAAAATTTATAATATGCTTGGAAAGGAACTTGTAAAATATCCGAGCAATTCTCATCATGACACTATAAAAAAAGATGATAATTATATTTATTTATCTGCAAGCAAATGGGGGGGAGACGATGAGATTACAGAGATTGACTTTTATGGAAATATAGTTAGGAAGATGAGTTTTGCTTCTATTATAAGAGATATAGTACTTCCTAATAATGATAAAAATGAAATAAGAATATTAAACAGAATAGTGTTTGATGAAAACAATATATTTGTAGATGAAAACGGAGAGCAGAAATCTATAGACTGGTTTCATGCTAATTCACTTGTTTATGATAAAGAGACTGATATACTTTATATCTCTTCAAGGAATTTAGGAGTATTTGCAATTGATTACAGTGATTGGAAACTTATATGGTGGTTTGCAGATGAAACATTAAACACAAGAACAGGAAATGCATATGGTCAGATTCCTTATAAAGATAATTTAGGAGATTTGCCTTCATTGGATGCATACAGAGTAAAAGGAGATGCACTCACAGATGGACCAAAAAATCAGCATGCATTAATACTTTTAGAAAATGGAAACTTAGGAATGCTTGATAATCAGGGAGATGCCAACAGAAACTCTAAAGGCTCAAGATATGTAGAGTATAATATTACAGGAGAGCATGGTTCTTATACTGCTATTAAAACAGATGAGTTTAGAGATGCTTCGCTTTATTCGAGAATTACTTCAGATGCTGACATTAAAGGAAATAATTTACTTTTAACTTATGGAACTATAAGAACTGTATTAGAAGTAGATAAACAAACAAAAGAAGTTTTATTTAAAGCTAAGTTTGATATGCCTAAGTCTGAATTATACTACAGAGCAGACAAATTGCCTTTATATTATGAAGAGGGAAGAGAGTACTTTGAAGACGCTAATATAAAGAATTAATTATATATGCTTATAGATTTTATAGCCTCTATGCATAATTCTTCGTTTTCTTTGCCGTTGTATGTAAACCATGCAAGAAGTGCTAGCTTTTTTGAAACTGCTACTACAGTAAATACATAATCATCATTACTCATAGATTTTTTGTATACAGCAGATTTTATATCTTTTATTTTTATATCTGTAAGGTCGCCTTTTTCTTCTTTTGTTACGTCCATCTGTTTTATAACATATTCCATTATAGCGTCAATTTCATCATTTGCAAAAGAATATACCTGCATTGCAATGTATGTATGTATGTTTTTAAACTCTACTAATGTTTTATCATCTCTGTAAATGTTAAAACTCATAGGAAGAGAAATATTAAATCCGCCTGCTATAGAGTATCTTGCATATTCTTTTCTAAATCCAATATCAGTATTAACCATTTGAATATTATTTTGTTTATTGGATTCTATAAATTTAGCTAAATTATCATCGTCTAAATAGTATGCTATATCAGAAAGTATTTTCCAAGGATATGGCAGTGTTTTATCTTTTTTGTATGCCTCTTGAAAACAGTAAATTATTTTTTTATATACATCTCTCTCTTTATCATCTATAATCTCTCTAAAAGGGAAATAAAGCCATATAATGCTATTTAAACTCTTAAACCAAAAATCAGCATTAATCTCTTCATCATTCCAAATAAAAAACTCTCTTGCAAAATTATATTTATCTTCTAAAGGAGCATTAACTAAATTATTAAACCAAGATTTACCCCAATATCCCAAAGGAGAAAGTGCATAATATTCTTTTTCTATCATAGGATAATCATAAGGCATAGATATCATAAAGTCTTTAAACTCTTCATTAGCAAGCAAACTCTCTGAATATTCATTTAATGCTGCTGCAAAGAAATTTTTTAACTTATCAAAATCTTTTTCTTTAAAATATCCGCTGTAGTCTTTATATGTTTTATCTTCTTCAAATACAATATCTAATCTTGTTGCAATTCTTCCTAATACAGAAATGATAAATCTATGATACCCAGCACCCAAAATACCGCTATTAATAGTTACATATAATGTGCCTTCTTTATATTCAAAATATACAGGGTCAGAAGCTGGGTGAAAAGAGTATATTAATGTGCTTGAGTTATCTTCATCTAAGATAGAATATTCTGATAGCATTACAAGAGGGTTAATATTTACTTCGTTTAGAGATGATACTATTGATTTAAATAGTCTGTCTTTTGTAGGAAGAGCCCTATTAAATTTAGCACTAAGTAAAAACTCAATATTCATAAAATTTATATGTACATATTATAATATTATATATAATAACATTTTTTATTATTATATCAATATATATTTTGTAGTTGTTTTAGACGAAAGCATTTATTATTATATTATTTTTTGTTATTGACAAAGTTAATATTTTGTAGTAGAATAAATTACTATAAAAAGAAAGTAGGAAAATAATGAATAGATTTAAGAAACATAATAAACCTCTTTTCGTTTGGGAGTGTTAAATTATTTATTCATTATTTATATAGTTTAGCAATTTAAAAGCTCCCTTAAAATACGGGGGGCTTTTTTATTTGAATATAATACATAAAAAAATAGGAGCTGATTAAAAATGGAACATTACGGTTTATTTGGTATTATACCGCCGCTTTTGGCTATAATACTCGCCCTTCTTACAAAAGAGGTAATAATCTCTTTAACTGTTGGTATACTTTCCGGTACTTTAATACTTGCACATGGCAACATATTTACTGCTATCACTATATTTACAGATAAAGTTGCTGCTATGACTGGGGATTCTTGGAATGTAAGAATACTTTTGTTTTGTGCTTTGCTTGGTGCATTTGTAAGCATGCTTTCAAAAACAGGTTCTACTAAAGCTTTTGGTTTATGGGCTAGTAAATACCTTAAAACTAAAAAGAGTGTATTAATATTTACTTGGTTTTTTGGACTTATTATATTTATAGACGATTATTTTAATAGTCTTTCTGTGGGTACTGTAATGCGTCCTGCTTTCGATGAAAAAAAGATTTCTAGAGCTAAACTTGCTTATATATTAGATTCTACTGCTGCTCCTGTTTGTATACTTGCACCTATATCTACTTGGGTTGTAACTGTTATGAGCTATATTAGAGATTCTGAGGGGTTTGAATCTTTGAATATGAGTGAGTTTATCTTCTTTATAAAAATGATACCTTATTCGGTTTATCCGCTTTTAGCTTTGGCTTTTGTAGTATTAATTTCACTATTTTTTAAAGATTTCGGACCTATGAAAAGAAGTGAAGATGATGCTGCTAATGGTAAATTATTTAATGAAGATTTATATGGTGCTTGTCCTGGTAATTTAGAGACTATTTCAGGCGACAGTGCTAAATGGTATGACATGGTTATAGCTATAGTAGTATTAATATTGGTTTGTATAGTGATGTTTCCTATTACAACATATATGGGCTTAGTTGGTTCTGATGGTATAGAAACTTTATCACAAGCTTTTAACAGTACTACTATTACAAATGCTTTTATACAAACAGATGCTTCTAAAGCTTTGTTTTATGGAGCAGTTATTTCGCTTATAATAATGTATATTTATTATGTTGCTAGAAGACTATTAAATGTTCGTTCTGCCGGTAATGCTATAATGGAAGGTATAAAATCAATGGTGCCTGCTTTGGTAGTATTAGCTTTGGCTTGGACTATTGGTAATGTTATAAAATCATCTCCAGAAGAAGGCGGTTTAGGTTTAGCTTCTTTCTTATCAGAAGTTGTTAAAGGCGGCGGTTTCCCTCTTTGGCTTCTTCCTGCTATTGGTTATTTGCTTGGCTGTGTTATAGCTTTCTCTACTGGAACAAGCTGGGGTACTTTTGCTATACTTATTCCTATAGTAATACCTATTGCTACAGGTCTTGCTAATGCTAATGGTTATACAGGAGAACAGCTTTTGAATGTACTTCTTATTAGTGTAGGTTCTTTGGTTTCTGGTGCTGTATTTGGCGACCACTGCTCTCCTATATCTGATACTACTATACTTTCTTCTACTGGAAGTAACTGTCCTTTATTGGAACACGTTAGTACACAGCTTCCTTATGCTAGTTTGGTAGCTATTGCTTCATTTATAGGAGTTATAGTTGGAGGTATTACTTTAAATCCTTTCTTGGCTTTATTAACAGGATTTGTAATAATGTGTATAATGGCTATACTAGCACCAAAATTTTATGATAGAAAAATGATAAAATAATATTAAAAAATATTTTTATTAATTCTAAAAAGTCTCATAATTTCTTATATTATGAGACTTTTTTTGTTTTTTTCATATTTAATTAATAATATTTAAAGTACTTTATTTCTATATAAAGCAATAGTTTGGTATTTTATTATTGAGTTTTTTATACCTTTTTTATATAATAATTAGAAAATTTTAATAAATTAAGGAAATTTTATGAAAAAAATTTTGGTCGTTTGCCGAACAGGCATGGGAAGTAGTATGCTTCTCAAAATAAAAGTAGAACAGGCTGTATCAGCATTAAATGCAGATGCAGAGGTGTATCATGATGTAACATCAGCTATAGATGGATATAATGATGTTGATATATTAGTTACGATGAAAGATTTAGCTGATGAACTTCAAGGCAGATTCCCTATAGTAATCGGTATAGAATCTATCACAAATAAAGAAGAAATAAAATCTAAAATATCAGAAGCTTTAAGCAAATAAGCATAACAGTGATAACATTATTAGGAGAAAATTCAAATGATTACAGGAATATTAAATTTTATAGTTTATGATTTATTAGGTACTAGTTCTATATTAGTTGGTTTTATAGCTATGTTTGGTCTTATCTTACAAAAGAAGAAATGGGATAAGGTTGTAATCGGTACTATAAAAACAATAGTTGGATTTATAATTTTTAGTGCTGGTTCTTCTTTGGCAACTAGTTCATTAAATTCTTTCCAAACTTTATTTACAAAAGCATTTAATTTGGAAGGAGTATTACCTTTAGCTGAAGCTGTTACAGCATTGGCTCAAAATAAATTTGGACCTATAGTTGCTTTAATAATGGTTACCGGTTTTATAGCTAATTTAATAATAGCTAGATTAACTCCATTTAAATACATATTTTTAACAGGTCAGCACAATTTATATTTAGCAGCACTTTTAACTGTAATATTTAAAGCAAACGGTGTATCTGATGGTCTTACTATAGGATTGGGAGCTATTATATTAGGAGCTTCTGCAGCATTATTCCCTGCTATAGCACAAAGAGGTATGAAGAAAATTACTGGTGAAAATGAAATAGCTATGGGACACTATGTTACATTAGCTTATGCTTTATCATCTTTCATAGGTTCTAAAGTTGGTAAACCAGAAGACAGTACTGAAAAATTAAAATTACCTTCTTGGCTTATGATATTTAAAGATTATGTTGTTTCAGTAGCTTTATCTGTTGCAGTGTTCTATTATATATCAGCATTTATGGCTGGTAAAGCAGAAGTTGAGGCTTTATCTGGAAATGTTAGCTGGATATTATTCCCATTTTTACAATCATTATCATTTGCAGCTTCATTATTTATAATTATCACTGGTGTAAGAATGGTATTAGGTGAAATAGTTTCTGCATTTGTTGGTATTTCTGAAAAACTTATTCCTAATGCAAAACCTGCTTTAGATTGTCCTGTAGTATTCCAGTATGCTCCTACTGCTACTGTTATAGGATTCTTATCTGCTTATATAGGCGGTTTATTATGTATACCTGTATTTATAGCTTTAAAAACACCTGTAATTATACCTGTTGCTGTTCCTTATTTCTTCATAGGTGCTACTGCTGGTGTATTTGGTAATGCTACAGGCGGTTGGAAAGGTGCTATTGCTGGAGGATTTATCACTGGTATACTTATAGCTGTTGGACCTGCTTTAATATACCCTATAATGAGTTCTATAGGTTTAACAGGTACTTCTTTCCCAGAAACAGACTTTGTTAGTGTTGGTTTAATATTAAATGCTATATTAAGCATATTCAATTAATATAAAATAATGTTATAATATATAAAAATAATAAAATAGGAGAAAAATAGATGAGTTCTATAGAAGAATTAGAAAAGAAAGCGAAGAAATGCAGACAAACACTTCTTCAAATGGTTTATGATTCAAAAGGTGTAGCACATTTAGGCGGATCTTTATCTGCTATGGATATGGCTGTTGCTGTGTATGATAAATATATTAATGATTTAAAAGATAGTAATAGATCTCGTTTTGTATTATCTAAAGGACATGTTGTTGTTATGCAATATGCTATATTTGCTAATATGGGTATTATACCTATGGAAGAGCTAAAAACATTAAAGCATGTTAATAGCCATCTTCAAGGACACCCAGATATTAACAAGATACCAGAAACAGAGATGAATACTGGTCTTTTAGGTCAGGGTTTAGCTGTTGCTATGGGTATGGCTTATGCTAGAAAATTAAATAATAACAGCAATAAAATATTTGCTTTATGCGGAGATGCAGAGTTGCATGAAGGTCAGATATGGGAGACTGTTCAGCAGTCAGCACATTTTAAATTAGACAATCTAGTAGCTATTATAGATAATAATGGTTTATCTTCACATGACCCTGTTAATGAAGTTATTAATTTAGGTTCTTTAGAAGATAAGTTTAATAGCTTTAATTGGAATGTAATAACAGTAAAAGATGGAAACAATATGAAAGAAGTTGTTGAAGCATTAGACAAATTAGATAAATTAAGCGGAAAACCTGTTGCTATTATAATGAAAACAGTAAAAGGTAAAGGTGTTTCTTTCTTGGAAAATAACCCTAATTGCCATTCTTTAACTATAAGTGATAAAGATTTTGAGCAAATAAAAAAAGATTTAGATATGTAATAAAAAAGGGGAATAATATTTATGATAAACATAGAAAAAACTTCAGCTCCTAGAGCGGTAATAGGAAAACATTTAACTAGTTTAATAGAAAAAAATAATAAGATAATAGTAATAGATAATGATTTAGGTACATCAACATCTGCTTATGATGTAACTAAAACTTTCCCAAAAAATTATTGGGAATTAGGTATTGGTGAGCAGAGTTCTTTGAGTGCTGCTACTGGTTTAGCATTAGAAGGAATGTATCCTGTATATGTTAATTTTGCTATATTTGCTACTGGTACTATATGGACACAAATTAGACAGGCTGCTTATGCTAAAGCTAATCTTAAAATAATAGCTACTCACCCAGGTTTAGATGCTGGTCCAGACGGTGCAAGCCACCAAGCTACACAAGATATGGCTTTAATGCGTTGTGTTCCAAATATGAATGTACTTCTTCCTCTTGATGAAAATGATGTAAAATCTGCTATTACTTATGCTCTTAACAATAAAGGTCTTTATTATGTAAGAGTATCAAGAGAGCCTGTACCTATAATTTATAATTCTCCTGAAGAGGCTAATTTTGATATTACAAATAAAGAAATTGCTAAAACTGGTGATGATGTTGCTTTATTCTTTGACGGTTCTTCTTTTGAACAAGCTATTGCAGCTGCTAACTTATTAGAGAAAAACAATATTACTTATCGTTTAATACATGTTCGTTCTTTAAAGCCATTAGACAGTAAAAACATTATAGAAAATGCTAAACAAGTAAAATGTGTTGTAAGTTTAGAGAACCATAGTGTTATAGGCGGTTTGGGAAGTGCTATAGCTGAGGTGCTTGCTGAGCATAAAGATGTTGCTCCTTTAAAAATAGTTGGATGTCAGGATACTTTCACTGAATCTGGTAAATCTACAGAATTAAAAGCTAAATACGGCGTATCTGGAGAAAATGTTTTAAGCAGAGTAAAAGAAGTAATAAAATAAAATTAATATAAAGGATATATTTTATGTCTGGTTTGGTAGATATGCTAAAAGAACTTGATTCTGTCAAGATTATTGATAATACTAATAATTGGCAAGAGTCAGTTAATGAATGTTTTAAGCCTTTACTAAAAAAAGAGTATATTAATAAAGAGTATATACAAAAGGTTATAGATTCTGGTAAGGAACTTAATTTTTATTATCTTATAGGTAAACATTTAGCTATGCCTCATGCAAAAAGAGAGTCGGGTGTTTTTAAAAATGGCATTACTTTGCTTGTAGTAAAAAATGGAGTTAATTTTGAGAATCATTCTAATAATCCCATTTATTGTTTAATAGGATTAGCTGCTGTGGATAATGATTCGCATATAGAGATTATGTCTGATATATTAGATATATTTGGAAGCGAAGAAGATGGGGTTGTTGCGAATGAATTAAGAAATATGAACTCTGAAGAAGAGATTATTAATTATCTTTTAAATAAAAAATCTAATTAATAAAAAAGGAGATTTATATGTTAAAATTTATAGCAGCTTGCGGATCCGGTTTAGGATCATCTTTAATGGTTTCTATGAATGTATCTAAAGTTTTAAAAGAACTTGGCATAGAAGCTGAAGTAGAACATAGCGATATATCAAATGCTGTATTTAAAAATGCTGATTATTATGTATTAGGCAGAGATGTTGCAGAGTCATCAGCAGTAAGTTCTATAGATAAAGAAAAAATAATAGTATTACAAAGTATATTAAGTGTAGATGAATTAAGAAACAAAATAAAAGAAAAACTTAATATTCAATAAATAATATTTAGGAGTTTGTATAATTGTATTAAAATTTTTAGTTGACTTACTTAGCCAAGCTTCAATACTTGTAGCTTTATTTACTATGGTAGGTCTTATTCTATTAAAAAAGCCTATTAATGAAATAATAGCAGGTTCTATGAAATCTTTAATAGGTTTTATTTTGCTTGGTGCTGGTGCTACAGTTATTACAACTTCATTAGCTCCTTTTGGAAATATGGTAGAGGTTGCTTTTAATGTTCAAGGTGTTGTGCCAAATAATGAGGCTATAGTATCTTTAGCATTAACAAAGTATGGTACTCAAGTTTCTATGGTTATGATACTTTCTATGATATTCCATATAATCATAGCTAAATTCTCACCATTGAAATTTATATTCTTAACAGGTCACCATATATTCTACATGGGTGTAATGATTACAGTTATATTAGCAGTAGCAGGTTTAAGCGGTGTTACTCTTATAATAGCTGCTTCTTTAATAAATGCTCTTGCTATGAGTATTTCTCCTTTATTAAGCTATTGGGCTATGCCTAAAGTTATAGGAGACAGCACTAGTCAGGTTGCTTTAGGTCACTTCTCTAATGTTACTTATAGTATTTCTGCTCTTATTGGTAAAATAGTGGGCGGAAATTCTCCTTCTGTTGAGGATTTAAAATTACCTAAAGGTTTAAGCTTCATGAGAGATAATATACTTGCTATAGCTTTAACTATGTCTATTATTTATATCATAGTTGCTATTGCTGCAGGAAGTGCTTATATAGAAAAAGAATTATCTAATGGTCAGAATTATTTAGTATTTGCTCTTATACAGGGTGTTACTTTTGCTGCTGGTGTTTCTGTTGTATTATCTGGTGTTAGAATGATATTAGGTGAAATTATTCCTGCTTTCAAAGGTATATCTGAAAAGATTGTTCCTAATGCTATACCTGCTTTGGATTGTCCTGTAGTATTCCCTTATGCTCCTAATGCTGTTTTAATAGGATTTATTACAAGCTTTATAGGCGGATTAGTTGGTTTAGCTATACTTGGTGCTGTAGGCGGCGTTTTAATTATACCTGGTGTTGTACCGCATTTCTTTGTTGGTGCTACTGCTGGTGTATTTGGTAATGCTACTGGCGGAAGAAGAGGCTGTATTATAGGTTCTTTCATTAATGGTCTTCTTCTTGCTTTCCTTCCTATTATATTACTTCCTATACTTGGAGATTTAGGTTTCCAAAATACTACTTTCAGCGATGCTGACTTTGTAGCTGTGGGCGGTATTATAGGATTTATCACTAGCTTGATAAAATAAAAAAATTATATAATTATATAAATAAGGGCATCATAAGTTATTGATGCTCTTTTTTTATATTTTTTACTATATATATTGAAGATTTGTTTTTTATAAGATACAAAAAATTGCTATGTATTGACTTGCAAAGTTAATTATATCATAGTATTATATTAAATAAATATTATGTTAATTGGTGTATAATGGCTACTAAAGATAAAACTATAAAAAAGAAAAAATCAAAACTTAAAAAATTTTTAATAAGTGCATTTGTTATTATACTTTTGATTTCTGCAACTGGCGGTATAATACTTAGTCTTTATGTAGGGAATATATATAAAGACTGGGTTTCTAAGAGAGACCAAAGTATGGCCATGCTTGAGGAATACTATAATATAATAGTAATAAGAGGAAATGAAAAGAGAATAAGATATTTTAACCCTCTAAATCCTTTCGGTGATTCTCCTCCTACAAAGATTTATGATAAAAACAATATACTCATAGGGGAATATATGCCTCCTGCTTATGAGGTTGTAAATGTTGATGATATTAATCCGCTTTTAGAAAAAACGCTTCTTTTAATGGAAGACCAGAAATTTTATTCGCATAAGGGTATAAATTATTTTAGGTCTGCATATTTGGCAATACAAACTGTTTTAACTAGGAAGATAGTAGGCGGAGGTTCAACACTTACACAGCAATTAGCAAAATTGTTATTTACAAAAAGTGAAAGAACAATAGAGAGAAAATTGTTTGAGATGTTTGCGGCAAGAGAGATAGAGGCTAAATATACAAAAAAAGAAATACTTGCTATGTATTTTAATACTGTTTACTTGGGTGATGGAAATTATGGTTTTGAGGCAGCTGCTAATTATTATTTTCAAAAACCTCTAAGGCAATGCAGATTATTAGAGTTTGCCATAATGGTTGGTATGCTTCCAAACCCTACATATTACTCTATAGTAAATAATCCAGACAACAGCAGAAAAAAAGTTGAGCAGATTTTATCAAGACTTGTTAAAAATAAAATTATAGATGAAGAAACTAAAAAGGCAGAATTAGAATTATTTGACCAAAAATATACAAACATAAGCAAGCAGGTAAAAGGTGCACAGTGGAAAATGACTGTAAACAGAACACCCTATGCTAATGAATATGTAAGACAAGAATTATTAAACTATTTCAATAAAGATGAACTTGCTTTGTCTGGTCTTAAAATATACACAACAATAAATGAAAGATATTACAGAGTGGCAGATGCTGTTATGAAAGAAAAAATAAGAAATCTTCAAGCATCTACTTCCAACAGAAGCTATCAAGGAGCAATGGTTTCTATAGACCCTAAAACAGGCGGTATACTTGTAATGATAGGCGGTGACGGATACACTTTGCAAAATCAATTTAATAGGGCAGTGCAGGCAAAAAGACAAATAGGAAGTGTAATAAAGCCTTTTATATATTTGTATGCATTTGAAGGAGGTGCTCAGCCTTTTTCTACTATGCTTGATACAAATTACAGCTATCCTCAAGGACCAGGGAAACCTGCATATTCTCCTAGAAACTTTAATAGAAGATATATGGGTGAAATTACTTTAGAAACTGCTTTAACAAAATCTATCAATACAGTTGCTGTTAAATTATTAAATGATATTGGTCTTGCTTATTTTGTTGATCATGCGAGGGAGTTTTTTGGAAATGATGCCTATATACCAAATGCATTATCTATTGGTTTGGGTACTATAGAGATGAGTCCTTTAGATTTGGCTACTGCCTACGGCGGGCTTGCTAATAATGGTACAAGATACAATAATTATATAGTAGATAAAGTAATAGATATAGACGGAAATGAATTAAGTGTAACTGCTCTTGCAGATAGAACTCCAAAAAAAATAAGCTCAACTTCACAGGCATCATATTATTTTTTAAACTCTACTCTTCAAAAAGTAATAGCTCCAGGAGGTACAGCATACAGAAGTGCTAGTACTTATGGTTTTCAAAGTCCTTCATATTCTGCTAAAACAGGTACTACTAGTGAGCATAGAGATAACTGGTTTGTTGCTTATAATGATGAGATTGTAACTGTTGCTTGGATTGGAAGCGATAGAAATGATGTTCTTCCTAATAATGTTACTGGAGGAGCTACTACTGCTTTGGCTACATTTCAATATTTAGATGCAATTACTCCTGTAAATAAAAGAGAGTTTCATTGGAAAGTGCCTGAAGATGTATTTATTGTAGAGATTTGTCAAGATTCTGGACTTCCTAGAAATCATACTTGTGTTAATACTACTCCTCTTACTGTTGGAGGAAATATTGACCTTAGTACTCAATGTAATATTGACCATATAAGAAGCGGTACTAGAAGAAATAATAACAATAATGCAACTAATATGGCAGATGAAGAAGAAGAATATTATTATCCTCCATTAGATGAAAATAATAATTATACAAATGAAAACACTAATACAGAAAATAATAATAATATTTATACACTTCCAGAAGAAGTAATATATGACCCTACTGTTGGTAATATAAGAAGCTAAATATTATAACTTGAATGTATTGATATATATTCCTGACTTATATCTGTAAAATAATAGTAGTCTTCAAACTTTGTATTGTATCCGCAATCTAATATAATATGATGTTCGTTTTTATCTTTATTTAAACTATTATTTAATATTTTTAGTTCATCTTGATTTTCGTTTATTTTGCCGTTTTTGTAAATATTAATATTATCTACTGTTATAGACATCTTATCTACATTAACGTTCATATTTCCTATAGTTGATAATAATTTACGATGTTCTATTTCATTAGATATAAATAAAATTTTTACAAGATTAGATTTTGATATTTTGTTTGCTATTTCAAATGCATCTTTTTGAGTTTTTGCTTTTTTTACAGATACCATAATAGTTTTGCTCATTCCTTCGCCGTCTAATAGTATCATCTTTGATATAACAGCACATATCTCTTCTAATTTTTGCTGAAGCTCTAAAAATAGCTTTTTATTTTTCTCATTAATTTGTTTATTTTCTAATGCTCCATTTGCCATTATTAAAGCCATATCATTAGTAGATGTTTCACCGTCTATTGATATTCTGTTTAATGTATTTTCTACTGCATATTTAAATGCTTTATTTAATGTCTTTTTTTCTACATTCAAATCTGTAAATATAAATAATAATACAGTAGCCATATTAGGGTGAACTATTGAGCTTCCCTTAGCTATTGCTAAAAAGTTTGCTGTTTTATCTTCTATTTGTAATTGGGTTTTATATACTTTATCTATTCTATCTCTAGTTTGAATTGCCTTTATAATATTTTCATCAAAGCCTGTATTAAGTTTAGAATTAGTAATAGCATTTTTTATCTTTTCTACTTCCAGAGGAATACCTATAATGCCTGTAGAAGCCATCATTATATTTTCTTTTTTGCATTTAAAAACATCACTTGAATGTTTAGCTATATCTAAAACATCTTGATAGCCTTTTTTTCCAGTTAGAGAATTAGCAGACTTGTTATTTACTATTAATAATTCAATTTTATTTTTATCATTATTTTTAGAAAATTGTATAGGAGCTGCTTGCAGTTTATTTTGAGTATATAATGCAGATACTGTGCTAGGCAATTCACTTTTTATTATAGCTAAATCATAATCATTGTTTTTTAGACCAGCTTTTATTGCCGCAGAGGAAAATCCCTTAGGCATATTATACATTAAACAAATCCTCCTCTTCAGGATCTGAGTCGTCTTCCACCTTTTTTACTTTTCTGTTTTCGTAATTTATTCTCTTTCTTACAAAAAGCTTAGTGCCTTTAGAATTTTTTCTTTCTTGTATAATACCAAAAGTACCGGAACCTAAATAAACTATTTTATCATTTTCTTCCATCTCTTCTTCATTATTGCTTTTTATCTCTTTTAATATACATTCAAAATGTGCTAGCTTATTTGTAACATTATGCATTATGCCTTCTTCTGGTATATATATAGGTTCATTGCATATAGGACATATTGCTTTTTCTGATTTATCTTTCATCTTATTGCTAAGATAGATTTTTTCATATTCTTCTATAGTTTTTTTATTTCTATATTGATTATGGTTATTTTTTTTTCTGTTGTTGTAAGAATTATTATCTTTCTTTTTTTTGTTGTGAAAATTATTATAGTTATTTTTAAATCTATTATTGTTATTTCTTTCAGCCATTACAAAACCTACAATTACAAGCAATATTAATATTACTGTAATATCAATATTGCTTATATATTATTAATCTTCGTCGTCAAAATCGTCATCATCATAATCATCATCGTCGTCGAAATCATCATCATCGAAGTCATCATCATCAAAGTCATCGTCAAAATCATCATCAAAGTCTAAATCATCATCATAATCATCATCAAAGTCTTCATCATCGTCATAGTATTCATCATCTAAATCTTCATCATCGTCAAAATCATCATCATCATCTAAATCATCGTCAAAATCATCATCGAAATCGTCATCATAATCATCTTCATCATCATAATCATCTTCTTCGTCATCATAATCATCATAATCGAAGTCATCATCAAATTTAGCAAAATATCCATTTAACATTTCTATAATATTAAAAAAACTAAGACATTCTAATTTTTCCATATTTACTCCATTTTATCGTAATTTTAAGGCTATCATAATACAATACTTTTTTTTGTCAAGTCATTTTTTATAAATTACATCATATTATATATGAAGTTTTTTTATATTATTTTTTTATTTAAAAATAAGAATTAAAAATATATATTCTTAAGCCATATAAAAACCCCAAGCATCATATAAATGATACTCGGGGAAAAACTATGATTAAAATATATTAATTAAAAGTTTACAGCATTCCCATAATAAGCTGCTTCTAATACTTTTTTCATATTAGCAACATCAGTTTCTCTTGGGTTAGAGCCTGTACAAGGGTCAGCAACAGCATTTTTAGCTATATCATCGCATTTTTGTTTGAAATGCTCTTCAGTAACGCCGTTATCTTTGTAAGTTTGTTTGATGCCTAATTTAACATTTAATTCTTTAACTTTATTTACTAAAGCAGCTGTAAGCTCGGCATCAGTATTTCCAGAAAGTTTAAGCATTCTAGCTATATCAGCAAATCTATCAGCACAAACTTTTGAATTGTACTCTATAACATAAGGAAGAAGTATAGCATTACATCTGCCATGTGTGATGTGGAACTCAGCACCTGTTTTGTGAGCTAGACTATGTACTATACCAAGTAAAGCATTAGAGAAAGACATACCAGCCAAACATTGAGCAACATGTAGTTTTGCTCTTCCTTCTTTATCTCCTTTAACAGCTTTTTCTATATTATGAACAATCATATCTATTGCTTTCATAGCTAAAGCATCAGTTATATCAGTTCTAAGTCCTGCTACATAAGCTTCTATAGAGTGAGTTAAAGCGTCCATACCAGTATCAGCAGAAACAGTTTCAGGCATTGTCATAGGAATAGAATAATCAAGTATAGCAATGTCTGGAGTAATTTCAAAGTCTGCTAAAGGGTATTTAATGTTAGTAGAATAGTCTGTGATAACTGAGAAAGCTGTAACTTCTGAAGCTGTACCGCTTGTAGAAGGAATAGCAGCAAATATTGCTTTTTTTCTAAGTTTAGGCATAGTAAAAGGTGTTTTAATATCATCGAATTTCTTTTCAGGATATTCATAGAACACCCACATAGCTTTAGCAGCATCAAGAGCAGAACCGCCTCCTAATGCCACTATTACATCAGGATTAAACTCTCTCATAGCCTCAGCACCCTTATAAACAGTTTCTATAGAAGGGTCAGGCTCAACACCATCAAAAATTTTAACCTCTAAACCAGTGTCTTTTAATATCTTTTCGCATTTATCAAGAAATCCACCTCTTTTCATAGATGAACCGCCTGTAACTATTATAGCTTTTTTATAACCTTTTAAGTTCTTTAATTCTTCCATAGCGTTATCGCCATAGTATAAATCTCTAGGAATTGTAAATCTTGACATCTTTAATCTCCTAAAATATGTTTTTATTGTACCAAATTATAACATTTATAGAAAACTTGTCAATTATATTATAATTGATAATATACATTTTTTTAGAATTTAATATTTTATAAATACATGTTATTTTTTAATATGTTAAATCAATATATAAAATTGAGGTACAGGTAATATACCTATACCTCAATTTTTATGTATATTAATTATTACCAAGCTTTATTTGAACTTCCAAATACATCCATATTATGGCAAACTGTTTCATATACATTATTTCTTATACCTTTTATTAATTTCATTAAATCAGTACCATTTTTTTCAGGGTTTTCTTGAATAAAATCCATTACAGCTTTACCAGCAGATTTACAATTTCCTGTATAGAAGTTAATCTTACATATTCCAAGACTTACAGCTTTTCTAAAATCATCATCATAAATACCAGAACCGCCATGTAACACTAAAGGTAAATTAGTTAATTTCGATATAGTTTCCAGTCTTTCAAAATCTAATTTAGGCTCTCCTTTATAGTTTCCATGTACATTACCTATTGATATAGCCAAAGCATCAATTTCTGTTTTTTTAACAAAATCTAAAGCTTCATTAGGATTTGTAAATGCATCTTCTTCTTTTATTATATTTGCTTCAGATCCGCCAATAGTTCCTAGCTCTCCTTCAACAGATATTCCTACACTATGACATATATTAACTATCTCTTTAGTTCTTCTAATATTTTCTTCATAAGGATAAGCAGAAGCATCTATCATTATAGAAGAAAAACCATTTTGTATACATCTTACAACAGTATTTAATGTTAAACCATGATCCAAATGTAAAACTACAGGTACAGAAGCCTTAGAAGCCATATCTACTGCTGCTTTACAAAAAGAATCAAAATTAGGCATATCAACTACATGTCCTTCAGCTATTTGAGTTATAACAGGACTTTTCTTGTCTTCAGCAGCTTTAATAATTGTTTCTAAGAAAGTAAAGGAACTTATATTAAAAGCTCCAATTCCATATTTACCATTTTTAGCTCTATTTAAAGCATCTTTTAAAGTTACAATAGACATTTTATATTCCTCCAATATTTAATAATTTATATTAATTTTTTTAGCAGAAAACTTTTTCCAAAAACCCAATACTAAAGCAGTAATAATAGAACCTAGAATTATTATTCCAGTATATAATATAGGTTTATTTGTTATAGGTATTACAAATATGCCACCATGTGAAGCCATCATTACTATATTAAAATACTGAGTTAAAAATCCTGAAACCATAGCACCTATCATAGATGAAACTATTACTCTTACAGGATCTGATACAGCAAAAGGAATTACACCCTCTGTTATAAAACAAGCACCTAAAAAATAGCAAGTTTTACCAGCCTTTCTTTCTGTCTCAGTAAAGTATTTAGCAAATAATGTTGTACATAAAGCTATTCCCAAAGGCGGAACCATTCCTCCTGCCATCATAGCACTCATAAAATCTGCATTTCCTGAAGCAAAAGCAGCATTTGCAAATAAACCAGCTGTTTTATTTATAGGTCCTCCCATATCAGTAGCCATCATTCCTCCTACTATTAATCCTATAATTCCTTTGTGAGATGCACTTATTCCATTTAAACCTTGTACCATTAAGTCCATCAATTTTGCTATAGGCATGAATACAGGCCATAATATTAAACAAGTTAAAATCAATCCAAATAATGGATATAATAATGCACCTTTCAAACTAGAAATAGATTTTGGTATATTATTCAATAATTTTTTCAATAGTATAGCAACATATCCAGCTACAAAACCTGCTAATATACCACCCAAGAAACCAGTTTTATAATAATTTGCTAATAAACCAGCAACCATTCCAGGCATGAATGCGGATTTACCTCCAACACTATTAGCAATATAAGCAGATAATATAGCTATAATTAAGCTGAAAGCTCCTACTTTTCCTCCACCTATTGTATCAAAAAATCCTGCTATTGGATTATAATCAGGAGACTGAGGGTTTGAAGCAGTTATTCCAAATGCAAATGAAATACCTATACATATACCTCCAGCAATAATGAATGGTAGCATGTTTGAAAAACCTGCCATTAAGTGTTTATATATTCCTTTTCTTTTAGAAGTTTGAAGAAGATCATCTAAATCTTCATCTCCAGATGCTTCTAATGTATAAGATTTTATATTTCCGCTTATTATATTTTTTATCAAATTATCAGAATTTTTTACAGCTTCAGTTACTGGAACTTCGATTATTTTTTTACCAATAAACCTATCTTTATTTTCTACAGGTTTATCAGCAGCAAATAAAGCATAATCTGCATTTTTTATATCTTCAGCAGTTAATTCATTACCAATACCATCAGAACCTTGTGTTTCAACTTTAATTTCTACATTATTTGCTGTTGCAGATTTTTTTAATGCATTAGCAGCCATATATGTATGGGCTACTCCTGTAGGACAAGATGTAATTGCTACGATATTCATAATAAAATTTCTCCTTGTATTTTTATTTTTTGTTTATATTCAAAGAATATTATGCATTATTTTTTAATACTTCTTCCATTTTTAATAAAATTTTAGATTCATCTCCATTTTTAGAATTTCTTATAAATGTTTGTAATTCATCATCTTGTACAATTGAAGCAACAGAGCTTAAAATATCTATAAACTCATTATTTGCTTTTAATGGAGCTAATATAGAATATACTAAATCTATATTTTCATTTTTATTGTATTCAATAGGTTTTTCCAACTTTACTAATATAACTTTAAGTTCTTTTATTGATTCAGATCTTGCATGAGGCATTGCTATCATATCGCCTATAATAGTATTCCCTTCTTTTTCCCTATCAAATAATCCTTTTTTTACATCTTCAGCATTATTAGATATTCCTAAATTTTCAGATATTTTAGATAAAAAATCAAACAAATCATCTTTATTTAAGCAAAACTTATTCAAAAATATATTAGATTCTGAAATAAAATACATACATATAACCTCAAATTAATTAATTTACATATGTAAGTATATAAAAAATATGCTAAGTTGTCAATAATATTATCAAAATATTACCAAAATATTATCAAAAAAGTTAAAAAATATTAGATTTATGTATAAAAGACTATAAATGATAATAGAATTATTATTTTGCGATTAAAATATCTATATTATTTTCTTTAAGATATGAACTGATATCATCTGGAGGAAGTTCATCTGTTATTAATTTATGAATTTCATTAAGATTGCAATATGTTTGTAATGATATACAATTAAATTTACTTTTATCAGCTAGAAGAACAACCATTTTGCTTTTGATAACAGCCATAGATTTTATTTCTGATTCTAATGCTGATAAATCTGTGACACCATTAGTAACTGATAGTCCTGTTGTAGACATGAAGCATTTTGATATATTAAATGTTTTTAGTATATTTGCACTAGATGCACCAAGAAATGATAAATTTTTTCTATCTAGAGTTCCAGAAAAAGATATGATATTCATATTTTCATAATTTATACTCTTATATATAACTTCTAAATTATTTGTTATTACTGTTAAATTATTTATATGTTTTAAATAATCTACTATATTTAAAACTGTCGTTCCAAAGTCTATAAAAATTATATCATTATCTTCAACTAGTTCTGCTGCCCTTTTTGCTATTAATATTTTATTATCAGCATTTGTAATTTTTCTTTCATTAAAAGGTATAGGACTATTTTTTGAATCAAATTTTATTCCGCCATATATTTTTTTGAATCTTTTATCTGATAATAGTAAATCTTGTATATCTCTTCTTATTGTGCTTTTAGATATTTTAAATTCGTTACATATTTGATCTAAAGTTACTATTTTATTATTATAAATAAATTTTTTTATATCATCAATTCTTTTAGAACGCATTTAATATACTCTAATACTAAATATTTAAACTAGTTAATTATTATATTAGTAATATAGATTAAAATCAATAGTTATAAATAAAAATTTAGTATCTGTAATAAATATGAAACTTTTAATTATGAAAAATAATTAAATATATTTTGTTTCTTTTTTATATTTTAGCTTAAAATTATTTCTCATCTCTCTGAAAGGTATCCACCAAGATATACTATCTATAAGTTTATTATGTTTTATTATATCTTGATTGCCTTGTTCTATGAGAATGTTTACATATTTTGAAGTATTATTTTTGAAATATGGTGTTTCTATAAAATATTTCCAGAATGCATAATAAAGTTTATTTTTTTGAGGGTATGCATTTTTATATAATGGTTTTAATAATGTATAATGAGCTATGATTGTATCTTGAACTTCTTTATCTTTTTTGACAATAGCTGAGACACAATTATATTTACTATCTATTGGTTTTATTTTGTTATTGAAAATTATATTAATAATATCTTGTTCTGGATATTCTACGATTTTGATATTATTTAGATATTTATCTATTTTTTCTAAAAAAGTATCATTAGGGAATAGAGTATTAAAATTTTTTATATTAATTAATAATAAGCCAGAATTAAAATATCCATTAGATTTATTTAGTTTAATTTTTTTTAGATGGGAATTAGAAATAAGTTTATCTTTTGCTGCTGCTACTGTATAATTATCTATATTAATATCAAATAACTCTTTAAAATTGTTTACAGCTATCATGTCGCAGTCTAAATATAAAACTTTATCTAAATCTTTTAATATAAAAGGTATATCTAATTTAAAAAAAACTTCAACAGGCCATTTTTGAGGTGTTTTTTCACTATACCATTTTTCAAATTTTTCTCTATGTATAGGATTATAATATTTTAATTGAAAATTTTTTATATTCTTTAATTCATTAAGGTAATTTTTATTTTCTTCAGATATACAAGAAGTTATTATATGAAAAATAAATTCTTCATCTTGAGATGAATTTCTTAATATAGATACAATCAAAGCTGACATATATTCTACAACATTGTTATCAGCACAAAGACATATATTATATTCTTGCATATATTAAAAACCCTTAAATAAATTATTCTTTTTGTGCAGTAGCTTCTTTTAGATTAATACCCATAATAAATAGGAATATAAATCCAACTATAGTAATAGGTACAATACCCATCATATGATAAACTAAAGCATAAGGAGCAGCTACTGTTTTTTCTACACCTATCAATGAAAGCCCAAAAATAATAGCCCATTCAAAAGGTCCTATTCCAGAAGGTGCAGAAGGTACAGCAAAACCAAAGCCTCCAATAGCAAATACAAATAATGCTATTATTGGGGAAGCCTTTATATTAAAAGCTGATAGTAAAAAACCTATAGTAAATATTTGCCCTACAAGATAAAGAATTGTATAGAAAAATATTAAAAATATATGTTTAGGGTCATTTTTAAAACCTATACCATCTATAAAATTGCAAGAGAACTCTATTAATTTTGAGCCAATTTTTTGAGGAAGTATTCCAAACACTTTATGAAAAACTTTATGAGCAAACTCTTTCTGCCATACTAAAAATATTAATACTAAAAAACCAACAATAGATACAACAAATAAAGCAATTGCAGCATAAGTTACAGTTTTTGGAAGATTTGGAATAAATGCCACAGAAATAGTAAGTATAACTCCGCCGGTAATAACATCAAATAATCTCTCTGTAACAACAGAGGCTATTAAAGCAGATTTACTAACATCTTCTTTAATTCCCAATATATAAGCACGTGCAACTTCACCAAGTTTAGCAGGAAGTATATTGTTAGCCATAAAACCTATATATGTAGCCATTACTACAGTTCTTTTTTTAATGGGCTTTTTTAAAGGTATAAAACATTCCCATCTTAAACCTCTTAAAGCAATTATAACTACACTGAGTATTAAAGATATAATAAAATATGTTACATTAATATTTTTTACTACTTCAATAGAGCCTTTTATATCAATGCCTCTAAAAGCAAAGTATAAACATGCAATACTTATAATTATACCAATAGTGATATTAATAGCTGTTTTATATTTTTTATACATACGAACTCTCTAAATATTTATTTGTTACCTTACAAAGTTTTTTAATAATGATATAAAGTTTTCAAAATCATCAAGCATCTCTTTAGCTATATTTAAATTGAATTTTTCTAAACTAGGTATTTTATTAGCATTAAGAATCTCATTTTTAGTGCCGTTATTATAATCTTCTATAACATTTTTTATTATGCTTGTTAAATCTAATACAGAATTGTAGGCATTAATAATAATCTTGTTGCCTTCATCATCTAACTTTTTTACCATAGCTTCTATTAGTTCTCTGCTTGTTAAGGCCTTATTTTTTGTAATAGTCCAGCCTTTAAATCTTTTGAAGTTTTCAGATTCTGGGCTTAATTGTGCATCAAAATTAACAATTTCTGTATTAGAATCGTTTAAAGTATAAAATGCATCAAGCCCCATAGAATTTCTTTCTTTATTAACAAAATCTACACCCAAAAACATATCATTTAAAGGAGATTTATATTTTATATCGAATATCTCTACAACAAAAGTTTTTATATACTCTAAAGGCTCTATACAAGTAAAAGTATTGCACTCATATTTTTCTAAAAGCTCATTTTTATCATCATTAATATTACTCATCTTCATTATTTCTATTCCGCTAAAAGTCTTTTCTCTCATAGTGGTAATTTTATTAGCTTTTATTTCTGATACTATTTCATTCATATCTTTTTTTAGATTATTAGTGCAGTCTGTTATGTAGTTTACAAATATATTTACGTTAGATGAGTTTGATGGAGATTTATATGTGAAATCTTTTAGCAGATAAATAATGATATCACTCAATAAATTTGGTGTTTGCAAATATTTTACTCTAGCCAAAAAAGTTTTTATATTATTTTCAGGTATTTCAGGCACTCCTATGTATTTTTGAAATATTTTTAAAGCACTAGCCAATTCTTTTCTTATTACTATACTTTTTACAGCTTCATCTAATCTTATTAAGTCATCTACTACCTGAATGTTTGATGTACTTTTGAATGTAGGATTAGAATTATATGCACCGTCTACAAAAGAAGGACAAAAAGCTCTTAAAAATAAAAAGAAATCAAAATTTGATATAGCTGCAAAGTCTTTAAGCAAATTAAAAGTTAAATTTATTTCTCTTCCATTATCGCTGCTAATAAACTTTTTAAACTTACTGAAATTATCTTTTACATCATTAAATACATTATTAATTTTTTCTCCGCTTTTTAATTTTTCTGTCATATATTCTTTGTTAAGCGTGAGATATAAGTTTTTCATTTCATCATTAAATGACACTTCTATTAAATAATATGAAAATTGTTTTCCGTCTTTAATAATAAACTCTTCTTTTAAAGAGTGTAATAATGGTCCAATTACTTTATACATATCAAATACAAACTTAGCAAGCGTGTCTGTTAGAGCACCTGTTTTTAAATCTACAAAATGATACTTATTATTTTGTATTCTTGCAGCATATTCCTGCAAACGCACTTTTTCTACCAAGCTTGGAGTTCTTATATTAAAGAAATTGTATTTTATATAATCTAAAACATTCATATTATTCTATATACTCCTAATATTCTATTAAATAAAATGTCTATATATAAGAAAATTATTAATCATCAGCGAATAAATCTATAAAAACAATATATAAAGCACAAATTTCATTATTATCATCATATCCAAAATATGAAGGATAAAAACCATCACCATATCCGCTTTGAAATAAAACTATATTATATTTGCTTTCTGGTATATTAAAATTAAGCCAATCACCATATTCACTTTGATATTTAGGATATTTTTTAGCATTATCTTCTAATAGACCTGCAAATAAATCATCATATCTATTATAATCATCTCCCTTTGATTCTATTAATTTATCTTCAAACTTTATAAAATCATTAAGAGCATTATAATCACATATACAAGCCATACCAGCATCCACAGGAAATCCAAAAAAATCTCCATCTTCTACATGTTCTAACTCTTCTACACCAGTTAATGCCAAATCATAATATTTAGGTGCTTTGTCTGATATTTGAAGTTTTACAATAGCGTATCTCTCTTCATCTTCTAAAACACCGGCAAATACTTTATATTTATTGGGTTTTATTTCTTGTATAAATGATAAAGATTCTTCATCTAAATATGCCAATGGGTCGCATACTACAATTTTTCCGCTTTCTATATTAACTTCGCCTAAGTCTAATATTTCTAATTTTGCATCATTTATTTCTTTTTTTGTAAATACTTCTTCTAAATTATCTTGTGCTTTTAGCATATTTTTTATTTTAGAATATTGTTCAAGCCACTCTTTAGAAACTTGCATAGTATCCTCTGTAAACAAAATAATTCTATATACAATAAATGAAATTTGTAGATATATTAAAATATAGTTGCATTTTATTTTATAGTAATAAGTAAAAAAGTCAACAAATTTAATTATAATGTAAAGAAAATTAAAATATGATATTATAGACTTTACAATTTTTAGGCATTTTGTATAATAATTATTATTAGTAGTAAGGATAATATTATTATTAATTTAATATATTTTATAATGGCAGGATATAATGGAAGAGTTAAAGGATTTAAGAAAAAAAATTGATGAGATAGATAGAGATATTGTAAGGTTAATAGATGAGAGAATGAAAGTTAGTGTGAAGGTTGGAGAGATTAAGAAAAAAAACAATGCTCCGATATTCGACCCTAAAAGAGAAAAAGAAGTTATAGCAAGCAGAATAAATCTTCTTGAAAACAAGGAATTATCAAACTTAATTACTACTATTTATAATGATATAATGTACACATCAAAGCAGATTCAAAAGCATTTGATTGATAATAACACTAAAGAAAATAGTAATAAAAAAATAAAATACGATTCTGTTATAGCGTATCAAGGAAGAGAGGGCGGAAATGGTTATGAGGCTGCTAAAAAGTTTTTTGGCGATGAGGCTAAATTGGTAAAGAAAAAGAGTTTTGAAGATGTTCTTGAGAGTATAAGAAGTTCTGAGAGTTATTATGGGGTTTTACCGCTTGAAAACTCTTCTACAGGCATGGTTAATGAGGTGCTTGATATACTTGCTGATTATAATTGTAAAATAGTAGGAGAAGTTTATCTTACAATAGAATATGCACTTATGGCAAATAAGAATACTAATATAGATAATATAAAAAAAGTAATATCGCATCATCAGGCACTAAAGCAATGTTCTAATTTTATAAAAGAGAATAATTATGAAGAGATTTTCTCTACAAATACTGCAGAGGCTGCTTTTTTTGTATCAAACAGTAATGATGATTCTATAGCTTCTATATCCAATAAAAATGCTTATAAGATTTATAATTTAAATATATTAAAAGAGAATATTGAAAACATAAAAGGAAACACTACAAGGTTTATAATAGTGAGCAATTATGATAATGCTTTAAACTCTGGAAATAAAATGACTATGAGATTTTTACTTCCGCATGAAAATGGTTCTCTTGCTGATGTTTTAGATAAGCTAAAGATATTTAATTTAACATCAATAGTAAGCAGGCCTCATATTGAGAGAAAATGGCAGTATTATTTTTATATTGATATGGTTGGAGATTTTGAGAGTGATGATGCTAAGAAAGTTTTTGAAGATTTTAAAAACAGTGTAGAGAATTTTATAGTGCTTGGGGTTTATGATGAATGATTTTAAAAAAACTATATTTGTTATTGGTCTTCCAGGAAGCGGCAAGAGTGATTTATCAAAACTTTTAGCAGAATATATTAATTATACTTTTTTTGATATGGATAAGGTCATAGAAAGCAGAGAGAAAAAAACTATAAACAAGATATTTGAAGATAGAGGAGAAAAATATTTTAGAGAAGTAGAAAGCGATGTACTTGAAGAATTGTCAAATATAAAAAATGTTGTTGTATCTACCGGCGGCGGAGCTGTATTAAAAGAAAAAAACAGAGCTTTGATGAAAGAGCGAGGCATAGTTATTTTTATTGACAGACCCGCCGAGCTTATAGTAAACAACATAAATGTATCTGAGCGTCCGCTATTAGTGCAAGACAAAAATAAATTAATTGAGCTATCAAAAAAAAGAGATGCTTTATATAGAGAATGTGCTAAAGTAATTTTTAATCATAACACTTGGGATAATGATATAAAAGAGACTTTTAAAAAATTCTATGAATGTGTGGGTTCTTATATTTAGTTTTTTAGAATAGTTATATTTATAAAAAATAATAATCTAACGCACGGTAAATAGGATTATATATATTATTTAAATTATTTTATAGATAGAATATATTAAATTAAATTTTCTTATCGTGCGGTAAACTAGCAACAAATTTAAAAAACTCTAGGGTGGGGCACAAAAATAACTCTAGTAAGCAAAAAAGAAATATAATACAAAGATATCAAATAATTACAAAAAGCCTATAGGGTGGGGAGTGTAATTAAGTTTTAAAACTTTTATTACATACCCCGCCCTTTATTTTTATAGCTTATTTTAAAATTCTAATTTAAATTATTTTTGCTGCCTGTTTAGAAATGTTAATGCCCGCCCAAGATTTTTTAAATTTAAAACTTCACTCTACGCACGGTTAACTGATACTAGTTTTTTGCTTTATTGCAATTGTTAATAAAATTTATACTTTTGCATTGTTTACCGTGCGGTGTATTTTATAAAATTATTATCAAACATTCCAATTTTCTGGGTCTTTGTTCCACTCTAAAGCTTTCTTCAATTCATCTTCACTTATATATTTCTCATCTTTTGCTATCTCCATTAATGATGAGAAATTAGAAAGAGAAGAGAATTTTATATTTGCTTCTTCAAAGTTCTTCTTAGCCTTTTCAAACTCATAAGAAAATATTGAAATAATCTCAAGACCAATAGCTCCTTCTGCTTTAGCTGCCTCAAATGCTTTTATAGAACTACCACCTGTTGAAATCAAATCCTCTATAAGTATTAATCTTTTGCCGTTACAATCAGCTCCTTCAATCTGCCTTCCTCTGCCATGCTCCTTTTTCTCAGCTCTAATATAACACATAGGCTTATCAAGTTCATATGCTATAAAAGATGCCCAAGGTATACCAGCAGTTGCAGTACCAGCTACTATATCAAAGTCTTTTAATTTTAATATATTTACGAAAGATTCAACTATTACTTTTCTATATTCAGGGAAACCTATTACATATCTGTTGTCGCAATATATAGGACTTTTTATTCCAGATACAAAAGTAAAAGGCTCTTTAACATTAAGTTTAACAGCTTGAGATGAAAGCAAAGCCATAGCTATTTTTTGAGCCTTGCTTTTTTTATTGTGTTCCATACCCTCTGCAATCTCTTCAACAATCATTCTGCAAGCTTTAACTCTGTCTTCGCTTCTTGTTATAGGGCGTCCAACTACAAGATAATCGCATCCATTTTCTATAGCCTCTTTTGGAGTCATAATCCTCTCTTGGTCATCAACACTAGCCCACTTAGGACGAACTCCTGGACATACTGTTCTAAATCTCTCCCCGCATTCTTTTTTTATAATAGCAGCCTCTTTAGGTGAACATACAACTCCGTCAAGTCCTGCCTCTTTTCCAAGTTTTGCCCAATTAACAGCCAAGTCTTTTAATGCTATGCTTGAAGTAAACATGTTTTTAATATCATTTTCTGAAAGACTAGTTAAAACTGTTACACCTATTATTAAGTTTTCTTTGTTTAATTTTTTTATCTCTTCAACAGTCTTTTCCATCATCTTCTTTCCGCCGCTTGTATGCACATTAAACATAAATACATTCTGTTTAGCAGCAAAAAGTGAAGCCATAGCTGTTGTATTTGGTATGTCGTGAAATTTTAAGTCTAGAAATACTTTTTTGTTTTTGTTAGCTAAATATTCTATTATCTCGCCTTTAGTATATAAAAATAACTCAAGACCAACTTTATAAAACACAGCTTCATCGCCAAGTTCATCTATTAACGCTACAGCCTCAGACATAGAATTAAAATCTAATGCCACTATAAGCCTATCTTTTGGATTATTATCTGCTATTATCATAAATGTGCTACTCCTATTAAATCTTTTATATTGTTTATATTATTTTCTTCAAGATAATTATTTATTTGTTTTATTATTTCTATAGGTAGTGTTGGGTTAGAAAATATACCAGAGCCTATAGAAACAACTGAAGCACCAGCCATTATAAACTCTAAAGCATCTTCATATTTTTGAATGCCTCCCATTCCAACTATAGGTATTTTAACAGCCTTATAAACTTGATAAACCATTCTCAAAGCAATAGGCATTATAGCTGCTCCAGAAAGCCCGCCGAAAGTGTTGCCTAATAATGGTTTTTTGGTTTTTATGTCTATCTTCATGGCTAAAAAAGTATTAACTAAAGAAACACTGTCAGCACCTGCATATTCTACAGATTTAGCAATGCTTACAATATCAGTAACATTTGGAGATAATTTTACTATTAAAGGCTTTTTTGTTAATACTTTTTTTACCTCTTTTGTAGTCTTTTCAGCACTTTCACGGCTAGCACCAAAAGCCATACCTCCGTTTTTTACATTAGGGCAAGATATATTAAGCTCTATAAAATCAACTCTATCTATCTCATTAGCAATCTCTGCCACTTTAACATATTCTTCTAATGTGCTTCCATTAATATTTAAAATAATAGGTGTTGAGTATTTTATATTTTTTATAATCTCATCTCTAAAATATTCTATACCAGGATTTTCTAAGCCTATACAATTAATCATTCCGCTTGGTGTTTCTGCGATGCGAACTCCGCTATTTCCATCTCTCTTATTTAATGTTATGCCTTTTAAGTTTACAGCACCAAGTTCATTAACATCAAAATAATTATTATACTCTTCACCAAATCCAAAACAGCCAGATGAAGTTATCACTGGGTTTTTTAATTCTTTACCTAAAAAATTAATATTTAGTTTACTGTTCATTTTTAATCCATAAATATTTAGCATCAAATACAGGTCCGTCAGAGCAAGCCTTTTTTAATACTACTGTTTTATTGTCATAACTAACTTCCACATTGCACCCCAAACAAGCATTAACTCCGCAAGCCATTCTCCTCTCAAGAGAAGCATAGCATAATATGTTGTTTGCTAATGCTATTTTTATTATTCCATTCATCATAATGGTAGGTCCGCAAGTGTATATTATATCAAACTTTTCTTTTTTTATTATTTCATTTGTTTTCTCTACAGCATTACATTTATCACCAACAGAGCCGTCATCTGTAACTATATGTAATTTAATATTATTAGTATCAAATCTCTCCATTATGTTGAGGGCGTCTTTATTTGCTGCCCCCATTACAAGAGTGATATCATTATTATTAGATAATTTTTCTATTAAAAGCTTTATAGGTGCAATACCCATTCCGCCTGCTGCTATAAGCACTTTTTTATTATTAATATTAGTATCAAATCCGTTTCCTAAAGGTCCTTGTATATTAACTTTTTCTTTTAGAGTAGATAAATATTTTGTGCCTTCGCCTTTTACCTGATAATAAAACTCTACCATATCATTAGAAACATAATGAACACTTATAGGTCTTCTTAAATATGTGCTGCTTTTTAGCATAAAAAATTGCCCTGCCTTAATATGCTTAAAAGCTTCTTTTGATTTTATTTTGAGAATATACTTATCCTCTGCTATTTTTTTGTTTTCTACTATCTCACAATCTTCTAAAAACATAATCCTATACAACCAGTAATAAAATTAAATTATAGTAATTAAATTAGAATAATCATTTACATATCCCATCATATCAAGCATAGCAGATATTTCTCCTCTATGATGAGTGTTATGATTTAATTCATGCATTATTATATGATAGATTGGCTTTTTTATTGTATCATCAGCAAAATCTATTTTTATTATTACATTATAATCATCTATGCTGTTTATCACATCTATTATAATGTCATCTAATTTTTTTCTAGTATCAAATAAAGTATCCAAATTGGCATCTATCGGCTTATTAAACAAAAAATTATCATTAAGGTATGTTAATATCTCTTCATTCGCTATTATTTTCTTGCTTGAGTATTTTCTTAAAATAGAAAAGAAATAAATATCTGTTTTTATAATATGAGTGAAGCTATTTATTAATGAGTTAAAATAACTTCCTGTCTCTTTATATAAATCTGATTCATTAATTTTTTGTATATCTCTAAAAATACTTATAAGCATTCTATTGGCTTTTCTATTATATTCTGCCATAAGAGTAAGAACTCTTTGTGATGTGATTGTTTTTATGATATTTTCTGATATTTCAGATTTTTCTTTATTGGATTTTTTTTGATTATTTTTTTTAGTTTTTTTGTACTCTTTTTTTATTTCTGAAAAATCATTTCTTAATTCTAATAAATTATCATATATTAATTTTTTCTCTTCTCTTAGCTTCTTTAATTTTTTACTTTTCAATTCTTTTAAATTTTTATTTAGATTGCTTATAATGCTTGATTTTAATATATCAATTTCTTCTGACTTTTTATTTAATCTATTTAATTCTGAGTTTATTTTTTTTTCTAATAAATTGATTTTATGGTCTATCATAAATGATTCCTTTTTGCTGATATAATAAAAACAGCAATTGATTAATAGTAATAGAGAAATTTATTTTTGTCAAATAATTATTAATTATTTATTGCTCAAAATTATAATTTCTATAGCAAAATACTATTACTTCTATGTTTGTAATATTGTTTTCTTTTAATAATTTTATAAGCTCTTTTAATGTAGCACCCGATGCATAAACATCGTCTATAATAAGAAGTTTTTTATTTTTAATGTTTTCTATATTTTTTATAGTGAATGCATTTTTTATATTTTCTTCTCTTTCTTTTAATGTTTCTAATACTTTTTGCTCTTTTATATTTTTGTTTAATAGAATATCATCAGATTTTTTTATATTGAGTGTTTTTGATATTGTATTAGCAAAGAAGTTCATAACATTATTATTTTTATTTGAAGGTACATATAAAAGCAAATCAAAATTAGTATTTAAATATTTATAGCAATTAAAAAAGCTTTCAAATATTAAAGGAGTATTATTTATACTGCCTTTTTTAAAAGCTCTAAGTTCATCTCCAAGCTCTAAATCCAAATCACCAAGAGCAGATACTCTTATATTATTATCTAAATAAAAAGTTTTGTATGGTCTAAAAATGTTTGCTGCCTTTTTTGTTTATTATAATATATGTTAAAGCTATATAGATAGAGTTTAGAATTATTCCTTTATATCCATTAATTAAAGAATTAAACCACATATCATAATTAAATATATTTAGTAATAAAATAGATGAAAACCTTGCTGCTATAAAAGAAAGGATAGATAAAATAATAACATAATTAGTGTTTTTAAAAAAATGTTTAATAGCTGATATTAACAAAGAATAAACTATTCCCTCAAACATTAAAAAATACAAAATAGGAACATTAGGCATTTGAAATATTAAATAGTTTACAATAGGGGATAATATTGAAAGAGCTATTAAATAAATTGGGCTTAGAATAAAAGTGCCTATAGATAAAGCAAAGAATATTGGAAGAAACTCTGTGCCTTTAAGTCCTACAAAGTGTACAGCAATAGGAGATATTATACTCACTGCTATTAAAGATATAAGAATTAAACTTTCTAATTTTATTTTTTTTATAGCTAAACTACTAATCATAGTGTTATTCCTTATGTTATTTATTTTAAGCTATAAATAATATATCATAATATAGAGTTTTTTTAAATATGGTGAAATATATACACTTTTCGCGAAGCGTGCCCGAAGGGCGAAAACTTTGACGAAGTTCACACAGTGTAGCGTCGGTAAAAGTTGAATAAAAAACTTATATAACAAATACATATACTATCAATTGAATTTTTTTGTTTATAATATAATATATTTGTCTATGGAAACAATGTATAAAAAAATTTTAAATATAATAAATACTGATATCACACTAAATAAAAACTTAAAAATATTACTTAGTATATTTGCAATACTATTTTCAAATGTGCCGTTATATATATATCTTTTTAGTATTGATATAATAGAAGCAAATACATTGATTTTATTTGTTGTAAAAAGTTATCCATTTTCATTTTTTTATTTATTTTGCTTTACTATATTCTTTCATACAGATGTATTAAAAATTAAAGTAATAGTGATGACTTTTTTATCTTTTTTGCTTGTAAGTTTACTTTTATTTTCTTTTCATTTTATGTTTAATTATGTTACAATGCCTCCGTATGATACTGAAGATTTTTATATTATTATAAATAATTTAGTATTTGTGCCTTGTATATTTTTTATTATAATGATTATTTCTTATATCAATTTTGATTTAAAAGACACAAAAAACATATCTGAGTTTTTTACTGTGGTTGGAGAGACTTTCTCTTGGCTTTTTATTATTAATACGGCAAGCAGTGTTTTAGTTTCAATAGCATATTTTTCAGTTTTTATAGTGGGTGCTTCTTTAGCTTCGCTGCTTTATTCTTATGATGAGGCAGGATTTATACTTGCAAAAATTGCTATTTCTTTAATAATATTTTTGTACAGTTTAGCTTTATTTGTATCTTATTTCTTATACAAAAAAACTAAGTCTATTATATCAATATATTTATCAAGAATGATTATGATATTTAGCTTGATAGTTATATTTATACTTTTTATCGCATTATTATCTGCCGAGTTTAGACCTTATGGCAATACAAGTAGTTTTGTAGTTTATAATATAGCACTTTCTCTTATGATGATAAACATGTTGTTTACAAGATTAGATAAAAAGGCTACTATATTAACTAAAATAATATATTGCTTGGTTGTGATTTCTATATCATTATTAGATTTGATTGTGTTCAGCAGTGTAATATATAGAATTATAAATTATGGCTTTTCTATGAGTAAACTTATACTTTTAATAAATTGTATATTGTTTTTAGCACATCTTATTTATATTGCGATTAACGTTGTAAAAACATTTAAGACATCATTTGAAGAGTGTATTGTAATGAAGGATATATGTATAGACAATACTAAGCATATGATATTTGTTTATATTTATTTAGTGTGGTTTTTGATTATATGTTTTATCTTACCGTTTTTCTTTGCTAGCATGTGAGATTGATTAATTAAGATTTTTAAGGGGAAATAAGTGGGCCAGCAGGGACTTGAACCCCGGACCCGATGATTATGAGTCATCTGCTCTAACCGACTGAGCTACTGGCCCCTATATTTTTGTTTGTTTTGATTTTGCTATTCTATAGCAGACTATTAAAAAAGTCAAGAGTAAAAGCAGTATTTTTTTTGTTTAATTTAATAATATCATTTATAATTGTATTAATTGTGTTATTTTAATTGATAATATGTAATTTTAGTTTGCAAAAAGAGCCCTTAAAAACCTTGACAAATAAAGCCTTTTAAGTAAAATGGTAGAAATATTTTTATAGAATAGAGTTATTATTAAGGAAATAGTTTTATGATTAAGTTTTATAATTCATTAACTAGGCAAAAAGAAGAGTTTAAGCCGATGAATGAAAAAGAGGTTGGAATGTATTCTTGCGGACCTACTGTTTATAATTATGCTCATATTGGTAATTTTAGAGCTTATATATTTAGTGATTTGGTGAGAAGAGTTTTAGAAGATTACGGATACAATGTAAAACTAGTAATGAACTTAACAGATGTTGATGATAAAACTATAAGAAACTCAAAAGAAAATCATATATCATTAAGTGAATATACAAAAAAATATAAAGAGGCTTTTTTTGAAGATATAAAAACTTTAAGAATAAAGCCCGCAACAGTAAATCCTTCTGCTACAGAACATATAAATGAGATGATAGATATAATAAAACTTTTAGAAAAAAACGGTCATACTTATGAGGCAGACGGTTCTATATATTTTAAGATAAGCACATTTCCAGAGTATGGCGAATTAGCTAACCTTGATAAGCAGGAATTAAAAGAGGGAGCTTCTGGAAGAGTTTCAAGCGATGAATATGATAAAGAAAATGCAAGCGACTTTGTACTTTGGAAGGCATATACAGAAGAAGACGGAGATGTTTATTGGGATTCTCCTTTTGGAAAGGGAAGACCTGGCTGGCATATAGAATGTTCTGCTATGAGCTGCAAATATTTGGGCAAGCATTTTGATATACATACTGGAGGAGTTGATAATAAATTCCCTCATCATGAAAACGAAATAGCACAAAATGAAGCTGCTTTTAATGAGAAGTTTGTTAACTATTGGCTTCACTGTGAGCATTTAATTGTTGATGGTGAGAAGATGTCAAAGTCTAAAGGAAATTTCTATACTCTTAGAGATTTGCTTAATAAAGGTTTATCTGCTGAGGCTATAAGATATTCGCTTATGAACTCTCATTATAGAAAGCAATTAAACTTTACTATAGAAGGTATTAATCAATCTCAAAGTGCAATAGACAGAGTTAATGACCTTATATTTAGACTTAAAGATGTTAATAAAACAGATGCTGATGATAGTGCTGTAATGAAGGAACTTGAAGAGGCTAATAAAAACTTCTTTGAATCTATTTATGATGATTTAAATGTTTCTGAGGCTTTGGGAGTATTTTTTAGTTTTATAAAGAGTATAAATATTTCTTTTGATTCTATTAATGTTAGTTCAAGAGATGCTATAATAAAGTTTATAGAGAGAGTAAATAATATAATAAACTGTTTTAATATGAATGGTGAAAAAGAAATAGAAAGTTCAGAAGAAGAAAAAATTAATAAACTCATAGAAGAACGTACTCTAGCTAAAAAAGAGAAAAATTATAAAAGAGCAGATGAGATAAGAGATGAACTTAACAGTATGGGAATAGAGATAATGGATACACCAAATGGCGTTAGATGGAAAAGAAAATAATATAATAGATTTAATTACTAATACTTATCAGCATATAAGCGGTATTGGTCCTAAAAAAGAAGCCCTGCTTTGGGAAGAAGGTTTAACAGATTGGCAAAGTGCATTAAAAAATATTAATTATTATGCAATGCCTAATTCTATAAGAGAAACCTTAAAAGATGAACTTCCAAAATCTATATATAATTTGAACTCAAAAAATTATGATTATTTTTTAAAGAAGTTTCCTAATCAAATATTATATAGACTTTATCCTATGTTTATGGATAAAACTGTATTTTTGGATATAGAAACTACAGGTATGAAGCCTGCAAAATCTTATGTTACAGTGATAGGCTGTTATGACGGCAAGGATATGCAGGTATTTGTTCATGGAAAAAATGAGAGAGATTTTCTAGATTATATAAAAAATTATTCTATTGTTGTTACTTTTAATGGTTCTTGTTTTGATATACCATTTTTGGAGAGATATTTTAATACAAAAATAAAATGTGCTCAGATAGATTTGCGTTTTGTATTAAAGGACTTGGGTTATACCGGCGGATTAAAAAAAATAGAGAAAGATGTTGGTATTGATAGGGGAGACGATATGCTTGGTGTGAATGGATACACCGCCGTTTTGCTTTGGAATTATTATTTAGACACTAAAGATGAAACAGCAATAGATTCTCTTATACATTATAATTTGCTTGATACTATTGATTTGGAATATTTATTATGTCTTGCATACAATAAATATGCTGAGAAATATAAAACTTCTCTTTTAGACTATAAAGAGCTTCCTTCTGTGAGTAAATATAAGCCTAATAAAAAATTAATAGACTATCTTCACAAACACCCTCATAAATATTCACCTAAAAATGATGATTAAAATTAATAAGCTTGGTCTAATATTGTAGTAATAGCATCATGCGTCATAACTTTAGGCAGTTTATCCATACCGCTATAAGTTAAAGCTATATCTGCAACATTGTTAAATTTGCTTCTATCCATATTTATTTCATTAAGTCTTCTAGGTAAGTTGAGGTCATGAAGAAGCTTTTTGATATATTCACCGCTTTGGCTTGCTATTTCAAAAGGAGTCATTTCAGGGTCAACTCCGTTAATGAAATCTGCAAGTATTGTATATTTATCAGGTACAACAGGTATATAATATTCCATAATATGCGGAAGAAGCATTGATGAAATGATAGATTTATTAACATTATACATATTATTAATAGCAATAGATAAAGCCCTTGAAGCTCCAAGACTAGCATTAGAACTAGCCATAGCACACATCATATTAGCCATAGCTATATTTGATATATTGTCTACATTTGAGCTGTCTAATATAAGTTTTCCTAAACCTTTAATGCTTAATCTCATAGCATTTTTAATAATAGGAGCATTAATTTCATTTAAAGTAGTGCTCATATACAAGTCAAAAGCCATAGCAAATACACTCAAAGCACTGCTTATAGAATATTTTACAGGCACTGTTGTATATAATGCAGGGTCTATTATACAATCGCTTGCATATATATTTTTATCAGTAGATTCTTTGCATATTCCATCATATTTATCTACCAAATACATTCCAGTAGTAATTTCTGATAAAGAACCAAGTATAGTAGGCACGCTTATTAATGGGAATGGCTTATGATATACAGTTTGCCCCCCCACATAATCTGAAGCTTCACCGCTGTTAGTAACTACAACAGAAGCACCTTTAGCTATATTTTGAACTTTAAATCCTCCTATAGCAACTATACATTCTGCTTTACTATATCTTACTAAGTTGGCTATAACATCTGAAGCATCACTATTAGAACTTGAGCTTACTTTAGAATAAACCATAACATTCATTAGATTATCTTCTAATTTGCTTACTATTCTATCTATTACGCCTATTTGATTGAAAGAGTTTCCATCTGTTACAACAACAACTCTTCCGCCGTATTGTTTAATTGTGTCATGAAGACATTCTATAGAATCAATTCCGAATTTTATTCTAGTTGGTAATTTAAACTCTATTATAGCCATATTTACTCATCATAATAAAAATTAATTTTACTATATTAATTCTCGGAAAAAGTATGTTTATTTTTTAAGTGAAATATTATTTTTTGTGTATATAGTAAATATTTAATAGTTTGTAGAAAATATTTTTAAGTTTTTTGTTTGCAGGGCTTTTCCCCCTGCGAAGCGTGCCCGTAGGGTAGCACCCCAGTTCTTTTACCGACGCTCTGCGTGCCTGCGGCAAGGTACCTTTCGGTATTGGTATAAAAGAACCTTATATCCTTCGGATACGCTTCGCGAAGAACTGCATTTTTATTATAAATTTTATAATTTAATTGTACATTAAAATGCACTCCCCCCGCACGACTAAGAAGTTATAATTAAAGCATAGCATTACCGTGCAGAAAACTCATATGGCGAATACTTCAAAGAAAAAAATAATTGTGAATAAAAAAGCAATACCACCAGCACGCCTAAAGGGCTATGATTAAAATAGAGTATTGTCGTGCAGTAAGCCGCCGACCGTAGGGAGTGCACAGCTAGGTGAGTAGTGGTACAGCTCGTACGAGGGAAAAAGTTGAATAAAACAAAAATTTACATGATAAAATATAGTTGTTTAGGTATATCTAAATTTAACTATCTAATAATATTTCTGCTCTCATAATATTCCTGCCATCTGCGGCCTAATTTTTGTGCTTTTATTTTTACAGCATTATTAAAATAGTGTTGTAGTTTTGATACATCGTCTTTATTTTCTTTTACAACGCTTCCAATAAGGTTTTCAACTACTGTAGACATATTAATATTTCCATCAGCATAATAGTATGAATGAAGTGCTGATTGATAATAAACTGAAACCGCCTCAGCTGTACTCATTATAGAATTAAGCTCCTGAAGTTTAGCATTATCTTCGCTTATTCCGTTTCTAAGTTCATTAAAAGTAGTGGCAAGTACATTAACTACATCATAATCTATATTCATATCAATATTAGCAAGTTCAAATAAACTTTCGCATTGATTAGTTATTATTTCAGATTCTAGTTTTATATCCTTTATAGGTTCAACAGTTTCAAAATTAAATCTTCTCTTTAAAGCACTGCTCATTTCATTAATGCCTTTATCTCTTGTATTTGCTGTAGCTATTATATTAAATCCAGCATTTGCAAATAATACTCTGTTTTGCTCTGGTATATTCATTATCTTATCGCTTAATATACTTATTAAAGAGTCTTGTATTTCAATAGGGCATCTTGTAATCTCTTCAAATCTTGTTATAAAACCATTACTCATGCCTGTATAAATAGGAGAAGGTATTAATGCATCATCAACAGGGCCTTTAGCAAATAGCAAAGCATAGTTCCAAGAATATTTTATATTATCTTCGTTAGTTCCTGCAGTTCCTTGTATTGTGATTGTGCTGTTTCCGCTAATAGCTGCAGATAATAATTCGCTAAGCATTGTTTTTGCTGTTCCTGGCTCTCCTACAAGCATCAAGCCTCTGTTGCCTGCTAATGTAATTATTGCTCTTTCAACTAAAGCATCATCTCCGTAAAACTTCTTTTTTATAATAGTGCCGTCTTCAAACTTTTTGCCGAGTATAAAATCTCTCACTGCTTGAGGTGATAATTTCCAATTTTTAGGCTTTAGATTTTTATCTCTGCTTTTTAATATTTCCAATTCTTCTTTGTAAAGTTCTTCCATTAATGGCTTTTGATGTTGATTATTATTATTATTTGGCATTTTATTCTCTTTTGTATTAATTGTTATTTTAATTATCATTTTAGTATATATTATAAATAATTTGTTTTCAAACTTTTGTGGGTTTTAATATGAATTTATATAAAACATGAACTATATATTGTTTTCATAATTTTATAAAAATATAAAATAATAACTACTAAAACAATATAAGAAGGAGTTTGGTATGATATATGCAATAGTGCCTCCAAAATGTATTGAAGGCGATACAAATGAATATCATATATTTGAAGCATATTTTAACATCATTGATAATACCATCACTATTAATGTTCACTCTATATCTAGTTTGCATATAAAAATAAAACCTAGATATAAAAACATGGTAAATAATAATTTTAAAGAGAACTATATTTCTATTAATATAGAATTGAAAGATGGCAGAAACAAAATGTTAAAATATAAATATTATAAAAATCCTAATGGTATATTTATGACAGAGAGCAGAGAAGATACTATTGTTGTTGCTGTTTTGTTTAAGAATTATTTATGCGGTAATTGTGCTCAGTTTTTATTTGGAAGTCAGTAAGTTTTGATATTTTGAGATTTTCTATAATTATTAATGAATCTATCGTATGGGTAAAGCTTAAAAGAATCCCTATAAACATTTTCTAGTAGTTTTTTTACTAAATTGATTTTTTCTTTAAAAGTTTTATTTTTATCTTTTATTTTATTAAACTCTAAAAAAAATGATTTTTTTACTATATTCATAAATATATTAATTCTTATCATCTCATCAAAAATTATTCCGTTTGGTATTTTAATTTTCTTTATAAGAATAAAAAATATAGATAAGAAATATAATAAGCTTAATATTCTAATGAAGTATATTATTGTAAAATTGGCACCTACTTTGTCTATGTATATGCCTAATATATTATAATATTCTCCTCTAGAGTTTAATCCTTGAATAATGAATACAGCCAAAAAATATGGTATAAGATGCAATAGCCTTTTTATAGTTTTATATAAAGACTTTGTAAGTATTATATGAACTATAAATAAGGCTGCTGCTATATATATTAATATGTTTACTTTTACAGTAAAAATGATTATGAATAAGAATAAAGCTAATATAATAGAAGTTATATAAAGCATAATTATTTATTTACGCGTTCAACATAACTGTCATCTCTAGTATCTACTTTAATTTTATCTCCAATATTTATGAATAATGGTACATTAACTTCTATACCAGTTTCTAATTTAGCAGGCTTTAAAGTACTTCCAGTAGTATCTCCTTTAAAACCAGGTTCTGTATAAGTAACTTCCAAGATTACATGTATAGGGAATCTTACAGCAGTAACTTCTTCATTTATATATTGCAAATCAACTTCGCTGTTATCTAATAAATAATATTTGTTATCGCCTAAAATATCTTCATTAACATGCACTTGTTCATAGTTATCAAGTATCATGAATATATACTCATTTCCTTCGCTATATAGATATTGAGCTTTTTTGTATGCAATATCAGCCTCTTCAACAGTCTCAGTAGAAGCAAAAGTTTTTTCAACCATATTGCCTTTAATCATGTTTTTTAATTTAGTTCTTACATTGGCTTTTCTCTGCTGAGCTCTATGAAAGTGAGCATCTATTACTAGATAAGTTTCGCCGTCTAATATAATAGCATCGCCTTTTCTTAAATCATTAACATCCATAAATAAAACCTCTGATTATAATATATTTTTTATGATTGATAGTTTAAGCATTATATTTTATTAGCAGAAAAAAAGCAAATAATTTAAATAATATTAAAATATAATAATTTATATAATGCTATATTAATCATTAATTAATTGATTAGCTATATATTCAACAATTTTCGATGTAACATCTCTACCATAATAGTTAAATTGAGCTTCTCTTATTTTTAATAATCTCTCTCTATTATTTTCGAGTAATAAATTTATTTTGTTAAATATATCATCTGTAGATGAAGTGTCATATCCTAAATTATTATTTTCTAAATAAAGAGGTGTATCTTCTTCTTGTCCTGGTAAAGCCCCCATGGAAATAATAGGTATAATACAATTAATAGCTTCAACCACTGATAAAGTACCGCATCTTGTTATTAAAACATCATTGTTATAAAATAAATTAAATAATTCTTTAGTGTATCCTATAATATTAACAGGTTTATCGTAGTTTTTTAATCTATTTTTTATTCTGATATAACTATTTTTATTTCTACCACATACAACTGTAATATCGCAATCAAATTTTTCATGAATATTTTTTATCATATAAAATATTCTTTTTGATTTTTCTGTATTGTTTAATATTAATATTCTTAATTTATTATTAAAGTTTGTATTTGCTCTTATTTCATCTATTGTTTTGTATTTAGAAATGAAGTGATTTCTAACTGGAATACCAAATGTTAGAATTTTATCTTTATCTATGCCATTATTTATTATAAACTCAGTAGCTTCTTTAGACGGACTTATTATTTTATTTGTTCTAATATCAAGCCATATTCTTGAAACACTAACTAAATCTGTTATTAAAGTATAAAATTTTATGTGAATATTATTTCTTTCTAATATATTTAATATACTACCATTAAACATTGGATGAACACTTAATATTAGATTTGGTTCATAAGAATTTATCAATTTTATAAATTTCTTTTGTATATTTTTAGATGTATTTTTGTTAAAAAAAATGCTATTTTTATTAGAAATAAAAAATATTTTTTCCCATAAATTAGGTAAATATTTTATACAAGGATTATATAACATTTCAATTTGTTTTAGTTTTTTATTTCCTAATTTAAAACCATTTATTACTTTGCATTCTATTTTATCTTTGTATTTTAATTTAAAATATTGTAATAAAGCTGTGTCAACGCTTTTATGCCCGTGTCCTGTATATTCTGATGATATTATTAAAATTTTTTTCATAGTTTTATACCTCTATTTTTATAAAAATAAAATTTTGAAATAAATAAAAGTTTTGCAATACAAATAGAATATGTATTAAGAATTTAGAAGTACCCTTTATGATATTTAAGGTATTAGTGTAGACTGTAGACTGTAGACTGTAGACTGTAGACTGTAGACTGTAGACTGTAGA
>ERZ1026866.83-NODE-83-length-64797-cov-15.332891_pt1 | contig 64797 bp, 100 predicted proteins | sample MGYA00380163_ERZ1026866 | MGnify/ENA primary metagenome ERZ1026866 (study PRJEB33269, sample SAMEA4719799) | human gut metagenome | biome: human-associated habitat; feature: organic feature; material: feces | place: Cameroon | collected 2013-10 ...
AAATGGGCAGAGATATTGATGGTGCCTGTGGACAGTTAAGGAATAAGTATATGGAAGAAGCATAAATACTGGACTTTTGGCACGATTTACATTTCTCTTCTGTTGTTTACATCATCTCAACTTATCGTCAAATTTGGTGTGGTTTTGTGTGATAAGCGGTGAGACAAGACGCAAACAAGACGCAAAAGACGCATATAACAAGACGCATTAACAAGGAGAGAAACATGGCAGGAAGACGCAGTAACGGTGAAGGAAGTATCAGTTATGATAGCCGTAGAAAACGCTATAGAGCAAAAGTAACTATAGGTTGGGAACTAAATCCTGAGACTGGCAGAAGCAAACAGATTGTAAAAACTCTTGGTTCTAATTATAAAACAAAAGGGGAGGCTGCAAGCGCATTATCAGAATATTTGAAGACCCCGTTTGATATTGATAATAAAAACATTACATTTTCAGAGTTGTATTCTATTTGGTTTGATGATTGGATTGTAGACCATGAGTCTCATCGATACAGAGCAAAAGCAGCATATAAATATTGCTCGTCATTGTATGAGAAGAAGATGCGCGATATCACTATAATTGATATGAAGCACTGCATAAATAATGGTTCAATCATAGAAACAAGAGGTAAATACAAAGGTGAATTAAAAACAGCATCACCATCGACGAAGGAAAGTATGAAATATCTATTTAATCATATGTTTTCATACGCGGTTGAGGCTAGAATCGTTGATAGGAATTTTGCAAAAGATTTTTCACTTGATAAGAAAGTGGCTATAGAGAAAGAGCAGAATCATAAAGATAAAAGTCCATTTACAGAGAATGAAATGGATACATTATGGCGAAGTATTGAATTTGTACCATTTGCAGATATGATTATCTATGCTTGTTATAGCGGCTGGAGACCCAGTGAATTGGTTAAAATCAAAATGGAAAATGTACATATAGCTGAAGGATATATACAAGGTGGAATAAAAACAGATTCAGGAAAGAACCGTATAGTTCCGATACATCCTTTAGTAATGAATATTGTAAAGAAATACTATGACGATGCAATGTCTGTAGGAAGCAAGTTCTTATTTAATGATATTAATAAAAAGAAAGGTATTGGTTTGAGCTACGATCAATACTTAACTAGGTTTAATAAGGTTATGGAACAATTAAAATTCTCTATTGAGTATACACCCCATTACACAAGACATACCTTTATAACAAAAGCGAAAAGGGCGCATATGGATGAGTACATATTAAAACTTATATCTGGTCATAAAGAAAAAGATATTACGGAACATGTATATACGCATAGAGAGTTATCCGAATTGATAGATGAAATGAATAGAATAGAAAAATAATTTTAGGAGCATTGGCATACAGCTGATGCTCTTTATTTTATGTAGATAATTTTGGAGTAAAATAATTACCATTATTTACCACATAACACAATAGGTATCTTATATTATACTTCAACAAAAAGGAGTATTTATGAGAACTCATACATGTCTTGAATGCGGAGCTGTCCTAAAACACTATGACTTTGTGTCGAGAAGTGTACGGACGCAAAATAGAAATTCAAATATCGTTAAAATAGAACGATTCAAATGCCCAGTATGTAAACACATACATAGGGTCTTACCAGATGATTTATATCCATATAAACAATATTCTGCGGAGATAATAAACGGAGTGCTAGATGGTAGTATTACAAGTGATACATTAGAATATGAAGATTACCCATGCGAAGCAACTATGCATAGATGGCTTAATGAATTCCACTGAAGTTGTTTTTACTGGCTCTCGAGTTTAACCTAGAATAGACTTGCCGGCAATAATAATCAAGGAGATGATATTATGGCAACAAAGATACGACCAGTATTATCAGAGAAAAACAAATATTACATAGACAAGCATAGATACTATGAACTTAAGCATTTTTGTTTACAATACGATGATTGGAAGAAAGCTTATTCTATATTAGACGGATACGATTCTTATCAAGTTGGACTTGGAGTTAAATCATCAGGAGTTAGTGACCGCACAGCTGATTATGGAATGGCTAGGGCTTATTATTCTAATAGGATTGATATGATTGAAAGAGTTGCAAGATTAACTGATTTGGAACTATCTTTCTATATTTTACAGGGAGTTACTGAAGGGTATTCATACGATATTCTTAAAGCTAGGTTTGATATACCGTGTTGCAAGGATGTTTACTATGAACTTTACAGACGATTTTTTTGGCTGTTAGATATTGAAAGACAATAAGAAAAAGAGGGTATGCCAGATATCATTCCGACATATCCTCTAAACTAGATTAGAGACCGACCATTCCCATTATGCCATCCATTTTACCAAGGGATGCTCGTCTTTCTCTTATGGCTCTTTCTAAGGACATTTTAGAATAAGATGTACCCTCAAGCTCTTCAATAGTCCATTCATCCCCTAAGTTTGACATTTCATCAATAAAGATTTCATATTCTTCTTTTTTCATAATTGAAATACCTCCTTAATTTTTCGTTTATATTATACTACGATATATGACTGTGAGTAAATGAACAGAATATTAATAAATTATAAATTCGCATTAAAAACATGCCCTTTAATGGGAGAAAGAATAAAAGAAGCTTTCTCTTTTTTATTTTCAGTACGAAGGTGACCGCAAGAGGTCTTATATTCGCATTGATGAAAATTGAATAGAAAGGAGAGTTCAAAATGGAAATGACTGTTATGTTAGCATTCCTGCTCGGGGCTGTGATTGGCGTGGTTATATCTGTTGTACTGGATAAAATCAGATGTAATAGCAAAGATGCATACGGAAGTTTCAAGATTAAACCTGTATCAGATGAAGATGGCGACACTGGTTTATATTCTGTAAATGTTGCTATCGTGCCTAACCAGGATTTACTTAATAAGAAACGAATTATTCTGGTCAGAGATTCGCAGAATTAACAAGTACTTTAATGACTATAAAATAAAGGAGGTCAATTCAATGAACACAAGAAGTGTATTGGAAGATGAGATTGGACGAATCTCAGCAAAATTGAATGAAATGGAGCCAGGTACTGAAGAGTATGAAAAGTTATCGAACCTACTCCACAAGTACATCGATAGGCGTACAGAACTTGAAAAAGCAGATTATGATGCTGACGAGAAAGCTCTTGCCAGGGAAGAGGGTAATGAGCTTAAGACACAGCAACTTAATGAGGCTAAGAAAGATCGTATTGCTAAAGTGGCTATGTGGGCTGTAGGTGGCATATCTGGAGGAGTTGTAAGTATCTGGGCTGCTCTTAAAGCATTCAAATTTGATGGGGACGGACGAATATTCTCATCCACATTTGGACGGGACAGTGTTAAGAACTTGATTAGATTTAAGAAGTAGTTACATTTTAGGAGGCGCTAAGGAAACTTAGTGTCTTCTTTTTTCGTGCGTAAAACATATACCTTTATGAAAGGAGAGTGATATTTTATGACAATTATTCAATTAGATAAAAATTTAGAAACAATACAATCACTGGATATAAACAAGTATAATAAAATATACTTCTTAACTTTAGTGGAGTCTAAAACAAGGAGTGGTACAGATAATTACGTGTTTAGGTCCAAGCGATTGGATTATTTGATGTTTAATGAGCTTGAATCTTATTTGAATAATCCAGAATACATTCTGGTAAGAATCGAAAAGTGATTAAAAAATCAGAGACTGAGTCCTAACAAGGGCTCTTTCTTTTAACTTAGGTGGTGAGTTAATGAGATATCATTTTGATAAGCCAAATATATATTATTCGTTATACGGAAAACGATATATCTGTAATCATCCAGTATATAACGAATGTACATTATATAAGATTGACGATAGAGGATTAGCAGTTATACAGCAGCGGTATAACCCCGAAACGAAACATACATGGTGGACTGCTATAGACCCTTGGCTTACTGACCCGATATATTTGGATATTGGTTTTAAAGATCTATTTGATGCTCGTGCCGGGAAGTGTACGGATGGATTATATCCAACGATAACTGTAAGACAGCTTATGTGGGCGCTCAAAATGAAACCGATTCCAAGAGAGCGTTGGGAAACTTGCTTTGATAAACGAGATATTTAGTGCTATTTACATGTACTTTAATGAAATAAAAAAAATAAAAGGAGGATACTATTATGGAAATGATGACACCAGATTTTAGAGCCATACAGGTATCAGACACAGTAACATTTGTGAATTTAATACGAAAGGAAAAAGGCTGTGGCGAAGAAAGGAGAATCAGATTAAATTTTATAAAGAACAGTTCTTCTGATTGGGGAATTATGTTGGTTAATGAAAAGAACGAAACCATCGTAAATCTTTCAACTAGAGATTCTGACATTTGTAAAATTGTAACTGAGTTAGAAGGAAAAATTTTAGCCATAGCGGTATTCCATAGTAGAGAGCAGCATGTGTATGATATTTATATGGATTCAGTAGAATAGGCTGTTAAAGCATTTTCATGGGGTTGTGTATAACAGCCCCTTTTTATTTTTATTGCTATTATATTTATTCTGTGATATATTTATAATAATAGATATGTATTTTAATTTTAAGGAGGATTTATATTATGAAAATCAAAAAGGCACTATCAATGGTAATGTTATCAGCATCATTGTTATCTTTTGTTGGCTGCGGAAATGGACAAGATTCAAATTCTGTAGTACAAAACAACAATAATAGTATGACTGAAAATCAAAATAGTGAAAAAATTCAGCAACTTGAAATAAAGGATTCTGGTTGGACAGTTGTAGACGATGAGTGGTTATATTACTATGTAGATTTATATAACCCAAATGACAATAGTTCTATTGAATATCCATCGTTTAGAATAACAGCTAAGGATGCTAGCGGAACAATATTAGGAACCGATGATCAAACATGTAGTATTATATATCCTAAACAGGATTTCGTTTATGGAAGTCAGGCATTCAGAGTAGATGGTATTCCAGACACAGTTGAATTTTCAGCATTACCAGTCGAAGACTATAATATAAAAAAATCATCTACTGACAAATACAAGCCGTTAGAAGCTGTTAATACAGCAGTTCGTTCTGATAAGATTGTTGGTGAAATCAAAAACGATAATAACGACACATTTGATGATGCTGTAGTTGTCATGTTATTAAAAGACGGTAGCGAAAATATAGTTGGAATTGATAATACATATGTTGAAAAAGTTGCGGCAAATTCAACAACACCATTTGATATGGATATTCCAGAAGATGTTAATTACGCTTCTTTTGAAATATATGTAAATCAGTGGTAATTCTGTCGCATAAAAAACATACTCCTTAATGAAATACATATAAGGAGGATACTAACATGACTTGGAAGACTATTGAGGCAGCTAGGGAGATTAGACAATGGACAACTCAGATAGTAATACCGACAGTTGCAGTTGGCGTAGCTATTGTGGTTACTCCAGAGTTGAGAGAACCAGTTGTTGATACTTATAGGACAGTAAAAGAAAAAATTAAATCAAAGATATGTAGAAAGTAAAGCAAAGGGCTTGAGTCTTAGGACTTGGGCTCTTTCTTTTTCGTGTAAAAAACATGTTCCTTTATGAGAAAGTGATGAAACATTAAGGAGGATTTCAAAATGAAAAAAGAACAGAGAACACAGAAGATTGACGAATTCTTGGAGAAATTTGATGAAATGATTAAGGCTGCTAATGCCATCGAAGATTTTGAATTTGAGATAGGTGTTACAATTCATAGTCGTGACAGTATGGTTTCTGATAGAGTACGGACAATTAACGGTATCAATGAAATATTTTCAAAGAATGATATGAAATGGTCATCATCAAATGCTTAAGGTTGAGCCCGCAAGGGCTTTTCCTTTTTCGCACGATATACAATCCCTTTAATGACTGAAAGTAATAAGGAGGTTGAAATGATACTATTAATTATTTTGATACTTATCGTTCTTATACTAACTACGGTTGTAGTGCTTAGTGCAAGTGCAATAGGCAGTGCAGCTATACTTATATTTGGGGACGTTATAGTATGTATTGGTTTTTTGGTATGGCTAATCAAAAAACTTGTTACTAAGGATTGATAAAAGAAGGGCTTGAGTCTTAGGACTTGGGCTCTTTCTTTTTATACGCGATATTTACAAATTCTTTTATGAGACCATAAAACAATTTATGAAAAGGAGAAAAATATGAAAGTAAAGGAATTTGTAATTATATGGGTTTTAACGATTTTTACATTGATATTTTTATCAGGATTACATTTTAGCATAGTAACTAAAGGGGAAGAAACTAGCGGAGGTTGGTATGATAAATGTGATACTGTTGAATTACATCATTTTAAAATCGAAGTAAACAAATCAGATGAATTTCAAGATATTACTTGTTTTAACAAATTTCATGTATGGTTTGCATGGTAATTGAATAGGAGCCCTTGTTAGGGCTCTTTCTTTTTATCCGCGTAAAAAACAATTTATCTAATGAGAGAATAGGTAGCTCAGGTGGTAGAGCAGCAGATTTATTCTGTGGGCCATGGGTTCGAGTCCCATTCTATTCTCTTTTTTATTTTTATAATAAGGAGGATTTATAGCATGAAGTCACATTATCGATGGAAATGCAAAACTGCTACTGTACTAACATTTATTGGCGCGGCTGGTGTAGTAGCAACAGCTGTAACAACAGCTAAACAGACACCTAAAGCTTTAAGATTGCTTAAGGAAGCTAGTGACGAGAAAGGGGAGGAACTTACATTTGCAGAAAAGGCAACCGCTATGTTACCTGCATATTTACCAGCCATAGTGACAGGCTCAGCGACTATTTTATGTATATTTGGCGCAAATATATTAAATAAAAGGAGCCAGGCAAGTTTAGTAAGTGCATATGGATTATTAGACCAGAGATTCAAAGATTATCAGAGAAAACTTATTGAATTATACGGACAGGATGCTCATGAAAAGATAATCACTGAACTTGCAGCTGAGAAAGCAGAAAACAGGTACATTTCAAGTTCTTATTTAGGATGCAAATCTTGCGCATTATATTTAGATGAAAATGTTGGTAAGCCTGTATTATTTTATGAACCGATATCTGATAGGTATTTTGAAGCTACTGTTGAGCAGGTTATGAACGCTGAATATCATTTGAATAGAAACTTCGCTCTGGCTGGTGCAGCTTTGCTTAATGAGTTTTATGATTTTATTGGAATAGAAGAACGACCCGAATTAGATGAAATGGGATGGGCTCCAACTGATGAAGGTGAATTCTGGATTGAATTCAATCATGTTCCAAAGGACCTTCCAGATGGTAGGAGATGCTATATAATCGACATGCCATTTGAACCAAGAGTAAATTTCGACGATTATTATTGATTGTCGTGTCAAATACTTAGCCTATTATGGAAAGGAGGATTAATCATGAAAGATAAGTTTGATTTTAAAACTCTTATAATACCAGCTGCTATGGGAATTATGACATTTATCACAGCAGTTGTAGACAGTAAGAGAAGTAAGAAAATCGATGAGCTTAGCGAAAAGATTGATAAGCTCGAATCTAAGGACGAGGAGGTTGCCTAACGGCGCCTCTTTTCTTTTTTATGTAACACTAAAATATTTAATATAAAAAAAGGAGAATTTACTATGAACAACATTATTACAAACCCAACACAGAAAGAATTTAATGAGGCAATGGACGTCGTTAAGGATTATTTAAGAATTAATAAAATTCAGTTTATTGCTTTTGATGCGGAGAAGAATGCCATAGTAGCAGCAATTGGATTTGAAGATGCTATGAATAATAAGAAAGAAATATTTGGCGACAGGTATGTCGGCATGTTTGATAAGAAGTTAGAGGAGAAAAAGAATGAGAACTAATTTAGAAAAGATATTCAGACCCATAGCAAAACAGGTGTCAAAATATGGTCCTGAAATTGCTGTGGGTGTAGGTATTGCAGGAATGATTACGACAACTGTTCTTGCTGTCAAAGCAACACCAAAAGCTTTGAAGTTGATAGATGAAGCTAAGAAAGAAAAAGCAGAAGAAGCAGTCGAACTTAAACCTACAGAAATGGTCAAGGTTGCATGGAAACCATATGTTCCAGCGATGATTTCAGGAGCATTATCCATAGGTTGCATAGTTGGAGCAAGCACAGTTCATGTAAAGAGAAATGCTGCTCTTGCCACGGCATATCAGTTGGCAGCTAATACACTCAGTGACTATAAAGAGAAAGTGATCGAAACCATCGGTGAAGAAAGAGAGAAAGAGGTTCAGAAGAAAGTAGATGCTAAGAAAGTAGAAAAAATTAATTCTACTGAGCCATCTTTTGTACGTAAGGGAAAGCCCTTATGTATCGAACCCATATCAGGTAGGCCATTTGAAATGGATTTAGAAGATGTCAAGGCTGCTATAAACAGGCTTAATTACAGACTTACAGGTGGTATGGAAGAGTGCATTTCCTTATCTGAATGGTATGACGAGATTGGATTAAAGCATACCGATGTATCAGATTACATGGGCTGGAATATTTACAGTGATGGTTTGATAACTGTTACTGAAGTCCCAAGTTCAACAGATGAGGGCGAATTATGCTGGGTACTTGAGTATGCAGTATTACCACATTACAAGTATGAAAAAACGCGTTAAAAACAACACCTTTAATGGATAAATACATATCCAATTAATTATATTCTAGGAGGATTTATATTATGTCAAACGAAGAAAAGAAAGTAATTGAAATGGAAGATACACAGGTATCAGAAGAAGCTACTGAAATCACAGCAGTTTCAGAGAGTAAAGGACAGAAAGTACGTAATTTTATTAAGAAAAACGGCAAGAAACTCGGAATTGGAGTTGGTGCAGGTTTAGGAATGATATTATGTTACGCTCTGGGAAAGAAATCTGGACATAGTGATTTGGAAGCTATGAATGATTATGTGGATGGCGATTACACAGTTCTTGATAATGATGACAGCAATGATGAAGCTGTAGAAGAAAATTGAATATTTATTAAACCGAGAGGGAGATGCTCTTAACAGAGTGTTTTCCTTTTTTCTTTTGGCTGAAAGGAGATATTAATATGCCAAGATATGTCTATAACGGACCAATTATGTCGTTTAATGTTTGTATTGCTAGTAATTGGAAAGGAGAGACATATGCTCCTTCCGAGGCAAAAGCAAGAAACAATTTAGCTTATCAATTTAAAAAGCAGAATAACAGGATTGCAGGAACAAATATTTCTCTTCCTGGCAAATTGCTAGAAACATATTAAAGGAGACGTTCAATGAGCGAAGTAAAAATGGATATTAAACCAAACTCTCACAGATATAAAGCTGAACAGCAGGCTAAATTATCAGAAGAGAAAAAGGTAAGCAAAGTAACCAGTGGTAGGGTTAGAACTAAGAAGAAATCTGAGATTGCGAAGATGAAAGATTCTATCATATCCCCAGAAGCCAGTGGAATGCAGTCTTATATTTTTGGAAGTGTGCTTATACCAGCTGTAAAGAAATTAATGTCAGATATTGTAAAAGATGGTATTGACATTCTTCTGTATGGCGACACACGGAGATCAAGTAGAGACCGTGACGACAGAGACAGGTATTCTAATGGAGCAACATACGTATCTTATAGAAGTTATTCTGATAGAGACCGTGACGACAGAGAGCGGAGACGGGAATCAAGATATGCATATGACTATAAAGAATTAATATTTGATAATCGGTCTGATGCTAAAGAAGTTTTAGATACTCTACTTGATATTCTCGATACCTATGATTCAGTAAGTGTCGGGGATTTATATGATGCAGTAGGCATGAGTCACAATTACACGGACAACGATTATGGATGGACTAATTTAAGTTCAGCAGAGGTTGTTTGTATCAGAGGTGATTACATGCTCAGATTACCAAAGGCTAAGCCTTTAAGATAGGAGGAACTATGAAAAAATCATTAGGATATTATTTAGGATATGCTTTTGCAGCTGTTATAACAATATGTGTAATGGTACTTATTATGGCTCTTACATATAAACTGGTTATGTGGATTTTATAGGGGGTTATATTATGGCATACGTTAAAGAAAATGACACGAATAGTAGTAATTCAATAAGTAGAAACGGAATTTTAAGCAAAGCAGAGTCAATTATTAATGGTGAGCGTCAGGGAACATATGGCAATGCTGAAGATAGTTTTCAGACAATTGCAGATATGTGGAGCGCATATCTGAACACAGAGATATTATCTGAAGATGTTGCCAATATGATGATTCTTATGAAGGTCGCTAGGAATTCTAGTGGTGTTTATAAAGACGATAATTGGATTGATATTTGTGGTTATGCAGCATTGGGCGGAGAAATTCAGGCTGCTAAAAACACCAATAATATGCAGTTTGCAGATAATGAGAGAATAAGTTCATCTAATATTAATATTGATTGTTCGAAAGGAGATAAATAATGTTTAATTTTAATAATGTAGCAAACAAGGCTTCAAGAATGTTGAATAAGGTAGGATTTCAGGTAAAGAAATATAGTCCTGAGATTCTTATATGTGCTGGTGTGATTGGTGTAGGTGCAAGTGGTGTGATGGCTTGCAGAGCAACAACAAAGCTAAGCGATATCATCAATAAGGCTAATGACGACATCATCAAGACTGATGAGGTTATAGCCAATCCAGATATGTTACCAGAAGGTTCAGAAGAGTATACGGAAGAAGATGCAGCTAAGGATAAAGTGATAATCAGAGCGCATATGGTAATGGATATCGTAAAGCTGTATGCACCATCAGTTATATTAGGTGGATTATCACTCACAGCAATTCTTACATCTAACAATATTCTCAGAAAGAGAAATATTGCTCTTGCAGCTGCTTATGCTTCAACTAACAAGACGCTTAAGGAATACAGACAGAGAGTTGTTGAGCGTTTTGGAGAAGATGTTGATAAACAGCTTAGGTTTAATACAAAGCAGGAAGAAATCGAAGAAACTGTCATAGATGAGAAGACTGGCAAAGAGAAGAAAGTTAAGAAGACTATAGAAGTGTTTGACCCTAACACTCTTGGTGATTTTGCAGTTATATTCGATGAATCTAATGTTAACTGGAGTAAGACACCTGGTGCTAATAAATTATTCCTTACAAAACAACAGAGATACTTGAATGAAAAATTCAAAGCTCAGGGATATATGTTTGTAAACGAGGTTAATGCAGCACTTGGATTTCCGTTGACAGCTGCTGGACAGATTGCAGGTTGGATTTATGATAAGAAGAATCCTATAGGGGACAATTGTATTGACTTTGGATTATACAATTTAGACAACCCTAGAGCCACAGATTTTGTTAATGGATATGAGCGAAGCATCATAATTGATTATAATTGCGACGGAAATATTATGGAATATTTTGGTTCCAGGATTAGATAGCATTGGCTCGGGTAATGTATACCGAGATATATTTGATTACCCTTGGTTATTCGGTTACTAATCGAGCCAAGGGTATTTTTACGAAGGGAGTATTATGCAAATTAAGAACCAACTAGCTGCTATCGGAATGGTGTTTGTAATTGGTGTATCTTCATTAATTCCTGTTCATATGAAGAAGCCAGTTACGAACGAAATATTCAAAGCAAGTGTTTCAAGTGAAATTGTTGTTCCAATGCAGTATAAAGTCGACGATACTGCTGAAGAAGATTTATATTTTGATGAATTAATTGAAGATGAAACCATTGAAATAGCAGAAATAGAAGAGTCTGTGATTGAGCAGACCTTCGTAATGTCAAACGACGAGATTGAATTACTGACATTAGTCACTATGGCAGAAGCAGAAGGAGAAAGTGAATACGGTCAAAGATTGGTTATTGATACTGTTCTGAATCGTATTGACAGTGAGCGTTTTGACAACTCGTTAAGTGAGGTTATATACGCTCCAGGTCAGTTTTCTTCTGTGCATAACGGACGAATAAACAGATGTTACGTTAAGGAAGATATTTACCAGCTAGTGATTGATGAGTTACTCAATCGAACAAATGACGAAGTTTTATATTTCACAGCAGGGCATTACAGTGAATATGGTACACCTCTGTTTTGTGAAGGAAATCATTATTTTTCAAAATAAGGAGAATTTACTATGAATAAGATTGATATGATATTTTCATTTATTCTTGGTGCCGCAGCAGGTTCTGTAGTCACCTGGGAAGTTGTAAAGTATAAATTTGATTTGGGTCCATACGAAGATATTATTGAAGAATGCAGTTCTGAAAACAGTGAACTGACTAGCGTAGAAGGCATCGAAGGTGTAAAAAAAAACGCTAAAAATATAATAAAAACACAGGAGTATGTGGCTTATAACAAGAGCGAAGAAAAGGAGGAATATGAAAGTATGAATAACACTGGACCATATGTAATCACACCAGATGAATACGATTGCTCTGAATACGAGCCAACAACTCTTAATTATTATGCAGATGGTGTTCTTACAGATATCTACGATAATAAGATTGACGATATCGATGATATGGTTGGTCTTGAATCTTTAGATCATTTCGGCGAGTACGAGGAAGACACTGTATATGTCAGAGATGATAGTAAAAAAGTTGATTATGAAATTCTTCGAAATACAGAAGAATATTATGATTTATATCCAGATGAGAGGAACAATTGATGAATATAGATGAAATAAATGACGAATACTTTGCATGGCTGAGCGATAAGGTTTGTAAAGGTAGATTTTCCAAGGATGTTTCATACTCTGAGTTATTACATGCATTACATAAAACGGACTTTAGATGGAAGATGCGTAATGATGCTAATCGTGCGTCTGATGGTCTTATGCTTCGTCGTAGATTTGCAACATTCATGGGATTTGAAGAGGATTATTTCTTACCATATATAACAGGACCATGTACTGTATTGGAGATGATGATTGCACTTGCAATCCGATGCGAAGTAAGTATTATGGACAACCCAAAAGTTGGAGATAGAACTGCGCAGTGGTTTTGGGAAATGATAAACAACATGGAACTTGGCGGCATGTATAATAATAACTTTGACAAGCGATATGTAAATGATGTCATTGATAGATTCATTGATAGGGAATACTCACCAAATGGTAAAGGTGGATTGTTTTATATCAGGGATTGTAAATGCGATTTAGCAATGGTTGAGATATGGGACCAGATGTGTTGGTATCTTGACGGTATATCTTAGAAAGGAGGACTTGAAATGTAATGCTTGATTTTTTAAAAATATCTGCTCGTAGCAAAAAGCAGGGCGTTACAGAGATATATCCTCGATTCATTATTAATAACAGAAGCACAGACCTCATGATACGAGGTGGAGATTTTTATGCAGTCTGGATTGAAGAGTCTGGTTTGTGGTCTACAGATGAACAGGATGTAATTCAAATGATAGACCATGAACTGGATAAATTTGCTGATGAGTATAAGCAACATTCAATGGGCGAAAGTGTTTATATTCTTCATATGTGGGACAGCGAAACTGGTGTGATAGATTCTTGGCATAAATATTGCCAAAAGCAGATGAGAGATAATTTTCATCCATTAGATGAAACACTTATATTTGCAAACACTAAGACAACTAAGAAGGATTACGCAAGTAAGCGATTGGAATATCCTTTGGAAAAAGGCGACACATCAGCATGGGATAAGCTCATTTCAACTTTATATTCTCCAGAAGAAAGACATAAGATTGAATGGGCTATAGGAGCCATAATAACTGGCGACTCTAAATGGATTCAGAAATTTATGGTATTCTATGGCGCTGCTGGAACGGGTAAATCAACAATTCTTAATGTTATACAGGAATTATTTAAAGGATATTATTCGGTCTTTGATGCTAAAGCATTAGGCTCATCTAGCAATGTATTTGCTTTGGAGGCATTCAAGACAAATCCTTTGGTGGCTATCCAACATGATGGTGATTTATCTCATATTGAGGATAACACTAGGTTAAATAGTCTTGTATCTCACGAGCTTATGACTGTAAATGAAAAGTTCAAGTCAACATATTCTAATAGATTTAATGCTTTCTTATTTATGGGTACAAATAAACCTGTAAAGATTACGGATGGCAAATCTGGTCTTATTCGAAGACTTATCGATGTAACTCCATCAGGGAATAAATTGAATAGTAGAGAATATAAACAGGTTGTTAAGCAGGTTGGTTTCGAATTAGGTGCTATAGCTTATCATTGCAAAACCGTTTATGAAGAAGAACCAGATGCTTATGACAGCTATATCCCAATTGATATGATGGGGGCATCAAATGACTTTTATAACTTTGTTATGGATTCATATTTTGTATTTTCTAGGGATGATGAGACAACTTTGAAAGCTTCTTGGGAAATGTACAAGGTATATTGCAATGACGCAAAAGTACCTTACCCGGATTCACAAAGAATATTTAAAGAAGAGTTGAAGAATTATTTCAAGGAATACGAAGAAGAACCAGACAGTAAAGGTCGTATGAAAAATATCTATAGAAAGTTTAAGAAAGAGATATTTGAATCTGAAAAAAAGTCGGAGGGTAAAAATGAGAATGTCAATTCAGAATCATGGCTCATCATTGAAGAATCTACAGGCAACACAACTTTCAGCAAAGAATGCTGTAGGTGTCCAGCTCAATATGCCACAGACAATGAGACTCCAACCATGCCATGGGATAAAGTCACAACAAAACTCAGTGATATTGACGAATCGAGACTTCATTATGTCAAGGTTCCTGAAAATCACATAGTTATTGATTTTGATATCAAGGATGAGAAAGGAGAAAAATCATTTGAAAAGAATTTGGCAGAGGCTAGTAAATGGCCTCCTACATACGCTGAAATCAGTAAAGGAGGCGCTGGGATACATCTTCATTATATTTACACTGGAGATGTTACTAAGCTTAGTCGAATATTTGCAGATGAAATAGAAATTAAGGTATTTACTGGAAAATCTTCATTGCGAAGGAAACTGACTAAATGTAATAACTTACCAATTGCAACTATCAGTTCTGGTTTACCTTTAAAGGAGGAAAAGAAAATGGTAAGTGGAGAGGTGATTAAATCTGAGCGAAGTTTACGAGAATTGATAAAGCGTAACTTACTCAAGGAGATTCATCCAGGCACAAAGCCTAGTATGGATTTCATAGTAAAAATTCTGGATGATGCATATTCTAGCGGACTTAAATATGATGTATCTGATATGAAAAATGCAATAATTGGATTTGCGGCGCAAAGTTCAAATCATTCGGATTATTGCTTAAAACTGGTTGACCAGATTAAATGGAAATCAGAAGATATGGACAGTTCAAATGATGCAGATTCAGATGAACTTATATTTTATGATATCGAAGTATTCCCTAATTTGTTTCTTGTCAATTTGAAAATACAGGGAGAAGGACGATCAGTTATACGAATGATTAATCCTAGTCCATCAGATATTGAAGAATTAACCAGATTCAAACTAGTCGGATTCAATTGTAGAAGGTATGATAATCATTTGATATATGCACGAATGATGGGGTATACAAATGAGCAATTATACGATTTATCGCAGAGAATTATATCTGGTGATAGAAACGCATTCTTTGGTGCAGCATATAATTTGAGTTATACTGATGTATATGATTTTGCATCTGCCGGAAATAAAAAGAGTTTAAAGAAGCTTGAAATTGAGATGGGAATACACCATCAGGAATTAGGTTTACCATGGGATAAGCCAGTTCCTAAAGAAATGTGGGTAAAGGTCGCTGAGTATTGTGATAATGATGTTATCGCTACTGAGGCGGCCTTTAATTATTTATCGGCAGACTGGACGGCAAGACAGATTCTAGCCGATTTAGCAGATATGACTGTTAATGATACGACAAACACATTAACAACCAAAATCATATTTGGTAATAATAAAAAACCTCAGAATGAATTTCATTATCGAGATTTATCAAAGCCAGTTCCACCAGAAGATATTGATGAGGAGACATATCAATTCTTAGCTAGGTCTTGTCCTAAGATGATGGAAAAAACTCATGGCGATGCTGGAAGTTTATTACCATATTTCCCAGGTTATAAGTTTGAAAATGGTAAGTCTACTTACCGTGGAGAAGATGTTGGTGAAGGTGGATTCGCTCAGGGTGTTCCTGGTATGTATGGTAATGTCGCATTGTTAGATATTGCCTCTATGCACCCACATAGTGTTATTGCTGAATGCTTGTTTGGTGTTAGATATACAAAGGCATTTCAGGATATTGTTGAGGGTCGAGTATCCATCAAGCATAAGGCATGGGATGAAGTAAATCACATGCTAGATGGAAAGCTTACACCTTATATTCAGAAGGTTATTGATGGTGAGATGTCTGCTAAACAGTTAGCTAATGCACTTAAGACAGCCATTAATTCAGTTTATGGTCTGACATCGGCAAACTTTGATAATCCATTTAGAGATATCCGTAATAAGGATAATATTGTTGCCAAGCGAGGAGCTCTGTTCATGATTGACCTTAAGAACGAGGTTCTGAAACGAGGATTCCAAGTTGCACATATTAAGACAGATTCAATTAAGATTCCAGATGCTACGCCAGAGATTATTAAGTTTGTTATGGACTTTGGTGAACGATATGGATATACATTTGAGCATGAGGCTACATATGACAGAATGTGTCTTGTTAACGATGCTGTTTATATTGCTAAGTATAAGGACGCAGACGACTGTAAAAAGATGTATGGTTATATCCCGGGTGATAACGAAGAACACAGTAATCAGTGGACTGCTACTGGAACACAGTTTGCAGTTCCATATTTGTTCAAGACATTATTTTCACATGAGAAAATCGAATTTGTAGATATGTGTGAGACATTCTCGGTATCTAAGGGTGACTTATATTTGGATATGAATGAAGGATTGACAGATGTAAGTGGCTTAGAAAAAGAATTGGACAAGCTTGAATCTTCCTATAAGAAGGGGAAGATATCAGATACAACTTTTGAGCCACAGGCCACAGAACTTGTAGAGAAAATAAAAGCTGGTCATGACTTGCATTTTGTTGGTCGAGTTGGACAGTTTACTCCTATAAAAAGAGGGTGCGGCGGCGGAGTATTATATCGTGTTAACGATGGTAAGAATTATGCAGCATCTGGCTCGACAGGTTTTAGATGGCTTGAATCAGAATCGGTGAAAGCGGCTAACATGTATGATGATATTGACCGTTCATTCTATCAGCGATTAATAGATGATGCAGTTGATACAATATCAAAGTATGGAGATTTTGAATGGTTCGTTTCGGACGACCCTTATATTTGTAAAGTGACTCCAGGGTTTATGAATATACCAGAAGATGCTGACGAAGACGAAGGGATGCCATTTAATTGATGTTCGTTTGAAAAACATGGCATGTTATGGATAAACATATCAAATCTAAGGAGGATTTATATTATGAACATGTTAACATTGAATAGCAAACAGATTGGAAAAGTTGTATTTAAAGCAACTGTTGGCTACTACATAGGTAAAAATATTGCGTTATTTGCTAACAGTATAATCAATAAGTTAGTAATAGAACCAAGTTTTACTACGTTAGCTAATAATGGTAATAAAACAGCTAAGAAGTTCTGTGATTCAGCTAATATTGCTTATAATAAAACAGCAACAGAAAATCCTAATGATATTAAAATGGGATTTCATATGTAATTTAAAAAGGCTCAGTGCAAAATGCATTGGGTCTTTTATTTTATTAATTATATTTTAAGGAGATTTAATTATGGAATTAAAGATTTTAAAAAATGGAAATTTACAGGTAGACGATGCAAGAATTATATTCAGAAATTTCAGAGGTGAGGCTTCTAAGTTTAATAATGCTGGAGACAGAAACTTTTCGTTAGTCATTCCAGATCAGGAATTAGCTGATATGTTAACCAATGCTAAAAATTCCTATGGAATTGGCTGGAATATTAAAGTTAAGGATTCGGTTGACCCAGATGATACACCTCGTATGCATATGAAAGTAAAGGTTAAATTCACAGGTAGAGGACCTAGAATTTATCTTGTAACTGGGGAAAATCATAAAGAATTAACAGAGGATACTGTTGGGATTCTGGATGACATTAACATAGCCTCTGTAAGGATGGATATAAGACCATATGATGATGTGGTTAACGGTAAGCCATTTAGAGCAGCGTATCTTGTATCCATGGAAGTTGTTCAGGACTTAGACAGATTTGCTGCTGAGTATGAAAGAGAAAGATATGAATCTGAAGAAGAAAAATAATATTTTACAGAGCCTTAGTTTATGCTGAGGCTCTTTTTTAAAGGAGATTTTGAGTATGATTACGAATTATTTTGTTAAAGGTGGAACATGGAATTTATATGTAGATAAGGTCGATTCTTATGCAACTGTAAATGTTGGATTTTCTCATAATGATAATGATGATGAAGACGAGACACAGTTTGATATTTCTTATCCAAATATCGGTGAGTTAAATACACTGTTTAACAACTTCATTGCTGAGAATAACTTTGAAAACGTGAAGATATTATATGTGAATGTTATAAAAACAGCACATACAATATATGGATTGGAGGAAGCAGATGAGTAATAAGTTAAAGGTTCAGAGATTAGATGATGGCCTGATTATCGGTTATAGTCGTAAAGACCCATTTTCACCTCCTGTGATGGTTGTTGGAAGAAAAAGGATGAACGATACACCAGTTATAATAAACGCTTTCGAAGGTAAGGAAGCTGAAGAGTTATATAAGAAGCTGACTACTGTCAAAAAAAAAGATGATGCTAATGGCTAATTCATTTTTAAGAGATTATCAGATGGATGCTGTAAAAAAAATGAGAACTGGATGCATACTTAACGGCGGGACAGGCTCAGGCAAGTCCCGTACCGGTTTATATTACTATTTTAAAGAGCAGGGCGGTTGTCTTGAAAATCAGGAAACGATTTATATGAAAAATCCAAAAGACTTATATATCATAACCACGGCTAAGAAGAGAGATTCATTGGAGTGGGAAGGCGAACTTGCCAACTTCTGTATGTCCAGTAATCCAAAGAATAATAAATTATATTCTAATAAAATTGTAGTTGACTCGTGGAATAATATAAAGAAGTATGCTGATACAACAGATGCTTTCTTTATATTTGACGAGGACAAGGTTACTGGTTCTGGAGTATGGGTTAATGCGTTCTTAAAGATATCTAAACATAACGATTGGATTATATTGTCGGCAACTCCAGGAGATACATGGAGCGATTATATTCCAGTATTTATAGCCAATAGGTTCTACAAGAATGTAACGGAGTTTAGAGAGCGGCACATCATATATTCAAGATATACCAAATGGCCTCAAGTTGACAGATACATCGATATGAATAGATTGATTAGGCTAAGAGACAGAATTCTTATAGATATGGATTTCGAGAGAAGTACCGTACCGCACCATCAAGACATTCATGTCTCGTATGATATATCTAAGTATAAAGAGATACTGAAAACAAGATGGGACCCATATAAAAAAGAACCCATTGAGCAAGCGGCGGGGCTTTGCTATGTTCTGAGGCGGCTGGTTAACGAAGACGAATCAAGAGTTGTAGCTCTACTTGAATTACTGGATAAAACTGATAAGGCAATTATATTCTACAATTTTGATTATGAACGGGATATATTACTTCATACTATGGCTGATTTGAATGAAACATTTGATAATTATGACGACATTTATGAGGTTACTGAATGGAGCGGACATGCTCATCAGCCAGTTCCAACTTCAAAGAGATGGATATATTTGGTACAGTATACGGCTGGTTGCGAAGGCTGGAATTGTATTACTACTGACACAATTATATTTTACTCTCAAAATTACAGTTATAAGGTTATGGAGCAGGCATGTGGTCGAATAGACCGAATGAATACCCCATTCATAAATCTATATTATTATCATTTGAAAAGCAGAGCTGGTATTGATTTGGCAATAACTAAGGCACTTAATGAAAAGAAAAAATTTAATGAACGGAAGTTTACTAAATGGGATAGGTAGGTGAGATGATATTGATACTATTTGGAATAATTGTGGTCTTGGTGGTTGGAACAGTACTCAATATTATATTTGCAGTTAACGAACCAGACGATGACATTCGCGATGAGAACGACTCCTTTAATGAGAATAAAACAAAGGAGTGATTTATATGTGCGAGTATGAAATTATATTTTGTAAGTCGTTATATGACAAATTAAAAGAAAAAGTAAAAGGCGGACTCTGGGTAAGGGTTGAAAATGACGATTGTTTATGGATTGATATTGTTCAGCGAGAACTTAATACAATAACACATATACAAATTGGCAATCCTTTTTCAGAATTAATCGTTAAAGGCTTTTCTGTTGATGAGGCATGTGAGGAGGTTATAAAACAGTACAGACGGATAATATTAAGCCGTTGTTTTAAGTAACATATTTAAGAGGTTTGGTCATATAGACTGAGCCTCTTATATTTTTTTGGAGGTGAAAAAAATATGGGTTCATGTGGGGCTGACAATCCAATACCTAAAGCAGAATCACTGTCACAATGTAAGAGACGATGTAAAGTTGTAGCTAGAGATTTGAGATACGGTGATGACGTTGTGGATGCCATTAAACAAGCTAAGAGTAATAGTGAGATTAACCGAATCACGGTTGATGCTAGAAGGAGACAGGAATGATAAGTAAACAGGAACGGGAAGTATATTTTAACGAGTATTGTAATAAGTGCAAGCATAAGGATACCGATGATGTTAAAGACCCTTGTAATGCCTGCTTAGATGCGCCATTTAACGAGTATTCGCACAAACCAATATGTTTTGAAGAGAAAATATAATAGTTCGTGTAATTTACAAGTACTATTATGAAAGGAGTGTGATATTTATGAAACTGGGCGTCAAATGCTGGTGGTTTTATAGGGCTTATGATTGGTATTAAAAACAAATATATTGACGGCTAATTAAATAACAACACTGACGAGACAGAGTCCTAACAAGGGCTCTTTCTTTTTTTACACATTTTAAGGAGGATTTACATTATGGACGCAAAATTTGAATTAGGAAGAGTGGTTATAACTAAGGGTGCTGCTGAGAGATTAGAGAATGATGATGAATTTTACGCTTTTGTCGAGGAATCTTTAGCCAGATACACACAGGGTGATTGGGGTGACACATGCGATGAAGACAAGAAGACTAATGACGCTGCTATAAAAGATAACGACAGAATTTTAGCAGTATATAAGTATGAGAACACAACAATTTGGATAATTACGGAATGCGATAGAAGTGTAACAACTATTCTATTTCCGAGTGAATATTAGGAGGTGCTTATGAATAATACAACAAAAATAAGGATATTAGCATACGCCTCAGAACCAGATAAAGATACAGATTACAACGGAGATATTGTTGAATTTGAAGGTAAGAGATATTTTGTAAGTTTAGCAGAGGAACGAGTAGAGTTTCTTGGAATTATAAAGGAGGATTAACATTATGAACTATTTAGATACAGATAGGAACATAAAGCTGCCGACACCTAAGTGGTATACACCATATATTAAAGGGCATCCAATGATTAAACTTGGCGAGTTCTGTAGGACGCATGGGCTTGCTATAGGGAGTAAATATAACACATACCAAGATGTTACCACATTTTATTTTCGCAGATATAGTATGCTTGGTAAAGCTGCGGCTAGTTATCGTATTCCATGCGATGGAATAAATGAATATTATGATACATCATATATCGAATACATGATCATTAAAAAAATCAGAGACGATTTTGATATTAAGGAGGAATTGCAATATATGACAACACCAAGAAATAGTGAAAGATATAAAGCAATTATGAATGCTCGTTATGGAATATGCAACGATAAGCCAGAAATCAAGAATGTTATATTTTCAGGTCCATGCACAATTGTTCTGTGGTCAGATGGAGATAAGACAATTGTTAGATGCGGAGAAAATGACACGTTTGATAAAGAAAAAGGACTTGCTATGGCTATTTCTAAGAAAATGTTAGGAACTAACAGTTCAAAATCTAGCTATTATGATGTTTTTAAAAAATTTATTCAGGAGGCATAATTATGGGAACTTTTGGAGGCACATCAGATATTATAAGCAGTACAGTTGATAAAATTATAACCACTGTGAATGAGACACAAGATGCATTTATATTTTCAGCATTAAGCAGTTATGCTGCCGAACATTATAATATTACAGTTGAAAAAGAAGAATTAGTACGTGCCATTCAGTTAATTCGAATGAGCAGAGAATATGGTCCTAGTATTGGTGAGCGTTGGGTAACTGCCACTCAAAATGCGGCAGAATTAGATCGTGCTTATAACAAAGGACTTCAAGATGGCATACAGGAAGCACGTAAGAGATTAGAAAATACATTTAAGGAGGAAAAAAATGATTTCAGAGATTAATAATTGTGAGCTGATGGATGTAAAAATCAATAAATCAGATAATAGATATGTTTTGTGTCTTACATATAAATACCATGATGAATATGGTAATACACATGAAAGAGTAATCAATAATGTTCCATTACCACTTTATAATCATGTAGATAATATAACAATTAATGAAACGCAAGCATCTGAGCCGTTTCTTTATTTTTGCATGCACAAGACAATCAATGTCGGATTTGGCGAACAGGATGTAAGACCTGATTTTACGTATATAGACCGTATAGTGGAATATGCAACAAAAGAAATGACAATCGAAGAAATTGAAAATAAACTCGGTCATAAGGTTAAGATTGTTAATAAAAAATAAACATTTTTAAGGGCTTTAGAGAAATCTAAGGCTCTTTTTTATTTAGGAGGATTTACATTATGGATGAAAAATTTCAAAAGGCTAAAGAAATATTGAATAGCATGACTAATGCAATTTACAAATATTATTTCGAAAAGAGAGGCAAAAAGAAATGATAGTGTTGTTAATTGATTTGTATTTAATAATATGTCTTATAGTGTCGATTATTGAATACAAATATTGAGAAGGAGAGGTAAAAAGAGATGATAGTGTTGTTAATTGTTTTGTATTTTATAATAGGTCTTATAGTGTCAATTATTGGCACTTACGTTGACTATAGGGAAAGCTGGCGAACTGATATTGTCGATTATATTGAGCATGATTTTTCTGTGGCTACTATCATAATTGTATTGTTCTTCTGGCCCATTATATTATTTTGGGTATTTATTTTATATGGGTGTAAAAATCTATATATGGCCACAACGATATTATTAGACAAATTATATAAAAAGAGGTATAAGAAGAGATGAATGGACTTGGAATTATATTTTTTATTGCTTTTATTATCATGTCTGGGTTTAGTATTTATATTAATTGGTCTTGGAGTAAAAAAATACGAAGAATTGAATAATAGCTGGTTTAACATATGCAACTGGATAAACAATAGCTATCGTGATATTACTTTGCAATTTGAACAAGATATTAAAGATGTTGAAAAAGATATGAAGGCTCATCTTGATAAATATTGTAATGCGAAGAAAGGTGAAAATGATGAGTGATGTTTTGGTTATTAAGTCTAGATGCACAGTCAGACCTGAAAGGTTAAGAGAATTGAGAAGAAATATTTTAGAACAGAAAGAAACTGGTGTGATTGTTTTACCATCATGCGTTGATGCTGTGGTTGTTCCAGATGATATTAAAATTGTTATTGATGATGAAAGGGAAGAAAGGTAAAAAATAATGAGTAAAGAATACGATTTATATTTAGAACAGCATAGAGCTAACGTAGCTAAAGGATTCTATTGGATTCAGGAAAATCTACCAGAGTTATTGATAGACATCCCTAATGTATCATATGAACATCAAATTTGTTATTCTCACGATAATTCTAAGGACGATAGTGCAGAATACAAAGCATATGATGCTTATTTTTATGGGAGAAACAGGTCTTTTCAAGTTGTGCAGGATTTCCAGTATGCATGGCTTACACATATTCATAAAAATCCACATCATTGGCAGCATTGGATTCTTGTTCATGATGATATCAAGAATGGAAAGTTAGAGACAATCCTTGAGATGCCATATAATTATATTATAGAAATGATTTGCGATTGGTGGGCTTTTAGTTGGGCTCGCGGCAATTTATATGAGATATTCAACTGGTATGATGAGCATTCAAAAAATATGAAACTTGCGCCAGAAACCAGAACAACTGTTGAAAGCATTCTGGATAAGATAAAAATACGCTTGGTTTTACTTGAGGAGGGGGATAATGATTGATTTTTGGTTATCTAAAAATATTGCTGACACACTGTATGGCCTTATTGTTTTAGCTATGTTTTTTATAATAATATTTATTGTGAGTGCTATCAAAAGTGCATTTAACAGGCATAATAAAAAGAAATTTTATAAACAGTTTAAAGAGTCTAAGAGAAAGGATAATAAAAATGATTAAAGTTATAAAGCATGGTGTATTTAATTCGCGTACTTGCATTCGTTGTGGGTGTGTTTTTCTTTTGAAAAAGAAGATGTGGAACTAAAAGAAATAAATGGATATTGGACTGGTGCAGTTACATGTCCGGAGTGTAAAGCAGACAATAAAGTAGAACGATGGTAGGAGGTACAAAATAATGGATAAATTATATTTGGTTCATGGAAATACTTGGTATGAGGGATATGGACATGATGAGCATTTTTATGGTGCGTTCACCGATAAAAAAATGGCTGAGAAAGTTAGGGCTGAAGTAACAGTGAAACTCTATGAGAAAGAAACACATAATATAAACACCAATGTTGAGAGTATTTCTGATATTGAAATTGATATTTTGGAAGTCGATGTGAATCAGGTTATTGATATAGATTTAGGAGGATACATTGAATGATTAAATTAGAAAATTGGACTGAGATTGCAAAGGGATCATATAGATATGTAGTCTCAGCTAATGCTTGTTATGAGATACATATAATGTTTCATGACTTAAAAACTGATATATTATCAGCAAATTGCGATTTATATATTGTAGGAGAGTGGGTAGCTGAAGATGGTTCAGTATTCTTTGAAAGGGAACACTTACTTAATGGACCTTTGGCTGCGTGTTTGGAAAAAGCAGTAGAAGATGATAAGGAGAGTGGGGATAATGATTAAAATTATAGAACTCGGAACTATTAGAAAGCAAAAATGTCAACGTTGTGGATGTTTATTCTCTTACGAAACTGAAGATGTGATAACGGAAAGAAATGAACACATGCTTCTTGGGTTTCATAAAATATACATAAATTGTCCACAGTGTGAACAGAAAATAGTATTAGGAGTGTACTAAGCGATGAGTGAATCAAATTTTGAGAAATGTAATGGTTGCCCATATTATTTTGGAGAGATAGACCAGTGTATGTTCGGAGAGGATGATATCCCAAACAATATGGAAAAGAAATGCAAGACGGAGGATATATCAAATGATTAAAAAAATAATAGCCTCTATAATGTGTTCTTTTGTTAAATTGTATTTTAAATTAGACAACGAATGCACTTGTTACTGCATCGGAACAAATGGCGATAATGATGATTATGATATTCATAGAAGGAGATATAAAAATGATTAAATATATTAATGAGATGTGTGAGAAATACAAGTGTGATATTCAGTTAACCTTCAAATTATATGGGAAATTACGAATAGTTGTCGTGGCAAACGGGCATATGGATTATTTGATGATTGATTCAAATACCGACGAAAATACTGTGAAAAGAAGTATCGAAGATACAATAAGGAGGTGTTTACAATGATATTCATAATTCATAATACATAATCTTAAATATGACACTGATGAGAAATATTTTGAAGAATTGGAGGAAACGTGAATGATTAAAATTATTAAGCCTGGAACAATAACAGAATTGAGATGCTATAAATGCGGATGCTTATTCAGTTATGAAAAAGAAGATATAGAAATTAAAAAAGTGAATACATCAGACCCTTTATCTACACAATATAAATATATAACTTGTCCACAGTGTAAAAGGGAAATAATATTGGAGGCTACGAGATGATTAAATTAGAAAATGTGGTTCTGGCGAGCCCAGAGCAGATGGAGTTTATTATTGAAGGGATGCGTAATCCTATGAATAGCTGGGAGAAGAGTGATAGTGGTGAAGGATGTCATGAGAGAACAATTTGGGGCGGTATAGAAAGAGGTGATCTCCTTTGTGAAAAATGTGGCGCCACATATGAGTCACATTGTGTTTGTTCTGGTAAAAAGCAGTTCATATTAGGAAATAATGACCACTCGCTCATGCAGCGTTTATCCAATGCAGGTACTGACCATCGGAAATTCATGAGGATGATGCCGGTGTATGTAAGAATTACTGCGCCTTTATATTGGTAGTTCTTTCTGCCAATGAAACACTTTGCCTAGTTATCGCTAGGGGTCACGCGAATAATACAGATCCTATTATAGAAAGGAGTGATTTAATATGATGAAATTTTTAGCACTTTTAGGAGCAAGACTATGGGAAAATCATGGATATTGGATAGATAAAGAGCACAATATAGTTCAAATGAATTACGATAAGTTGCCTTTATTGGGGAAAATTGGATATAACCTAATGACCTTTGGTCTTAAGTATGATAAAAAATTAAATCAGTAAACAGAATCAGATGGGATTGAGAGCTTATTGCTCTCTTTCTTTTTATATTTTAGCGTGGCTAACGGGGAACCACCCATTGGAATCCCGTGGGAAACATTTCAAAAATATATTTCGCGTATATCGCATCTCCTATTATAGAAAGGAGTGATTTATATGTTTAAAGTTATTATCAAAAACAAATATGAGGAACTGTGGAGATACCGTAAAGAACATGGTAGTCCAGATTTAAAAGAACCAGAATTTGACAGGCTTAGGTTCGGAAATGGTGTTATTCACCAAATTAATAACACAAAAGAATTATTCGATTTGTGGAGTGATGCTAAGAAACTTAACTTGTCTGATGGTTATCCTGACTTATTATGGACTGATGTTTGTATTGAACCATCTGAAGATCATATTTCGTTAATAATATATGAATATATAGCTGATTAAGAGTTAGACCCGGTAATTAATATCGGGCCTTTCTCTTTTTTATTTTTGAAATGAACCTGTAGAGGCTATCCCCTATGCCTTCCGGGCGGGGGAGTAGGGCTACTATTGATACGTAGCTGGGTTTTAGGAAACGAAGCTCATGAAAACCGAAATGGTGTCCTATTGTTTTTTTTTATTGTGTGTGAAAAATTTATGGTGGATTTATATTTTACAGAAAGGAGGGATATAGAATGACTAAAAACTATTTAAGTCATCATGGAGTAAAAGGACAGAAGTGGGGAGTTAGAAGATTTCAGAACAAAGATGGCAGTTTGACTGATGCTGGTAGAAAAAGACATAACGAGTTTATCGATACTGAAAAATCTGTTATTAATAAGTTATCGAATTCTTATTCTAATTTTACTAAGAAATTAGTTAATATTTCAGAAATTAGATCCAGAGGTAATATTAATGCTAAAGATGCATACGAGTGCGCGGGATTAGCTAATAAAATATTCAATAATGCTTCTAAAATTGAACCAAAAATAACAAACGATGTTATATCAGCTGTTAGTAATTCTGGATGCAAAATGTATGGGCTTGAATATAGACTTAAGCAACCTACATCGATAGCTGGAAAAATAGCTTCTGATGCCAAAGAAAAAAATATAAGTTACAAGGAAGCGGCTAATGGTATTAAAGATTCTATTAGATATACGTCTGTATCCAATACAAAATCTTTTGTTAAAAATTATAATACTATAAAAACAAATCTCGAGAGCAAAGGATACGAAGAAGTACAGTGTAAAAATTATTTTGAGTCATATAGGCAAGGGAAAGTAATGCATAAAGCTGTACAAAGTACGTTTAGAGATAAAAACGGAAACATATTTGAATTACAATTTCAGACGCCTTCTAGTCAAGCAGCAAAAGAGCTAAAACTTCCTTTATATGAAGAAAGAAGAAAAGCTGGCATTAACGAAACTAGAGCCAAAGAACTCGAATCTGGCATGCGATATTTAGCAAACAGAGTAAATGATCCAAAATATATTGATAGTATATTAAGTCATGGTAATCTTTATATCTCTAATTGCTATATCAAAAAAGGTAAAAAATTTTTAGATATGTATTAAAAACACACAAAAAAAACAATAGTAAAAGATAGTCCATTAATGGGAAAGAATTTGATACTTATAAAGTTGGTACTGTTGCAAACTCTTGCAGTACCATGCACAAGATTCAGGAGAAAGAGTTTACGTTGGATGATTTTAGCTGTGAACATTTAATTTCAGACTGGATCGGAGATAATAACGATGCTATCTGGTATAAAGACCCGCCTAAAAATGGATTGATTAAATGCCCGATAATATTTTCTCCTCTGGATGCTTTAAGAATCACTATTGGAGTATTAAATACGAACCGAGAAGCTTATCTTAAAACAAAAGACAAAAAGTTCTGGTGGCAGATGATTCAGCTTCTTCCAAGCAGCTACAACCAGACTCGTAATGTTATGATGAATTATGAGGTGCTGACAAACATATATAAGTCTCGTAAAGATCATAAGCTGGATGAATGGAGAGAATTCTGTAAGTGGATTGAGACTCTTCCTTACAGTGAGCTGATTATTGGTGAGAAAAACGCGCAATAAACATATACTTGTATGGAAGAGTGTTATATAATACATATATGCTCTTATCATAAGAAAGGAGCTTGCTAAAGGAGGCGAGTATGGTGGATTACGATATGAAAGAATTTATAGCATATAGTAAAAAACTTCTGAGAACTTTAGTTAGGATTAAAAAGTATCTCGATAATGCGCAATATGATGACGCAAAAGAGCTACTTAATGAGCTAATTGAAGATACTCAGGGCGACATTGAGGCTTAAAATTAAATATTGTTACACGAGAGTCTATGGAAGCATAGGCTCTTTTCTTTTTTCGCGCAAAATACACACTGTATAATGGAAGAGAACACAGGATAAAGACGTAAGTACAGGTATCAACGAGACTGTACGATATATTTAAAATTATATCATACTATAGACTAAACTATAGTTCGGGCGCGCTGATGGACATATCAGATTTTGTAAGAATGTCAAGTCAAGGAAAAGTGGACGGTAGAAATACTTTCTCTTTCAAGCTTGCTCTATTATTTTTTAGATTGGAGAAATTAATTATTATGCACGATAAATATGACAATGATATTTTAAAGCAGCTTACAAGGATTGCCAACGCTTTAGACAGGATAGCTAAGAGATTACCAGAAGAATGTGATACAGCTGAGTACGCAAAAGAGCATCCGGATTGGGCTGAGAAAATTAAAAAGATGGCTTCTGGTTATTATTTACAGGTAATAAGATGTAAAGACTGTAAATACTTCATGCCATTGGAAGATATGAAAAAATGCCCGGAATACAAGGATTACCCATTTGATGCAGCAGAAAAAGTACATTCTGATGGTATATGTACAAATACTGACAAATGGGTTTACACAAGTGATTTCTGTAGTGATGCTAGAAACTCGCAGTAAAAACATGTTCCTTAATGAATAAATTATAATCTAAGGAGGATTTATATTATGACATCAGAAGAAAGAATTGATGAACTTGAAAAGAGGGTTCGTATTATGGAACTGAAAAATGATAATCTGGGAAAGCGTTTAGACATCGTGTCTGAGCAATTACAGATTGTTAATAATTCGTTAGTTCAAATATACGGCATTCTTGACCTTCAGGATAAAATCAATCGTATTAACATGATATCTAAACAGTAATAATTTATTAAAGCAAAGGGCTTGAGTCTTAGGACTTAGGCTCTTATTTTTTTTATATTTAGGAGGTAATATTCAATGATGGCACAGGAACAGATGGAAGTTAAAATCATGAAGTTAGAAACAGAAAACGACGAGATTAAGAGGACTATATCAGAAATGCAGCAGGAAATAAAAAAGACAGTCAGTTTACTTGAACAAATGGCTGACTTGATGACTTCGGGAAAGTAGGCAATAACTATGGCAAAGATTTTATTAAGTGAGAGCGATATGAAAGCTCTTAATAATGGCGAGATTGTAAGTGCTATGATTTATGGATATTTAATTGGCATTCAGAAAGACACTAGAAAACCAGAAAAGGTTAAGGAAGAGGAGGAGTAATGTTATGTTATGTGATTTTTATGCTACTTTCCATCCTACTCAAGAACAAAGAGAAAATGATAAAAAATTAATAGAACAGGCATATAAAGAGCAGTGGTGTTGTACTTGTAAAAATTATATACCTGCCGATGATTCGTTACCCGGTTTTATAATATCTTATCCCCGGTGTAAATTAGGTGGATTAACAAGTGATAGAAAACCTGAATGCAATGATTATATGAGTGATAAGGAGGGGTAATGTTATGGCATATATTATGAATATTAATATACAGGCTGATGAGGACATACAATATATTCTTAGAAATATAAAAAAATCAGATACAGGAGCTTATATTTTTATGTCTGATAATAGAGAATCACTCATAAATATTTTCTGTGAGATGATACGCGATATTAATGAGACAATATATACAAGCAATAAATCGTTGGATTTAATAAAAATAAAAGAGTTCGTATCAGAGGCGTATATAGATATATTGTCAGATTGCAACACCGACAATTATTCATATGAGTTAAATTATGATGATTTTTCAATAAGTTTTAAATTAACTAGCATAAATGTATTTACTGTCCATAGTGATATTATTCAAATTAAGGAGGAGTAATGTTATGGCAGATGCAAAAAAGTGTGATAGATGTGGAAATTTTTATACATCTTCAGAGAAAAGACTAGACAGTCAGGGACGATATTTAAAAGGAATTACTATGGACGGTCTCAAGTATACTAATGGGTATATCAATCAATCATGCACAAAATATCAGAAGCAAATTGATTTGTGTCCTGATTGTAGTGAGAAATTAATATCTTGGCTTAATGCCTATAATGGTGCGGAGGATTTGAATGAAACACATGCTTAATCTATATTTTGCTAGTAAGGCTCTGAAATACCGGTTTGAGCCAGCTAGCGTTAGATACCGTTTATATTCTTGGTTAGTTCGTAAGACTGACTAACATACGCGACATATACTTATTATATTATGAGAAAATAATAAGGAGGATTTATATTATGCTTACATTTATGTTTGATAATGTTGAAGAATTAGTTAAATTCAGGGAGGAATGTATTGAAAAATACAATGAGATTCCTAGAATTTCAGCAGTTTTTCATGGCAATGAACATACATATTTTGCAAGGGTTAATATGTAGTAATTATTAAAAGAAATGTTCTTGGCATTTGCTGAGGCTTTTCTTTTTGCTCTGTCGGATATGGACGTGTGAGATACATGGTATGTTATGGAAAGGATGGTGATATTTATGACAGATATTGAAAAGCAAATAGAGGCTATGGGATATGAAATTCGTGTTAGTGACATGTCTAATGAATATATTGTTTATGAAAATAAAAAAAGTGATCAAGAAGTAATCTTAGAATGGGATTACGAAGATCAGTATTGTATGATACATTCACAAACAATATCAAGAGAAAAAGATTGGATAGGACAGACACATCAAATGCCTATGCCATTAACTATTTGTGAAGCTGAAATATTTATGGCTAGACTTAAAGAATTACGAGAGTCCTAACAAGGACTCTTTCTTTTTTCGCGTTTGATACATGGTATTTAATGAGACAATATATGCTTTTATCATGGAGGTAAAAATATGAATGATGAAAAAATTTTGGTGGCAGAAATTAAGGGATTGCTTATGGCTTTAGAAAGTGCAACTTTTAATGTACGTTTTCAGTTAGCACCTGATAATGTACATGATACACATCTATTAGAACCAATTAAGAAATACCTTGACGCTATTGAGATTAAAATGAAAATATCTGATGAATCAAAAAATGAAGATGAATTGTTTTAAGAACAGGGCTCAGGTGTAATGCTTGGGCTCTTTCTTTTTTATATTTAGGAGGGTTTATGAATATAGTTAGTGGATATTGGAAGAGTATTGATGGCTCCGTTACGTACGGATATTGCACTTGTGGTAGAGAGGTAAAATCTACCAAAGAGGGAAGAGATGAAAAATGTCCTATGTGTGGAGCAAAAATTGTGTGGGATTTGGGTAATCCTGAGTTATGGATTGGACAGAAAAAGCAGTGATTTTATGGGTAACCAATTGGTTACAGGTATGCTTTTTTGAAGAATTTTTATATAATTTTATATTTTTGAAAAATTGCATTTTTGACTGGTGTAACCGTTTGGTTACTCGATGGTATTTATTATGATACAAAAAGGCTAAAAAACGGCTATTTTTGGTCATTTTTGGCTATATTTTGCCCATTTTTGGCTAACATCGCATAATTAATACCAAAGTGTTAACCGACTGGTTACACCCCCTTATTACATAATAAAAAAATTAAATATATTAAAGGACTTTTTGCAGGTGTAACCAATTGGTTAATACCCTTCATTTTTAGCACAAAGAAAGGAGATGGATATGCATAACAACGAATATATAAGTGAAGTCGAGTTTATAGATATCTTTGCAGATAACTTAAGAGATATTATGTATGAAATGGATATAAGCGAAGGAGAGTTAGCAAGAAGGACTGGGTTATCCAAAATGGCAATCAGTAGATATCTTAATAAAAAAAGAATGCCAACATTAAAAGCACTGGTAAATCTATCATATGTACTCTGTGTACCAATAACTGATTTAATACCAACATATGCAATGATTGATTAGAAGATATAATGGAGGATTTATATTTATGAAAAATAATGTAAGGGTGGGAATAATAGAAACTGGTGAAGTATTTGATTCTATAACGGCGTGTGCCAATCATATTGGAGGAAATGCAAGACATGCCAGTATTGTGAGTCGGAATCCGAGAATGACTTGCAAAGGCTATCATATAGTTCGAATAGATGAACCGATTCCCGAAATTGACTTATCGAGAAGTTTTGTCGGACGACCTGGAATTCGTGTAAGGATTGTTGAGACAGGCGATGAATTCGATTCAATCAAAGAGTGCGCAGAATTTATGAATTGTAGTAGTGGGAGAATACATGATGCTCTTACAGGTTACAATAATATTCATACATATAACGGTTATCATTTTACATATGTGTGATTTATATTTACGGGCTTTAGTGTGACAAACTAAGGCTCTTATTTTTTGCTTATGGTATTAATTATGCGAGCGTAAAAAACATGCCCTTTTATAGGAGAGATAACTAAAAACGCGCTATTTATATTTTTTGGAACGTACTCAGGCGACCTTCGGGCCCTGGGTCTTTTTATTTTTGTGACTAATTAATTGAGAGGAGAATAGTTATGAAAAAAGAAAGTGAATTCCAGGCAAGTCTTAAGAAAGAATTAAAAAAGATGTTTCCTGGATGTATTGTAACCAAATTAGATGCTGGTTGTATTCAAGGAATACCAGACCTACTTATTCTGTATGGAAAGCATTGGGCTACACTTGAAAATAAGAGGAGTGCTAATGCTAAGAAAAGACCTAATCAGGATTTTTATGTCAATAAGATGAACGATATGTCGTTTTCCAGATTTATATATCCAGAGAATAAGGAGGAAGTATTAAATGAACTTCGTAAAGCATTTGAATCTTGAAGGATTACATGCACCATTTAGTGCAAGTCAATCGGCATGGCTGCGATATTCTGATGATAAAGCGATTGCCGTTTACAGAAAAAAGAAAGCAGCAGAGATGGGAACCAGACTTCACGCATGGGCCAAAGACACAATTGATTTAGGTATCAAGCAGTCAAGGAGTAATAAAACACTATGTGCATATGTCAATGATGCAATTGGTTTTAGAATGGACACTGAAGTAGTTTTATATTATTCAGATTATTTCTTTGGAACAGCAGATGCTATATCTTTTAATAAAAATATATTGAGAATACATGATTTAAAAACTGGCGATTCAGGACATATGGAACAGCTTATGGTTTATGCTGCGTTGTTCTGTTTGGAATACAGAGTGAAGCCTGGAGATATTAGGATAGAGCTTCGTCTTTATAAAAATGATGAGGTCGAAGTATTTAATCCTACAGCAGAAGACATTTTACCAATCATGGATAAAATTGTTAGTCTTAATAAAATTATGGAAGAAATTGACGAGGGGGTAAGATAACATGAATTCAGTAGCAGAAGAGATTCTTTCCTATATGGGAAGTCAAGCATTCAGTGAAGAAGAATTTCTTGCTCATTACGGAATGCCTCGTCGAAGTGGAAGATATCCATGGGGCTCGGGAGAGGAGCCATTTCAACATAGTGGGGATTTCTTATCAAGAGTTGAAGAGATGAGAAAATCTAAGTTTACTTATACTGATGAAGATGGCGTAAAATGGACTGGCGACAATGCAATAGCTAAATCTCTTGGGTACACTTCAAGCGATTTTAGAACTGTATGTGCCATCGCTAATAATGAGCGTAGAGCTGTAAAAGTTGCAGCCGCTAAAGCATTAAAAGAAAAAGGATTTAATGCAACTGAAATTGGTAGGCAGATGGGAATTAATGAATCGTCTGTCAGGTCTTTACTCGATGAAAAAGCAGAAGAGAGAATGAACCAGGCTAGAGCAACTGCTGATTTTTTAAAGGAACAAGTTGATAAAAAGAAAATGATAGATGTTGGTTCAAAAGCCAACCTTGAATTAAATGTTTCTAAAGAGAAAATGGATCAGGCTCTTTATATGTTGCAGGCAGAAGGTGGTTATGAAATCTGGGGAAATAGATTTCCACAGGCAACTAATAAAGGACAGTTAACAACTCAGAAGGTTCTGTGTGTTCCTGGAACGCCACACAGCGCCATATACGATTTTGGTAAGGTTCAGACTATTGGTGATTATATTACTAGAGATGATGGAAAAACATTTGAAAAGAAGTTTCATTATCCTGAGAGTTTGAACTCTAAGCGTCTTGAAATCTGTTATGCAGAAGATGGTGGTATAAAGAAAGATGGTCTTATTGAACTTAGAAGAAATGTCCCAGACCTTTCATTAGGAGAGTCTCGATATTCTCAGGTTCGTATTATGGTGGATGGTAAGAAATACATAAAAGGAATGGCGGTATATGCTGATGATTTACCAGAAGGAATAGATGTTAGATTTAACACCAATAAATCAAACAAGTTATCTAAGCTAGAATGTCTCAAGGATGTTAAGAGTGACCCAGACAATCCTTTTGGAGCCCTCATCAAAGAAGAAGGCGGACAGTATTGGTATACAGATTCAAAGGGTAAAAAGAAGCTTGGGTTAATTAATAAAACAAGAGAAGAAGGAGAATGGGAAGAATGGAAAGATTCTTTGCCATCTCAGTTCTTGTCAAAACAGAATAAGGTATTAGCTGAGAAACAGCTAGGAATTGCCAAGGCAGATAAGCAGTCTGAGTTTGATGACATAATGGCATTGAATAATCCTACTATTAAAAAATATTATCTTGATAAATTTGCATCATCATGCGACTCAGCAGCAGTGCATTTACAGGCAGCTGCATTGCCAGGTCAGAAGTATCACGTAATATTACCATTAACTACCATGAGCGATAGAGAAGCTTATGCTCCTGATTATGCTGATGGAACTAAACTTGCATTGGTAAGATACCCGCATGGTGGAACATTTGAAATACCGATAGTTACTGTTAATAATAGAAATAAAGAAGCTATTAAGATGATTGGTAAGTCTTCAACAGATGCTATAGGTATTAGTGCTAATGTCGCAGGAAGATTATCTGGTGCAGATTTTGATGGCGATACTGTTATGTGTATTCCAACCCATGATAGGGGCGGAAAAGTAAAAATTACATCTACTCCAGAATTAAAAGACTTAGAGGGATTTGACCCTAAGCTTAATTACGGCGGAGAATGTAGAAAAGATAGTGCTGGTAAAGAACATTATTATCGTAATGGTAGAGAGTATCGCCTGATGACAAAGACTGATACTGAGATGGGAAAGATTTCTAATCTTATTACTGATATGACCCTGATAGGTGCAACTGAAGATGAGCTTGCAAGAGCGGTAAAGCATTCAATGGTTGTTATTGATGCAGAGAAACATCATCTGGATTATAAGCAGAGTGAACTTGATAATAATATTGTTGCACTTAAGAAAAAGTATCAGGGGAAAGCTCAAGGCGGAGCCGCTACAATTATCTCACAATCAAAAGGTGAGTATGATGTAGATAAAAGACAGGGTACTCCTCGTACTAATCTTAAGCGTAACGAGTATAAGAACAATCCAGAAAAAGGAGACATTTGGTATGACCCAAGTCGACCTGAAGGTGCTCTTCTCTACAAGAGAGCTGATGATGCTGATTATCAGATAACCAAGGTTGATAAGAGAACTGGTGAGGTAACCACTATTACTAAAACCCGCCAACAGAAGAGTACTAAGATGGCTGAGACAGATGATGCCAATACACTGGTATCTGCTCATCGCCATCCTATGGAATTAGTGTATGCTGATTATGCTAATGCAATGAAAGATATGGCTAACAAGGCTAGAATTGCTATAGCAGATACAGGTAAGGTTGCATACAGTAGGGAGGCTAAGAGTAAGTATGAGGGGGAGGTAAAATCTCTTTTAGAAAAACTTAATAATGCTGAAAAGAATGCCGTTAGAGAGAGAGCCGCACAGAGAATTGCTAATGCCAACATAAATGAGAAATTAGAAGCTAATCCTGACATGAAAGCTAAAGATAAAAAGAAAGTTTCTCAGCAAGCTTTAAGTAAGGCAAGACTTGAAGTCGGTTCTGTTAAGAGACGAGATAGAAACATAGTAATCACTGATAATGAATGGGAAGCTATTCAGGCAGGTGCTGTGAGTGAAACTATTCTTAAACGAATACTGAATAATTCAGACCCAGATTCGTTGAGAGCAAAGGCAATGCCTAAAGAATCATCAGCATTATCAGATGCTAAGATAGCCAGAATTAAAGCTATGTCTGCTTCATACACAATTGCACAGATAGCTGATAAACTTGGCTATTCAACATCAACAATTTCTAAAGCTTTGAAAGGAGGAAATTAAACATGACTAAAACATCTAATGATTGTAGATTGACTACATTTGACAATCCGTACAATCCATTTACCCAGTTTACTGAATGGTTGTTGTTTGACAATTCAAAAGATTACTTTACGTTAAACAAACTTGCTAGAATTGAACAAGTTGATGAAAGTATGTCTGAGAATGAAATAAACATTGAACATGAAAGAGCAATTGATGAAATTATACAGAACGATTTCCTCAACATCTATAAAAAAGTGTACAGAAATGAAGAAGTAAATGAACAGATCGCATGATATATGTGTAAAAGCATAGAGGGGGGTCTAAAAATGAACACCCCCTCCCATCATCGCGCCGGTCTTTATATTTTCCCCGGAGGGAATTTTCGAAAAAGCAAATCCATTTTTTAGACAGCATTTAAAAGAACCTATAATATTTAAAGCATTTAGTACAAGTTGTAAGTCACCTCTCGATTATATTTTATTGCGCCATGATGTAAATTCTCCTTTCTTTGGGTATTATAGGTTCTTTTAAGTGCTGTCTTATCATTTATAAAGACTACAAAACTAACTGAGAAGTATAAGAAAGGAGGCGGTAAGGATGCCCAAAGTCAAGAATTCTGATACTCAAAGAAGAATGCGTCCGGCATTAACACCAGAAGCACGAGAGAATCAGCTCATTTCTTTAGCTGTAGACCTTGCCGAAAAGCAGTTAAGAGAGGGGACAGCTTCATCTCAGGTGATTACACATTATTTGAAGATGGGCTCTCCAAGTGAACGACTCAAAAGAGAACAAATGGAAGGAGAGAACGAGTTACTTAAGGCTAAGACCAAAGCCATCAGAGAGTCAGGAGACATGTCTGTAATGTATGAAAAAGCCATAAAGGCAATGCAGTCGTATTCTGGAAAGGATGAAGATGAGTAGAATTCTTTCATATTCGGAACTAATTACTATCCACACTTTTGAGGAGCGATTTGAATATCTAAGTTTGAATGGACGAGTTGGTGATGCAACATTTGGATTTGATAGATATCTAAATCAGGCATTTTACAAGTCTAAAGAATGGCAGCATATACGGGATTTTGTGATAATCCGAGATAATGGTTGTGATTTGGCTTTTTCTGGTAGGGAGATTTATGAGCGAATAATTATTCATCATCTTAATCCTTTGACTAAAGAAGATGTAATTCAGCATACGAGAAAATTACTTGATCCAGAAAATCTTGTATGTACGATTAAACAGACTCATGATGCGATTCACTATGGAGATAAAAATTTATTAATGAAAAATCCAGTTGAACGAAAAATAAACGACACATGTCCTTGGAGACATTAACGGAGGAGATATGACAGATAGTATATTAAATTCAATCAAAGGATTACTATATATAGATGAATCTGAAAAAGGATTTGATAGTGACATAATTATGCATATCAATTCTGTATTCATGGTGCTTAATCAGCTTGGCGTCGGTCCAGATGAAGGATTTACAATAAGCGACGATTCAGCAACATGGTCAGATTTTATTGGCAAAGATAAATCATTAGAAGGCGTAAAGACCTATGTTTACATGAAGGTTAGAATGATTTTTGACCCGCCGACCAGTAGTTCAGTAATGGATTCTATGAAGCGGTCAATTGATGAATTTGAATGGCGATTAAATATTGCTGTATCAAATAAAAAGTAGAGGGCAATTATGGAACAGAACGAATTAATGCATTACGGAGTTATGGGAATGAAATGGGGGATTAAAAGAGCCGCTTCCAAGAATTCCCAAAACAATAAATTAGAATTGAAAGCCTTGAGATATGATAAGAAAGCAGCAATTCAATCAAAAAAATCAGAAAATGCACATTCTAAGAATGATCTTGGTACAGCAAATAAGAAGGCTAAAAAAGCAAACGAATATTTGAAGAAAGCCGCTAAATTACAGACTAAAGCATTAAAAACAGACAATGACATAAAGCGAAGTAATTTAGAGAAAAAAGCGGAAATCCTAAAGTATAAATCAGCAAAAAAAAACATAGATGCAGACAGGATTTCAAAACTAACTGGATATAGTTATAAGGCTATGCACTATTCTGTTAAATCAGATAAATTTAAAAAGAAGGCAGCAAAAGCACGAATGATGATTTCCAGTAATAACAAATACATCACAATGATGAATCATCGTGTTAGTACGTTACCAAAAGACAAACAGGAATTAGCGATGAAGTACCTGGGTAAATAGGAGGCTCAAAATGGAAAACGAATTATACCATCATGGCGTCCTAGGTCAGAAATGGGGCGTAAGAAGATACCAGAATAAAGATGGAAGTCTTACTATGGCTGGAAAGAAGCGTGCGTTGCGAATCCAGAACGATTATACAGAACTTACTAATAATAAGAAGTATAGAGACCGTAATGGTAATATGACCTATGCTGGTCGTAAAAAGGCTCTTGCTTTACAGAATGAATATACAAATGTTACTGGTAAAAAACACCTTATAGCATTCAATAATAAGACTGGTGCAAACAAGCAGCCTTATCAGAAGAGTATTAGTGAGATGAGTAATCAGGAATTACAGGCAAAGGTCGATAGACTTCGATTAGAGAAGCAATTAAAAGACCTTACGCCAGAGCATAAAACAGCTGGTCAGAAATTTGTCGGCTTTGTCAAGGACACATCAATTTCTATAATTAAAGATAAGGGAACTGCAATACTTGGTGATTATTTTGATAAGCAGGTTCGAGATGCTATAGGACTTAATGAGAAAGACCCATTAACCAAATCTCAGAAACTTGCTCAAGATGCCAAGGATGCAGCAAATAAAAAAGCAATTGCTGAAGTTGAAGATTACTTTAAAGAGCGAGATAAAGGTAAGAAATCTGCAACTGAGACTAAGAAGAAATCTGCAACTGAGACTAAGAAAGATTCTGGATATACTATGACTGAAGCTCAGAAGAAAGAACATGATGAATTATTTGGTAATCATAAAACAAAAACTGAATCAGATGCTGAAAAGCGCAAAAGAGAACATGACCGATTGTTCTCAGGAAGATATGTAGATTAAGGAGAATATATGGCGTTATCGAATACAGCCACACCGATTTATTATGGCAGGTTTCGAGATGCCGTAATTAGAGGCGAAATACCAGTATGCGAGGAAATTTCTATGGAGATGAATCGTATAGATGCTCTTATAGCAAATCCTGGTGTATGGTATGACGATAAAGCGGTAAATGGCTTTATAAAATATTGTGAGAGTGAACTTACATTAACTAATGGCGATGATTTATTTCTTCTCGATTCATTTAAGCTGTGGGCTGAGGAAATTTTTGGTTGGTATTATTATATAGAACGAAGTATTTATGTGCCAGACAAAGATAATCATGGCGGACATTACGAGAAGAAAATAATAAGAAAAAGGCTCATAAATAAGCAGTATTTAATCGTTGCCAGAGGCGCAGCTAAATCAATGTATGCATCATGCATACAAAATTATTTCTTGAATGTAGATACATCTACATCTCATCAGATAACAACGGCCCCAACAATGGCTCAGGCAGAAGAGGTTATGTCACCTTTTAGAACAGCCATAACAAGAGCCAGAGGTCCATTATATCAATTCTTAACAGAAGGTTCATTGCAGAACACGACAGGCTCAAAGGCTAATCGTGTAAAGTTGGCAAGTACCAAGAAAGGAATACAGAATTTTCTCACAGGTTCGTTATTAGAAGTAAGACCTATGTCAATAGATAAATTGCAGGGGTTACGAGTTAAAGTAGCTACCGTCGACGAATGGCTTTCTGGTGATGTTAGAGAAGATGTTGTTGAGACACTTGAACAGGGAGCTGCAAAGGAACAAGGTGGTGGACAGAATGACGATTATTTGATAGTTGCCATTAGTTCTGAAGGTACTGTTCGTAATGGTTCTGGCGATACAATCAAAATGGAGCTAATGAAAATTCTTAAGGGAGAACATAATGCTCCTCATACATCTATTTTCTGGTACAAGCTCGACAGCATTGATGAAGTAGGTGACCCGTCTAAGTGGCTCAAAGCCAATCCTAATCTGGATAAGACTGTCACATATGAGACATATCAAGAGGCGGTCGAAACAGCTGAAAAAAACCCAGCTAAGAGAAATGATATACTTGCAAAGCGATTCGGACTTCCGATGGAAGGTTATACATATTACTTTACATATGAAGAAACTCTTCCACATAGAAAGAAAGAATTTTGGCAGATGCCTTGTGCGTTGGGAGCAGACCTTTCTCAAGGCGACGATTTCTGTGCTTTTACATTTCTATTTCCGCTATCCAGCGGTTCATTCGGAGTTAAAACCCGTAACTATATAACGGAATTAACATTAAAAAAACTACCTTTGGCTCTTAGGAATAAATATGAAGAGTTCATTAATGAAGGTAGTCTTATTGTTATGCCTGGAAATATTTTAGATATGATGCAGGTTTATGATGATTTGGATGAATTCATAATTCGAACCGCTTATGACGTAAGATGCTTCGGTTATGACCCATATAATGCTAAAGAGTTTGTTGAACGATGGGAACGAGAAAATGGAGCATACGGAATAGAAAAAGTTATACAGGGGGCTAAGACTGAATCTGTACCATTAGGAGAGTTAAAGAAATTAGCTGAAGAAAGAATGTTGTTGTTCGACGAGGGGTTGATGACATTCACAATGGGAAATTGTATCACCATAGAAGATACCAATGGTAACCGTAAATTATATAAAAACAGATACGATGCCAAGATTGACGCTGTGGCTGCAATGATGGATGCATTTGTAGCATATAAGCACAATCGTGAGGCTTTTGAGTAGGAGACAAATTAAATGGAGTTATCTATTACTGATAGAATGAAGCACGCATTTAATGCGTTTATGAATCGAGACCCTACAGCTTATTATAATAGGAATCTTGGTTCTAGTTATTCCATACGACCCGACCGACCGAGATTAAGTCGTGGAAATGAGCGTTCAATTATTACTGCAATATTCAATCGAATAGCGATGGATGTGGCGGCAATAGATATAATGCATTGCAGATTGGATGAGAACAATCGATTCATAGAAAAAATCGATTCTGGACTCAACAATTGTTTGAATCTGGAAGCAAATGTAGACCAGAGTGGACGAGCATTTATACAGGATGCAGTTATGTCTATGTTAGATGAGGGTGTGGTTGCACTTGTTCCAGTTGACACTGATTTGAATCCAGCAAGCACTGATTCATATGACATACTTACAATGAGAACTGGAAAGATTCTTGAATGGTATCCAGCACATGTCAAAGTAAGGCTTTACAATGACCGTACTGGAGAGAAAGAAGACCTTATGCTGGCTAAGCGAGACGTTGCAATTATTGAAAATCCATTATTCGCCATAGTCAATGAGCCTAATTCAACGATGCAGCGACTTATGAGAAAATTAAGTTTACTAGATGTGACAGATGAACAAACGGCATCAGGAAAGCTGGATTTGATCATTCAGTTGCCGTATGTAGTCAAGTCAGAGGCGAGACGTGAACAGGCTAATCAGCGTCGAAAAGATATAGAACAACAGTTAGCAGAAGGTAAATACGGAATTGCATATACCGATGGTACCGAGAAAATCACTCAGCTTAACCGTTCAGTAGAAAATAATCTCATGAAACAAGTCGAATACCTGACTAATATGGTATACAGTCAAATAGGCATTACTCAGTCAGTTTTAGACGGAACTGCTGATGAAAAAACAATGCTTAACTATAACAACCGAACAGTCGAACCGATTGTATCGGCTATCGTTGATGAGCTGAAGCGTAAGTTCCTTACAAAAACAGCTCGTACTCAGCTGCAATCAATATCGTTCTTTAGAGACCCATTTAAACTGGTTCCAGTAAACGATATTGCTGAAATCGCAGATAAATTCACTAGAAATGAAATCATGACTTCAAATGAAATTCGCCAGATTGTTGGAATGAAGCCTTCTAATGACCCTAAGGCGGACCAGCTTATTAATAGTAACATTAGTCAGGCTAAAGAAGATAATATTCCTAGTGAGGGAAATGAAGAATATGGAGAAGGAGGAAAAAGTCAAAATGAGTAACTACGATTTTAGTGGCTATGCTACTAGAAATGACTTGCTGTGTCAGGATGGTCGAACAATACGACAGAATGCATTCGTTGATAACGATGGCTGTGAGGTTCCGCTTGTGTGGAACCATGAACACAATGACCCTAATGCTGTATTAGGACATGCGGTATTGGAAAATCGTAAAGATGGTGTTTATGCATACGGTATATTCAATGATACTGAACAGGGTCAGATGGCGAAGAAACTGGTTCAGAAAGGCGATGTTAAATCATTGTCAATATGGGCAAATCAGTTAAAGCAGATAGGTAATGATGTAATCCACGGAAACATCAGGGAACTCAGTCTTGTATTGGCTGGAGCGAACCCAGGTGCGTACGTGGATTTTGTTATGGCTCACAGTGTTGAGGAAGAGGATACATTATACGCTTCGTATGATGAGAATATCATGCTTTATCACTCGGCTGATGAGTCAGAGAAAAAGGAGGACAAGCAGGAAATGGCAGACAACGCAAAGTCACAGGAAGACAACAGTGATGATAAGACTGTTGAAGATGTAATCAACACAATGAATGAAGAACAGAAGAATGTTCTTTATACACTTATTGGAATGGCTCGAGAAGATGGAGCTGATGATGAAGATGAAAAAGGAGGAAATGGAAACATGAAACATAATGTTTTCGACAATGAAGGTGATACAAGACAGTCTAATGTTCTTAGTCACTCAGATGAGCAGCAGATTATTTCACTTGCTAAGCAGACAGGTGTTGGAAGTCTTAAAGCTGCTATGGAAATCTTTGCAGAAGAGAGCGGTACATTAGCTCATGGTGTGTTTGGAGATGAAACAGAGAAGTTATTCCCAGAATATGAGCTTCTTAAGAAGGGTGAGCCAGAAACACTCGAGAGAGATCAGAGCTGGATTGGACATGTAATTTCTGGTATTCATAAGAGTCCAATTAGTAGAATCAGAACAAGACAGGCTGATGCTCGTATTGCTGAACTCAGAGCCAAGGGATATCAGAAGAAGGGTTCTTATAAGCAGGAAATGGCTGACATCAAGCTTATTGGAAGAACAACCGATCCACAGACAATATTTATCAAAGCAGATATGCACAGAGATGATATTACTGATATCGTAGATTTTGATGTTGTAGGATATCAGTGGAGACTCATGAGACATATTCTTGATGAGGAACTTGCTCTTGCTGCTTTAATTGGTGATAGTAGAGATGAGGCTGACCCAGATAAAATTCACGAAGAGCATATTCGTTCTATTTGGAATGATAACGATCTTTATTGTATTCATCAGTCAATCGACTATGAAGGAATGAAGACAAAGCTCAATGGTACTAATACTGGAGCTAACTTCGGAGAAGAATACATTAAGGCTGAAGCAACAATTGCCGCAGCACTTTATGCAAGAGAAAAGTATAAGGGTTCGGGTAGCCTTGATTATTACTGCACACCACATGCACTTAATGTTATGTTACTCGCTAGAGATCTTAACGGTAGAAGAATCTACTCTTCAAAGGCTGACCTTGCAGCAGCACTTAATGTAGAAAATATCTACACCGTAGAGCAGTTTGAGGGAAAGACAAGAGAGGTAACTTCAGGCGGAACTAAGAAGCTTGTAGGTCTCTTTGTTAATCTTGGAGACTATCAGTTCGGTTCCACAAAGGGTGGTGAAATCACAAAGTTTGACGACTTTGATATGGATTTCAATAGATACAAGTATATGCTTGAAACAAGACTTTCAGGTTCATTAACAAAGCTGTATTCAGCTATTGCGCTTGAAGAAGATGCCTAATAAGTCTAAAAAAGTAAATAAGTAGGAGGAAGAATAATGGATAGAGTATTTCACCATGATGACAGCATGTATGTTGCTGCAAATAAGGTCTATACAAAGGCTGACGGAGTTGCTTATTCAGATGCAGAGTGCAAGGTATCGATTGATGCTGAAACTCTTGAAAAGCTGTTCTTAGAAGGAATGGTTGTAGTAGTTGATGGCGCTTCTTATAAGCCAATCAGCTGCAAAGTTGCATCAAAGGTAGCAACAGTTACATACGTAACAGCTGACAGTTCTGCGGCTACAACAGCTAAGCTCGCAACAGTTAAGTCTAAGTAGTCGGAGGATAAAAAGATGGGTAAATGGACTGGAAAGGTCGGATTTGCAGTTAACGGTGAAGTTGAGCCTGGATTATGGGTAGATGAAGTAGTTGAGAAAGTGTATAAAGGCGAACTGCTTAGTGATAGATGGAGACGACAGAATTCCATTGGAGTTAATGACAACATCAACTTATTGAATTCCATAAGCATAATTGCAAATCCATATGCTTTTGAACATTGCTCATCGATTGCTTACGTTGAAATCAAGGGGGAGAAATGGAAAGTGACTGATATAGATGCTTCCACTCCTCCTAGATTAATACTGACTGTAGGGGGTGTATACAATGGCGAGCAGGCTTGAATTGCAGACAAAACTTGAAGAGTTATTGGGAACTAGGCATGTGTATTATCAATCCCCCGCCTCAGTCAAAATGGAGTATCCAGCTATAGTGTATTCACTGAACAACAGAGATATAAGAAAAGCGGATAACTCAGTATATACAGCAAACACAAGATATACAGTCACGGTAATTGATAAACGACCAGATAATTCAGTAATCGATAAGTTACTGGGATTACAGTATTGCTCATATGACAGGCAGTATATATCTGACAACCTTTACCATGATGTATTAACACTATATTTTTAATGGAGGAACATAAATGGCTAAGTTAAAATGGGACGTTTCTGGGGAACGTTTATATGAAACAGGTATTAGCAATGGTGTATTATACGTTCAGGACGAGAACGGAAAATATCCAAAGGGCGTTGCTTGGAATGGTTTAACAGCAGTTACAGAGAGTCCATCTGGAGCTGAATCAACAGCATTATATGCTGACAACATCAAGTATCTTAACCTCTTATCAACAGAGGAATTTGGTGCAACAATTGAAGCTTATCAGTCACCAGTTGAATTTGATGAGTGTGACGGTTCAAAGGCTGTCGTTGATGGTGTTACATTTGGTCAGCAGGATAGAAAGCAGTTTGGTCTTGCTTATAAGACAATTCTTGGTAACGATATTGATAAGAATAATCACGGCTATAAGTTACATATTGTATATGGAGCTTTAGCTGCACCATCAGAGAAAGCTTACAATACCGTTAATAATGACCCAGAGGCTATTACATTATCATGGGAGATTTCAACAACTCCGGTTGAGGTTGAAGGATTTAAGCCAACAGCAACAGTTATTATTGACAGCACAAAGATTGATGCTCAGAAGCTTAAGAAGCTTGAAGACATTCTCTTCGGTGCAGATGCTGGAGATGGTCCAAGACTTCCGCTTCCTGATGAAATAGTAACTCTCATGAAAGCAGCAGAATAATAAGAATATTATGATCATTTTTGACTCCGCTTGAAATATAGCGGGGTCTTTTTATTTAGGAAGGAGAATTTACGATATGTTAAAGATTACAAAAACATATGAAGATTGGAATGATACAGAAAGAACCGAGGACTTTTATTTTAATCTTACTGAGGCCGAGATTACAGAGCTTCAGATTGGTACAGTTGGCGGATTCGCAGAAACAATTGAGAAGATAGTTAATGCAAAGGACCAGTCTGAACTTATTAAGATTTTCAAGGAACTTGTTCTTATGGCATACGGTAAGAAATCAGCAGATGGTAAGAGATTTATGAAAGATGATGATACTAAGAAGGAATTTGTGGAGAATCCAGCTTATTCTATTATCTTCATGGAACTTGTATCAGATGCAGAAAAGGCTGCTGAATTCATTAACGGCATTATGCCAAAGAGTATTGATAAAGCCGAACTCCAGAAGAAAACTAATGAGTTAATGGCTAAGTATAACTAAGAAAAATCAGGGAGGTAAGAGATATGCTTCAGATAGTTGTTCCACCACCTTTATTAGAAGAATGGGATGAGTTGAGGGAAGAATTTGTATATCGCGAATCTGGTAAGCCGTATGTGCTACAACTTGAACATTCTCTTATCTCGCTTTCAAAATGGGAAGAAAGGCATTGTAAGCCGTTCATATCATCAGAGAAAAACGAAGAAGAGACTCTGGATTACATTCGATGTATGACACTTACACCGCATGTTCCTAATGAAATATATGACCGCTTAACAAAAGAAAATATAAAAGAAATTTTAGACTACATTGAAGCTCCGATGACTGCCACTACTTTTTCAGATAGAGGGCCTAAAACCCCTAGCCGAGAAAAAGTGACCGCGGAGCTTATTTATTATTGGATGATTAAATGTCAGATACCTATTGAGTTTCAGAAATGGCATCTCAATAAGTTAATAACATTAATACGGGTTTGTGAAGTAAAAGATTCACCACCTAAGAAGCATAGTCAACGGGAATTACTTAATCATCATGCTGCTGTAAATGCAGCAAGACGAAAAGCACACACGAAAGGATGATTATTATGGAATTTTATGGAATCGATGTATCACATTATCAGGGAAATATAGATTGGAACGCAGTAGCTAAGACTGGTATTAATTTTGCATTTGTTAAGGCTGGCGGTTCTGAAGATGGAATTTATACAGAATCAATGTTTGAAAAGAATTATGCAGGAGCAAAAGCTTCCGGATTAAATGTAGGAGCCTATTATTTTCCAGGTTCTAATTTTACATCAGAAGAAGCAGGAATCGCCGATGCTAGACGTTTCTTGGATATCATTGCTGGTAAGACATTTGAAATGCCGGTTGCTATCGATTTGGAAGGCACTAAACCGGAAGATAAAGATGGAGCTACCATAGCTACCATAGCATTTTGCAAGATTATGGAAGCTGCTGGTTATTATGCAATGATTTATGGCGGCGACATATTCAGCTTCAAAGACCGCTTAAATCTTGATGGATTAGACGAGTTCGATAAGTGGGTTGCTAGATATGGCTCAGAACCACAGTATGTAAAGGAATATGGCATTTGGCAGTATTCATCAACTGATTATATCAATGGTATTACAGAAAATACAGTTGATAAGAATGTGGCATACAAAGATTATCCAGCGATTATTAAGTATTTAGGACTTAATGGGTTCACATCAGATGTTGTAGATGAACCTGCTATTGAAGAGCCAGAAGAATCGTCAGATGAACCAGTCACTTATGTGATACAGTCTGGGGACACATTATCAGAAATCGCTGCAAGATACAATACAACGGTAGATGAACTGGTTGAATTAAATGGAATCGATAACCCAGATTTAATTTATCCCGGAAATGAAATCATTGTTAAGGCAGGTTCTTCGAGGGATGACGACTGTGATGTAGCATATCAGGTTAGACCTGGGGACACATTATCAGAAATCGCTGCAAGATACAATACAACGGTAGATGAACTGGTTGAATTAAATGGAATCGATAACCCAGATTTAATTTACCCTGACACTATATTAAAAATTAAATAATAAAGGTATAACTATGATTAGCTTCAGACAAAAGGGCGACTTTTCGAAGTTGAATAAATACTTTGAAAGGGTTAGAGAGGCTGCTCGAATCGGCGTATTAGACAAGTATGGTCGAGAGGGAGTGGCAGCCCTTGCGTCTGCTACACCTATAGACACAGGAGTAACCGCCAATTCGTGGTATTACGAGATAAATCGTCAAAATGGAAGTGTTTCAATCGAGTTTAAAAATTCGAATATAAACAATGGCGTTCCTATAGCAATAATTTTGCAATATGGACATGCCACTGGAAACGGAGGCTGGGTTCAGGGTCGAGATTATATTAATCCTGCTATCCAGCCTATTTTTGACACAATCGCAGATAACGCTTGGAGGGAGGTTACTAAAGCATGAGTAGCAAAGAAGTTGACGAGCGTGTCGTCGAAATGCGGTTTGATAATGCTCAGTTTGAGAAAAATGTTCAGACGAGTATGTCAACATTAGATAAGTTAAAAGCCAAACTTAATTTTAATGGTGTTTCTAAAGGACTTGAAGACGTTGGAAATGCTACTAAAAAACTTGAGTTTTCAGGTGTGGCTTCTGGTATAGAAGCAGTACAGGCGAAGTTCTCAGCAATGGAAGTAATAGGTGTTACTGCATTGGCTAATATAACTAATTCTGCGGTTAATGCTGGAAAGAGAATTGCATCAGCTATAACCATTGACCCAGTTCGAGATGGTTTTAACGAGTATGAAACTCAGATGAACGCAGTTCAGACGATTCTGGCGAATACTCAGAAAGAGGGAACAAATGTAAAACAGGTTAATGCCGCACTTGACCAGTTAAATACTTACGCTGATAAGACCATATATAATTTTACGGAGATGACACGTAATATCGGTACTTTCACAGCAGCAGGTGTTAAGTTGGATGCTTCCGTGTCGGCCATTCAGGGTATAGCCAATCTAGCCGCAGTGTCAGGTTCAACATCTCAACAGGCGTCTACTGCTATGTATCAGCTTTCACAGGCTTTGGCATCTGGTACAGTTAAACTTATGGACTGGAATTCAGTTGTTAATGCCGGCATGGGCGGTCAGGTATTTCAGGACGCATTAATAAGAACATCTGAAAAACTGGGAACAGGTGCACAAGCATATATTGATGCTGCTGGTTCATTTAGAGAATCACTGTCAAAGGGTTGGTTGACGACAGATGTTCTGACCGAGACTTTAGATATGTTTTCTACAGCCGCTGATACTGAAGAAGAATATGCAGCTGCTATTCAGAAGTTTGTTGATGAAGGATATTCAGAAGAACAGGCTATAGATATGGCCAATATGGCTAAAACTGCTGGTGAAGCAGCAACAAAGGTCAAGACATTTACACAGTTTATAGACACACTCAAAGAGGCACTTGGTTCTGGCTGGACAACGACCTGGCGATTAATAATTGGCGACTTTGAAGAGGCTAAGGAACTCTGGACAAATGTTTCAGATGTTCTTAGCAAGTTAATCAACAACGCTTCAGAGGCAAGAAATAAATTAGTAGAGGGAGTTATGTCTTTTAATCCTTTTACTAATATGCTTAATAAACTAGAGAATTCTGACGTTGGAAAAACTGTTAAACAGATAAATAATTTAGCAAATAGTCTCGAATATTATCAGAAAGTAGTAACTGATGTATGGAGAGGCGATTATAAGAATTCCGATACAGGACGATATGAATTGCTTGATGAAACCGGATATAATCATCAAGTTATACAGGATTTAGTTAATAAAGGTTATGAATACGAACTTACAGTAGAAGATGTGCAGGAATCAGAAGCTAAGTTTGCAGATTCATTAGGGGACTCTACTGAAGAAATTCAAAATGAATCTAAGCAATTGGCGAAGCTTTCAGATGAACAGTTAAGAAATGCTGGTTTGACCGATGACGAGATTTCTATGTATAGAGATTTGGAAAAACAGTCTGAGAAAACTGGCAAATCTATAGAAGAACTCATTAACGATATGAGCGCAAAGGATGGTAGAACTTTATTATGGGATGGACTTGGTAATATTGGAGAAACTCTCATAATTACATTTACAGCTATAAAGGACGCATTCTCTGAGATATTCCCAGCGCCATCCGTTGCTAAGATTTATGGCGTTATCGATGGATTTAATGCACTCACTGAAAAGATGAAAGAATTCAGTAGCACACATGCATACGATGTAGAGCAGACTTTCAAAGGATTGTTTGCTGTAATTGATATTGTGCGAATGGTTTTAAGTTCTGGTCTTACAGTTGCATTTAAAGCATTGAAAGGAATCCTTAGTGCATTTGATATAGACATCATTGAATTTACAGGTTATATAGGTGAAGCGCTTGTTAATCTTCGTAATTGGTTGAAAAATAATGATTACATCGAAAAATCTTTCAAGAAAGTAGGAGAAGGATTAAAAGTTGTAATCGACGGAATAAAGAAACTTTTAGATTATCTTGGTGAGTCACCTAAGATTCAAAAGTTTATAGATACAATTAAGAATATTGACCTTTCAGAAGCTGGCGAATTTATTATAGCTGGATTGAAGAAAGGGTTGTCTATAGGTTTATCTATTATTCCAGATACAATGAAAGAGATAGCTGATAAATTGTTATCTAAATTCAGAGAAGTTCTTGGCATTCATTCACCTTCAAAAGAAACTGAAGCTGATGGTGAATATTTGGTAGAGGGTCTGATCAATGGTATCAAAAACTCATCATCGAAAGTTTGGGATACTATAAAGACATTTGGCTCAGATATATTGGGTAAATTCAAAGAAATAAAACTCGGAGACAGTATCAGTAAGATCGTTTCTGCTGGTGCTGGTGTTGGTATGCTGTTAGTCGCTAATAAATTAGCTGAGGCAGCTGATAGACTTACATCACCTTTAGCTGTAATGGAGTCAATTTCTGATGCAATAGAGGGCGTTGGTAAGGCTATGAAGAAAAACCTTAAAGCCTCTGCGTTGGAAAAGAAAACAAAAGCAATACAGAATGTTGCGTTGGCAGCATTAATGCTAGCTGGAGCAGTGCTCATCTTTTCTAAAGTAGATCCAGATAGATTGTGGCAATCTGTTGGGGCTATGATTGTATTATCAGTAGCGTTAGCCGGAATAGCAATTGCTATGGATAAGTTTTCTAAATCTGCTGTTGAGTTTGATGGAGAAAGCAAGAGTTTCAAACTTGACGGATTGAAAACAGCAATGCTTAATCTCGGAATAGCATTATTATTAATGGCAGCAACAGTTAAAATACTTGGTTCCATGGACTCTGATAAATATACACAAGGTATGCTTGGAATAACCGCACTTGTTGGTGCAATGATTCTTGTTATGGCTGCTATGGGGACTGTAGTAAAATCTGACCAGGGTAAAGCATTAAAACAGGCTAACAAAATATTTAAGCAGATGGCAATTACAATGTTATTAATGGTTGCTTCAGTATCAGTATTAGGTTCAATGAATACTGATAAATATTTTCAAGGTATGTGTGGAATAGTTGCTATAGCTGGAATTTATATACTTTTAATAGTTGCACTTATGAAAGTGACAAAAATAGGCAAAGAACAGCAGATAGCTAAACTGAGTGGATTACTTATAGCCATATCATCAGCAATGCTATTAATGTGCGTGGTCGCTAAGATTGTCGGAAACATGACAATTAATGAAATTGCTGGCGGCGTTGGAATGATGGTGGTATTTATAATATTCATAAATTACCTAGTTAAAGCCACACTCATATGCAAGGAACAGCAGATAGCTAAACTGAGTGGATTACTTATAGCCATATCAGTATCAATGTTGTTGATGTGCCAAGTTGCCAAGATTGTTGGAAATATGACCACTAATGAGATTGTTGGTGGTATTGCAATGATGGCAGTATTTATAATTTTTATTGATCTCTTAGTTAAAGCCACACTCATATGTAAAGAACAGCAAATAGCTAAACTTAGTGGATTATTAATAGCTATATCATTATGCATGGCTGTAATGGCTGGTGTTTGTCTTGTTCTTGGTTTGCTCCAGCCAGATAAGCTGAAGCATGGTGTAGCAGCAATCGTTGTATTTGGTGTTGTTATTGGCGCGTTAATAAAAGTAGTAGCAAGTGCAAAGAAAATAGACAAGAATGCCGGTGGAGCGATTTTAGCAATAGCCGTAACAATAGTCGTAATGGCGGCTGCTGTAACTGTTTTATCGTTGCTAAAACCTGAAAAGATAGCTGGCGCTACAGTTTGTCTTGGTATACTTATGGGATTGTTTGCGCTTATTGAGCGAAATGCTTCTTATATAAAGAAAGCAACTGGTTCACTTATAGTAATGGCTGTAATAATTGGGTTACTTGGCGGTTTGCTTATTGGAATATCATTTATACCGACAGAAAGAGCGCTAGTTGCGGCAGGAGCCATATCGTTAGTGCTTTTAAGTTTATCAGGCGCTATGTATCTTATAAGTAAAGCTGGAAATATATCAATTAAGGCTGTGGCTGCTTTAGCAATGATGGCTGCGGTAGTTTTATCTTTAGCTGCACTTATTCAGGTACTAACGTCATTTAATGTAGATGCTAGTCTGATGGGTAGTTTGCTATTACTCGCAGGATGCTTGATATCTATAGGTGCCGCCGTAATGGTTATGAATAATTGTGTTGCAGGTGCTGCTGCATTAGTAGTAGTTGCCTTAGCCTTATCAGTATTCTTACCAGTGTTGCAGCAACTAGGTTCAATGTCATTAGGAGAGATTGGTGTTGCATTATTAGCATTGGCTGGTTCATTAGCGGTTCTTGGATTAGCAGGTTTATTGCTTGGTCCAGTTGTCGCGCCAATGATTGGTATAGCAGGAGCTATTGCATTACTAGGCGTAGGATGCTTAGGAGCTGGTGCAGGATTACAAATGTTTGCACAAGGTCTTACAACATTGGTTATGTTAGGACCAGTAGCTATACAAGCATTTACTGCAACAATACAGGCTTTTATAACATTAATTCCTACAATAATTACTACAATTGTTACATCGCTTGTGACTACATTTACAACATGTATTCCAATGATTGTAGAGGGTGCATTGCTACTTATTACATCATTATTAACATCAATAGCAGAGCATCTGCCAGAGATATTAGCTGCTGGAATATCTATAATCATGACATTGTTAACCGGCATAAGAGACAATATAGGTCAGATAACAGAAATTGTAATAGATATAATCATTAATTTTGCAGAAGCAATAGCTAATAAATTACCAGACATAATTCAGTGTGGCGTTGATGTATTCTTTGCATTTCTTGACGGATTTTCAGACGCCATCGCGAATAATGGCGAACGATTGAGAGAATCACTTAAGAAATTGGTTGATTCGATTATTACAGGAATAAAAGGATTCTTAGGTATTCATTCACCATCCACTGAATTTGAAGAAATCGGCGAATTTTCAATAGCCGGTCTTATTAAAGGATTTGGTAATAAGGTTGGAGACGCGGTTGAGGCGGTTGGAAAGTTAGCATCCAAACTTGTCGGCAAAGTCAAAGAGAAGTTTTCTGACATGAAAGAAAAAGGACAACAGCTTTGTCAAAAAATCAAAGACGGTTTTGAAGAAAAAGCACCTAAGATTGTGTCATGTGTCGGCGATACTATGAAAAAGGCTGGTAAGAAAATACAGGAAGCTAAAAACGATTTTAAGACATGGGGTAAAGATGCAATGGAAGGTCTTAGGAATGGAATGGAGTCTGCTAAAGATAAAATCAAATCTACAGTTGGCGGTATAGCAACTGATATAGGTGCAAAATTCAAAGATGTTCTTGGCATCCATTCGCCGTCCAGAGTATTTAAACAATATGGTAAATACATAGATTTAGGACTTGTGAATGGTATAAAAACTTTCTCATCTAAAGTGTATGACACTGCCAAATCTGTTGGTTCAGATACAATAGACGGAATGAGTTCAGCTATATCAAAGATATCAGAACTTATAAATGGTGATATGGATATGCAACCAACTATAAGACCTGTCGTGGATTTGTCGGATGTTCAGACAGGTGTTGGAGCGATAGCAGCTATGATGCCTACAGGAGGTACTATAGGTATTTCTGGAGGCTTTAATACAGTTGCTACAATGATGAATCGTAATCGTCAAAATGGAAATAATGATGAAGTTATTTCGGCTATTAACAAACTTGATAAGAGTTTAAATGGTCTTTCTAAACCAATATACAACGTTGGTGGAATAACATATGATGATGGAAGTGCAGTATCTGATGCTGTACAGGAATTAATAAGAGCAGCTAGAATAGATAGGAGGTCATGATATGGCTAGCGTATCAGGTTTGACTATAAAACGACAGACTGGCAGTAGCGCATATTATGCTACATGGGATTTTGACAGTTCCATATCACAGTCTACTGGTGGCGGAGTCAATGAAGGTGACTGGGTCACAATTAACGATGGTGCAACTTGGTATAATGGAGTAGAAATAGCTGATTGGTGTTTTAGCGAGACATGGATGGTTATTCAGGTATCCGGAGACAGAGCTGTACTTGGTGAAAATCAGGGTGGAGGCCATGACATACAAAGCCCGATTAATGTTAACGATTTGAGTGGTGGAAGTGGTGAATCTACTGAAACTATAACTGACACATTAGAGAATTATGATGTGCAATGGTATTATGATACTGGAGATGACATATGGTTTGAAGGCTCATCCGATTCGCCAACATCTACTCATTCGGTATACTCGTCACCACCTAGCAATGCGCTTAGAATCAAAGTCAAGGTTACCCCAGTATCAAAGACTTATACAGTTAACGATAATGAGACATCCTATTGGACAGGCGAGGCAAATGAAGAAGAGTTTTCATTGGCTGGAGACCCTCCTGAAACTCCAAAGACACCTACAACTGAAATTGAAAAATTAAAGTTAACAGCGTCTATAGAAAACATATCAGATCCAAGAACGGACCAGATAGAATTTGAAGTATTCAACGATTTAGTTAAAGTTAATAGCACAATCGTTGATGTAAAGTTATGTATGGCTTCTATGTCTACAAATGTAATAGCTGGCGGAAAATACCGAGTTAGATGTAGAGCCATCAATCTTTATTACTCATCTAAGATATATGGAGAGTATTCAGAATTTACAAGTGAGCTATTAACTATACCTGCGCCAGTTACTAATGTCGTTGCTTCGGCTGATAGTAAAACATCAGTTGTATTAGATTTTGACAAATCTTCCACAGCGACGGGGTATAAAATTGAATATGTTACGAACCGTGATTACTTTGATACATCATCACAAACCAGTTCATTATCTGTAACGACTAACAGAGCGCATGTTATAGGACTTGATACTGGTAAAGAATGGTTTTTCAGAGTTGCTGCTACGAATAGTAAAGGAGATTCAGAGTGGAGTGATATTGTTTCATTAACAATAGGCTCTGCTCCAGCAGCTCCTACAACATGGTCATCTACAGCTACAGCTATCGTAGGTGAACCATTGAATTTATATTGGGTACACAATGCAAAAGATAATTCAAATCAAACATTTGCTCAGGTAGAGATTGATGTTAATGGAACTGTTAAAACTTATACTCAAAAGAATAGTACAGATGAGGAAGAAAAAGATAAAACGAGTTCTTTCTCTATAAATACTTCTCAGTATACAGAAGGAACAGTATTAAAATGGCGAGTTAAGACGGCTGGAGCAACAAATGAATATGGTCCATGGTCAGTACAGAGGCAGGTGAATATTTATGCTCAACCTACATTAGAACTTGGACTCACTAATGCATCAGGTGTTTCCGTAGAAACAATATCAGCATTTCCGTTTTATATTTCAGCAGTTACAGGACCGAAAACTCAGTCTCCAATAGGTTATCATCTCACTATAACAGCCGAAGAATCTTATACCACAGTTGATGCTGTTGGAGAAGATAAGATTGTCAATTCTGGAGATGATGTATATTCACAGTACTTCGATATATTTACAAGTTTGAAAGCTGAGATATCAGCATATAACATAGCTATAAAAAACGGTATGCATTACACAATTACATGTGTTGCATCAATGAATTCAGGTTTGTCTGTACAAAAAACATTATCATTTAATGTTGCATGGGATGCTATAAAGTACAAACCTAATATCTCAATAAGTGTGAATAAGAAAAATTTCACAGCTTATCTAAGACCTTATTGTCTTGACATGAATAATAAAGAAACAGATAAGGTCATAATATCAGTATTTCGTCGTGAATTCGATGGTTCATTCACTGAAATAATCTCAAATATTGAAAATAACAAAAATACATATATTACTGACCCTCATCCAGGTCTGGATTATGCAAGATATAGGATTGTAGCAACAGAAAAATCTACGGGAACTATTAGTTACTATGACGCTCCTGGATATCCAATAGGATGCCGTTTTGCGGTGATTCAATGGGATGAAAAATGGAGAAATCTTGAAAATGCTACAGTTGACGCACAGGAACAAACGCCATGGACTGGTTCTTTATTGTTACTAAAGTATAATCTTGATGTTAGTGACAGTAATGCTCCAGATAAATCTCTTGTTGAATATGCTGGTCGAAAGCACCCAGTATCTTACTATGGAACACAGTTAGGAAGTACATCAACATGGAGTGTAGAGATACCAAGGAATGATAAAGATACTTTATATGCAATAAGAAGACTCTCAACATGGATGGGAGATGTATATGTTAGAGAACCATCAGGAAGCGGATATTGGGCTAGTGTAACAGTAAGTTATGATATAAAGCATACTGAATTAACTATACCAGTATCATTAACAATTACAAGAGTAGAAGGAGAAAAGTAATGATTGATTGGCATGAGTCGATGGAACAGACCTTTGAGTATTACGTTGTTGATCCAGGTACTTGGAAAGACAAACAGAAACTTGATACGGTCAAACCTGGTTCAACAATTAAGCGTGATTCAAAGTCTGATACGTTGGGTTCAGCATCAATTAAAATTACGGGTCTGGTAGGAGAGTGTTATATAAGGGCATATCTTATAGCAATTCAAAATGGAGTTACTTATAAAGAGCCTTTAGGAACATTTCTCGTCCAGACCCCTTCTTCTTCGTTTGATGGAAAGGTAAAAAGTGTCACATTAGATGCTTATACGCCTTTAATAGAGCTGAATGAAAACCCACCAGCTCTTGGATATTTCACACCAAAGAAATCAAATACTATGGATGAAGTATACAGACTGGCTAGGGATAATTGTAGGGCTCCAGTGGTGCCGTCGAAGTCTGATAAAGTGTTATATTCAGATTTTGTTGCAAACACCAGTGATACTTGGCTTACATATTGCAAAGATTTGGCCGCAAATGCTGATTATGAACTTGGATTGGATGAGATGGGGAGAATTATATTTCCTCCAACCCAAGAATTAGAGTCATTGCAGCCAGTGACAACATATAACGATGATAATAGTTCGATATTGTTACCAAGTATAACAATGGAGCATGATATATATGGAATACCTAATGTTGTTGAAATAGTGTACTCAAACAATAACAATTACTATTATTCACGAGTAGTAAATGATGATGTAAATAGCCCTACTTCTACGGTTAATAGAGGAAGAGAAATTATACATAGAGTTACTGATTTGAACTTAGCAGGTATCCCAACAAATGCACAAGTTGATGAATACGCCGAGAAGCTTTTAAAGTCACTATCTACAGTAGAATATACAATCACATATACGCATGGTTATTGCCAGACTCGTTTAGGTGATTGTGTAAGACTGAATTACAAAGCTGCTGGATTGACTGATGTAAAAGCAAAAGTTATATCGCAATCAATAACTTGTGAATCTGGTTGTCCAGTTGAAGAGACTGCCAAATATACTAAAAACTTATGGAGGTGAGCGTTGTAATGCCATTAAGCGAAAATCTTAAAGACCAATTTGCCAAAATGGTTAATGCAGACAATCCCAAGGAGAACACTGACAATACTGTGTACGGTACTGTTAAAGTTTATTCGGATGGCACAAAGGCAGTAGTGTTGGATGGCTCAAATATTGCAACTCCGTTTGAAACTGTTACCGATGCAGAAGATGACGATAGAGTAACAGTGACAATCCGGAATCACAAAGCAGTTGTTACTGGTAATCTTAGTTCACCAGCTGCTAGAACTGATGCTGTTAAAACCAACAGCGAGAAGATTGGAGAATTCAACACCGTACTCTCTAATAAAGTTGATACCGATGAACTTGATGCTCAGGTAGGCAGAATCGATACCCTTGAATCAGATAACGCTACAATTAAGCAGAAATTAACTGCATCTGAAGGCGAATTTAAGGAAATAAAAACCAAACAGCTTGAAGTTGAGGAAAAAGTCACAGCAGCTGAAGCAGAAATTAAAACAATAAAGAGTGATAAAATCGATGCTACGGTTGTCGAGTCGGAGTATACAAAGACTAAAGTTTTTGATGCGTTAGCCGGTACTGTTGGTACATTAAACGGTGACTTTTCGAACTTCAAGAATACGACAACAGAAAAACTTGATGCTCAGAAAGCTGACATAGACGAACTGAATACCAAGAAACTTAATTCTGAAGATGCAGATTTGAAATACGCTAATATTGATTTTACTAATATTGGTACGGCTGCAATGGAGCATTTTTATGCACAGTCAGGTCTTATTAAGGATGTAGTAGTTGGTGACCAGACAATCACTGGAGAGTTAATCGGTGTCACAATCAAAGGTGATTTAATTGAGGGTAATACAGTTGTCGCAGATAAGCTTGTTATAAAAGGTGAAGACGGACTGTATTATAAGTTAAATACAGATGGCATTACCACTGAGACTGAACAGACTGATTATAACAGTATTAATGGACAACTAATCAGAGCCAAATCAGTAACAGCATCTAAAATAGACGTTAAAGATTTGGTAGCTTTTGATGCAACCATTGCCGGATTCAAAATAGATGACAACGCCATACATTCTATAGGAAAAGAATCAGCGACTAGTGGAGTTCGTGGTATATATCTTGGAAAAGACGGTCAAATGGCTGTCGGTGACAGTAATCATTATATTAAATATTATAAGGATACGGACGGTAGCTTCAAACTCGCAATATCTGCCGAGAGTATGGAGTTTAGTTCGGGAACCAGTGTTAAAGACGCAATTGATAATATTAACAATAAAGTTGATGATATTAAGTCGATAAAAAACACAACTGTAACTTATCAGGTAGGGGATAGCAATACAAAAGCTCCTACTGGCACTTGGAGTCCAAACATTCCATCAGTACCTGTTGGAAAATATTTATGGACAAGAACAGTGTTCACATATTCAGATAATACGATAAGCACATCATATGGTATAAGCTCTATGGGTGCTAAAGGTGACCAAGGTATACCTGGTACGAATGGTCAAAATGGAAAAAGTATAGGTTCAGTTATTAATTATTATCTGGCTACAAATGCTAATACAGGAGTTACGGCTAGTACATCAGGTTGGACAACCACTGTACAATCTGTATCTACCAGTAAAAAATATTTGTGGAATTATGAGATTGTTAAGTATACTGACGGAACAATAGCAAGTACGACGGCACCTTGCGTAATTGGAAGTTATGGTGATACTGGCGAAGCTGGAAAAAATTTTAATTGGAATTTGATTAAATATGATTATATAGAAGCAATGGCAGCTGAAATTGATAAGAGCGAATATGTTAAGAGCGGAAAAGTAATATGTGAAGGCGATAATATTAATTCCGGGTTTAAGATTGATTCTGCTGATTGTTACGAACCATCTACTCAATATATTCTTAGTGGATATATTACGGTAATCAGTAAGACATGTAATAATTTGTATTTTTATAATGGCAAGAATCATGTATTTATTTCTTTATCAATAGATGGCAGGAATTATTCAACACCATTTAACGAATTAATAGCCGCAAATTCAATATTAAACGATGGTAAATCACATTATTTTGAACTAAGATTTCAAACGGCTACAGATATACCTGATGATACAGTTGTCTCTTATACATATATACAGCTTAATAAATCGAATACTACGAATATTAGATATCAAATTGCCGGATTGAAACTTGAAAAAGGAACGGAAGCTACTGATTGGTGTCCAGCTCAGGAAGACCTTAAGGGCGAAAAAGGCGATACTGGAGCTACAGGAAAAGGTGTTAAGTCTACCGCTATAACATACCAAGCAGCAGCAAACGGTACGACTGTTCCAACTGGTACATGGGTAGCATCACCACCAACAACCACATCAGCATTACCTTATATGTGGACTCGAACTATTATTACATATACTGATAATACAACATCCACTTCATATAGTATTGGTTCTACTCCAGAAGGAATACAGGTTGGTGGAAGGAATTTGTTAACCGGTTCTGCAGGTTGGACTAAAGCCAATCCAGCAAAAAGTACAAATGCACCAGATGGCTATGTATATATTGGTGGAAGAGTATATCTTGAAAATGGTAAGACATATACTTTGCAAGCTGTTAGTGATTCCGTATGGGCTACAGAACATGGCGATCGAACTGGTAAAGCAACAATATGGATTCATGGTTTATTAGGAGATGATTTTCACAGAGTTTTTTGTGGAGATGGTATAACATCGGGACGATATACATGGACATTTGTTCATACATCAGCTACTCAGAATTGTGAAATAAGAATCAACGGTTATAGTAAAATTACAAGCTTCTGGGACATTAAGATTGAATCGGGAAATAAAGCTACAGACTGGACACCAGCACCTGAAGATGTTAATTCAGCTATAAACAATGTCAATTCTAAATTCGGAAGTTATTACACTAAAACAGAATCTGATTCCAAGATAACTAAAACAAAAAATGATATAACACAGTCAGTATCCACGACATATCAGAGAAAAGATGCTATGGGTAACTATTATACAGCTGCTCAGACTGATGCTGCTATAAAAACCCGTGGCGATGATATTGAGCTGAAAGTTAATGGAATTCAGATTGGTGGCGTAAATAGATTTGTAAAAAGTACTGCCACCAAAAACAAATACTTAACAGCCACTGGCGAAATAATGGACGGCGGTAATTACTGGGATTTAACGGATTACATTGATGTGTCAAAATGGAATGATTATATAGCAAGCGGATGGACTAACCTGGGAAATTCACCGGCTACTTGTTTTTATGACAGCAATAAAAAGTTTATTAGCGGAGTAGCAGATAAATCCACAGGAGTTAGAGGCTCTTTGGTTGTTCCTTCTAATGCTACATATATGCGTTTTAGCTTCGCACATGTAGACACAGATAGCCTGAAAATAGAAAAGGGTACAAAAGCTACAGATTATTCTCCAGCACCAGAGGATGTTGATTCGACTATAAACAATGTAAAGGAAAGTACTAATCAATATATCACAGATGTCTCTGACAGCTTGGGAAAAACAGAAGAAAAATTAGCCGATTTGGAATCCAATACCAACGCCACCCTTAAATTATGCGTAAAAGAAGATGAAACTGGACGCCTAAAGTCTATGATAGAAGCCATTGCCGATACTATCAACATCACGGCAAAAGGTGGATTGAATCTTACTGGTAATAGATTCAGTGTAAGTAGTACGAATCTTACTATTACTAAAGATGGTAGCATGACATGTAAGAATCTTTCGGTTACAGGTGGAAATATTAATATCGAAGCAGACGATTATCAAACTGGTAAAATATCAACTCATGCTAATTGGTATACGTCGTCATTATCGCCATTTGGGCTAACTGCTACTGGGCGATTTAACAATGCTACATATTCCAACTCTGGAATAGAGTTTGCAAGAAATGGGACATCTGAAAGTGTTATTGTCATAGGGTGTAACAGTGAAGTTGATGATATTGGAATATATGCTAACAGTGCAAGAATAACATCGCAATTGACTATACCAGTCGGATATAACAAGTTAAATCAGCGTGCAACCACATCAGCAAATAGTATTCAAGCGTTTAATTATGCATGGACAATAAACGGTACGGGATTATTTATACTTAATGCTGGAGTCTGGACTGATACCACTGATGATTATGGAACCACTAATTGTGCTATCTATGTCAATGGAGCATGTGTTGTAGCAAATACTCATCGATATGGTGAAAGTTCAAATTCAGTAGAATTAGATGCCGGTGCAACATTTGTATACTGGTTCGTGAACGCTAATAATCAGAAAGTGCTATTACAAGCAGGCTCAACAAAAACAGGAAACAAAACACTCACATACACTGTTCAAGGCTTATTCGGCTTGGCGGTAACTTAAAAAGAAAAGGAGATTAATATTATGTTAGAAACAAGAAGCGATATTACATTATCAGGAACAAGCTACATCGAAAAAGCTGTAGCTGGAGCAGAAACAAAGATGAGAACAGATGTTGTTTATCTCACAGCAACAATTAACTCAGGCAGCATCAGTTATTCAGTGAATAAGACTATTCAGGACAAGGATACTTATTTGAAGAATAAAGAATCATGTGATAAAGATATAGCAGAATTTGAAGCTACAGTAATGAGCTACATACAGCAGGCATAAGGAGAAATTCAAAATGGATTTGACATTAGGCGAAATAAGAGATAAGTATAAGGTTTTTGTAGCAATATCTTCAAAAAAGCTCCCAATAAAGTTGTCATACGCAATTTCGAAGAATCTTTCAGTATTAGAAAAAGAAGCAAACTTAATTGATGATAATCGTATAAAGTTGGCAGAGGCTTATGCTGAAAAGAATCCTGACGGAACTCCAATTATTGATGAGAATAAGTGCTATGTTATTAACGAAGCAGCATTACCAAGTCTTAATAAAGAAATTGCTGAGTATTATCGAACCGTAACCAGTATCGATATTTGCAAAGCTAATATTAAAGAACTTGATAAGCTTGAGGACTCAAGATACGATGCTCTTAGCCCAGCAGAGATATCAGCATTGGATTTTATGCTTGAAGATATTATAGAAAATTAAAGAGGGATGATAAATGAAGAATGTTTTGTTTCAGACATACATAATTATCTTATCGACAGCAATGCCGACATTAATGGGATATATTGTATGGTTATTACAGCGTCAGAAAAAAGATAGGGACGCCAACAGCAAAGGCACTATGCTGCTCCTAAGAGTTCAGTTGATAGAGTATCATGACAAATATATGAAGTTGGGTGAAATTCCATCTTATGCATATTCGAACTTTTGCGAAATGTATGATGCTTATCACAATCTTGGAGGGAACGGTATGGCTACAAAAATGTATAAAGAGATAGAAGAACTCCATCTCAAATGTAAGGAGGAAAAATCATGAAGAAGATGAGTAATAAAACTTATGATGTACTTAAGTGGATTGCAATGATTGGTTTACCAGCACTTATTACTTTTTATGGTATTGTTGGTGCTACTTGTCACATCCCGTATACAGATGCAGTGCTTACAATTGCGGGTGCGTTTGATGCAATGATGGGAACGATGCTTGGTATATCATCAAGTAAGTACAACAAGGATAATAATACAACTGAACAGTAGATTATCAGGGGGCGTGCATACAACATGCCCTCTTATTTTTACCTAGGTTAAAACTCCGTACATAGGTTACATAGAAATTCATTAATATTACTTCCAGAACGGAGGTGAATTCAAAATGGAACAAGACATACACGAGTACCCAGAATTCTCTGGTAAGAATGTCCCTGTAAAAGAAGTAGCAAGACTGATGGGTAAAGACCAACAATTTATTCGACAGGGAATCATACGAGGTATATTACCAATAGGGGTTGCCTTTAAAAAGAAAATCGTAGATTCAAAATGGAACCAGGAAAAAGAATCTACGCAGTATGACTTTTATATAAGTCCTAAATTATTATGGGAATACACAGGCATATTATATAAAGAAGAATAAATTACACGGGAAGGACAGGGTATAAATCTTGTCCTTTTTATTTTGTTGTGATAAAATGTTGAATGCGATTGTAATATATAATATGTTCCGAATCGATGTGGTTATGTGTGAGAAAGACGCATTACAAGACGCATTTGATTTGTAGGTGTGATAATATCAGGCATCAGAACTAAATGTTACAATTAGAAGGGAAATGGGCAGAGATATTGATGGTGCCTGTGGACA